>RRZU010287430.1_pt1 | contig 19090 bp, 15 predicted proteins | sample 2165561 | NCBI WGS metagenome assembly RRZU01 (sample SAMN10456909, study PRJNA506462) | wastewater metagenome | isolation source: wastewater sludge | place: USA: Moscow, Idaho | reverse complement strand
CCATCCAGCCGTTCGAGGGAAACTGCCAGATGGGCACCGCGCTTGTTGCCCGCGAGCGCGTGGACTTCATCCACAATCACGCATTCGACATCGCTGAGCGTCCGGGCCGCCGCGGACGTCAGCATGAGATACAACGATTCGGGGGTGGTGATGAGGACATCGGGCGGGTGGGCGAGGAGTTGCCGGCGCTGGGACGCCGTCGTATCCCCCGAGCGAACCCCCACGGTGATGTTCGGTACCGGGAGATCGGCCGTCCGATACGCCGCTTGGATTCCTTCAAGAGGAACCTGCAAGTTCTTGTGGACGTCCACCCCCAGAGCCTTGAGTGGCGAGACGTACAGGACGCGCGTCCCGTTCCCCGCAGCCGCCCGGCCGGCCGCCCTCGCATCCGACTCCGCGGCGATCCCTTCGCTGCGCCCCGGGCCGCTTCCCCGATCCACCGCCAATCGATCGATGGCCCACAGGAAGGCGGCGAGGGTCTTTCCCGAGCCCGTGGGCGCAATGACGAGCGCACTCTCCCCACCGGAGATCACCCGCCACGCCTCGCGTTGGACCTGTGTGGGCTCCGCGAAAGCACCCGCAAACCAGCTCCGGACCGGAGTGGAGAACTGGGGCATCTGCACTCGATTCTCGTCCACGCCGCCAGTCTAGTTGAGGCCTCCGACACGAATCACTGCCTCCTCCACAACCAATCGTGCCACCACCGGCCCGGCGCGCTTGTGCACACAAATGCGCCTATGATGATTCGCATGACGTCACCGCAATCGCCGGGATCCCCGCTGGCAGAAGTGCGCGCGGGGTGGCGAATAGCCCTACCAGCCTGCGTCGCCTACGTGCCGCTCGGATTGGCCCTCGGAGTGCTGATCGTCCAGTCCGGATTCTCGTGGTGGTGGGCCCCGATTCTTTCCGCCCTCGTCTACGCGGGGTCCATGGAGTTCCTGCTGGTGGGCCTGCTCGCCATGGCGGCACCGATCACCCAAATCGCCGCCAGCGCGCTCCTGGTGAACTTTCGCCACGTCTTCTACGCACTGTCCTTCCCTTTGCACCGGGTGGTCGGCAAGCGATGGAAGGCCTACGCCACCTACGCCCTGACTGACGAGGCCTACGCGCTCACCACCAACCCGGCGGCGGCGCGCTGGTCACACGCCAGAATCATGACCATCGTGACCAGCCTGCACGCCTGCTGGATCAGCTCCGTGACGGCCGGAGCAGGACTCGGACTGTTGATCCCGCCGGGCATTGTGGGGCTGGACTTCGCGGTCACCGCGCTGTTCGTGGTGCTCGGAATGGAGGCCTACCGCGCCCGGCCCTCGCTGCCCATACCGCTCACGGCCATCATGTGCGCGCTGATCGCCCGGGTGATCTCCGAGCAGAACATGCTCATCATTGCCATGGGCCTCTTCGTCGCGTGCCTGGTCGCGGCGTTCGTGGCTCGCGGCCACCACCCCGAAACACGGGAGAGCCGCGATGCCCGGTAATTGGTACATTCTCTCCGGCATCCTGGTGACCGCCGCCGTCACCTGGGCTCTTCGGACCATCCCCTTCGCCATGCTCGCGCCGCTGCGCGAGAGCGCGCTGCTCAACCATCTGGGAAAGCGCATGCCGGTGGGGATCATGTGCATCCTCGCGGTCTACTCGCTGAGCCACCTCAATGCAGCTGATGCAGCCGAGGCGCTCCCCGCCGCGGTGGCACTCACCGCGACGGTCGGCCTGCACCTGTGGCGGCGAAATCCAACGCTGAGCATCTTCGCGGGAACCGGAATCTACGTGCTACTCGCCTCCACGCTCCCCACGCTCATCTGAACGATTCGCTTCAACCGCGCTGCTGCTCGAGGATCGCCTGCTGCACATGGGCGGCCGCCGATTGCACGGCCCACGGGAGATCTGCATCCGCGAGCAAGGCCGTGACCAGCGCCGCCGCGAACAAGTCACCCAGGCCCTTGGATTGCGTTGGAACCTCGGGAAGATAGTATCCCTGCTCCCCATCCCGGGTGACGACGACGTTGCCGATCATGGCCGCATCACCGGTCGAGTCGCGGATTCCGGTGAGGACGACGCCGCTGGCTTGCGGAGCCATCAGCGACCGCGCGTGCCGCACCAGCGTGGCAAGCGCCGGAACTTCATCCCCCGGTGCCGGAGCCACACACCCCTGCGAGACCGCCACCAGATGCTGCAGCTCAAAGGCGTTGGGAGTCATGATGCGCGCCAGCGGCACCAACGCCTCACGGATGGCCGGAACCACAGCGGGATTGGTGTAGAAGCCGACGTCGCCGTCGCCGAAAGTCGGGTCCAGAATCAGCAGGGGGCGGTCTGCATCCGGAATGCCCCAGAACCACTCCGCGATTGCGAAGGCCTGCGCGGGATCGGCAAGATAGCCGACGGCGACGATCCGCAGGTCCGTGAGAGCTCCGGTCGCGGCCAGATCCGAGAGAGCCCGGCTCATCCAATCCGCCGGGATGTCGAGCGTCTGGACCGAGGGGTAGTGCGGCAGATTGCTGAGCAATAGCGTGGGAACGCTGGCGCAACGGACGTTCGCGCCGGCGTAGACGGGTAGCGCGGCGTTGAGCCCCACTCCTCCGGAAAACAGCTGGGAACCGAACGCCAACACACTGACCGGACGGGTGTCCAGTTCCAGGGCCCGTGCCCGCGATGCGCTCGTGGTGTAGAAATTCTCGCTCATCGTCCCGTTCTCGATGGCTTGTTCTCGTTTCCCTCGCCGACGCCCGGCCAGTAGTGGCTGTCCGGCAGCGCTCTGGCTCCGAAGATTGCCTGCCCAACCCGCACGCAGGTGGAGCCCTCCTCGATGGCCGCCTCGAAATCTCCCGACATGCCCATGGAGAGCTCACCGGAGCCGATGAGGTCCGGATCGGTGTCCCGGATCCGATCGCGCAAATTCCGCAGCAGGGCGAAGCAACCCCGGACCCGTTCGGTCTCGCTGGTGAAGAGCGCCAAGGTCATGAAACCGCGCACTCGCAGAGCCGGAAACTGGGTGAGATCGCGCAGGAAGCCGAGGGTTTCAGACGGGTCGATGCCGTACTTCTGTGGTTCGTTCGAGGTGTTGACCTGCACGTACACGTCGAGGCTGCGCCCGACGGCATCCAGACGGCGCTGCAGCGCTTCGGCAACCCGAAGGCTGTCGAGCGCCTGGAACTCCGCGGCGAACGCCGCCACGTCCTTCGCCTTGTTGGTTTGCAGATGCCCGATCACTGACCACGCGATGTCCAGATCGGAAAGGTTCTGCCACTTGCGCTTGGCCTCTTGGACCTTGTTCTCGCCGAGCTCGTGGCACCCGGCCTCGACGGCGAGCCGGATGCGTTCCTCCGGGACGGTCTTGCTCACCGGAAGCAGGCGGATCTCGGTTGCTGACCGGCCCGCGCGGGCGGCCGCGGCGTTCATGCGTTCGCGTATCGCGGCGATGTTGGCGGCAAGGTTGGCCGCCGTTTCCGTGCGCCGATGGGCGTGCGAGTTGGGCTCTCCAAGATTCAGGGACAACGGGAATCCTCTCACTGGAACAGATGCGGGATGCGGACCCCAAGAGTCTAGTTCAGGATGCTGGTCGGTTGACTCCGAGCCCTCGCGATTCTCGATGCGTGACATCGCCGCGCCCGATGTGCCATCGCCCTACCTGTCGCCAAAGCATTGCACCCTCCACCAGAACCTGGCCCACCGTTGAGATTGGGCGAGGGCGGCGACAACCGCCATTGGGACGCGATATCGGGCTTGTCATGGTCGCTCTCGCGTCCACGGGTCACTCCCGCGTCCAACGGTCACTCCCGCGGCCACGGTTACCCCGAATAGTTCAGCCTTGGGGATATAGCTCAGCCTTGGGGATATAGCTCAACCCCAGGTCACTGTCCCAAGCCTTGGCTATATCCCTATCCCTCACCTATTCGAGTGGAGACCGAGTGAACGCCGTTCCAGAGCCCGGGTCAACACCGTTCCAGAGCCCCTGCCGTGTCCCAAGCACTTCCGGAGCCCGGATCCTGCCCGGGACCGGGCACGTCCCGAATACGCTGGGGACCGTCAGATTTCTTGATGGCTACACAGCGTTGACGTACGCCCTATGTGGCACAGCTCAACGCTGTGTAGCCACTTACTGAGCGAAAAACCCACCCCACCTCGGAAGAATCATCCGCAGGCGCTGTACTCCTCATCCGTCACCTGCTCCAGCCACACGGTGGTTTCAGCGGGATCCTCAGCATTTTCGTGCATGGCCAGATGAGTCATGAAATGATCGGGCGCCGCCCCGTGCCAGTGCTCTTCGCCCGGCTCGAAGTACGCCGTCTGCCCCGCATGCACGTGGGTCACCTCCCCACCACGCGTCTGCATGAGTGCAACGCCCTCGGTGACGTGCAGGGTCTGGCCGTGCACGTGCGAATGCCACGCGGTGCGGGCACCGGGAGCGAACCGCACCGCCGCAACGACGAGGCGCTGGTCCGCCTCCCGTGGCGTGGCGATGGCGTCGAGCCACACGTCCCCCGCAAAATGTTCCGGCGGATTCTTGACGGTCGCCGGTTTCCTGATGATCTCCATTGGCACTGTGCTTTCTCATCCGACTGCGCTCGACTCCGGTCCGCGCGGTGGGTGCCGAGACGGCGCTGCCATCCAGCGCACTTGCGCGTTTGATGCGCCGGAGAGTCAGCCGAAAGTCTCCTGCGCGTTTCGCACGTTCACCCGCCTGCGCACTTGCACGGAGACTACCGCACCATCTCGGCCAAGGTCACGCGATCGGAGCCACATGGCCGCGAACGAGACCCGTGCCCCTGCACGGGCCTCGCACACACCCACGTTTTCCACCTGCACTAACGTCCGGTAATCTGTATCACACCGTCAGGTATCGAGTAATCGAAAGCCAAGGAGGAACCCATGGCGAAGAAGGCAAAACGAATCGGCATCCTGACCGCGGGCGGTGACAGCCCTGGGTTGAATGCCGCCATCCGCGGATTCGGAAAGGCTGCCATCGGCCATCACGGCATGGAGCTCATTGGATTCCGCGACGGCATTCGGGGCCTCGCCGAGAATCGCTTCATCGAGATGGATTCCCAGTCCCTCTCCGGCATCCTCACCGTGGGTGGCACCATTCTGGGTACCTCGCGGGACAAGCCCCACAAGATGAAGGTGGGCGACGAGGTCAGGGACATGGTCCCGACCATCACGGAGAACTACGAAAAGGATGAACTCGACGGCCTCGTCTGCATCGGCGGGGGCGGTACGGCCAAGAACGCCAACCGGTTGTCCAAGGCGGGCCTCAACGTCATTCATCTGCCCAAGACCATTGACAACGACATCGCCCACACGGAGACGAGCTTCGGGTTCTCGACCGCACTGGGCATTGCCACCGATGCGATCGACCGCCTGCATTCGACGGCCCACAGCCACCACAGAATCATTGTCGTGGAGATCATGGGCCACAAGGCGGGCTGGCTCGCCCTCGGCGCGGGCATCGCGGGCGGAGCCGACATCATCCTGCTGCCCGAGATCCCATACACCATCGAGTCCATCGCCGAATCCGTGCGGAAGCGCGCCGCAACCGGACACGGATTCTCTGTCGTCGCCATCGCCGAAGGCGCCCGTGACGTCAAGGACACCGCGGATCTGGCCGCGGCCGAGGCTCTCATGAGCACCGCTTCCACACCGGAAGCCAAGGAAGCCGCACGGGCTTACCGCACCAACATCCAGGCCGCTCACCGCGGCAACGCCTTCAAGGTGGCCGAAGCGCTCGAAGCCGCCACCGGCCTCGAATCACGCGTGACCGTTCTGGGCTACGTGCAGCGTGGCGGAACACCTGATGCGCAGGACAGGCTTCTCGGCACCATTCTGGGCGGCGCGGGAGCGGATCTTGTCGCGGATGGAAAGTTCGGCGTGACCGTGGCTTCCCAAGGTCAGGCCGCGGTTCCGGTGCCGCTCGCGGACGTTGCTGGCAACCTCAAGACCGTTCCTCTCGATCACCCATGGATCAGCGCCGCTCGGCACGTGGGCACCTGCATGGGAGACTAGGGACCAGCCCGCACATCACCGCACGAGATCTCCAATCTGGTCAAAACCGGCGTCGACTTGATAAGCGACGGCGCCGACCACGATTAGGGCCGCGGCGCCGACAAGGAGTTGCACCTGAGGAACGAGGCCGCCGAGCCACGGCACGATCTTGCCGGCGATGGAATCGACGCGGGCGCGCGCCTCCCCGATTCGACCGATCCACGCCAGTTCGTCGGCAACGGTCTCATCGAGCTCGGCCGTGGCCGCGGAGAGGTCGTGCCCCTTCTCCAGCGCGCCCTGCCATGCGCGTTCACACTCCTTGCGTCCCAGCACCTGGCCGAGCAGCCGTGCCAGAACGTCCTTCGCGCGTTCGCCGATCTTCTCCTTGATGGCCTCGACGTATTCGTCGAAAGTCTCCTGGAATTGGGCGGGCATTGCGGTGCGCAGCCTCTCGACGAGCCAGGCAAGCAGCTTGATCGCCTTCTCCTTGAGCCAGCTCAGTCCGCTGGACACGGCCTTGGCCGCGTTGGACACCACATTGCCCGCCACGCTCACCAGCCCGGCCACGCCCGTGGTGAGAGCGCCGAGCAAGACATCGCTGCCTGCGAGGGCAACCAGCTCATCCGCGGCCGCCTCCTGCAGCACATCCAGCTTGCCGACCAGCTCGGTGGGCAGAGGATGTGCATCCACACGGGAGCCCCGCTGATAGGAGACGAGGACCGCGTCCCATGAGCTGCGTTGCCCTCCTCCACCATTGAACCGGGCTCGGAGCTCGGGCTCGGCAATCCCCAGCAGATCGTCCACCATGGCGATGCCACCAGACAGGGCGAGGGATATGGTATCGGCTGAGGCCTCGCCAAACTCGCCAAGAACGGCGTCGGTCTTCCACTCGAAGTCCGCCACCGCGGAATCGAGCGCCCTTGTCTCCGTGCTCACGCCGAGTGCGACGAAGGCATCCGCACCCATGTCCGCTCGCCTGACAGCCGCGGCCGCCGCCAACAGTTCGTCGCCAGAGCGACGCCACGCTGCGATAGCCTTTTTGGCGGGATAAGATTTCGTCACCACGGGTCCCCCTCGCTAAATGTTGCTTGGCTCACACTTTACTGCTCTGGAAAGCATGACACTAGATCACGTTTCGCGGGCACGTTGACATGAGGCATCACGGATCACGTGGCACCGGACCACCCAGTTGCACACCACCCACGAAAGCCACCGTCATGGCAACGTCCCGCACTCGAGCGCTAGAATCTCGTTCATTTCCACCCCAGAGAACCAGCGAAGTGATGCACCCGTGAGCCGATCCCGAGAGATACTGTGGCCCGAGACTCCCAAGGGAGAAGGTCCGGGACACCTTCTCGGATTCTCGGCCACCGCGATCGTGGTTGGCGCGCTGACAGGCCTGGTGACGGGAACTTTCAAAAAGGCTCTGGAATCGGTCTCGGAAGGTCGCGGCGCCTTGATCGAATGGGCACAGCATGACCGGTTCCTGGGACTGATGGCCGTCATGGCGGTGTGCGCCGCGGGCGCCTCGCTCGCGGCGGCCCTCGTGCACCGGCTCGAGCCTCATGCCGAGGGCAGCGGCATTCCCCACGTGGAAGCCGTTGTGGCGGGAAGGATTCCTCCGGGCAGTCCACTGATTCTCCCCATCAAGTACCTCGGCGGGTTGCTGGCCATCGGTTCTGGTCTGGCCTTGGGGCGAGAAGGCCCCTCCGTACAGATGGGTGGCAACATTGCCATCACAATCAGTCGCCTCACCCGCCGCAACAGCCACGATTTGCGCGTACTTGTGGCGGCGGGAGCTGCGGCCGGACTCGCCACGGCCTTCAATGCCCCGATCGCCGGAGGGGTCTTCGTACTGGAGGAGCTCATCCGGCGATTCGATCCGAGGACCACGATCGCCACACTGCTCGCCGCCGGATCCGGCTTCTACAGCGCCAAGCTCGTGCTGGGAGAATCCGGCCACGACTTCGACACGGCGTTGATCAGCGCCCCAACATTGGCGCACGCCCCCGTCATCTTGGCGGTGGGGGTGGTCGCGGGCCTCGTGGGAGTCGCCTACAACTGGTTGATCTTGTCAAGCCTCAACATCATGGATCGAAGCAGGCTTCCGCGCGAGCTTCGTGCGGGACTCATTGGCGCCGGCATCGGATGCGTCGCGTACTTTGCGCCCAATCTGGTGGGTGGCGGAGACTCATTGACCCAGCATGCCCTGCTCCACGGTGACTCTCTGGCACTCGCCGCCGTCGCCGGAATTCTGGTGGCGCGCATCGGCTTGGGCGTGCTGTCATACGCCGCGGCCACGCCGGGCGGACTCTTTGCCCCGATGCTCGTGCTCGGCAGCTACGTGGGGCTCTTGGTGGGAATCGCCGGGAAGGCCGTCATCCCGCAATGGACTCCTGAGCCCACGGCGCTCGCCCTCATCGGCATCGCGGCATTCTTTACCGCCACGGTGCGCGCACCTCTCACAGGGATCGTGCTGGCCACGGAGCTGACCGGGGTCACCACCCAACTGCCGCCGATGCTCGGAGCATGCGCGTTGGCCATGTTGGTGGCGACGGCGTTGCGCAGCGAACCGATCTACGATGCGCTCTCGGCGCGCTCGACCCGCGCCGTACAACGCAATGCCACGGAGCGGGGACACCGGAAAGGCCTCTCATGAGCGGTGGATGGCAGCTCCTTCGCCCTCATCCCTGAAGGATCACCTTGCCCGTGGTGGCGCGCCCTTCCAGCGCGGTGTGCGCCCGCCCTGCTTCGGCCAACGAGAATCGGGCACCGATGCGCACCTGCAACTGCCCCCGCCCGATGGCGTCGAAGAGCTCGCGATAGCGCCACGCCCGCTCCTCCGCACTGCGCAGGAAATGCCCGAGTGACGGCCGCGTGATGGCCAGCGATCCGCCCGCGTTCAGGCGCTGCAGATCGAAAGGAGGTACCGGGCCACTGGCAGCGCCGAAGAGAACCATGGTGCCGCGCACCCGCAGCGACGCCAGCGAGTGGTCGAAGGTGTCCTTGCCGACGCCGTCGTACACCACCGCCACACCGTGACCGTCTGTCAGGTCCCGGGCCCGATCCGCGAAGGTCGCGTAGTCCAGAACTTCGGTGGCGCCGGCCTGCTCGCTGAGCTTCTTCTTCTCGGGTGTGGAGGCGGTCGTCAGCACCCGCACCCCGCGGTCCACCAGGAGCTGCGTGAGCAGCAAGCCCACACCGCCCGCCCCGGCATGCACAATCACCGTCTCACCCTCGCGTGGCTTGGCGGCAGAGGTGCAGAGGTAGTGGGCGGTCAACCCTTGCAGCGCAAGCGCCCCGGCCATGTCCAACGGTATGGCCTCAGGGACCTTGACGGCTGCGGCCGCCGGCACAACGAAACGCTCCGCGTAGGTACCCTTCGCCTCCGCCGTCGTCACATGATCCCCGGGCGTGAAACCGGCAACTCCCTCTCCGGCCTCGATGACCGTGCCAGAGCCCTCGGCGCCCGGAGTGAAGGGGAAACCGACCTTGTACAGGCCCGATCGCTGGTAGGTCTCGATGAAGTTGACGCCCGTGACGGCCGCCTTGACGAGGAGTTCCCCGGGCGCCGGGCGAGGTTCGGCAACCTCGGCCAGCCGAAGCACCTCGGGGCCACCGGTGGACGTGGCAACAATTGCTCGCATGCTCATGCCTTCCAGACTAGTGGCGTGTCGCACCTCGAACAACGCGGGGAGGGTCGATTGTGGTCTGTGGCCTGTGGTGTGGGGCGGCCGGTGGTGCAGGGCGGCGCCCAATCATTGATGCCCTCGACGTCGCAGGCGCGCCGCCGGTCGGTGGGAGCACAACGGGTCCGCGGCCAACGGATCACCGGTGGCGCTGTATGCCCGAGAGCGCGCTCCCCCGCACCACGTGTTGTACTCGCACACTCCGCAGTCCCCGCCGAAAAGCGAGGGCGTGCGCAGGTCACGCATCAGCTGGTCGTTGCGATACAGGTCCACCAGATTGTCCTGCTTCACATTCCCGATGGTGACGGGAAGGAATCCGGAGGGAGTCACATCGCCGGTGTGCGAGATGAAGACGATGCCGTTGCCGTCGCGCACTCCAAAGGAGCGAGCCATCGCAGAAGTGGCGATCTCCTCGCGCGTCATTCCCTTCGCCTCCATCGCTTGAGCGGTGACGCGCCGGAAGTGCAGAGCCTCGGTGGTGCTCACCTGGAAGGGAGCATGCCCACGCGAGGAGTTGAGCCAGATGAGGACCTGCTCTGACTGATCCGCCGTGATCTCGCGCAACATCTTGCCGCGGCCCGTCTGGATGAGGAAGAACAGTGTCCAGCGCCGCACGTGCTTCGTGGAAAGCAGTTCGTAGAGGGCCGGAAGGTCACGCATCGTCGTCGCCGTCACCAGCGTGTTGATCTGAACTGGAATGCCCAGCTCTCCCGCCCAATCCAATCCCTGCATCGTGAGGTCGAAGGTTCCGGGCACGCGCCGCAAGCCATCGTGCAACTCGGGATTGGAGCCGTCGAGGCTGAGCGAGATCGCCGAAGTCCCTGCCCGCTGCAACTCCGCCAACCGTCCGCGGGTGAGATCCGGCGTCACCGCCGGGGACAGCGAGACGCCGAGGCGACGACCGCGCGCCTCCTGCAACAGCTCGATGAGGTCCGGGCGCCGCAACGGATCGCCACCGCTGAGGATCATGTGCGGAAGGGGATCGCCGAATCCGGTGACGTCGTCGAGCAGCTGCACACCCTGTTCCGTGGTGAGTTCACCCGGAGCGGGGCGCTTCCATGCCTTGGCGCGGCAATGTCTGCACGCGAGCGCGCAGGCGATGGTCATCTCCCAATAGACCGTCATCGGGGCACGATCGTAGACCCAGTTCACCGGCCTCACCGCTCCGATGGGGTGGATCCTGCGCTCGCCGGAAGGGACATTGGGACCAACGGACATGGACTCGGCTCTCTCTCGTGTTGGCGACGCACCCGCGCAACTTCTCCCGACGCTACGCCTCTGTCCAAGCAACCAATTGGGACCATGGGCCACCACAGTTTGCGACACATGTACCCGAAGAGTTTTCGCATGGAGTGCTCCGACTGTTTCTCGACCGCTGCCCAGCAGAAAACCGAGCCGTTCACACCTCGCACCCCGCACCGTTCCACCATGTTCACACCCCAAACACGGCCAATCCATCCCCCGCACTGCCCCGACCCCCATCCACTATCGTGGTCGCGCTGCTCGCAGGCGGCGGCTACGCCGAGGCCACCTCCGCGCACCGAATCCTCTCCACCGGAGGCCACGTCGGCAAGGTCATTCTGACCATTTGAATAGTAAGTACAAATTCCATTCAAATTCCATCCCATCAAGGATGTACGCTGTCACCAGAGCGCACAAACTCGGGACAAACGAAGGCGGCAATGATGGCGAACGAGACCTCCACTGGCGAACACAACTCCACCATGGCGTGGGCACGCTACCCCTACGAAGGCTTCGTCGTCCTCGTGACCGGCGCGGGATCGGGCATCGGGCGCGCCATCGCGCAGGCCTTTCTCGAGCAGGGCGCCACGGTCGCCGTCAGTGGGCGGCGCGAGGAGCCGCTGCGCGAGACCGTCGCTGCATTCCCTTCCGAACAGTCCCTCGTTCTTCCCGGCGACATGAGCATTCGAGAGGACATTGAGCGGATCGCCTCGCGAACGGTGTCCGGATTGGGCCGGATCGACGCCGTCATCGCCAATGCCGGACTCTCCGAACCCGGCACGGTTGAGGATCTGGACGAGGCCTCGTGGGAGCGGATGCGTTCCATCAACATCGACGGCCTCATCCGGCTCGCCCGAGCAACGGTTCCCTCTCTTCGCAGGACACGCGGTACGTTCCTCGCCATCTCGTCCGTGGCAGGGCTCGGCGGCGACTGGAATCAGGCCGGCTACAACGCAACCAAGGGCGCCGTCAATGCACTGATCCAGTCCATGGCGCTCGATCTGGGCCGCGATGGCGTGCGCGTCAACGCCCTCGCACCGGCGTTCACCGCCACCAGGCAAACTCAGGAACGATTGGACGATCCCGTGTTCTGGGAGGCGCTGCGCGAGCGCATCGCACTGGATCGCCCCGCCATGCCCAAGGACATCGCGCGCGCCGCATTGTTCCTTGCCAGCCCGGACGCCCAGTACATCACCGGTGTCATTCTTCCGGTCGATGGAGGCACCACCGCTTCCACGGGAACTCCGCGTCCACCCGTTCCGCAGTCCTCATACTGAGATCGATTCCGGGCATTCTCGGTTCAGATTTTGCACCGATTCACCCGGTCCTGGAACGCCCAATTCCCAAGAGGGCATGTCAGCGTCCTCCTCGCCGTGGACGGCACACAGGACGCTGACATGCCCTCTTGGGTCAGCGATTACAGGGGTCACGCGCCCACGCGCTGCCTTGTCCCCCAGTTACACTGACGGCAACAGGAACTCAGAAATGTGTGTGCGACGATACGAGGATACATGGCCCGCAAACAGGAGCGATCACGATTCGGGAACGCCCAGCGCACCGGCAGGCTCGCGCCGCAACCGCCGAGTACCACGGCCCGGCCACCCGTCGTCGTGCGCCAGATTGCGGACGGGGTTCCGCTCGATGTTCATGCGGACGTCAGCTTCGAGGAGGCTCTCAAGTACACCGAGGGCTCCCGCGACCGCATGATTCTCACAGTTCTCTCGGCTCCTCATCAGGCCGAGATATCCGAACTCGCCGATGCGTGGAACCTTCACCCATTGTTGGTCGAGGATCTCATGCACGGCGGCCAACGCCCGAAGGTCGAACGGTACGGCGACGTGCTCTTCCTGGTTGTCAGGTCCGCCCGCTACATCGACGAGATCGAGGAAGTGGAGTTCAGCGAGTTCCATCTGGTCACGCAGCCGCAAGCGCTCACCGTCATCTGCCAGGACGGCCGCCTCATCGACGGTACCGAGATCGGCTCACTCGCTGCCAAGCACGAGGGCAACACCGAGGCCCCGCTCGGCGCCGGCGCCCCACTACTCGACAACCACGCTCTGCTGCGGCTCGGACCGGAGGCAGTGGTCTACCGGTTGCTCGACACTGTCGTCGACGGATACTTCCCAGTACTCGATGGCCTCCAGATCGACAAGGAGCAGATCGAACGGCAGGTGTTCAGCGGGGACCCGGCCGCCGCCGAACGCATCTATCACCTGAGCCAAGAGGTGATCGACCTGCTGCATGCCGCCACCGCGCTCGCCAAAGTGCTCGAACGGCTCCGCATTGACTCAGGTGCCTATGGCATTCCCAATGAGTTGCAGACCTACCTTCAGGACGTGTCCGATCACTTGGTCCGCGTTGTCACCGAGACCACCTCGCTGCGCGACTCCCTCTCCCAGATCCTCAACGTCAACGCAACCTTGGTCTCCCAGCGTCAGAACGAGGACATGAAGAAGATCTCCGGCTGGGCGGCCGTGCTGTTCGCACCCACGCTCGTGGCCGCGATCTACGGAATGAACTTCGACCGCATGCCGGAGCTTCACTGGGCGTGGGGGTATCCGCTCGCCGTGGGGGTCATGGTGGCTTTCGCCGTGGGGCTGTACGTCATCTTCAAACGGAAGAAGTGGATGTAGCGGCGGCGATTCCGCGGTGGAGGCGCGGGCCCGTAGTGGAACCGAGCGAACACCTTCCACCCGTCACGGACCGGATTGGCCGAAGGTGTCCGGATTGACGGGGCGGCGCGCCCGTGGCAGCTTCTCCACCACCAGCAGGTAGGACTCGGTCACCAGATCTCTGACGAGCTGCTCATCGATGCCCTCGCCCGGGTTCACGGTGATCCAGTGACGCTTGTTCATGTGGTAGCCGGGCCTGATCTGCGAGTACATCTCGCGCAGCAACTCGCTGACCGTGGGCGTGGCCTTCAATGTGACGATGGGGTTCTCCCCCAGGCGGGTTTGCAGCATGAACACCTTGGCCCGCACCTTGTACACGTCCCAGTCGGGGCCAAAGGGATGATCGAGGTGCGAACCCGGCAGCTCGAGGGCCCGTTCATGCGCAACCCTCTGCAAATCGTTGCCTTCCATTGCTCCTCCTTGGTGCAGCCATCCCGCCCGGGAACCTTCCACGTCCGCCACCGGCACCGGCACCGGGGAGCGCGGTAATCCCCGCATCCGGATTCAGGCTGCCCACTTGATGTCCAGTAAGCGATTCACGACGACGACGTCACCCGCGTACCCATCAGCTCCCTGGCGATGGTCGACGTCACACTGAATCTCACTCATGGCAACCGGCAAGGGGCAGGCTGGCCGGTCGCAGCCTACTCGGTCGTGGGGTCGTTGACGGCAATCTGGAACAGGTCCCAGCTCACCGTCTTGTCGAGCAACAGAATCAGGTGGGGCCGCTCCGCCCGGAACTCGACCGGATCCGGTTCCTCGCCGGGGGCGGCTCCCGCCTCCATCGCGATCTCCGTGACGGCGGCGGCAACGGTGCCTTCCTCGTCAATCCGCACCTTCCCCTGTTGCATGACGAGCGTGACGTAGAGCGGCTCCTCCACGTTCGTGGAGATGTGTTTCAGGGCCGGAGGATCGAAGCTGAACACGGAGGACAAACCCTGTTGGATCAGAGGATCCTTCAAGTCGATGGATGAGGAGAGATCGAGCTTCGGAATCTTGACCTTGACGAGCATCTGCGTCAGTTCGGATTCCAGTGCCGCCAAGTCCTCGGAGGTGATCTCCTCCAAGCCGGTTCCCTCGGGAGGCAGCACGTAGCGGGCCACCAGGTTGCCGTCGTTGCCGTAGGGCAGGTCGATCATCTGCCAACCATCAACTTCGGCGTAGAGGATGGTTCGGGTGTCATGCATGTACTCCGCAGTCACGGTCTCGCCGGCGCCGGTCGTGAAATCCCCGTCATACGTGCTCTCGGCCTCGAAGGGCACCGTCCATGGAGCGGCGAGGAGCACGGCATTCTGAAGCACCACGCGAAGGTCCGGATTCGGCGTGACGGCCGATTCCTTGATGAGCCCGGCGGTGTTCTCCTGAACCCATTCGTCCAAGATCTTCTTGCCGTCGGAACCGGAGAGATCGGCGGTGAGCACGCCGGCGTCGTACCACGTGGCCAGCGAGTCCAGATAGCTCGACTCGATCTCGGCCCGATCGCTGAACACCGCTTGATTGGCCAGGTGCAGTGCGGGTTCCTCCGGAAGCTCCTCCGGATCGATGTCGCGTGGATCCGCACGGTAGGGATCGAGCGTACCCACGAGGGCGTTGACGGCTTCGTCCCGGGCCTGCCCCTGCGCGCCGAGGAGTTGACTCAGCTGCTCCTCGGTGGCTCCGGTGGCTCCCGTGCCGAGCATCGACAGTGCAACGACTGCCGAGGCCGGCGAGGTCACCAGCGTTTGGCCCGGGAACGCCGCGATCACGTCGAGACCGAGTGACCGGGTGGCGTCGCGAACGCCTGTCGATTCCGACGCGTCCGGCAGCTGCACATGCACGGCCGCCGCTTCGCCACGCACGATGCTCTCCTCCACCTTCTGCGGGCCTGAGGAGCAGCTGCTCAACGCGATGCTCGCGACACCGACGAGCGCAAGCGCGCCGCCGAGCCTTCCTTTCCGACCGATGGATACTGATGGCATCATGGTGTCCCCTAACGTTGCGCCTTCATACAGTGTATTGGGGACCGCCGACGCGTTGGGAGTCCGGGCACGACTATCCGGGATGCATCACCCGGGCGGTCCGAGTCGAAGGGGCAGTAACCGCGACGGCGTCACGTGCTGCGTCGCCGTCGCCAATGAACCGGATTCCAGAAACTACCTGTTGACGTAACCCATGTGCTGTGCGTTGTACCGATCTCCGCGCACACCGACGGATTCGGCAAGCGAGTTGAGGTCCGCCATCTCATCGGCGGACAACCCGACACTCGTTGCCGCCGCATTCTCGCGAATGCGTTCAGTGCGGCGGGTTCCGGGAATCGGGACGATCCACGGTTGGCGCTGCAACAACCATGCCAGGGCCACCTGACCGGGAGTCGCTCCCCTACTCTTCGCGAGGAGAGTCACGTGCTCCACCAGAGCCTCGTTCGCGGCCAGGTTTTCCCGGTCAAAGCGTGGAACCTTCATCCGAATGTCATCATCCGCGAACTTCGTCCCAGCATTGACCGTACCCGTGAACATCCCCTTGCCCAACGGGCTGAAAGGGACGAACCCGATGCCCAGTTCGGCAAGGACAGGCAGCACCTCGGCCTCGGGATCGCGCGTCCACAAGGAGTACTCGCTCTGGACCGCCGTCACTGGGGTCACGGAGTGGGCCTGGCGAATCGTCTGTGCCGAAGCCTCCGACAGCCCGAAGTGGCGTACCTTTCCCTCGGCAATGAGTTCCCCGACGGTTCCGGCGACATCCTCAATCGGCACACTCGGATCAACACGATGTTGGTAGAACAAGTCAATGGCGTCCGTGCGCAGGCGCTTCAGCGAGGCTTCGGCTACTCGGCGAATCTGCTCCGGCCGACTGTCCAGTCCCACACTCTTCCCGTCCTCGATCCGCCATCCGAACTTCGTGGCGATCGTGACATTGCTCCGGATGGGCTCCAACGCTTCTCCCACCAACTCCTCGTTGGTGTAGGGCCCATAGACCTCCGCGGTGTCGAAGAATGTCACCCCCGCCTCAGGAGCCGAGCGCAACACCGCAATCATGTCCTTCCGCGACCCGGGATTCGGGCCGTAACTCTGGGACATCCCCATGCATCCCAGTCCAATGGCAGAGACTTCCAGCCCCTGCCCGATCGTTCTCCTGTGCATCCCTATTTTCTCATTTCTTCTTCGTGACCATCTGGTGCAGGCTGACGTGCGCTCACGCTCCCATTCTCAGTCCGGAAGCCGTTCCGACTGAGGCCCCATGCTTCCTCCTGAGTCGCAGCCCAGGCGTCGAGAATCGTCAAGCCATCCGCACTGGCAGAATCCGGAGCGGCGGTGTAGGTGACGATGAATACCTCGGGATCATCCGCAAGGGTGAAGTCGTTGAACTCAAGTTCGAGCGGCCCAATCACCGGATGCCGTATGCGCTTGCGCCCCCGGGAATGCCGCTGCACTTCGTATTTCGCCCAGCGGTTGGAAAAGTCGCGGCTGCATGCCGCGAGGCTCCCGATCAGCTCGGTGAGTTCCGGATCCAGTGGATTGCGGCCAGCCGCCGCGCGCAAAGTCGCCACGATGAAACTCCGCGAGGCATCGAGATCCAGATAGAAGGCCTCGGACCTGGGGTCGAGGAAAGCGAATCGGGCATAGTTGGGAACCCTGCCGGACTCCGACTCCCAGATGTGGCTGTACAAGGCCCGTCCGAGCCGATTGGCGGCCAGCAAGTCGAGCCGCCGATTCTGAACAATTGCGGGAACACTCATCGAGTCGAGTACCTGCCGTACGGACGAACTCACGTCCGAAGCACGCCGCTCCGGTTCGGGAGGCAAACTCGGGCTCGCGTTGCGGGCCAAGTCGTACAGGTGGGTACGTTCGTCGTCGTTCATGAGCAGGACACGGGCGATCGCATCCAGAACGTTGCGCGATGCCCCACCCAGATGTCCACGTTCCAGCCGCGTGTAGTACTCCACGCTGACCCCGGCAAGCATCGCGACCTCCTCGCGCCGAAGGCCTGCCACCCTGCGATTGGCGCTCACCGGTGGCAATCCCACCCGCTCGGGTGTGATGGCGGCGCGCCGGGTCATGAGAAAGTCTCGGATCTCGCGTCCCATGTCCATGTTTCAACACTAAACCACCTCGATCCCGTGAGGAGGTCACTGGCAGTACCTGCATGGTCAGGGGCGTCCGGCGTATTCACACCGGGCACGGTGGATGAGCACCGGGTTCGGCCTCGGGTTCGCGCGCGGGGGCGGCGACGCCATTGGTAGCACCTGCTCCACATCAGAAACCCACACGCCCGCGAGCGGGCCCCGACGCCCATGCGGACGTCCCCACGGCGGAGTTGATCCGGCGAACCGCGGGCGGCCCCTCGGGACAGCGGGCCGCCCACGCTGGGGCGGCCCGGCGGCCCGTCCCGTCAGATGGCTTGCGCCGCGAGGTATCCCGCGTTGATGGCCTCTCCCACCTTGGCGGGCTTGACGCAGTCACCAATGCTCTGGAAGCTGACACCGCGAGCTTCCAGGTCCCGTGCCAGCGCGCCGTTCGGGCGCACCCCGAACGCCGTGATGACGGTATCCGCATCGACGTGCTGTTCGGCGCCGGAAGCGTCAACGACGTGCACGCCGGTCGAGTCCACTGCGGTCACCGAGGTGTTGGTGAACAGCTTGACGCGGGCCTCTGCGAGGTCCCGGAGCAGCGGGATGCGGTTGATCGCAAGCATGTCGCCGGCGATCTCGTCCTTCATCTCGATGACACTCACGGACTTGCCGGACTGCGCGAGCTCCAACGCCAGATCGGCGCCGGAGAGACCTCCGCCGGCAACCACGATGTTCTGGCCGAGCGGAGCGCCCTCGTGGGCCTCAATGACACCCACCACGTTCGGTCCGTCAATCCCGGGGATGGCGCGCGGGACGAGCGGACTGGAGCCGGTAGCGAGCAGGACGGCGCCGGCGTCGTCGAAGATCGGATCGCTGGCTTCAACGGAGTGGTTCAGGTGAATCTTCACGGCAAGCCCGGCAAGCTGGGCCTCCCACCAATCGATCATGCGATGGAGCTCGCGCTTGAAGATCGGCGTGGCAGCAGGAAGGAGGACACCACCCACGCGGCTGTTGGAATCGTAGAGATCCACGGTGTGGCCCTCAAGCGCGGCCACCCGAGCGGCCTCCAGGCCCGCGGGACCGGCGCCAACGATGACCACGTGCTTGGGAGTCTGCGCGGCGGAGATCACCCGCTGGCCCTCGAAGCCGACCTCGGGGTTGACCGCGCATCCCAAGGGAAGCGCGAAGAAGGCATTTCCGATGCACATGGAGTTGCACCTGATGCACGGCCGAACATCGATTCGGCGGCCGGCCGCCAGCTTGTTGGGAAGCTCGGGGTCAGCGATGAGGCCGCGGCCGATGCCGGCGATGTCCGCGTCTCCGGCGGCCAGGACGCTCTCGCCGGTGTCCGGATCAAGGTTGCCACAGGCCACCACGGGGATGGACACGGCACCCTTCAATGCTCTGGCTGCCGGGACCATGCAGCCGTCACCCAGGTAGTAGGGCGGGAACACGTAGTCCAT
>RRZU011152614.1_pt1 | contig 19093 bp, 18 predicted proteins | sample 2165561 | NCBI WGS metagenome assembly RRZU01 (sample SAMN10456909, study PRJNA506462) | wastewater metagenome | isolation source: wastewater sludge | place: USA: Moscow, Idaho | reverse complement strand
GCTCTTACTTTGCGGGCTCTTGCGGCGGAGCACCGTTGGAGGTGATCAAGCAATACATTCAAAACCAGCGGGGCTGACGCCCCGGCGAAATTCCCCTCCCACCTACGTCGGAGGGAGTCCCCTTTCGCATTTAAGATGGCCACCAAAAATGCCACCAGCAACCAGGCGGCATGGCGTCGGGTTGCTCTCAGCGTCCGATCATCGGACGGCTGAGCCAGGTTACGAGCAGCGCTTTCCTGCGGTGCCATTTTTGTATATTTTCGCCTTATTTAGACATTTTTAGATTTCGGGTAGCAATATACACTATTTCGCACTCGACATACTTCGGCAATCGAAGCAGGCGGGCCGGTGCGGCGAAAATCCCTCGGCATAAGCCCGGGTGGGTGCGGTCAGCCCCGTGCGGGCCGGGCGCCTCAGCGCAGATGCTGCTCGGCAACGGCGGCCAGTTCGCTGGACAGGGACGAGGTCGCCAATGCCCGCCGCAAGGCCTCCTTGGCATCGGCCTGGCGCCCGTCGGCCTCTTGCGCCAAGCCAAGCCCCAGCCACCAGCGCCCTTCATTCGGGGCCAGGCGGGTGGCCCGCGCATAATGGCTGGCAGCCTGGCGATGAGCTCCCTGACGGGATTTGAGATGCCCCTGAAAACCGGCGTAATCGGCGCTTCCCTCGGCATGGGCTTGCGAGCGCGCCAGGGTATGCTCGGCGGCGGCAAGATCGCCCTGCTCCAGTTGCAGTCTGGCCAGCGACATCGCCCAGCCGATTTGGCTCGGCTGCAACTCCAGCCCCTCGCTCAGCACCCCGATCGCCTCGCCGAACTTGCGCGCCTCCAGCAATAGCCGCAATAGCGCCTGACGGGCCGGCACATGGGCGGGGTCATTTTTCAGCGCGGCAGACAGGGCTTCCTGGGCCTCGCCGCTGCGACCGGTGGCCTGCGCGGTTTCGGCGCGACGGAAATCCGCATCGGCCCGGTCGCGCGCGGTCGCCAACACCGGGCTTTTCTCGATTCTGACGGGCCCCGTCGGCGGCAGCGCGACCGACTGCTTGCCGGCCTCCAGCGGCGCGGCGACCGGCGCAGGCACGGTGGCAGGCCTGGCGAGTGGCGGCACGACCGGATCGGGAGCGGCCTGACCGAGTACCGCGCTCGCGGGCACGGTCGACAAGGACAAGGCGGGGCGAAGGTGTTCGGAAATTGCCGCCGGGGACGTGTCGACCGCCGGGTTCGCTTCCGGCGGTACGGGCGTGGGCGCAGGCGCGGACTCGACCGCGCCGGGCTCGGCGGAAGCGGATGCCGGTGGGCTTGCGGCCGGTGCCGGCGGGGCAGCAACGGCAACGCGGTCGGGCGGCGCAAGCAACCCAAGCAGCGGCAACAACTGGCCGTTGGCATGGAGGACAGCCGCCGCCGCGCCGAGCAAGGGCAGGCCGCTCAGCAGCAACAAGCGAAGCGGCCGCCAGCGTGCCGGCCGGGCAGCGGGCAGGCTGCGGATTTCCCGCTGCAGGTTCTGCCGGGCCAGGTCATCCGGGCGCTTGGCCTCGAGATTGCGCAGCATTTCGTTGATCAGGCTCATTTCACCACCAACCGGGCGCGCCGGCCCCCTCGGTATCGGCCGCCGCCTGCCGGACATGCGCCGCCCGCACGGCGTGGCGCCCCTCGCCAAACACGGCAAGCAGCGATTTGTGGGCCAGAATGTTGAGCAAACGTGGCGTCCCCCGGCTGGCCCGATGCAGGCAACGCACGGCGCGCGGGCCAAAAACCCGCTCGCCCCGGTAGCCGGCCACCCGCAGACGATGCGCCAGGTAGTTTTCGACCTCCTGGCGGCTCAGTCCGCTCAGCCGGTAATTGAAGGCGATGCGCTGCAACAACTGGCGAACGGCGGGTTCCGCCAGCTTGCCATCGAGTTCCGGCTGGCCGAAAAGGATGATTTGCAGCAGCTTGCGCTTTTCGGTTTCCAGGTTCGAGAGGAGCCGCAAGGACTCCAGCGTTTCCAGGGGCATGGCCTGGGCTTCGTCGATGCAGACCACGACCTGCCGCCCGGCGGCGGCATGGGCCAGCAGCGCCCGATTGACGCTTTGCAGCAGGTGGTAATCGTCGCTCGCGGCACTGACCGCCAGCCCAAGCTCCTCGGCCAGCGCCAGCAACAGGGTGCGCGGCGCCAGGTAGGGGTTGGGCAGGTAAGCGGAAACGGCATTTTCGGGCAGGGCCTGCAGCAGGCGCCGGCAGAGCAGCGTCTTGCCGGTGCCAACCTCGCCGGTGATCTTGATGAAACCTTCGCCGCTGTTCAGCGCGACGAGCAGGGTGTTGAGCGCTTCCTGGTGGCTGCGGGTGATGACCGTGTAACTGGTATCGGGCGTGATGCCGAAGGGCAGTTCGCTGAGGCCGAAGTGATCGAGGTACACGTTATCGTAGCGTGCGCGGCATTATTGCCATTCGAGCCGGCGCCGCTGACGCGGGTCGAGTCCCTGCAGGCGTTCCTGGACATCGCCGGTGGCATCGCGCCACGAATTTTCGCCATTGATCACGGTCGACCGCATCAGAATGACCAATTCCCGCTTCTTGCTGCTGCCCGCCCGCTGGCCGAACAGCAAGCCGACGCCCGGCACGTCGCTGATCCCCGGCAAACCGTAACGGTTGTTGTTCTGCTCCTGGCTCATCAGACCGCCGATGGCCACGATACTGCCATCCTGGACGCGAACGATGCTGTCGGTTTCGTTGATGCTGCTCGACGCCAGCGGCAGGGTGAAGGTGCCCAGATCGCCGAGATTGACGTTCTTGGTTTTCTCCTCGACGACGCTGACCGAGGGATGAACGTGCAGGATGATATTGCCATCGGCATCGATCTGCGGCGTCACGTCGAGCGCGATACCGGAGAAAAACGGTTGCAGCGTGATATTTGGCGTCACGACATTGCCGCTGGCGCTGGTCGACGTCGTCGTGCTGATGCCGGTGACGAAATAATCGTCGGTACCGACCTTGAGCACGGCCTTCTGGTTGTTGGTGGTGGCGATGCGCGGGCTGGACAGCACCTGCACCCCGCCCTGCCCCTCAAGGAAGGAAAGCAGGGCCGAGAAATCCTTGGACTGGAAGGCCAGGCCAAAAAACCCGCGGCCACTCGTCGACGTCGCCAGCGCGCCATCGAGGCCCGGCGTGCCAACAATGGTCGAACCTGCGGTCACGCCGGTGGCCGAGGCGCCGATCGTGCCGCTACCGGACAGGGCGGCTCCCGGGGCCATGATGCCGAGCGCGAAGCGGTCGGCGACGCCGGCGAACTGCGACCAGTTGATCCCGGTCTGGTAGGAATCGTTCAGCGAGACTTCGATGATCTTCGCCTCCAGCATCACCTGCCGCTCGACAATCAGTTGGGTGGCCTTCAGGTATTCGTCTACCGCCCGCAACTCGCCCGGCATCGCCTTGATCAGCAGCACGCCGGAAGAAGCGTTGATGACGACGCTACGACCATCGGCGTTGCCGACGATCATGTTCAGCGCATCGCCGAGATCCTTCCAGAAATCATAATCGGACGAGGTCTGGACGCGAGCGCTGTCCGGCACCCGCTGGCCGGTACCGCCGCCCGGAGTGCTCGGGGTACCCGACTGCTGTCCGGCCGCCGAACTGCTGCCGGTGGCGGGCGTGGACGCCGTCGGCGAACTGCCGGTAACGCGCATGTCGCTGATCCCCTGCCGCCGGTTGGCCAGGTAATTGATCCGGAAAATCCGGGTTTGCAGAGTGTTGGGCTGCACAATGATGCGCTTGCCCTGGATGCGGTAATCATAACCATAGACGTCGCGCAAGGTGTCGAGCGCCTCGCGCACCGTCGTGCTCTTCAGGTTGAGGCTGACCGTGCCGGTGACATCCGGCGAAAACAGCATGCTATAGGGCGTTCCGGAAACCAGCGCGGTCAGCACCTGGCCAACCGGTGCGTTATTGACCGCCAAATCGAAGCGCGGATCGGCTTTCGGCGCCACGGGCTGCTCGGGCAGCAGCGGCGGCAGCATGGCACGATCCACAATATGCTGCTGCGGCCGCTTGGCCTTGGCGGCGGCCGCAGCCTCCAATTCCCGGTCGATCTTGTCGTAAGTATCGCCGCGCTGCATGTACGGACTACCGCAGGCGGCCAGCATCAAGCCGGAGAGGAGGGTCAACACTAGCTTGCTCATGGCAAATCCTTCGCTTGCCCGGGCTGCTTGGCCTGGCGGGACTTGGGTGAAACGATCATTCGTTGTTCGACCTGCGGCGTCAGGTAAAGCCGGGTCGTGCCCTCCGGGCCACGCAGCACCGCTTCGCGCTCGGTCAGCTTGACCAGCCGGGCATCGCCGACCCGGTCGCCCAATACCACGGTCTTGCCACCGATTACCGCGACTGGCCGGCCACGTTCCGGCAGCAGCACCGATTGCAAGCGCTGCGCTTCACCAGTGGCCTTCTCCGGCCCGGAAGCATGCAGCCAGGCATCCGGCGGGCGCGTCGGATCCGCCGCCCAGCCGGAACTGGCTGCAACCAGGAAAAACAGCGTACAGGCAAGCGATTTCATAGCGCCAACCATGCTTTGTCCGGGCTCAGCGAGTAAAGCGTCAGGCGTATTTCCGCCCGCGGATAGTCGATCACGCGGTACACCAGTTCGCCCCAGAGCAGCCGCTGCGGCAATTTTTCCAATTGCGCCATATAGACCTGCAAATCGTCGTAGCTGCCCTCAAGGCGAATCTCGACACCATGCCGGTATAGATCGAAAACCCGCTCGGCCGGCTTATCCTGCGCCTCCTTGGCCGGCGCCTTCGCCCCCGTTGTGCCGGCCACGATGCTCTGCGGCGCCAGCGTTTTCAGGCTGATCAGACGCAGACCGGCCTGGCGGGCCAGCAAACCTTGCAACAGCCCGTTCATTTCCTCCGGCCGCACCAAGCCCGAGGCAATTTCACGCAACTGCCCGTCCAGTTGCCCGATCCCTGCGGTCAACACCTGTAATTCGGTCTTTTTCGCGGCATTCGGGTCGGCCGCCAGTTGCTGCTGCAACTGTCCGGCCTGGGCCTGCAAGTCGAGCAGGCTCTCCTGGTTGGCGGCAAAGGCATTTTGCTGATTACGCGCCCGCAGCCATTGCGGCTCGATAAACAAGGTATTGCCGATCAGCAGCGGGCCGAGCACCAGCCCCAGCCCGGTCAGCAGTTTTTCACGCCGGGAAAGCGCGGCATGGCGCCCCTGCAGCACCGCGAAAGATTCGCGCAGCCGCTTCATCGCACCACCTCCACGGCCGGACGCTCGGTGCGCAAGACGAATTCCGTATAGCTCGGCTCTACCCGAGCCGCTGCTGGCGTTGGCGATGCGCCGGGCACCGCCGCCTTTTCCTCGGCGGGATCAACGCCCTTCATGTCGAGTGCCGAGAAGCGGCGCCCGGCAAATGCCGGCTCGCCGTTCAGCTTTTCAATATAGGCCGGCAGCAGGGCGGGCCCAGTCAAGCGGCCACGAATCTCCATCGCCGGGCCGGCGAAGGCAAAGCCAACCAGCCAGACGCCGCTCATCGTCTGCCGCGCAAAGCCCTGCAACAGGCCGGAAAAACCAGGCGCATCCCGCTCCCCCTGACGGATGAGAGCCAAGATTTCCTGGCGCTGCGCGGTCGCCAGTCGGGCGGTTGCGACTTGCGCGGAAAGCTGGGCATCGCCTTGACGCGCCCCCAGCGTCCCCGCCAGCGACCGAACCTGTTCCTGCAAGGCGAGCAGCTCGCCCTGCAAGGCGGCATTGCGGGCCGTGGCGCGGTCCGCCTGCAGCGCGCCGAAGAGCGCCATCGCAACGACGAAGAGCAGACCGACCAGCGCCGCGCCGAGCACCACCGGCAGCGCCAGCCAATCGAAACGCGGCCGCAGTTCAGGCAGCAGCAGATTGATTTGCTGGCTCATGGCGCACTCCGCAAGGCCGCGCCGATGGCCGCCAGGCACTGTGCCTGGCGGGATGGCGAGCGCAATTCGGGCAAGGCGGCGAAATCAATCACCTCGGCGAGATCCATGGGCTTGACCGGCAGATAGAGATTGTCGGCAAGGAAAGCAACCACGGCGCCGGCATCGTGCTCGCTGGAAACCAGCAGTTTGGAAACCGACACGAAACCGAATTGGCGGTCGAAATTGTCGAGCGTGCGCTGCAACTCCAGCGCCAGGCGCTCAAGCAACTGTTGCCGCCGCTCCGGGTCGGCATCGGCGAGCGCCACCGACGACATTTCGATACGCCGCGCCAAATACAACTCGCCCCGGCAGGTAATGGTCAGCAGGCTCTCGCCTTCGCTCAACGCGAGGAAAGCCAGGCCGCGATTTTCATCCTCGAACAGGATCGCCACGTTACGCACGGCCATTTCAGGAATATCGATCGCCTCCAGCGGCAATTTTGCGCTGCGATAAACGGCCATCCGCTCGCCAATCACGGTTGACGGGGAAATTACGGCAAAAACGTTGGCCTGGCGGCTGCCCTCTGTCGGAATATCGGCCGCCGCGATTGCGGCGCCCTCGACCGGAAAATCGACCACATCCTTGAGGCGCCAGCGCAAGGCCTGAATACGCTCCTCGGCCGGCACCGCCGGCGCTTCAAGCTGCACCAGCCGGTACTCGCTTTCGCCCAGCAAGGTGGCGCAGCGATGGCGTTTCAGTCCATGGGACTGCCCCAAACGGGCCAAGGCATCGGACTCGCCTTTCTCGATCTGAAATGATTCGCACAGCCGAATTTCCGGCCGCTGGCCGGCAGGACGGATGACATGGGCAAGATCGAGGCGATCGCCCCGCCGGACGACCCCCATCCACCCCGCCTCAAGCTTCACCCCAAAATTTGGCCACATTGTCCAAACACCTTATGTTTTTTCGCAAGAAAATCGACTAACGCTTTATTTTTCAATGAATTTTGCTTAATACCGCTCGCGCAGGTAAATCACCGGCGAGCGCGGGCCGTAAATGCCGAATGTGGCGCGTGCCGCCGGATTGTCGTTGTAGTTACCGTCCGCATCCCAACTCCCCTGCAACCAGCTCGGCCGGCCGGAAACCGCGCCCTGGCAGGCGCTCAAGGGATTGTCGGCATCGCCGGAAAGATGCGCGCAGACATCGACCGAGCATTTCGCGCCCGGCGCGGCAAAGTTCAGGCTGCCCTTGCCGGCAGCAATCTCGACCACGCTCGGCGTCACACAGGGCGTCGAACTGGTCACGATACCGCCGGTCAGCATCGTGCATGAGTCGGCTGCATTGGTTGCCCAGTAGCTACCTTTCCAGTATTGCGTCTCGACCGGCAGGCTCAGTTTCAGCAAATCCGAGCCGTAGGCGTTGCTCAGCACCAGTCGCCCGGCACGGAGCGGCGAGGTGCCTTCGCTGCCGGCGGCTGAAGACGCCTCGCCATCGTTGACGCGCACCTTGAGCGTGGCGGGGGCGGTTTTCTTGGCGGCAAAGGTAAAGCTCACTTCCGGCGTCGTCGTCAGGTCGGCCACGCCGGCAAGATATTTCGTTGCCAGCACCGTCGCCGGGCTGAAACTGCCGGCTGCGCCATTCGCATCGGCCAGCGTGCCCGCCTTTGCAAAGCTGCCGGCGTAATTCAGCGTCGTGCCGCCGCTGGCATTGCGCGCCGTTACCGTCAGCGGAAAAGGCTGGCCGGCGTAGGTAAAGCTGCCGCAGGCATCGGCCACGGTGGTATCGAAATGATCGGGGTAGAAACGACCGAGTGGGCCGCTTCCCTGCCCGGGCACGTCGACACCAAGGTAGCTGACTGTCGACGGGGCAAAGGCGAAGACGCCGACTTCGGTCATCGCCGCCGCAAAGATTTTCTGGCCGTTGTCGCCTGCCGCCAGGCTGACCTCGGTCGGCGAAAGCACGCCATCCGTTCCCGGATCGGGCGCCAGGCGCGTGCTGGTCAACGGGATGGCGGACTGCCGGAAATTCCTGGTTACCTTGCCACTTGAACAGAGTGCGGCCAGCGTCAGGTTGAAGGCGCCGCCAGCCTTGGCGAAGGCGCTGCAAGCGGCATAGCCCGGCCCGGCGCAGGCGCCAGTCGCCGACGACAACGCCAGTTTTTCGGGGGCCGAAACAAAGCTTTCCCCCCCACTAAGTGTCGCGCCGCCGGTCGTCAGCTTGGCATACAGCGTCAGTTGGCCGGCGTCGTCGTAGTTGAGCAGCGGCAGGGGCGCCACGCCATCGGCATCGAAGGTCAGCGTCAGATTATTGGCCGCCGGCTCGCTGGTCGGCACCGTCAGGCTACCGGCTTTCAAGGCTTCACCATTGGCGCTGCTCGGGTTGGCGTAGGCCATCCAGATTTTCAAGCTCTTGCTGCCGGTTACCGTTGAGCCGCAGCCCTCGGCGGTGATCGTGGCCTCGCTGGAACCGGTACAGGCGGTAATATCCGGCAGATCGAGAAGCAGGCGCGCCGCCTGAAAATTGATCTGACAGGCCGTCCACGCCACTTCGTTACCCGCGACGAAGCAGCGATACGGCACCGCCCCGGCCGGGGTCGGCGAACCGCTGGTCAGCGACAGCGTCGTCGTACCGGCGCTGCCCAGCGCCACCTCGCTGCTGCCCGCCCCGGCAGCCAGCGGCACAGTAGCCGGATTCAAGGTCGCTCCCCCGGTGGCGCCGAGCTGGACACTGGCCGCGCCGAGATAAACCTGGCTACAGTCGGCATTCGAGCAGGCCGCCAGAGTCACCGGTTCCGGCGTACAGGTTAGCCCGGCACCGTCGGCCAAGTTCAGACGGTAGTGATCGACCGCGCAACTGTGGGTCGCCGCCATGTCCGCGGCGATCTGGCTCTGGCTCAGGGCGCCGTTGTAAATGCGCACCTCGTCGATCAAGCCGGCAAAATTGCGATTCGGGCTGCCACTGGTATAGCCGACGTCGCTGCCGATATAGAGCGCCTTGGCATTGGTCAGCGCCGCCGTGCCGTAGCTGTAGGTCGTCGCCTCCTGCACGCCGTTGATGAAAATACGCTGCCGGCTGCTGCCGGCCAAGCGGTCGAAAACCACGGCGACATGCGTCCAGGCATTGAGCGGCACGCTGCCCGTGCTGTCGATACTGCGCTCCGTGCCGCCGCTTTCCGTCCACCACCAGTTCAGGCGGCCGGTGGGGGTCAGGTGCAATTCGTAGTTTTCATCCTTGGTGACAATGCTCATCAGGTCGCTGGCCGGGTAGGCCGTCGGGTAGACCCACGCCGAAATGGTGTAACGGTCGGGCAGGTCGAGGGCGGCGGCATCGGCGGCCGTCAGGTAGGTGCTGCCGTTGCCGTTCAGGCCGGTGCACACCTTGGCATTGGCTGGCAAGGCGCCGCCCTGGGCGGTCAAGGTATTGCCTGAGCCGGAGAGATCGGTCGTCCAGGTCACACCGTCGAGCGGCCAGTGGGCGACCAGGGAATAGGGGCGCAAGGCGAGCAGATGAACGATGCCGGAAGCGTTCTTCTTGGTCGTCGTCGTCGCCGTGATGCTGCTGCCAGCAGCGCTGTACAGCCGATCCGCCGCATCGAGGCGGCAAACGCTGTTGCTGCAGGCGCGCTCCCGACGCTCCGTCCAGCCGCTGGGCGCGGCAAAGAAATTGTTGCCGGAAGTATTGGCGCTGGTCAGCAGCACCGCCATCGCTCCCGCCGTCGCCGTGGTGATCGGCGTCGCCGTCGCGCTCTTGGTGGCGCTGTAGGTACTGACCGAGGGCCCGGCATCGAGCGGATTGGTCAGATCGGCACCGCTGTATGAAAGCAGGATGCTCCCCCAGCGCAAGGCGCTGCCCAGCGCGAAACTGAAAGTGACATTGCGATCACTGGCCAGCGCCGGCCGCGTATAGACCGCCTGGATATGGCCGGCACTACTGTCGCAGGCTCGCCGCGTCCAACCGGTGGGCGTCGAGATCGCGGCGCAATCGCCACCGGCAACGACGATCTGCGCCACGTACAAATTGCCGGCCGCGGCACCGGCGCTCGACGTTGGGCGAACCTGGGCCGTCGTCGAATTGTCGCTTCGACCATAACTGGCCGTCAGGGCAATCGCTGCTGCGGCATCGCAGGCGAACAACAGACCGGCGCCGAGAAGGTAGAACAATTGCAGGAGCAAGCGTTGGCGTCTCATGATTCCTCAACAATCGAAGGGGGCGACGGTACTTTCGGAATCCCGGCACTTGGCGGCGCTCACCACCACCTGCCGCTCGATACCGCCGGCCGGGCCGAATGCGGTAGCAGTAGCAGTGATCCGGTAGAGGCGAACGGTGTGGCTGCCTTCCGTGTAATCGCCAAACGGCTCGCAGGCAATCGCCACGGCGTGGCCCTCGATGGTCGGCGAAAGCGCGCCGAAGCAACCGGCCAGCGGCGAGGTCGCCAGCGCCGGCGCGCTGTTGGCAGCGTCCTCCTGCAGCACCTTGTACAAGCCGAGTTCCACCCCGGCCCGCGCCGCCTGGTAGGCACGGGCACCACCGATATCCTGTGCCAGGTTGAGATGGGCGGTCGAGGTCAGATTGACCATCAGCGCCGCCAGCAGGCTCATCAGCAAGAGCAGGAACACGGCGCCGATTATCGAGACGCCACGCTGCCGCCCGGCAAGGCGGCCGACCAAATGCCACGGTCGACCGACCGAAAATGGCAAAAACCGTGGCGTCATGGCATGTTGTCCACGGCGATCTGCTGCAGCAGGTTCACCGTCTCGCCGTTGCGCATCAAGCTCAGCCGAAAAACCACCAAACCATCGCGCTGCAAGGACACCGCCGGGTTATAGGAAAAATTGCAGGTCGTCACGTTGTCAGCCAGCACGGCAGAAGAATGCGCCACGCTGGTGAAGTCAGTCGGTTGCGCGGCAATGAAACCATACCCCCAACGCCGCACCAGTTGCCCTGCCGCCAGATCGCAGTGGTAGCTGACCGGGGTAGCGACGATCTGGAAACGGGCTTGCGGCGAGGCAAGCAGGAAAGCGCCGCCGCCATAAGCGATCTTGCACAGGTAAGCCCCGGTCGTCGTCGGCGCCCGCGTATTGCTGCTGGCAGCGTCCTGATAGACATCCGAAGTATCCTGCCCGAGGTTGTACACCACCAGCCGCTCGCCAGCCGCAATCGCCACCGCCGGGCCAAGCACATCGAAGGCGCTGCTGGCGTCGTTGCCGAACTCCAGCGGATCGTCGTTGGCTTGCACCGGGCAGAGCGCATCGTTCGGGATCGCCACGCCACCGGGCTGCACCCGGTAACGCCCGGCATCACGGATCGGCACGAATTCGACGAAATCCCCGCTCACCCGTACGCTGTTCGGCAGCGCGGTGCGCAGGTCGCGGGCAATACGCCGTACCGTCCCATCGGCGGTATCCGCCAATTCCACCCGGTTCGTGATATCGCTATAGGCATCGATCTGGTTTCTCCCGAACATCCCGACCAAGCCGATCAGGATACCGGCGATGACGATGGAAACGATCATCTCGACCAGCGTAAAGCCACGGTCGACGGTGTAAAAAGGGCGAAAATCAGTTGTGCGGCGCATAACGCAGGCGATAGCCGGTCAATGAAACCGCATCCCGCCCGACGCAGGCTGCCGGGGAGCCGGTGCGGCACGCGGTGACGGTGATACGCAGCGCTGCATTGTCGTCGGCCAGACCCAGCGCGACGCCCGCCCACGCCATCGCCACCTCGCCGCGATAACCGACCAGCGCATTGTTGCCGGCGGCATCGGTAATATCATCCCACCCCTGCCCGGCGTAGTCGGCGACGTTGTCGAAGGTCGCCCGCGTTTCGCCAGCCGGCGTCGGGCCGAGCGCATTCTGTGGTGTGCTGGCACACGCGGCAAAACTTCCCGCCGAGGCCGCACTGGCATCATCCGGGTCGCACCAGGTCATCGGCTGCTGCGCCACCTCGGCCAGCAGCGATTCGGCAATCACGGCCAGTTGTTTCGTCACCTGCGGGTCGGCGCTGTGCGCCACCGTCGAGGACATGGTGGACACCAACCCAACCACGCCGACACTGACGATCAGCATGAAGACGATCTGCTCGATCAGCGTAATGCCGCGCTGCGAGCCGGGCTCAATGCACATAACCGGTCTCCGCCTCGACCCGGATATCGAGCGTGGCTGATAAATTCGTCACACTGACCGTTGCCACCGCCGCCCGCCCATTGGCGTCGAAAACGATGCTGGCCGGCGCCGCCGAAAACGTCGCGCCGCCGCTCGCCACCACCTCGCTCGCGCCGTCGGGCAGCAGCAAGGCGCTCCCCGTCGAACAATCCGCCGCACCGAAGGCACTGGCGATGCGCAAGGACACCCGATGCGGCGTTGCCGCCGTCGAAAATATCGCACAAGCCGTCCGCCGCGCCGCGATGGCCGACTTCTGGGCATAACGCAACGCAGCCTGCGTCTGGTCGCGCAAACCGCGTTCGTCGAAACCGGAGCCGCCACCAACGCGCGGTACGACCACGGCCGCCAGAATGCCGAGCAGCACGATTGCCACCACCAGTTCGATCATTGAGAAACCACGGCAGCGGAGCAAAACACTCGACGGTTTCATGGGAAAAACCCGGGCGGATGCCCGGGCCTGGATGGCGAAAAAAATTGAAAAATCACTGAACCCAGGTTGAAATATCTTTTTCCCCCGATTGCCTCGCTCTTCGTCAGCAAGTGCTCACGTTCGTCGTATAAGTCGGCGGAAGGGTAGCAGTCGGCGCACCGTAGGTAACGCCGCAGGTCGCACCGACGGTCTTGGCACCGGTATGCCGCACAACTTGTGCGGCGACGGTCAATTCGCTGCTCAAGTCCATGACCAGCCTGAGCGCGGCCAGATTTGCCGCGTAGCCATACCGGACGCTGACATTCTGCCCGGCAATCGTTACGTTTTGGGCCGTCGCCCCTTGCCCGAGGTTGGCCGCTGCCGCCTTGGCATAAACAATCCCATTGGCCGCACGCATTGCCCCCTCGGTTGCCTTGACGACTGCAGCGCGCGCGTCGGTGCCCAAATCGACGAATTTAGGTAACGCCGTTGCCGACAAGATCCCCAATATCACGATCACGATCACGAGTTCGACCAGCGTAAAGCCTCTTTGTGCCATCTTCATTTCAACGCTCCCTTTTTTTGATAATGATTAACAACCACCCGTCGTCACGCCACTGATTGTGGCCGCCGCGCCGCTTGATGCAGGTTGAGTATAGTCAAAATAACACGACGCCGCAGTCGTCGCGCCAACCACGCCAAACCTCGCCGCCGTTCCGGTCACGGCATAGGTATAGCCCTCGGTCTGCAATTGTGCGGCACTCGGATTGAAGACGCCGGTCAGACCGGCCATCGACAGGATACCCGCGGTGCCGATGGCGGAAGTGGCCGGGTAACCGTTAACCAGGTTGACGATGCCGCTCTCGGTGCAGATCGTCGCGACATTATCCGCCGGACCGGCACTATCCGCCGGGCAAACGGCCGCATCGGCAATCCCGCCCCGAGCCAGCACCGTCGCATGCGCCAACGATGCCGCCGCCATCACGCTACCCCGCGCCGCCTCCAACTTGGCGATGCGGGCATCGCGCTGTAAATTGACGAAGCGCGGCAGGGCAATAGCCGCCAGAATGCCCAAAATGATGATCACGACAACCAGCTCAATCAGCGTAAAGCCCTCATGGCGGGGCACTTCGGGGAAAGTCATATTTTTCATAATCGATTTATCGGATGAAAATGACAGCACTTTAGCCCACTCCCTTCTTTCTGAATAATTATTCATAGCGATCCGCCAGTCTCGACAGACCGACCCCGGCCACATTACCTCTTTCCATCTCACGCCCACCGCCCCGGCTGAAGCGAAATCTTGCCTGACGTCCATCGCAAAAGCGGTAAACCAGTTCTTCCGCAGGCCGCTCGAAATACCAGACCGAGCACTGATCGGGCACGCCATCGAGTACACCGAGGTAATTCCCGGGGCGAACCGCCACCCAGTCGAAGGGGTTGTGGCTTGCCGGCAAGGCACCGCCGAAGGTTTCCTTGTGCACCACGACTTCGAGCAGGGCAATCCGCAATGCGGCGACTTCGGCCTGCACCCGGGCCTCCTCGACTTCGAGGTGCGCCGTTTCGAGGCTCCGTAGCAGCAGCAACGCCAAGATGCTGACGAGAATGACAACGATAGCGAATTCGTAGTAGCGCCGCATCGAATCATCGCTTCAGCGCCACTTTGCCGAGATCCCACATCGGCAGGAAAATGCCCAGCGCCAGCACCAGAACCAGCGCGCCAAGGCAGACTATCAGGATCGGTTCGATCTGCTGGCCCAGGGTCTTCAGTTCGTACTCGACTTCACGCTGATACATCTGGCCAATTTCTTCCATCATGTCGTCGAGCGCGCCGGACTCTTCGCCGACGGCGACCATCTGCAAGACAACCGGGGTGAAGAAGGCCGAGGAAATTGCTGCCCGCAGGACGCTTTCACCGCGCTCGACGTTGTCTCTCATGCCTTCGATCTTGGCGGCAATGTAGCTGTTATCGACGGTTTGCGCCGAATTGGTCAGCGCTTGCATGATCGGCACGCCGCTTCGGGCGCTCAGGGCAAAGCTGCGGGCAAAACGTGCCATCGCCGCCTTGCGGAGAATTTTGCCAGCGATCGGAAAGCGCAGGGCCAGCGCCTCCCATTGATAGCGCCCCCGCCGCGTACCGACCCATGCCCGGAAAGCGAAGACCGCGCCAACCATGCCAGCGAGCATGGCCGGCCACCAGGCGACCATGAAATTCGAGAAACCGAGCAGGATTCGGGTCATCAGCGGCAATTCGGCGCCGAAGCCCTGGAATACCTTGGCGAAGGCCGGAATGACGAAAATATTCACGACAACGATGGCGACGGCCATCGCCAGCACGACGAACGTCGGATAGCGCAATGCCGTTTTGACCTGTTCGCGCATGAAGCGCTCGAACTCCATGTGTTCGAACAGACGCAGGAAAATCTCGTCGAGCATGCCGGTGGCCTCACCGACCCGCACCATCGACAGGTAAAACGGTGAAAACACCTTGGGATGGCGAGCCAGCGACAGCGACAGCTCGCGACCGCCTTCCAGGCTCTCTCGAATATCCCGTATCACATCCCGCATGGCTGGGTTGGTCGCTGATTCCTGCAGGCCGTTCAGTGCCCGCATGATCGGCACGCCGGCCTTGAGCAGGGTGTGGATTTGGCGCGAGAAGAGCAGGACGTCGAGGTGCCCGACCTTGGGCTTGAAAAGCTGGATATCGATGGCGCCGCCGGTGCCCGGACTGGCACCGCCGCGCGTTTCCTGGATGTTCAGCGGCGTGATGCCGCGCCCGAACAGCGCATCGGCAACCGCACCCGAGGAGATCCCCTCCAGAACGCCCTCGATCAGTTTGCCGGCGGCATCGCGTCCCTTGTAGGCGAAATTGGCCACGCCCGCTTATTCCTCGAACTGGTTGCTGATCCGCATGGCCTCGGCCACGCTGGTCTTGCCGGCCAAGACCAGGCGCACGGCATCGCGGCGCAGGGTTTCGCCGGCCATCTGCTGCCGGGCGACGCGCATGAATTCACCCGGATCGCCGTGGTTGACCGCCTCGACCACCGCATCGCTCATTTCCAGGAATTCATAGACCCCGGTTCGCCCCTGATAGCCGGTATTGGCGCAATGGGCGCAGCCATGGCCATGGAAGAATGTGTGCCGGTCGACCTCGTCGGCCAGTTCGTAACGCAGCCAGGCGTGTTCGGCCGGGGTCGGCGTGTAGGCTTCCTGACAGTTGCCGCAGATCACCCGCACCAGGCGCTGGGCAACCACCATGTGCACCGACAGCGCCACCATGTAACGCGGCACGCCCATGTCGAGCAGGCGGATCGAGGTCGAAATGGCATCGTTGGTGTGTAGCGTGGACAACACCAGGTGGCCGGTCATGGCGGCGCGCATGCCGATTTCCGCCGTTTCCTGATCGCGCATTTCGCCAACCAGCACGATATCCGGATCCTGGCGCAAAACGGTGCGCAGCACGCGCGAGAAGGAAAGGTCGATTTTTTCGTGCACCTGTACCTGGTTCAGGCCGGGCAAACGGTACTCGACCGGATCCTCGACGGTAATGACTTTTTTTTCCGTGCTGTTCAGCTCGTTGAGCGCGGCATATAGCGTGGTCGTCTTGCCGGAGCCGGTCGGGCCGGTGACCAGCACCATGCCGCTCGGGCGTTTCAAGGCATGGCGGAAACGCTCCAGCACGTGTTCCGGCATGCCGATCTTGTCGAGCTGGAGCAAACCGGTGCTCTGGTTGAGCAAACGCATGACGATGGATTCGCCATACTGGGTCGGCAAGGTGGAGATACGGACATCGACCGAACTGGCGCGTACCTTGATATTGAAGCGGCCATCCTGCGGCAGGCGTTTTTCGGAAATATCCAGGCCGGACATCAGCTTCAGGCGCAGCTCCACGGCCGGGGAAATCTTGGCATCGGCCTCGGTTTGCACATGCATCACGCCATCGATCCGAAAGCGGATGCGCAAGCCTTTTTCCTGCGGTTCGAAGTGGATGTCCGAGGCGCGCAGGCGCATGGCTTCTTCGAACACGGTTTGCAGCAATTTGACGACCGGCGCATCCTCGGCGCCCGGCGCCAGACCCAGCAAGTCGCCAAACTCGACGGGCGTATCGCCCAACTCGGCAGTCAGCTCCTTGGCCAGGCCGGTGATCTGCTCGCCCCGGTGATAAACGCGGTCGACCATGGCCAGCAACTGGCTTTCGGTAAGCACGGCAAGTTCGATATCGCGTTTGACGAGGCGGGTGATTTCGTCATAGGCCTGCAGGTCGGTCGGATCGGAGAGGCCGACCTGCAAACGGCCGTCCGGCAACTGATCGAGCACCAAGGCCCGGAAACGGCGGGCCGGCGCTTCCGGCAGCAGTTTGATCAGCTCCGGCTTCGGGGTGAAATTCTTGAGGTCAATGAAGGGGATGCGCAACTGGCGGGCCAGTGCCTGGGAAATCCCCTCTTCCGTGACGTAGCCGCTTTCAACGAAGACCCGCCCCAGCTTGCGTCCGGTACGCTTTTGCTCATCCAGCGAGAGCTTCAGTTGCTCCTCGGTGAGCAAGCCTTGCTGAATCAGCAAGTCACCCAAACGGATTTTCTGCGGGGGGGGCATCCCGACCTCCAAAACACTTTAAAAAACTGTGTTAACAATATGAACTTACGATAATTGTTTCCACAGTAGCTGTTTTTCGAGGTCTAGACAAGCCGATGCCCGGCCGGAACCGGGGCAAAGGGCGCGAATCAGCGGTGCCGGCTGCCGGTGCGGTGTTGCTGCGGTCCACCCGGTTTTTGGGCGGTTTTCTGCGCCGGCGATCGCGCGGGCTGTTGCGGCTTGCGCGCGCCGCGTGGTGGCTGCACCGGACGCGGCGCCGCCGTGGCGGATTGTTCGAAGCCGGGGATCACCACCCGTTCCAGGGAACGCTTGATCAGCTTTTCGATGTCACGCAGATTGGGGCGTTCATCGTGGCAGACCAGCGAGATCGCCTCGCCTTCCATGCCGGCCCGGCCGGTGCGGCCGATGCGGTGCACGTAATCTTCGGCGACATTGGGCAGCTCGTAATTGATGACGTAGGGCAGCGCGTCGATGTCGATGCCACGGGCCGCGATGTCGGTCGCCACCAGCGCCACCAGCTTGCCGTCCTTGAAATCGCCGAGCGCACGGGTACGGGCGCCCTGCGACTTGTCGCCGTGGATGGCGGCCGACTTGATGCCGGCCTTGTCCAGCGTCCGGGCCAGCGCATCGGCGCCGTGCTTGGTGCGGGCGAAGACCAGCACCTGGTGCCAGCCGCGCGTCTCGAACAGGTGACAGAGCAGTTCCTTCTTCTTTTCTCGATCGGTTTCGATGACGCGCTGGGTCACCGTCTCGGCCGCCGTGTTGCGCGCCGCGACATCGACCGAAGCCGGGTTGTGCAGCAGGCCGCCGGCCAGTTCGCGGATTTCCGGCGAGAAGGTGGCCGAGAACATCAGGTTCTGCCGCTGCTTGGGCAACAGCGCGATGATCTTGCGGATGTCGCGGATGAAGCCCATGTCGAGCATGCGGTCGGCTTCGTCGAGGACGAAAATCTCGATGGCAGAGAGGTCGACCGTGCGCTGTTGCACGTGGTCGAGCAGACGGCCCGGCGTCGCGACTAGGATGTCGACGCCGCGGCGCAGGTTGGCGATCTGCGGATTGATGCCGACGCCGCCGAAAACGGCCAGCGAGTTGATCGGCAGATGCTTGCCGTAGGTACGCACGCTTTCCTCAACCTGGATGGCCAGTTCGCGGGTCGGCGTCAGCACCAGCACGCGCGGTGTCTTGGAAATGCGGGTCAGGCGGTCGTTCGGGCCACTGGCCAGACGATGCAGGATGGGCAGCGTAAAACCGGCAGTCTTGCCGGTGCCGGTCTGCGCCGTGGCCATCAGGTCGCGGCCGGTCATCACGGCCGGAATGGCCTGTTGCTGGATCGGCGTCGGCGTGTCGTAGCCCTGCTCGCTGACGGCGCGCAAAAGTTCGGCCTTGAGGCCGAGATCGGAAAATTGCATGGGAACTCCTGGAACGTAGCCCAAGGCCTTGCGTGCGGACACGAACCAGTCGAGGCGAGGCAAAGAAACGTTGCGTCCTGCGCGCGCGCCAGTGTTTCTGCCGAGGGGTTTTCAAGATACATGCGCAGGATGGGGGAGTTCGCAATGAATTCTGCATCCAGTGCCAACCGTTCCAGATAGCCGTCAGCCCGCATATGCATCAACGACAGATTGAGATCAACCGGGGTCTTATGCGTCTCACGAGTGACCTTGTAGATGTAGTACTGGTGCAAGCCGAGACCCAGTCCCAGCAAAAGCACCAACGCTAACGAATAGAAGGCGAGAGTGGTAAATTTTCGTTTGTGCATGAACGTTGTCTTTCCGGAGATTTTGAGGACTCACACAGGGCGTGTCCGAATTTTTATGTAAACGGTTCGGACTTCAATTGACGCAGATACGGTCTCCGAACTCAATGGTAAATCGGTTCAGCGCGGCCTTCCAATCCCGAATCGCGGGCCTGCTGCCGCTCTATCCGCCCCTCCAGTCCTTCCTGTAGGTACTCTCTGGCCTTGTCTATCGGCAAGCCGGAGATCTCTTTCTGCTCATGCTTCCGATTGAAATACAGGTTCCGCTCTGCGTGGGCCTGCTGGTATTCGTCCAACAACCCCTCCAGCGTCTGCGCCGTCTGC
>RRZU011521639.1_pt1 | contig 19099 bp, 19 predicted proteins | sample 2165561 | NCBI WGS metagenome assembly RRZU01 (sample SAMN10456909, study PRJNA506462) | wastewater metagenome | isolation source: wastewater sludge | place: USA: Moscow, Idaho | reverse complement strand
GCCTCCAAGTGAGCCACATGCAGGCTGACCAAGCGCCGCTCAATGGTGCTGACGGCCAGATGCCCAGCCATTTGCGCGAGGTAGGTGGCAACCTGGTCAACGGTTGCCGGGATGGCATACCCGGCATCCACAAAGTAGCGCATATCCTTCTGGTACTCCTTGCGCGTTGAACCGGCTTTGGCTGCTGCCAGATAGTCCGCCTCGGTCAAAGCAGGCACTTCGCACTGATCGTGCGTGAAATCGTTTTCGTTCATGGTTTGTTTCCTCGTGCGAAAACCGCCGTTCAGCCATACGAACAAAGCTTCGCAAACGGTGGTTTTTCGTATGTCAGCCACTCGCCAATGAAACGGCCCATGGCCGCTCATCAGCAAATGGGGTTAGGGGCGTGCGCCGGAAACCGACTTCGATTGATACGGAGCGTAGTCCGTAGTGAAGCGTCGGCAGGCAGAAGCCAGCGCAAATGCCGTGGCTGAAAAATCGCCAAGCTCAGACATAAGCCAGCCCAGTGCCTCTATTGCATCGCCGGATATTTCTCCGGCCTCGACTTCTGGTGCGGCACGCACCAGCAACTGGCCCACGGCGGACAAGCCAAGCTGAACCACACGCATGGCCGTTTCTGCGTTGTCAGCCACTTGCACGAGCAATGCAGCATCAGCCGCCGGATAGTCGATCTCCAGCGTTGGCGTCACATTCAGCAGCGGCAATTGCAGAATCAAGTCGCGCATGGGCCGAGGCACTTCGTCGCCGGTGCGTCTGACACGCTTCATTGTTTCCGTCATATTCAATACTCCTCTGGAAACAATAAGGTGGTGCAGGAACGATCAGCCTCTGTGATGCACCAGACCTTGCGCCCGGCAATCGTGTACGCACTGAGGATGCGAAACCCTTGCTCGATGGCAAACAGGTTTTCCCGGGCATCGTCTGCACAAACATCGCCAAAGTCACCGGTGATGTGACGCTCCAAGTACGGCTGCGCATTCACCCCGTGGTGGTCGAGATGCTCAAGCACGCCGGGGGTGGAAAGAATCTGCCCCAGTCGGAACAAGGGGCGCTTGCGCTGCACCTCAGAGGCTTTGCGGTTCTTGGATGGCTGAAATGGGTTGCTCATGGCAATGACTCCGTAAAAGGTTGAAGCCACACACTCCACGCGGACGCACCAATGCAAAAGGCCAAGAGCAGGCCTTGGCTTGGGAACAACTTGGGGGAATGTTTGCGGAGGTGGCCGCTTGGCGGCGCAGCGCGGCACCGAACGGTGGCCGCATTTTCACGTTAACGCAGGGCGTGACGCGCTGTCCATCTGTTGCTGACTTTGGCGGTTCTTACCATTTAGAGGCGATTTCCTCGTCTGGCAACTTCGCATCGTTGGCTGCTACGTAGCCTGCGGGCGCGTCACATGCACGTACCGGGCGAATCACGATTTCCCCGGCCTCCAATCGCACGTAGAGGTAGTCACCGACCTTCAGCCCAGTGCGCTCAATGATGTATTTCGGCAGCCGCACGCCATGGCTGTTACCCCACATACAAAGCTTGCTCGGCATGTTTGTTTCCTTTCATTGATAAACAATGTGTATCAAATTGGGAAACATATGTTGGCCTTGCTGTAAAGAGCCGTCCGCACCCGCAAGGGGCGACTTCTCAACAACCTACAGATAGGAAAACACCATGAGTCTGAAAAAACTGAAAAATCGTCTGAAAGCTGAAGGCGTCAAATTCGATGTCCTGTGTGCAATGCCGGAAGGCACGACACTTCGGGTTGGCAAGGACTTGGACGGCGTACTGATGTGGTTCCCTGAAGACCATGTTTTGCCTGAGGGGGTGATCGTATTTATTAGCCCTGACGACCGCTATACCTATGAAGCTCTGTGTCGAATCGTACCCAACCGCCGGGATTGGTATTGCTTGGTTAACGGAATCGACAAAAAGGCATTTGCGGCAGACGTCGCCTTTGCTATCGCAATGGATGCGGCAACCGGTGTAGGCCGAACCCACGGTATGCAGGGCTAAGGGGGCATCATGGACATCAAATACTGGACTGAAAAACTCCGTGCTGCCGATTTGTATGTCGTCGATGACAAAGAGATTGCCTATGGACATCAACTCATCCTGTACGAGGGGGCTGTCATCAACTTCTACACCAATGGCACGATCATGGTGCAGGGCAAGACGATGCCGTATTGCGTACCGGGGGCCATGGAGCACAAGCTGAAACGCGTGCTGCCTGCCAAGACCAAGTACCACCTGAAGTACTAAACGAAAGGGGCTCCATTCAGCGGAGCCCCTTCATTCATTTCACTTCGTAACGTGCCCGAAGTGCAACCAGCGTCATGTTCTGCGCAACGGCATCATGTGGCACCAGCAGATACACCCACGGTTTGCCGCCGACTTTGGCTGCGTAATCCGATGCGTTTTTGCACCAGATGACAGCCTGATCGGCTTTGGCCTTGACCTCGGTTTCAGATTCTTGCGCTTCCGTTACTTCTCGGGCTTTCTTGGTTTCGATCATCAACGTGATGTCGTCCAAGGCCACCACGAAGTCTGGGATGTATTCGGGCTGATTCACGCCCGCCCGATAGTAGATATTGAACTGGCCAGACACCGGCCTGAACCAGCGACGAGCCTCACGTTCCAGCACTGTTGCCAAGACACGCTCGGTATCGGAGTGGAATTTCTGAAATGGGTAGGCGCAACGCTGGAACCCGCCATAGACATACTGGCCGATGGTGCGTTTGTCGTCTGGAGTCCAGTGCAAAGGCTTCACATCGTCTTTGGCGGTGAAGGCACATGGTTTCAGCGGCATGAACCCTTGGCTGACAATCACTTCTGACCCGGCAGAATCCTCTTGATAGTGCTTCGCCATCTGAAGATGAATATTTTCGGCAATGGCCCGACCATGGTTGCCCAAGATGTTGTGCACGGCGGATTCGTCCGGTTGCTTGCTGCGGAAATGGGCAACCGCTTGCCCCGCCAGCTCGTAAATCAGATCGGCGTGGTCATCATAGGAAACGTCATCGTAGTTAATGAGTTCGCGGACGATGTAGTCCTCAAGCCGCGCCTCTTCAATCACCGCCGCCTCGCCATAGGTCAGTTGACGACCTGATTGCAGCCCTTGGGAAAGCAATTGCTGATCGGTTGCCTGGTAATTCATCCGCGACACGTCCAGCTCGAAACTGCGGTAGCCACCCGTTACCGGGCCGATAGGCACAACCGTAATGCGCGGGATGTCGATGGTTTGCTCAATGAAGACCTCGACCGATTTCTTGACCACGGCAGCAACGGCCTCGGCATTTGAGGCCTCGGTTTCCAGCAACTCGCCTTGCTGCGGAACCAACCGCTGCATAACCAGTTGGGTTAACTTTTCCTGCACGCTGACGGTGTTCAGGGCATTGCTGGTCGGTACCAGAGTGCGGTCTTTCCCCAATTCGGCAACGGCATCCAGTGCCACCATGGCAATCCTGCTTTGCTCGCCAGTGAACACCACGGACGGTGCCAGCCCTCCTTGAGGGTAAACCACAGGCACCGTGCCCAAGGCCGAACCCGCACAAGAACCTTTCACATCCGAAACGCCAAGCATGACGGCAGCATTAGATGGCACAGAAAGGCTGGTAAGGCGATTACCTTGACCATCGGTCGGCTCCAGCTTCAATTCTTTCAGGCGAATAGGCGAATCGCCCTTGCCTGCTTCTTCAATGACCTCCTGAAACTTGTCATGCGCAATGATGTTCAGGCGGTCAACAACCTCTACACCGGTTCTGCGGCCATACGGCAGCCGCAGACCGCGCCCGATAGATTGCTCAATCAAGGTACGCGCATTGGCAGCCCGCAAGGGAACAATGGTGTAGAGATTGGTCACGTCCCAGCCTTCTTTCAGCATGTTGACGTGAATCACGATCTCGGTCGGCTCGGTGTAGCTCTCCACAGCCAGCAGGCGTTCAACGATGGCGTCACCTTCAGCGCCGCTGGTGGTGCCGCTATCGACCTGAATCACCTTGCCCTTGTACTGGCCGTCAAAAAGGCCCTCAATCGTTGTCAATAGGCCTGTGGCGTGCGTGGTGTCGCGGGCAATCACCAGCATGAAAGGCTTCACCGGCTTTTGCCCCGTCTGCTCGGCATAGGTAAGCAGATGCACCTTGGTTTCTTCATGAACGCGGATGCCGTCCATGAGCTTGATGCGCTCCAGTTGCTCCGCGCTGTGATCGGCAGGGTTGAAGTTCTGCTGCGTCACCACGGCGGGCTCTTTGACGAAACCGTCTTCAATGGCCCGCGCCAGTGGGTAGTCCATCACCACATTCTTGAAAGGCACCGGCCCTTTCGAGCCGCCCTCGATGAACGGGGTTGCCGTCAATTCAAGGCCTAGCAATGGCTTCAACTCGTTCAGCGCCCGGATGCCGGCGCTGGCCCGGTAGCGGTGCGATTCGTCCATGATGAGCACAAGGTCAGGCAAACCAGCCAGGTACTCGAAATAACTTTGGCCGAGGTACTCAGAAAGCCGCTTGATCTTCGGCGCCTTGCCACCGCGAACTTCCGAATTGATCTTCGAGATGTTAAAAATATTGATCTGAACGGGAGCATCAATCGCCTGCGAAACCAAGTCGCCCTTTTGCTCGTAGGTCTCGCCGGTAATCACCTCCGGCGCTTCAATGGCAAAGTCTGCGATGCCCTTGAAAACGTACTTTGGCCCGGTAGTGTCGCTGAAGTCCCGGATCAGCTTGTCGTAGATCGTAAGGTTGGGAGCCAGCACAAAGAAATGCTTGTAACCATAAGCCGCATGGAGGTAGCTGATGAATGCGCCCATCAAGCGCGTCTTACCTACGCCCGTTGCCAGTGCAAAGCACAAAGACGGAAAATCACGCTCAAAATCGGTCAGCGTTGGAAATTCAGCGTGCAGCGCAGCCTGCATGGCTGCTAGCTCTTCGGCTGAGCGTGCTTGCGAATCACGTAAGGCAGGTACGGATTCGAGCGCATTGTGCAATCGTTCCAAACTGACAGATTGCGGTTCGCGTAGGCTCAAACGGCCCGCTACAGTGCGAACGATTTTCTCCCGGCTCATGCTGCATCTCCCCCAAACAAACCGCCTTGAGCGGGATTCACTGCTTTTTTGCTTTTGCTTGCCGATCCCGACGTTGTAGCAGAAACTGGCTGGGATGCCATTGGGAGGTTCTGCACATTCAGGCTGTAGTCGTCATGCCCCCATTCGCATTTGCTCAAAACCATCTTGGGGATTTTCTTCAGTGTCAGATTGCGGAACCGGTCTGCATCACCCCGATAGGCTGCACAGCACACCAGCAGACTGCGGCTCTCGCCCACCTCATCGCTCAAGGCCTGTAACTGGTCGGCGTTGAGCGTCTGTGTGGTGACGTAAATGAAATCCGATTCGGTGCTGTGCCCGTGCTGCCAATAATGGTCGGCGTTTGGCGCGTAGGTAAAACCTTCCAGCTTGCAGACGGCAGCCGCCAGCATCTCGGCGTTGAATTCCTTGTTGATGACCCAGTTGCCCCAGCGGTCTTGCTGTAACAGGCTGGGGGCAACACGGTAATAGCGGAAGCCGCCGCCACCTAGCCATCCAGTGGCCTCCGTGATGCCGCCTTTATCTTCGCCGTCGATGACTTTCTGCAAGCGCGGAATGATGTGGGTATGGCAGTGCTCCCCAAGCTCGACCATGATCCAGCGGCGGCCCATTTTGTGGGCGACAGCGCCCGTGGTGCCGGAACCGGCGAAGGAGTCAAGGACCAAATCGCCAGAATTTGTAGCGAGTTCCAAAATACGAAAAAGTAGTTTCTCTGGTTTGGGTGTGTCAAACGCCTTTTCACCTTCGAATATCCCTTTAAGCTCAGCACTTGCGTTACGTGTACTTCCAGCGAATTCGTAGGGCCACCAAGTTTGATTAACCACTCCCTCCTTAACTTCAGATAGGTACTTCTTCTCAACTGGAAACTCAGCGCCACCATCCTTTCCCCAATAGATACGACCTTCAGCTTCAAGCTCTTTAATCTTGTCAGGAGGACGGCGCCAGCTACTTCCTTTTGGCGGCAAGACTTCTTTACCAAGCTTATTTCGCAGCGGGTAATAATCTCTGTCTCGATATTCTGCACGTGTAAGTGGAGTTCCGAGCCATGGCCCCTTGGGATCATTGTCGGGATTCTTATAGGTCGAAATCTGCTTTTCATTTCTACTGAGCAAATTTGGACTAAAAGATTCGGATTTCTTGTACGCTAAAATATGGTTGTGTGTTTGTGCTAATCCTGTGCTGTTGTTGCCAGGAGTGTCTTTTGACTGCCAAACTAGATTTGCCAAAAATTCCTTACGCCCAAAGATCTCGTCGCAAAGAACCTTGAGGTAATGCACTTCGTTATCATCAATCGTGATCCACAACGACCCATCTTCTGATAGCAATCGTCGAATAATCTCCAAACGGTCGCGTATCAACGACAGCCATATTGAATGCTCCACTCCGTCGTCATAATGCGTAAAGGCGCTACCCGTGTTGTAAGGTGGATCAATAAAGATGCATTTCACCTTGCCAGCAAACTCCTGTTCCAAGGCTTTCAGCGCCAGTAGGTTGTCACCAAATATCAGTCGATTATCGAAAATATCGCCATCCGATACCCGTTGTTTGGCGTGATAACTCTTGCTCGGATCTTCGAGCAAAATGCGCGGCTCCAGCTTCGGCCGTGCATCCTTCCCGATCCAAGTCAGCTCTAGTTTTTGTTTTCTGGTCATTGCAATCAATCTCCAGCATCGGTTCTCGATGCCGCATGAATCTGTAAGTTACTTACCCTTGGAACCCTCTGATGGAGTTGGCGCAGGAGTTGGAGCTACGGGAACTTGTTGGAGCGAGGGCACCGGTGCGCCGCCTTGTGGGTTTGTAGGTATCGTTTGCATCAACGGGATCGTCGCACCTTTTTGTAGCAAATCGCCCCCTTGAGGAATACGTTGCATCAACGGAACAGATGCCCCTTCATTGATTGGCTTCTTATTGCTCATGGCTTTTCCTTTCCAAAGATTAATTCCGACAAAAGTGCAGGTAACGATTAATCCGAGTGCAAGCAGGATCGCACCGGATTTATTCAAAAAGTCTGTCACTTTGGCTTGAGTCGGACGGATTGATGCAGCGGAATCATCCCGCTCTACGTAATACTTGTGCGCAAGTTCTAATTGCTCATCTATGGCCTTCTGGCTCGTAAAAAAGGAGCCGAGCGTCACCATAATTGCCAAGGAAAACAATCCCCACGACAAATATGGCAATGACGGAAAGCAAGCCTCGGATAGCGGCACAATATCTTTCAGGAATGCCAACGAAAAGCCAAGTGCAGCCGTTGAGACGCTCAATATCGCTCGATCCGCATTTTCGCTATTAGAGAGTTGCCGCTTCAATAAGTCGGAGCGAGTCTCTCCATAGAGCTTGAGTCGAAGCTCTTGATCTTCGTTTTTCGCAGCATCGGTCATGTACTTACTATCATCTGCTAGGCGCGGGCATACCGATATGTTCCTTTGATCTGTTGGGCGAGGAACTGCCCCTTTGAGGGTGCCGCCTTCATTTGTTCAAATATGAATTCTGGGATGTCATAGTAGTTATATGTACTTCCCGCCTTGAATTCGACGGCAAGGATTTGTGCCTGTGAGTCATACCCAAATCGAACGATGTTTGAAGATTCCGGGGTGTCAATCCATTCCATGATTTACTCCTTGGTGTTTGCAGTATCTTGATCGGCATTGGTTAGAACGGGCTTGTGGTCATAGTGAGGATTTTGCGTACGCCACTGCCGTACCATCGCCGCATAGTCCGACGGGTCACGTCGCTGGCTCCATCCCGCAGGGCCATCAAATCCATCGTTCATGTTGCCTCGTACGACTACGCGCGGGTCAACACTGTCTGGCCGTTTATCTTTGGCGGGGGGAGAAATCAATGTCCGCACTGGGAGGCTCACTGCCTCGCCGACGATAATCGCTTCCCCTGTTCTCAGCACTGGAAGCATCTCGAACAACCCTTTCAGATTGTCTGATGCTGCACTGGTTATATGTCCTCTGTCAGTATCATTTGCCAAACGCATTGCAAAGATGGTCCCACATTGCGACAAGATCGTTGTGTCGATCTCCGCAGGACGCTGACTCACCAACATCATTCCAACGCCATATTTGCGTCCTTCTTTGGCAATTCGGCGTACTGCCATGGCTGCGGAGCCAGACACTTCTTTCGCTAAATACGCGTGCGCCTCTTCCAATACCAGTAACAATGGGCGTTCTCTGCCACCTTCTGGCAAATTTCGCGACCAGAATATTGCGTCATAAAGAATGCGCAGGAGTGCACCAATCAAATCATTCAGGATTGAAGAGGGTATTCCAGATAAATCCAAAATCGTTATCGGTTGTGGTCCACCCACCCAGCTTTCCAACAAACTATCAATATCTGCTGAAGTACAACCTTGCAAATCTGGCAGCCATTGGCCGGGATTAAACAGGAACGCTAATCGCGGATCGCGAAGCTTTGATGCCAGCCCTGCGAGCTGTTGCCGAATGCCTAGCGGATCTTTGCCGTGCTGAACTCTCTCGTTTGCTGGGCCAGTGGTTTTGACTGTCCGGTACAAGGGTGGAGTTACCGACATTGCATCTCCCAACTGCGCGGGAAGAGCGTTGGCATCCAGAACGTAAGCGGGATCAACCTCATCGGCTGCGCCACCAGGGCGCGGGATAAGCGTGTGGTGCTCTCTCTTATGCAGTTCAAACCAAAGCTTGTGCAAACAGAAGGGTATGGGCGTATCTACAGTTACCCGAGATTCGTCCACGCCATCTCTAGGTTGCTGTGCGAGAGATTCCTTTTTTAACTGAACTATGACGTCTGCAACTGCTGCAGTCTGGGCATCGCTAAGCTTCCCTAGGGCCAACGCCGACAGTTCATCAAAACTCAATGCCCAGAAGGGAACTTGCAGGAGCTGCTGATTCTTGGTTGTATCGCCGTTGATGCGAAATACACTTGCACGATCAGACAGTGCTCTTGAGTATTCGCCATGTATATCAAACACAACGATACGTGCCGATGGATAACGGCTCGGATTAGAAAGGGAATTCAGGAGACCTGCGACAGTCGTGGATTTCCCTGAGCCTGTAGTTCCAACTACTGCGGAGTGCCGGGTTAGCAGTTTATTGATATTAACCAGTGATGGAATGGATTCGGCACTCGCCAAATGACCAACCGAGACGTAGTCCTCTGGGTCACCAGCACCATATATGGCTCTTAAATCTGCTTCAGTTACAAGATGAACTCGATCATCAATCGTTGGATGCTGGGATAGGCCGCGCTCGAAAAGTCCCCCGCGTAACCCCTCGCCGACCATCTGGACTTTAACCCACCGGTTTCCGAATATGCGTTCTTCTTGTTCACTCGCAGGAGCTGCGCCAGCACCAACTTGAGATACGACGCCGTATAGGTCTACAAATCCCAGTGGGATTCGCACGAAACTCCCTACCTGACCAATTCGATATCCTTCGCCATTCACAAAACCCAGCCCTGTGACGGTGTCGTTGCTAAGCTCAACTGTCACACTCGCGCCATGAACATCTTGAACTGTTCCAATAAAAGTGGGGTCACGGAGCATTGGGTGTTACCTGTTCATCGTCAAAACGGGATAACTGGCGTGCAAGGAAATCGCCAAATACTTTGAAGTCCCCAAGTAAGAACTCGCACCCGGAATCATCTTTAGTGGGTGAATTTACAGAGAGTCCGTGTAACGGATGGGCGCTCTGGTCATCAAGTCGCCAACCTCGTTCTAATGTTCCAAGAACGGCTCCATCTGATGCCAATAGACTGAGATTTGGATGTGATTGGGCTTTTAGCAGCGCATGTGGGTAATTGGTTTTGGAACCGAACAGCAATCCAAAGCACATGGCCGTTGGATTGCTGCGAAGTCCATGGAGAATGACTTCGTTCAGATGTTGGTCAAGAAATGAGTATCCGCACGTTACCAAAACGGCCTGTCCGCGAGATAAGAATGCACGGAGGCGATCGAGCATTGCCAAATACGGCATTCGGCGGCTTTGATCGTATTTCAAATGCGAGGGATAAATCATCTGCCGCTCGCCGGGGAGCATGGCTGCCCCACTGTCCCGGCGAACGACATCATCTCGCTTGGTTCGCCACCAGTTTACTGATCCATGTACTTTCCAGAGGCGCCCCCAGCGGGAAGGAAGTTCATCGTTCTCCATTGATGCCAAGTCAAAGAAAGCTTGGCGTGCTCCGATGAATCCATCGAAGTACGGGATTTTGTATGCTTCAAATGCCTGCTCCATGAGCAAGTCGTAGTTTGGCGTGAATATTTCAACGGGATGCGTTCGATGAATTCCGCCAACCCACGTTGCTAACTGATGGTAAGGGGTTGGGCGTTCTGGTAACTCGACACCAACGAGTCCTGTTGTGATCTGACATATTTCAGCATCCAAACCTGCCAACGATTCTCGATTGAGACCGTCTATTTCCCCTTCTCGTACGACCTCAAGCAATGATCGCAGATGAGTAAGAATGTCCTCAATTGTTGAGGTTGTCGGAAGTCTGCCAAGCAGCTTCGCGTAACTCTCTTTGTGGCTTTCTGATGCCTTTAACTTTTCATCTACAAAGGAAGTCAATCCTCTGATGTCTGGAATCAGAGGTTTTGTTCCTCCATCAATTGGCAATCTGACGGAAACCGGGCAGCCAGCGCCAAGGAGAAAGGCAATTCTCATCTTGTCAGGCGCAAGAGCCTGTTGAAGCAACGTTGACTGTCTATAAGGGCAATGTGTATTGGCGCTCATTTTTTATTCGCTATTCCTGAACTAATCTCAGACTCAAGTGCTGGGAATTCCAGCCCTTCGATTTCTTGAAGAGATTTACCAGCAATTCCTTGCAGGTCGCCATACATGCCGACTGTCGCTCCCATGACGCGCTCAATCTGCTCCTCACGTTTCGCCCACTGTTTCATGATGGCCTTGCGCTCTTTGTCCAAGTCCTCTTGCATGGTGGAAAAGGCCTCGACGATTGCCTCCACCCGCTGCCGAAAGCGTGGTCCGGTCAGGTACTGATAGATCATTTCTGTCTTGGTTTGCTGGCCCTCTGAGGTTTGCCGCGCCATGCCGACCTGAAGCAATGTGTGGCGCAGTATGGTCGCAACGGGCAGTGCAGCACGAGGGCTTGTTACCCAAACGCCATCTATCACATCAAAGGTTTCGGTGCCTTTGGGCAATGCCTGGCTGACCAGCACAGACACCTCCGCTTTGGCAGTGCGCTGGTCTTCACGCAACTTGACGAGCCAGCCATCACTCCAGTTTTTGGTGCGTTTCGACTCCCAAAGAATCGCGCCGCTTGTCTGCCCGCTCTGGCTGACAACCCTTTGGAGCACGTCGCCACCAAACTCGCCCTTTGGCACAGGTTCGATGGAGTCAAACGGGAACTTGGCACGAAGCAAGGTTTCAAGCTCAAGCTCTTGCACTTCGCCCTGTAGCTGCTGAGAGCCTTGCTCGGCTTTTTGTTTCAGTTCTTCAATCTTCTGTTGCATGGAGGCAATGGTTTGATCTTTCTCCATGACCTTCAACTTCAGGCCCTCTTCAGCCTCACGCTTGGCCTGAGTGCGAACTTCCGACAATCCGTCCTGTACGCGCTTTTCAACTGTGAGTTCCAACTCTCGCTTGGCGTCATCCAGTTCACGCTGCTTTTTGATGAGTTCTGCTTGTGCCTTCTGGGCCTCGGCCAGCTTTTCATCGCGAACCTTGAGAACCTCTTGCAATTCGGCCAGCTCGCGGGCCTTGCCGTCTAATTCGGCCGCTGCAGCCTGCTTTGCACGGCGAGACTCTTCCTCGATAACGCGGGCACGCTCTGTCTTCAGTTGTGCATTGACCTGTTCGGCTACCTGATCCTCCAGCGTGCGCTTGGCCTCTGCAATCTGTTTTTCCTTGTCCCTGACACCTTGCTCTCGCTGGGCAATCTCTACGTCCTTCTGTGAGAGTTGTTTTTCAAACTGCTGGCGTGTGGCAGCGATCAGCGGGGCCGCAAGGGATTCAGTCAGCCGAATTTCTGTTTTGCAATTCGGGCAGGTAATTGTTGGCTCTGTCATCGCACCTCCCATTCCGCAGTAAAGAGCTGGACTGCGGTGATTTTCTGCATGAGTTGTTTTTCCAGTTCATCAATCAGCCCATCGCGCCGGGCTTGAATTTCATCCTGACGGTCGAATAGTTCTCGACGCTTGCGGTCGCGCAGTCCCTCAAGGTCACGCTGTTCTTTTTGGGCGGCAAGCTTTTCGGACAAGGTGGCAGCGCCTTTGCTAAGCGTTCTGACTTCCTTGATGCGCCGATCAAGGTCTTTTATCTCGCGTTCAAGACCAACTTTGAGATCGTCGGCCCATGTATCCAGCTTCTCCGTCTCCTGCTCGAATGAGGCAAGATTGCGAGATTCGAGGGCTGACAACACGGTCGTTTTTTGGCACCCAAGTTCCTGCTCAAGTGCGGAGTGCAACGGAATGTGTGGCGCAGTAAAGTCCAGAGCGGGTTGATCTGCGGTCACAACGTCAGCACTATTCGTATGACTCGTACCTTGGGACGGCGGCAAATCTACTGCACGCGCTGGAATAGACAGCAGCTTTTCGACCGTCTCCGCATCATGGACAGCACCCGTGTCGTCCTGTGCTGCCAGCAATAGGTAATCTTCCTTTGAGCCAAGGGATTCGACACTGAGCAGGCTGACGGCCAATGTTCCAGATCGACCGATGAGCTGCTTTACCACGCCCACATGAGCACCATAGCTGTCGTAGTGCATGTAGAGTTTGGCCGGAGAAAGGGGCTGGCCTTTCGCGAATGTGATGAGACGCTGTGCCAGCGGATGCTGGAGACGGTAGATGTGCGCGTCTTCAGTACGCCGTGGCAATTCGTAGCGCCCAAGTGGTATTTCACTCGGAGCGCCCTCCGCGATGTCTACTGGCAGCGCACGTAAGTCAAAGCCCGCGCCATCTTCATCAAATGCGGCATGATGTGGCAAGGCTGCTTGCGTGAAACGCATCAACAGGCGCTCAAGCCTACCGAGGGATGCTTTGGCGGCTTGGTCACGGAGGCGTAGCCGCTCCTGCACGTCTTCGTCAAAGTTTTCAAGCAAGGCCTTGCGGGCATTGAGCATGGCGTCGCTGATCTCGCCCGCCAGGTCATCTTGCAATTGCTGGAAGGCCGATTGAATTTGATCTGGATGACGGCAGGTCTGGTAAATCTCGGCAATGCGCCGTTCAAAATCGACGCCGGACTCCACCGCGCCAAGCACCTCGTCACTGGCCCCGAACACGCCATCAAACAGTTGGAACTTGAGCGCCAGCAGTTCATAGACCCGCCGGTCGGCTTCGTTTTCCTTGTTGAGGAAGTTGACCACCACCACGTCATGCTTCTGGCCATAGCGATGGCAGCGCCCAATGCGCTGTTCCACCCGCTGCGGATTCCAAGGCAAGTCGTAGTTGATAACCATGGAGCAGAACTGAAGGTTGATGCCTTCCGCGCCTGCCTCGGTGGCGATCATGATGGTGCCTTGCTCTTTGAAATACTCCACCAGCGCGGCACGGGTATCGGCTGAGCGTGACCCGCTGATGCGGTCTGTGCCTGCGTGCTTTTTCATCCAAGCGGCGTAAACCTCCTTGGAGCGGGCATCGTTGTTGGTTCCGTTAAACAGAACGACACCCGGTGCGTAAGGTGTTTTAGCCAACAGCCCGAGCAAATAGTCCTGAGTGCGGCGTGACTCTGTGAAGATCATGGCTTTCTGGGTTGCACCAAGTTCTTGCAGCTTGGCAAAAGCCACCTTGAGGGCTTGCAGTAATGCCAACCCCTTAGCGTTTTCCGTGATGGACACCGCCAAGTCACGGAACGACTCCAATTCGATAATCTCGGCCTTGATCGACAGTATTTCTTTTTCCGTCTTGGTCTTGTTGCCTGCTTGAGTTTCTTGTTCTTCGAGGCGGTCGATTTCATCGGCCAACTCATCCAAGCCTTCAAAGTCTTGGTCAAGTTCTTCTGCCAGATCAAGGCTCGCGCATTTTTCATCCAGCGTTTGCCGCAGGCGTTTAGCCAGTGACTCCAACGCCCCGGCAATGGCAAAGGTACTTGAGGCCAGCAGCTTGCGCAGAACCAAGGTAATCAGTTGCCGTTGGCTATTGGGAAGTGCAAATAGAGAGTCGCGCTGCAAGTATTCCGACACAAGGTTGTAGAGGTCGGTTTCATCTGCGCCCGGCACGAACTCTTGCAGCAGCGGAATGCGCTTGGTGTATTTGACGTAGGCCTCAACCTGTCGCCGCAAGGTGCGCTTGCAAACGGGTGCGATACGGCGTTTCAGTGCATCGAAACTGGCCGCATCCTTGAGTGAGCCGAACTGACTGCGAAAGCTATCCAGATCGCCAAACACCTTCTCATCCACAAAGCTCACAAGGCCATACAACTCCAACAGCGAGTTTTGTAAAGGGGTGGCGGTCAGCAGCACCTTGGGCGCAGAGATAAGCGCATCCTTCAGCGTGCGTGCCGTTTTGTTGTCGGGCTTATAGACGTTGCGCAGGCGGTGCGCTTCGTCAATGACCACCAAGTCCCATGGCACCGACTGAACTTCCTTGGCCTTGCCGCTGGCGAATTGGTAGGAGGTGATTAGCACGCTGGGTGCATCAAACGGATTGCTGGCACCATCTTTGATGGCTTGCTTGAAGGATTTGGCTTCCAGAACCGCCGCAGTAATGCCGAATTTGTCGGCCAATTCCTGGTGCCACTGTTTGCGCAGATTGGCGGGAGTAATTACGAGAATGCGGCGCTTGCGCTCTGCCCAGCGTTGAGCAATGAGCAGACCCGCTTCAATTGTTTTGCCAAGGCCAACCTCGTCGGCAAGGATAGAACCCTTCGACAGCGGGTTGCTCGTTGCGAACAGTGCTGCATCAATCTGGTGTGGGTTCAGATCAACTTGCGCATCCAGCAAAGCGCCTGCCATGCGATCCATGGAGTCGGCAGCCGCACGGCGCGTCAGTTGATGCGCGAAGTACGCAAGTTGATGAGGGCTGTATGTCGGCGTGGCGGACAAGTCTTGGTCATTCGTCATACCCATCAGTCTTGGCCCTCGACTTTGCTTTCGTCAGCGCCACCAGACTTGACCCACGTATCCACCTCTACCCGCTGAAACTTCCAGAACCGGCCCACGCGGTGCGCAGGCATGCCTTTCTTGGAAATCCATGCATAGACGGTGTCCTTGCTGATACCGAGGTGTTCAGCAATCTCTTCAACCGACAACCAGCGGTCTGTCATGGCGGAGTTTTCCATTGGGGCATTTGAGTGGTTCAAGCGCATAACTATGACACAGTGTCTGATCGGTGTACACCGGATTAGACCGGTTTTGATCGGAATAGCACATATTCATGACGTAGCAGAGAATTCAGACTGAAGCCCCTCAACCAAACCAACAGGCAAGCCCTTGCAGACCACGGGGTATCGCAATGCCAGCAGGCGTTGCTTGAGCCTTGGCAACTGTCGAAAGCGTGCTGCCATGATCTGGTGCATTACCGTTTGATAGAACACGATCTGATCCAGTGGCGAAAGGGCTTGCCACTGCTTGCGCAACGGATATGGCCAGTCGGTCAGAGTGGCGGAACGCAACTGCTGCTCGTTGTAGATACAAGGGCAATGCGCCGCTGGATGCAGCCAGCCAAAAGGATCGAACGGGCTTTCAACGATGATTTCTGAAAGCTGAAAGTGCTGGCTCGGTGGCGCAAGCTCGATGGCTCCATCAAGGCTGTGACGAAAAGTCAGTTGGTAGGCGTGGCCGGAATTGAAGCGGAAAAGCAGCGACCATGCGAGGCCTTCATCTGCATTTGAGGCGACCACGGTTGCCGACTCCAGCCGTGCGCCCAGAATGCCGAGCGTCTTTTTCGGAGCCGCTTGCCAAAAGTCGATGCCAGCAGGCAGCCCGCATGTGGCGGGAAGTCGGGTTTCAACATCCTCCCGGCTGCAAACCGTGGCGCGAAAGCCCAGTGACACCATTTCACCGGTCGGCAGGCCGTAGAAGGTGCCTTGCGGGTGCAACAGGTAGCGCAACGGAGAACTGCACAACAGGGCGTCCTGCTCGAACAGCATGACCAGAGCCCCAAAAAGGGGCGGTGGCCCCTCCTGCGCAAAGTGGTCAGGCACACGTCCGCCCCAAGGTTCGTAAAACTGAACATCGAGCAAACGCTGACCTTGGAGCGCCTCAAATGGCATCGTCGCGCTCCTCGCCACTCGGGGCTGCTTCCGCTACGCCGTCAGCGACAGGTGCGGCAGCTTCTGTCTCAGGCGCATCTGCCCATTCGTTATTGAGCACTTCGGACACTTCGTTTTCTGGTGCGCTTGAGATTGCCGCTTGTGCTTCGGTGGAAGGATTCGTTTCGTTGGCTGGCGTCTCCAGTAAGGCTGCAACGGCCTTTGGCTTCTTGGGTTTGCTGGCTTTCGCGGTCTTTGGCGGCTGGCTGGCAGTTACTTCCTCCTTGGCGGGCTTGGTGCGCTTGCCCTTCGGTTGCTCTGCCAAGTAAATCGGAATGAAGGTGTCGAGCTTGATTCGGTTCCAGTCGCGCCGCACCTGCTGCTTGAGCCACCAGCCGGGATCAAGGGCGTGTTCTGCGCCATCGGCGGTGCGCTCGAATACGACTAAATGTGAGTTGCCCGTTGAAGGCATCTTGCGCGTTTCCATGATGGCAACGTCTGGAAGTTCGGCAACGGATTTCACCTTGTGCTTCTTGCCGTACTTGATGCCGAAGTGGTCCAGAAGCTTGAATAGGTTCTCGTCGGTGGTGGTGTGCGGGCCATCTTTGGGGTAGCCGCACTCCTTGATGGCAACGCGCAGGACGGTTTCCAGCTTTTGTCGGGCCACAATGGCACAACAAGCGAGCCCGCAATCAGTGAGGTTTTCTTGGGTAACGAGGGTCAAGGGCATACGAATCTCCATGGCAAAGCTCCGCCCCCACGACGTGGTTTGCGTCATGGCACATTGGATTGAAAGCGGAGAGGGGTTGAGGCGCAGCGGAATTGCTGCTGATGGCGCACAACATCGATAGCTCGAATGTGGTGCTACGGCTTGCGCGTTTTCACGTTAAACGGCCTCGTGCCAATGGATCAACAAGCCGCTGACTTTGGCGGCCTGCACTGGGATGGCGGCGGCTCTGGGCGATTTCAAAGAATGCCGAGACACCTTGCTAGAAAAATACAAAACTTCGGCATTTTTTGATTTATGCCGCGCATTTGTATAAAATCAGCAGCATGGTAGCCACTCCGCAGCACCCTATTCTGAATCTTGCGCATAGCAAGGGCGTATTGCGCACGCGTGATGTGTGCGCGGCGGGAGAGTCGCGGGTGGCACTGGCAAAGCTCGTGCGCGAAGGGCTTCTGTCAAAGCTTGGGCGCGGCCTGTATGCACTGCCGGACAGGCCATTCTCGGAAAATGGGGCGCTGGCTGAGGTGTCAGCCAAGAGTGAGCACGGCGTGGTGTGCCTGATTTCAGCCTTGCGATTTCATGAGCTGACGACCCAGCAATCCTCTGAAATTTGGCTGGCCATTCCACATAAAGCGCACCCGCCGAAGCTCGACTACCCACCTCTTCGCATCGTTCATATGTCAGGTGAGGCCATGACTGCCGGAATAGAAAGCACGAATGTTGCCGGGGCCAGCGTGCGCGTGTTCTGCGTAGCAAAGACGGTGGCTGATTGCTTCAAGTTCCGCAACAAGCTGGGGCTTGATGTGGCGCTGGAAGCCCTGAATGAAGCGTGGGCAGCACGACGCGTGACCATGGACGAACTCTGGCGCTACGCACAAATTTGCCGGGTAGCGAACGTAATGCGCCCGTATATGGAAGCACTGGGGGCCAAGCCATGAGTGCCCACAAGAACATTGGGGCATCAGTTCGTGCCCGTTTGCTGAACCGCGCCAAAGACAGTGGTTCCGACTATGGCCTGATCTTGACGAAGTACGCGCTGGAGCGGATTCTCTACAGGCTCAGTGTCTCCCGATGGCGTGATGCTTTTCTGCTCAAGGGCGCATTGCTATTTGACCTTTGGTTCGATCAACCGCATCGCCCCACGCGTGACATTGATCTGCTCGGCTTCGGCCCATCTGAAGTTGATGATGTGGCAGCGGTGTTCCGCGATGTCTGCGTCCTTGCATGCGAAGACGGCATGAATTTCGACGCAACTACGGTACGCGCAGCAGAGATACGCAAGGAGGCTAACTACGCGGGGGTTCGCGTGACCTTGCTCGGCATTCTGGATGGTGCCCGTTGCGCCGTCCAGATCGACGTGGGCTATGGTGATGCAATAACGCCAGAGCCAGAACGCGTGAGCTTTCCGGTGCTGCTTGAAGACATGGCTGCGCCGGTGATGAGGGTCTATCCAGCCTATACCGTCGTCGCAGAGAAGTACCAGGCGATGGTCAGCCTTGGCATGGTAAACACCCGCCTCAAAGACTATTTTGATCTTTGGGTACTGGCAAAGCATGTACCGTTTAACCCCAACATCTTGCAGGAAGCCATTGCTGCGACTTTCACGCGACGGGGAACCCCAATGCCGCAGGAGCTGCCGCTGGGGTTGTCCGACGCATTTACGCAAGACGGTACGAAAATTCAGCAGTGGAAGGCTTTTCTCAACAAGAACAAGCTGCAGGCGCCGCCGCTGAATGAACTGGTCAGCGAGTTACGCCCACTGCTATGGGGGAAGAATGTTTAGTTACCTTGCTACGCCCAAACCCGATCTGGGACAATACGGAGTTGCGCGAAATTTCGCGAAATTAACGAAGCAAAAAATGACGGTATTTCTGACGGTATTCGACTCTTGTCTAGCAGCAATGCGGCGTGGATACTGGTTTGTGACGCCATTCAACAATATTGCGCGCTATGTGGAGCGCATGGTGACTGCGCCTGCGGCGGCGCGGTAACGATCCCACCAACGGTTTGGCCGCAGCTTGGCAGGGCCCTGCGGCACCTCTCTACAACCTGAGGCTGATCCGCTCCAGTCCATGCCGGCCACAAGCTGTGGCGTTGGATTGCACTTCACACCTGCGCGATCAACGCTATTAAAAATATAGCTGATAGCGCTTACGGAATAAGCGCCAGACCCGCTTT
>RRZU011256706.1_pt1 | contig 19101 bp, 15 predicted proteins | sample 2165561 | NCBI WGS metagenome assembly RRZU01 (sample SAMN10456909, study PRJNA506462) | wastewater metagenome | isolation source: wastewater sludge | place: USA: Moscow, Idaho | reverse complement strand
TTGCCGGTTGTTTTACTTGGGGTGTGACTGCTGTTGGTGCCTCGGGGGTTTTTCTTTCGGAGAAGCCCAGTCAGAAGTTGCTTGATGTTATGCTTGGTTTTGCCGGTGGTGTAATGATCGCTGCTAGTTTTTGGTCTTTGCTGGCTCCGGCAATTTCTATTTCCGAGGAGCTTGGCTATCCCGGCTGGCTGCCGCCGCTCGTTGGTTTTCTTCTGGGAGGTATTTCCCTCCGTATTCTTGATATGCTGATGCCGCATCTTCATCCGGCGATGGCGGAGAATAATCCCGACGGACCTCCGTCCACGCTGCGCCGAACCACGCTGCTTGTGCTGGCTATTACTTTGCATAATATTCCCGAAGGCATGGCCGTGGGTGTCGCTTTTGGTGCGATTGGGAGTATGGCGGGTGCGAATACCGCGGGGGCGATGGCTCTGGCTCTCGGCATCGGATTGCAGAATTTCCCGGAGGGGCTGGCGGTTTCTATGCCTCTGCGCCGAGAGGGGCTCACACGGAGCAAGGCTTTTCTTTATGGTCAGCTCTCTGCTATTGTTGAACCTATTTTTGCCTTTATCGGTGCGTTTTTAGTGCAGTTTGCCCGCCCGATTCTTCCTTATGCTTTGGCTTATGCTGCGGGAGCGATGATTTTTGTTGTGGCGGAGGAGGTTATCCCTGAGTCACAGTCAAGCGGTAACGGAGATTTGGCGACGATGGGGCTGCTTTTCGGTTTTGCTGTGATGATGGTTTTGGATGTGGCTTTGGGGTAGTAAGCAATAGGAGTTTGCTGCTGCGCAGATGTCCCTTGTGTGCGTTGCTGTGATATACTTTTTCGATGGGATTTGGCCGGCAACGGAACTAAATCCTGTTTTTGCGTGACAATTATTATAGAACAAGACTTGCCTTTTATAGATGCTGGGAGGAATTTCGTGTGGAGAATCAAATAGCTCTCATTGCGGGGGAAGGAACTCTTCCTGTTGTAATAGCTAGCAGACTTACGGATATGGGACGCGCTCCTGTTGTGTACTCTGTTCGGGAGAACATCGGTGAGTTATCTAAGTACGCTTTGGATGTGGTGAATATTTCCAAGCCCGATTTTGGCTTTACTATAAATGATATGAAGAAGCGCGGTGTCGAGAGTATTATTATGGCCGGTACCGTGTCTAAGACATTGGTTTTTAAGCCCTCTCTTTTTGACCTTACCACACAGAAGTTTCTTGCCAGTTTAATTTTCCGCGATGACCACTCTATTCTCGGCGCGATTGTGGATTTTCTGGAGAAGGCCGGTTTTAAGGTCTTAAGTTATCGTGATATCGTTCCCGACCTTCTTGCCACTGCCGGGCAGATTGCCGGACGGAAGGCTACCAAGGAAGAGCTGGAAGATGCGGAGTATGGTTTTTCCATCTGCAAGGTGTTGGCGCCGCTTTCGTTTGGACAGACGGTGATTGTCAACAAGCGTTCTGTCGTTGCTGTTGAGGCGATGGAGGGAACGGACGCGACTTTGCTGCGTGCCGGTTCTCTTTGCAAGGGGGGCACTGTTGCCAAGATGATGCGGCTTGACCAAGATGAGCGTTATGATATTCCCACAGTTGGGCCCAGCACTCTTAAGCACATGGCGCAGGCTCATCTCAATTGCCTTGCCCTTCACGCTCAGTGGACGCTGATTATGGAACCTGAGGAGTTTAAAGCTGTGGCGGAGAAGGAAAAAATTGCGGTTATAGGAGTAGAACTTTGTCGATCTTTATGAGTTCCGGAGAGGCATCAGGAGACCATTATACCGCGGCTTTAGCGCGGACTCTCCGTGCTGCGGGGTATGAAGATGAGATTTGGGGTATGGGCGGAGTAGAATCACGGCATGCCGGTATTAAGATAGAGTGGGACGGCGAGAGGCTGCAGCTTTTGGGTTTTACTGAGGTGCTCTCCGCAATTCCCTCGATTTTCGCGCTGCGGCGCGAGATGGTGCAGCGCATATTGGACCGTCAGCCCGAAGCAGTGGTGGTGGTTGACAGCCCCGATTATCATATGAGGCTTATCGCCAAGCTGCGCGGCAAGGGATACAGAGGGAAGGTTTTTTATATTTCCCCTCCTGCGGTTTGGGCGTGGCGGAGCAGCCGAGCTAATGATTTGCGCGCTACAGTAGATGAGTGTCTGCCGCTTTTTAGATTTGAACATGATTATTTGCTTTCCAGGGGCTGCAATAGCTACTGGGTGGGAAATCCGTTGCTGGAGGAGTTTTCTTCCGGTTCTTTTTGTGAGGTGCCGCCGGAGCTGAGTGATGACAGCCGCTTGGTGGCGTTTCTTCCCGGAAGCAGAGCCAGCGAGGTTAATAGCTTGCTGCCGATGATGGAAAATGTTGCCGATCGTCTTGCTGAGAGTGGTTGGCATCCGGTTTTTTCCGTGGCGCCAGGGCTTAATCAGCGTGTGAGAGAGATGCTTTTGCAAAGATTCGGCGAGAGTAAGCGCGACTATTATGAGGGTGCCGGGCGTGATTTGATGGCTGCGGCTAACTGCGCTATCGGCGCTAGCGGCACGATTACGGTGGAGTCTTTGCTGCTGCGCTGTTTTATGATTGTCACTTACAAGGTTAATCCTCTATCTGCCATGCTGGCAAAGATGATTATTAAGACTCCCCATTTTGCCATGGCCAATATTTTGGCGGGCTGCGAGATGTTCCCCGAGTTGATACAGGATAAGGCTACAGCGGATAATATTTATAATATGGCTGTTAAATGGCTTGACGGAGGAGAAGAGTATCGCTCCGTCATCAGAGACAAAATGGACGAAGCTCGCAAGACTATGGGCGAGCCTGGTGTGTACCGTTACTGGTGCAGCCGTATACTGGAGGCTGTTTGATGCTGAACCTCAGGGACAGGGACGCATGGGCCTCTTATATGCGTCTTCTTAAGTATTGTGTGCCATATAAGAAGCGGCTGATTACCGCTCTTGCCTGTATGGTTCTTTCCGCTGTTTTCGGCATTATTCCGCCGTGGCTGATTAAAAACGTTGTTGACGATGTGTTGATAGAGAAACGGATGAGTATGCTCAACATATTGGCTTGCGGCGTGGTTGTGCTTTATATCCTTAAGGCGGTTTTTGGGTATGTTCATATGTATTTGATGACTTGGGTGGGGCAAAAAGTGGTCATTGATATTCGTCTCGAGCTTTATGACCATACTCAGAGGCTCTCTCTAGCCACTCTTTACAGTAAGAGGTCGGGTGAGTTTCTTTCACGCATCACGAATGACGTCGCTACTTTGCAAAATATTTTGGCGTCGGTGGTTGTTGATTTTGTTGTTCAGGGGAGCACCTTCGTCGGCATCCTCTGCTTTTTGTTTTTTATCAACTGGAAGCTGACGATTGCCACCTTTACCATTATTCCTCTCGCTGTGTTGGTTATTGACCGCGCCTCCAGCAAGTTACGTAAGGTTGGTACGGTAATTCAGGAGCGGCTGGCGATGGTTGCCGCCATAGCTCAGGAAGCCGTATCTTCTATTAGGATAGTGCGGGCTTTCGCTACGGAAGAAGAGGAGTTTCACCGCTTTAAATCTGAGAGTGATAAGCATTTTAAGGCTTTGATGAGAGGAACACAGATCCGCGGTGTCCTTGAGGGTGTTGTCGAGGTTATTTTGATTACCGCATTGGCGATTATTCTTTGGCTGGGCGGCAGGGATGTTATTAACGGCAAGCTTACCGCAGGAGCACTGCTCTCGTTTCTGACATATATCGGCCTTCTGGTGCAGCCCATCAGAGTTTTGAGCCGCGTCATCAGCAATATCCAGCAGGGAGTGGCTTCTGCCGACAGAGTTTTTGAAATACTTGATGAGGCGAACGAGGTCAAAATAGCCGCCAACCCCGTGGTATTAGAAAAAATGGAGGGGCGCGTGAAATTTGAAGATGTTTGGTTTCGTTATATTCCCTCCAAGTGGGTGCTGCAAGGTCTAAGTTTTGAAATTAAGCCCGGAGAAAAGATTGCCGTTGTCGGCCCTACGGGAACGGGAAAATCTACCTTGGCTGATATGGTGATGCGTTTTTATGACCCTGAAAAGGGGCGTGTCACGGTTGATAACGTGGATCTTTGCCAGTTAGAACTGAAATCATACAGGCGGCAAATCGGCGTCGTGCCTCAGGACCCTGTGCTTATGAAGGGCACTCTTGCCTACAATATCGGCTATGGCTATCCCGGCGTTACGGAGGCAGACCTTGTTAAAGCGGCGAAGATAGCCGGTATTTATGACTTTATCGATTCTTTGCCGGAACGCTTTGATACCGAAGTAGGGGAGCGCGGGGTTACTTTGAGCGGAGGACAAAGACAGCGTGTCGCTATTGCGCGTGCTGTTGTCAGAGACCCGCGAATTTTGATTATGGACGAAGCCACCTCGTCTCTGGACGCTCTTGTGGAGCAGCAGGTTCAGGAAGCTATGCAGAACGCCATGGAGGGCAGAACAGCAATTGTTATTGCTCACAGGCTTTCTACAATCAGAGATGCGGATAGGATTCTAGTGCTGGATAAGGGAAGGGTCGCTGAAGAGGGCACTCATGATGAATTGCTAAAACTTGAGGGACACTATTACAGGCTTTTCAGCGCTAGCAACGGAGAACACGGAGAAGATGTCAAAAATACTGCGGAGCTATCTTAAATTTGCCAGGGGCGAAACGAAAATATCCCCTTGGATGCTTTTTTATCCTGTGCAGTTTCTTACTTGTGCATGGATGAAGCTGAGACTGGGGCTTTACGGAAGGGGAATTTTTTCCGTTACAGACCCGGTGCTTCCTGTTGTCAGTATTGGCAATAACAGTCTCGGAGGCACTAATAAGACTCCGATGACGGAGTTGGTTGTCCGCCAGTTTCTCGAGGCCGGTATTGAGGCCGGGCTGGTAAGCAGGGGCTATCGCACCAAGGGGCATCTTCCTCTATGGGTGGGGCAGGACGAGGAGAGTCTCCAACGTGAGACTGCGGGAGACGAGCCTTTGATGCTTGCCAGAAGGATGCCCCATGTCAAAATTGTCGTGTCCAAAGACAGAATTAAGGGTGTTGCACTTTTAGCTTCATTAGGGGCGCAGGTCGCCGTTACAGATGACACCTTTCAGCATCGGCGGATGGCCAGAGATGCGGATATTGTGCTTGTGGATTCTACTTGCCCTTTCGGCAACGGTAACGTCATTCCCGCCGGTTTGATGCGTGAGCCGATGTCATCGTTTTCACGCGCGGATATTATTGTGCTCACTAAGGCCAATCAGGTGTCGGCTTCGGAGATAGCCGCTATCAGAAACAAAATTGAACCATGGGCGGATAGAGATAAGATTTTTACCGCGGACATTGTTCTTGAATCATGGCTGGTTATTGACGGCGAAAAAAGGGATATTATGCCCAAGGACTGCTGCCCGCACGGAAGGTACATCGCTTTTTCCGCTATTGGCAACACCACGGGTTTTTATGACTTCCTAAAGAGCAGGGGCGTGGAGCTTGCTGCCTGCCGCTCTTACAGAGACCACCATATTTTCAGTGACAATGATACATCTGAGCTGGAATCGTTGGCCGCGGAGCTTGATGCAGATGGATTTATTTGCACAGAGAAAGATACGGTGAATCTTAGTGATAATATTATTATGAGCAAGCCGCTTTATGTGCCGCGCATAGCTGTTCAACTGGACGATGAATTGCGTTTTCGCAGGCTGCTGCACGCAAAGCTGAAGCCACGTCTGTTTGTCGCTTCTAACGGGCACGGTGAGGATGCTATCGGGGTTGTATTGGCGAAGAAGATGAGGAAGCGGTTTAAGTCAGCGGAAGTTTCCGCTTTCGCTTTTGTCGGCAGCGGAACTCACTACAAAAGCGAGGGCTTTGAGGTGCTGTCTCCCTCTTCGGTTATGCCAAGCGGCGGGGTGATTAAATACAGCTTATGGGAACTTATGCGGGATATCCGCCACGGTTTGGGAAGCGCCATCCGTTCGCAGATAAGGGCGCTGAGAGCCATTTCGGGGCATTACCGTACTCCGGTCTGTGTCGGCGATGTCTATCTGATGGCGAATATTTTGTGGGGACAGGGGCTGAAGCCCATTCTTCTTGCGACTGCGAAAACGGTTCATCTAAATGGGCATTTGTCCGTAGAGAAGTGGCTTTTAAAAAAGCGCAGTATCTTTGTTTGGACAAGGGACGCGGAAACAGCGGCAGAGCTTAGCGAGTATGGAGTTAACTCCGGGTTTGACGGCAATCCGATTATGGATCTTATTGACACGCCTCGTGCCGATGAATCTCTGTGGGACGGCAATGGAGACAATGTACTGCTTTTGCCCGGCAGCCGCCCCAGAGCCTATGATGACATAAGGCTCGTTCTTGATGCGGCGAGGGAACTTTATAAACGGCGGCACTGCGAGTTTGTCATGGTTCCTGCTCTGACAATAGAAATAAAAAAGCTTACAGAAAATGTCAGCGGCTGGCGTCTTGAGGGAGAACGCCTCATTGATGACGGCGGGAGTCTCACTATTAAAATTTATCATGGGGAAGTAGCAGAAGCTGCTTGCCAAGCTGATCTGCTGATTGGTCTTGGCGGCACTGCAAACCAACTTTGCGCCGGGCTGGGCGTGCCGGTGGTCTCCATCCTTGAGACGGGAAAGCTGCGTCAGAAAAAATTGCTGCGGGAAGCGGAGATTCTTGTTGACGCCAACCCGGTGAAACTCGCCGAGGCGGCTTTTCGGATCTTAACCACACCTGAGCTGGCCCAAGAGATGCGCGAGGCAGGGATTCGCCATTTGGGCGGCATAGGAGCGGTGAACAAGGTTGTTGACTATTGCGGCAAAGTGCTGGGCTGGGATAACCGCTGCTTTGTATACGAAACTTATGGGAGATACCTTGAAATAGAACGCGCATCAAAAAACAGCGCGCATATGGGAGATGAAAATGATGGCTGACTGCCTTAAAAACAGTATTAACCCTGTACAGGTGGGAGATTTGACTGTAGGAGGGGGAAGGCTGGTGATTGCTGCCGGCCCCTGCGCTCTTGAAAGCTATGACGGTGCCTTGCAGATTGCCATAGAGATGAAGAAACTCTGTGCGGAATTTAACTTCGGCTACATATTTAAAGCCTCGTTTGATAAAGCGAACAGGACTTCCATACACAGTTTCAGAGGGCCGGGTATTGACGAGGGGTTGGAATGGCTTGCTTCTATCGGTAGGGAAGCGGGAGTGCCGCTGGTTACTGATATGCACGAACCATGGCAGGCAAAGCATCTTGCGCAAGTCGTTGACCTGATTCAAATTCCCGCCTTTCTCTGCCGTCAGACAGACCTTTTGGTGGCGGCCAGCGCCACCGGAAAGCCGATCAACATTAAAAAAGCGCAGTTTATGGCCCCCGAGGATATGAAATCTGTTGTGGGCAAATGCATTGAAGCCGGTAACGACAAGGTTATTCTCTGTGAACGCGGGACAGTCTTCGGCTACCATAACTTGTCTGTGGATTTTCGTTCATTGCCGATAATGAGAGAACTTGGCTGTCCAGTAATGTTTGACGCTACGCACAGTGTGCAGAAACCTGGAGGACAGGGCGAAAGAAGCGGCGGTGACCGCTCATTTATTTTACCCCTTATCAGAGCAGCCGTAGCTATGGGAATAGATGCGCTCTTTATGGAGACTCACCCCGACCCCGGCTGCGCAAAGTGCGACGGTCCCAATATGGTTCCTCTGGACAAAATGCGCGAAGTTCTGCGCCAGGCGGCAGCGATTGACAAGGTTGTCCGTGCTGATATCGGCTTTGCTTCTTTAGGCTGGGCGGAGGAGTAAGTATGAATCTGCCTTATGAACGCGAAGAGAAAAAACTGCCGCCGGAGGAGCTGCTCCAAACAGGCAAAGAAATTATTATCAGGGAGGCTGAGGCTCTCACAGAGGCCTCTGCCAGACTTGGCGACGAATTTGTAGCAGCGGCGCATCTTTTGAGCCGCTGCAAAGGGCGCGTGGTCGTTTCCGGTCTTGGCAAATCAGGACATGTGGGACGCAAAACCGCAGCAACTTTAGCGTCATTGGGAGTCCCCGCCTTTTTTCTCCATGCCACAGAGGGAGCGCACGGCGACCTCGGCATGGTCTGCCGCGATGATGTCGGATATTTCCTTAGTAACAGCGGCGAGACAAAAGAGCTGATAGATTTGATACCGTATTTTAAAAGGCTGGGAGCACCGATAATCGCCGTTACCGGCAATGGTGATTCCACTCTCGCTCATGATGCGGATATTGTCCTCAACTGCCGTGTGGAGCGTGAAGCCGACCCTCTGGGGTTGGCCCCAACAAGCAGCACCACTCTGCAAATGGCCATTGGCGATGCGGTTGCCGGCATGTCAACCTTGCTTCTTGGTCTGCAAAAGGAAGATTTCGCCCTTTTCCATCCCGGAGGGGCCCTTGGCAAACAGCTGCTGCTCAGAGTCAGAGACCTGATGGGCACTGGGGAGAGAATGCCTGTGACTAACCATAGAGCTTTGGTGCGCGAAGCCCTCTTTGACATTACCAGCAAAGGCTACGGAGCTACTGCTGTTGTTGATGACGAGGGATTTTTGGTCGGCATCTTTACTGACGGAGATTTGCGCCGCCTGATTGAGAAGTGCGGACTCGAAGGGCTTGACTTGCCGGTGAGCCAAACGATGACGAAAAATCCGCGAGTTATCGCCCCTGATAAGCTTGCGGTTGAGGCAATGCGCATAGTAGAAGAGTGGGAAGTCTCAGCTCTTATCGCCGTTGAAAACGGCAAACCCGTGGGTATGGTGCATATTCACGAGATACTGAAAGCAGGGGTGGCGTAACTGTCGTTTATCAAAGTTATCTACCGGCTTCTCATAAATATCGTCTTTGCCTTGTCATGGCCGCGCCTCAAAAAGAAATACACGGAAGGCTACGATGAACGTAAGGGAAATCCCTCAAAGGAAAAACTGGCTTCTTTAGGTGGGATTTCTCCTGTGTGGTTTCATGCTGTCTCTGTGGGGGAAGTTCAAGCGGCAGTGCCGATTATTAAAGCCGCAAGAGACGCTGGTTATACCGAGCCGATAATTATTTCGACCACGACGGAAACAGGCAAGGCGATGGCGCTGCGCTTGGGCGAAGGGCTTTTTGACCTGCACATCTACTATCCATGGGATAAAGCTTGCTTTGTCAAATCTGCCCTGGATGCGGTGAAACCAAAATGTTTTATCACCATGGAGACGGAACTTTGGCCGAATATGCTTTGGATCTTGAAAGAGAGAAACATTCCCTCCTTCATCGCCAACGGCAGAATTTCTGACAGAACTTGGCTGAGACTGAGCGGTAAAATTACCCGCCCCATCGGGGCTGCTATATACGGACTTTTTACGGAACTTTTTATGCGCGAAGAGCGAGACCGTCAGCGGCTGATATCTATCGGTGTGAATCAGGATAAGATCTGCGTTCCGGGGGACACGAAGATCGATGCCCTGCTTGGCAGGCGTGATTACCGAGCGGTGCACGAGTGGAAAGAAAAGTTTGCCTGCCCTTCAAGGCCGATATTTATGGCCGGCAGTACTCACCCCGGTGAAGAGGATGAAGTTCTCAAAGCATACTCTATCTTACGTGCTTCAGTGCCATCTGCGCGGTTGATTGTGGCTCCGCGCCACCCAGAGAGGGCCGATGCTGTCGCCGCATTATTCTTAGGTAAATATAAAACCACGAAGATAACGGCGTTAAAAGCTGATTGGGATGTCTTGATAGTAGATAGGATTGGTGTGCTGTTTGAATTGTATGGTCTTTCAAAGGCTGCTTTTGTTGGTGGCAGCTTTGTTGACAAGGGCGGACAGAATATTTTGGAGCCTGCCTCTTGGGGAGTGCCTGTGCAATACGGCCCTCATATGGAAGATTTTGCTGCGGCATCGCGCGAATTTCTGGCCTTGAATATCGCTTCTCAGCTTGCGGACGGTGTTGCTCTAGGTGCAAAATGGCGAACAATAGCAGACGAAAAGGGTGGCGGGGAGGCTCTAAAAAAGCAGTGTGAGAGTTATTTTTCAAAAGCGGAAGGGGCTTCATCGCAAATTTGGGCAAAAATATCTTCTCAAATTGATTAAAGAATTTACATAATTATATAACATAAGGTACCGCCTGCAAAAGGTTGATGTCACCGGAATCGGAGGGATTGTAATGAAGATTAACAAAACGTTGCTTGAAGAATTCTACCTGGGACTGGACGAGCGCTCAAAGGCTGCTTTGGACAGGGCAACCGAGAGGGTCGTAGAGACTAAAAAACGCGGGGGCAAGGTCGCGGTTGTCACAGGCAGCGGTCCAAACCTTCATGAAGGTGTCACTACATTAATTGCCGAGCTGATGGATAAAGGTATCGTGGACGGAGTAACTACCAGTTCCGCAGTGGTTAACCACGAGATGGGCGGCGCGCTTGATCGTGTGAAAATGTGCGATGCTTCGCAGTTTGGTTTTGATAAAGCAAAAATGCCGCGTGGCAATGTTTTTGAGTTTACGGAGTTGTCATGCGAGCAGAAAGATGCTCTCAGAAAAGAGATGCTTCTTGACGAAGAGCTCCTTAAGAAAGGCGACAATGCCAGCGGACACATGGTTATAAAGGCTGCTGCCAACATGGCCTATCCCATGGGGCTGCGCACAGAAAAGCTGGCCGAAGAGATACTGGGGCTTTGCCGTCAGTCGGGACTTCCTTTTGAGACCATCGCCGGCTGGGGCTGTGACCCCAAAACGATGCTGGGTAAGGGAGCCGAAAAAAATATCCCCGTACTAGTGACCATTCCGCAGATGGTTGGCGGCGGACACGTGGGGTTGTCTGTCGGCGACAGTATCCCCATTGCTGAGCGCTCAAGCAGAATAGCTTCAATGCTTGGGAGCGCAGACGTTATCATCGAATCGGCCGTAGCTCTGACTCAGGAAATTCACGACGGCCCCTTTGAAACATATACAGGGCATGGAATTTGGTCGTGGTGGCAGGGACAGAGTGTCTACAGCCTGGAAAATAAGACCTTAATCCGTTTTGACCTGGACGAAAATCTTCGCAAGGCACAAGATATACAAAAAGAGAGCGCCATTATTCAGGAGGCTATCGACAAAGGGCTGCCCAAGACAAAAATATCGAAAATACCCTTCCGTATGGAAATGTCCGCCTTCGCACGTCATGAAGGAAGTATCCCCGTCATTGGCGATATCGGCATGATTTGGCCTGTATTCGCCTGTAAAATAGCTGACGAGCTTGGAATAGAACTCGACTTCATCAGTTACAAGCAGGAGACTGAGGATGGCAAACTGATGCGTGAGTGGATTGTTGACAATGTACGCTATCTAGACAGAGAGAAAATGCTCTCAAAGTTCAGAGAGTGGAAGGAACAAAGATAATGCCCTTGCCGAAGATACTTGGGGTTATTCCTTCACGCTACTCATCTTCCAGACTCCCTGGCAAGCCGTTGGTTGATATTTGCGGGCATACGATGGTCGAACACGTCTACAGACGCGCGCTTGCGTCAAAAGTATTCTCCCGCCTGGTAGTGGCTACCGATGACCAAAGAATCTTTGATGCGGTGAGCGCTTTCGGCGGCGAGGTAAAGATGACACGCTGCGACCATGCTGACGGTTCCAGCCGTGTCGCGGAAGTGGCGGAGCAGATTGAAGCGGACTACGTCATCAATGTCCAGGGCGACGAACCGATGCTGGATCCCCGTATGCTCAAAGAATTGGCGGAAGGTATCATCGCTGATAAAGGCTGTGACTCTGCTACCATGTGTCTGCCGATAAAAAATGAAGAAGATTTTAATAACCCAAATATTGTAAAGGTTGTCCGCGCTCAAAGCGGCAGAGCTCTTTACTTTAGCAGATCGCCAATCCCTTACCGGCGAAATGAAACGGAATGCCCCTTATGGGAGCATATCGGAGTATACGCTTTCACCAAGGAGTTTCTGCTGAAGATGGTAAAGCTGCCGGCAACACCTCTGATGCGCACCGAATCTTTGGAGCAGCTGCGTATATTGGAGCACGGATACACGATGACGGTTATTCCCACGCGCTATCCTTCTGAAGGCCCCAACGTCAACACGCCTGAGGACCTCGAAAAGGTGCGGGAAATAGTTTCTAAGTCTGGAAACATCGGCAATTGGAATCTCTAAACAAAGTCAGAGTAATATTACTGCTTAACGACACAGACGCCTCTCACCTCACACAGAGCAGGGGCGTCTCTTTGTGGCTTGCCAACCATACGGGAGCGGAAATCTTGGAAATGGAAGTTCCTCTGTTAAGCGGCGCTGCGAGAAAACGCGCTGACGCTGCGGCCCGCAAACTAGCCGGCGGCAATAGGCGTGATGCCAGAGACTGGCTGACGATGGCGGACGGTGACTCCTTAGTGCGCCGTGTGGGTGCCTCCTTTGCCGAGCTTGGAGTTAGAGAGGGAGCACGCGACATTTTGATAATATCGGCAGGAGAAGCTGCCGCCCCATACAACCTGGCCCTGGGATATATCTGGAGGTGTCACTGCGCTACTGTAATGCGCCCAGGTATTGTGACCACAGACCCCTTTGACTTTGCCATAATAGCGGACCATGAATTTCCCGAAAGAAAACCAAATATTTTTGTGACTCTCGGAGCGGTAAATTCTATACAGAAGGAAAATCTGTTTAGCGAAGCGCAAAAGTTTCTCGAGTTTTACCCGCCGAATAAAAAGCAATCGCCGAAATGGTCTGTCATTATCGGCGGAGATGATGATAACTACACGATGACCCCTCAATGGGTGAAGCGGAATTTAGGTCTTTTGCTCCGCAGCTCGGTAAACGCCGAAGCGGAACTCTACATACACGTATCTGAAAAAATAAGCACTCAAACGGCAAAAACAATCAGCCAAATAGCCATTCATGCGGAAAATATCCGCTATCTGGGGTGGGAGACGGAAGAGTCCTATAACCCAATTGCGGCGATGTTGGGTTTTTCTGATGCCGTGTTCTGCACAGAAGACCTGCACGACAACATAACAGAAGCAATTACCGCGGGAAACAAAGTGGTGCTGATGAGGACGGAAGCGAAAAGAAATTTAAAAAAGGTCCTTCAAGATATCACCGCGTCGATGATCAAAGCCGGTGCTGCGCCTCAGTCACTGCTTTGGGGTAAACCGAAATATGATATGCTCTTTGACCATTTTCTGCGTTACGAACTGATGTTGGAGTTTAAAACCTGGCAGAAATCGCGGCACGGCTTGGTGCTGTCGCAGTCGGCAGACCGGCTTGTGATCGCGGAAGATTTTAACGAAGCCAAACGCGCTGCAGAGTGGATAATCAACAACTGGGGCTAAAATAGCTCATATACAGTATTTTCCCATATTGGTCTGCGCTGAAAAGTCTGTTATGATAAACAGAGTGGAACGAGGAAGCAACTGGTATGTGCCGTATTTTACGGCGTAAGTGAAAGGAATGATTTGATGAAGAAAACAGTAACCTCCGTATTAGCGCTCGTTGTGTTCATCGCACTCTCTTCAATGGCGATAGCCGCAGAAAAGCAGGCTGAGCCGCAGAAAAACGAAGCGGCAGAAGCCATTGCCCAGATTACAGGAAGCAGCAAGGCCCCACAGGCAGCTTCTGATGACAAGAAAACAGTTGATAAAAAATCGGCGGAAAAACCCGCGCCTGCGGCAAATACAACTCCTGCAAAACCCACTGCTACCCCGAAAACCACACCCAAGACCACTTCAAATGATATAACAGCGAAATCAGCTGTCTCATCCGCAGATGTTACGGTAATCGCCGGACGTCCTCTCAAGCCGTCACCTATGAAGCCTGGTGTGCCTGAATCAAGAGAATCTCTCCTTGTTAGCCCCGAGTGGCTTCTCAAAAATAAAGGTAACGTTATAATCGTCGACGCTCGTCCCGAGAGTCTATATGCAGGCGGACATATTTCCGGAGCGGTGAACGCCTCTTGGACGTACTTCGCCAATATGACTGCGCCCACAGGAACAATGAAATACGGAACCATATTCAACAATACGACAATGGCTAAGAGAATCGGTGCTCTTGGCATTAATGGCAAGAGAACTGTTATCGTCTACGACGATGCCGGCGGTTGGGGGCAGAGCGGTTGGACTCTGTGGATCCTCCGCATGAGCGGCATCAAAAACGCCAAAATCCTTGAAGGCGGACTCACCGGCTGGAAGACCGCCGGAGGCAAAGTCACCAAAGCTGCTTCAAGAAACAAAGCTGTTGCTTTTAGTATCAAAAAATACGAGCCTGACTACGTTGTCGATACAGAATGGATCGACAACAACCTTGGCAAGCAGGGGCTGGTGCTTCTTGACGTTCGTACCCCCGCTGAATACAAAGGCAAAATTCGTCCCTTCCAGGAGAAACGCGCCGGACACCTGCCGGGAGCTTTGAATATTGAAATGCAGGAGTTTGTCTCCTCAGACTATACAATCTTAGATGTCGCAAGCATCACAGAAAAACTCGCCAAGGCCGGTGTCACTCCCGATAATGAAATTGTCATCTACGATACCGCCGGTGTGCGCGCCGCCTTTGTCACTATGGTTCTTCGCTATGCCGGATTCCACAAAACACAGTGCTATGACGAAGGATTCCAGGCATGGGCGGGCAGAGCTGACCTCCCACTTGAAAAAACCGAATAAAGATCGGCAAGATATTACCGCGGTAAACTTTTCGGTATGACCTGCGGCAGAGTAAAAACAAAAAGAGAGAAACGGCACAATCCGTTTCTCTCTTTTTTATTATTCGCTAATTATAAAAAAGAACTACTCCTCTTGGTTAAACTAAGGATAGGAGAACGGCAAAAGCGGCTGAATGTGCCCTAAAGACTAAAGATCTGCGGGACGTCGGCGTTTGCCGGATCTGCATCAGAAAAACAGCAGAGAGAGATTCAAAGAGCAAAGCGGCTAATAACGTGCAAGTATTCCTTTAAGCTTATCTTCGTCAATATTACCTCCTGAAATAACGACTGCTGTTTTGCGCCCGCGCACATCAACCTTGCCGGCCAGCAGTGCCGCGACACATACAGCCCCCGCCCCTTCCACCACCTGATGGTGCTCCCTATGAAGGAAGGCGATGGCGCGGGCAATTTCTTCTTCAGTGACCTCATAAATCCCCGTCACACGTTTTTTCGCCAGAGAGAGGAGGCTTTGAGGAATATAACCAGCCAGCCCGTCTGCTAGTGTCTCCAAATAAGTAACCTCTTTTACAATACCGTCAGGCCAAGAGACCACCCAAGGGTTGGATGCCTCAGACTGCACGCCCCAAATCTCTACTTCGGGATTAATGGCTTTGGCTGCGATGGCGATGCCGTTCATCAGTCCACCGCCTCCAGCCGGTATCAAAAGCAGCTCTGTATCCGGTTCGTCCATAAACATCTCAAATCCCGCCGTGCCCTGTCCTGCGATTACCGCTGGATCTTCAAAAGAAGATACGTAGGTCATGTTGTTTTCAATCGCGTAGTTATGAGCCGATGACTCCGTGAAATCATAATCTCCTGCGCAAATAACCAGCTCGACAAATTCTCCGCCTCTGCGCTTGATGGCTTGTTTTTTCGTTTCGGGACAAAGAGCGGGTACAAAAATTTTAGTGGCGATACCAAGCTCTTTGGCCGCAAGAGCCACTCCCTGTCCGTGGTTGCCGCTGGAGCACGTGACAACGCCTAGGGCGCGCTCAGCCTCATTTAAAGAATTCATCTTGTAAAGAGCTCCGCGTAGCTTAAAGGAGCCGCACAACTGTTGGTTTTCCCACTTAATGTAGACGGGAGCCTCGGCAATCTCGCTTAAAGCATAAGAATATTCCGTTGGTGTGTGCCTGACACGCTTGCTCAAAAAACGATAGGCTTTGGCTACATCGGTGATGGTAGGATCAATAGGAAGTTTGCTCATTTGTACGCCTCCGGTTGTTTAATTTTTACGAGACAACTATAACACATAGCGAATAAATAACAGCGGCTCAAGGCGTTAGCCACAATTAAAAATTATTGCGATTAGCAGCCTGCGAAAAACAAAGATACGCGCAGCCGTGTTAACAGCAACAGTCTCCGTCATTTCCTAGGAGTTTGTCCATAATGGCGTATGCGCAGCCTGTGCCGGGCGTCACCGATATTGCGCCTGCGGGACAGTTGTTCGCACAGGCACCGCACTCAATACAGCGGTCTTTGTCGCAGATAATGGCTTTTTTGTTTCTGATTTTAAAAATTCTGTGCGGGCAGACTACCTCACACATTCCGCAGCCCACGCATTTAAGGGCGTCAAGTTTTAATGTTACCACACCATCGATATACCGGAATTCCATCTAAAACACCACCTAAATAATAAAGGAAATGATCCTGAGAATAATACCCGACAAAAGGGTTCCCAGCATAATGGGGATTGCCTGCCGCATCTCCTTTTCCACCCCCGAAGGCGAGGTGAAGGTACTGCAGCCGGTGAAATTCATTGCGTAAAAAGCGGCTATTGCTGGATACATCAGCATATACGACATGATGCGCAAAACCTGTGCGGAGTTTCCAAATGGCAGCACCAATACGGAGGCAGCTCCCCACAAAAGACCGAGTAACGCACCCTTAGCGGAAAAGGGCCGCAGCGGTATCAGCGGCAGCAATGCCGGTGTTACCAATACTCCGGCTACAACAGCTCCCAGCAGCCCGAGATAATCAAACCTGTCAACAGGCAGAACGCCAAAGGCGTTTAATATTGCCATTACGCCTGCGGCCTGAGTAACTTGGGGTGCTGCTGCGGCGATTTCTATAGGGGTCAAAATCATCCTGTCTGCGAAAGTAAATTTTACCTGGCGCATATCCTCAGTGGCTTTCATGCCGCAGTCAAGAAAAGCCGGCAGCTCTTTTGCTCTTATCGGTCCGAAAATCACCGAAAAACCTGAATATTTCTGCACTTTAAAGGCGGAGACTCCTGAGGCGCAAAGCTGTGGCAAAATGATAGTTCTGTGGGCAACGATACTTTTTAAGGCTACTTTCTCAAGTTGCGCTATCAACTCTGCTGTGCCGAAAGTTCCTTTGCCGGCGGCGCACCAAACATTTATTCCGTTGGTATCGACAACAACCAGCCAAATATTTCTGTTTGTAAGTTCACGTCTTAGTATATCTACTGTAAGTTTAAAATTAGCTGTGACCAGAACGGGAGAATTTTCATCGGCGGCGCCTATTTTATAAAGCCCCGGTGCTACAGTATAATGCATTCTGCCGATTCCCAAACGGACTTTTATCGTACCTAGCACGTCACTCAGAGAAAGCTCTGTGCTGAGTTCGCAAACGGCTGTTTTCGCTTCGCAGTCATTACCGCAACATTTGGAGGTCAAAGCTCATTCCCCTTTTCAACAGGTATTTTTAGATTTATATAGAATATTATACATGGTTGTTATAGATAACTTAAAAATAAACTGCAAATGTCAAGATACTCTATCTTAGCACACATAAGCACTGAAAGGCGGGCAGTACAGGAAAAGAGCTCAGCATTTGTACTGTCACTTAAGGTGTGAAAACAACGATGATACCGGCTTAAGAATATGCTGCGTTTCACTAAAACAAAAAAATCTGTTATGCTACTGTCAATTCATAGGTCAAAGGACGAGGATCTATCAATGCGTGCTCTTTTGCGCTAACTGTTATGTGTCGGTATACTTGTATCTAATAAATATAAAAAATTTTGCACTGACTCGGTACAGAAATAACGTTATGACATCAAGAACTTTAATAACTTACAGCAGTTAACACCTCGAGACGCAGCTGCTTTATTATTGAAATTCTAATAATATGAGGAGAGTTATGATGAAAGTACTGTTTATTGGTTTTGGCAATGTGGCAAAAGAAATGGCGAGAATCCTGATCGATGAGCACCTTTACCCCAACTTAAAACTGCCTGTGACCGTCATTGGAATATACACCGGACGTCACGGCGGCATCGAAGACGCAGGCGGGCTTGACTTAGCAAAAGTACTGGACAATTTAAAAAAACAAAAAGCCCTCACAGAGAACGGTGCCCGGCTTTCGTCGCTGACGCCTCTTGAAGCCGCCGAGACCCTCGACTATGACGTGCTTGTAGAACTCTCGGCACTTTCAATAGAAGGAAAGGGCGAACCGGCGGCCTCCCACATCAGAGCAGCGCTCAGACGGGGAAAATCTGTCGCTTCGGCAAACAAAGGGCCGGTCTCATTTCACTATCACGAGCTTGCCGTACTCGCGGAAAAAAATAACGCCGAATATCTCTTTGAATCTGCGGTGATGGACGGAGCCCCAACCTTCAACCTTGTTAAACGGTGCATGAAGGGGACAAAAATCACCGGGTTCAGCGGTATCCTAAACGGGACGACGAACTTTATCCTCTCATACATGGAAGATGGCGGTACTCTGGAAGAGGGGATAAAACAGGCTCAGTCTGCCGGCATAGCGGAAGCAGATCCCTCTATGGACGTGGAGGGCTGGGATCCGGCAGCCAAAACCGCCGCCTTGGCTAATGTGCTGATGGGCTGCAATATTACGCCGCTTGATGTAAAGAGAACGGGGATCAGGAACATCACTCCGACGATGGCTCAAGATGCGCTTAAAAGAGGGAAAAGATTGAAGCTGATTTGCCGCGGCAGGCTGGAAAACGGGACAGTGAAAACAAGTGTTGGGGTGGAAGAAGTTGATAAGAGTGATATAATGGCACTCATTTCCCACTTTGGTTCTGCTCTCCGCTTGGAATCAGATTTGATGCACCCCAACACGTTGGTGCAGGAGTGCCCGGTACTGATTGACACAGCTTACGGATTAATCGAGGACTTGCAGACAATAGCGGAAAGAAAAAAATTTTGCCAGAGGTAACATATTATCAGGGGGCGTAACAGCTATGAGCTATCCTATCTTGAGGGTACACAGGGATAAAATACGTGAAAACGGAGAAATATTGATTAAAGAGTCAGCTAAAAACGGAATCACTCTATGGGGCGTAACAAAAGGCATCTCAGCCTTTCCTGAAATAGCCCAGACATTCAAAGAGGCCGGGTTTAAAGTTATCGCTGACAGCAGAATGGCTAACATCAGGCGCATGAAAGAGTGCTTTCCGGAATTGGAATATGCCCTGATACGCATACCGATGCATTCTGAGCTCGATGAAGTGGCGGAACTTTGCGACTACTGCCTGATTTCCGAAACGC
>RRZU010664766.1_pt1 | contig 19108 bp, 13 predicted proteins | sample 2165561 | NCBI WGS metagenome assembly RRZU01 (sample SAMN10456909, study PRJNA506462) | wastewater metagenome | isolation source: wastewater sludge | place: USA: Moscow, Idaho | reverse complement strand
CTTCATTATGGGCTTTATGGCCACCATCGCGCTGATCCTGGGTTTGTTCCTGGTCTACAACACGATCACTGCCCTGATCAATCGCCAGATCAACCAGATTGGCATTCTCAAGGCGATCGGCGCCCGCACCCGCACCATCTTCCTGGTCTATCTCACCATCGTCTTTGCCTACGGTGTCACGGCGCTTGCGCTCTCGATCCCGCTCAGTGCCTTGGCGGCACGTACATTGGGCAATTACCTGATGTCCGCCTTTAACGCCGAAGGCGCCTTTGAGTTGTCACCCCTCGCCATTCAGGCACAGGTCATCATTGCCTTGGTTGCCCCCATATTGGCCAGCCTTGTTCCACTCTGGACGGGCTCACGCATCACCGTGCGCGAGGCCATCAGCAACTATGGTCTGCGGGCAGAAGCCACGCTCCTCGACCGGCTCATGGCCAAGATCCGCTTTCTGCCCGAACTGCTCGCGCTCACGATCAGCAACACTTTCCGCCATAAACAGCGCGTAATTCTCACTGAGATTACCCTCGTGCTCAGCGGCCTGATCTTTATGACCGTCATGACGACACGCGATGCGGCCAACTATACGTTTGGCGACCTTCTTTTCTCCATCCTCCGCTTTGACGTCAACTTCGCCACCGAGCGCGCCGAGCGCGTGGATCGGCTGCAGAGTATCGCCCTCGGGGAGCCAGGTGTCAAGGCCGTAGAGGTGTGGGCCCTAGAGAGCGCCAACATCCGGCTGGCGGGCACGCCCGAAACCAATGACGACAAGCGGGCGGCCGTGTTTGGCGTGCCGCTGCCGACAAACCTATACGGCCCCCAGATGGTGGCCGGCCGTTGGCTGCAGCCGGGTGACACCAACGTGGTTGTACTCAATCAGAAGCTGGCAGACGACGCCGGGGTAAAAATCGGCAATACGATTACACTCAAGTTCGGGGTCGACAAGGAATCCGACTGGCAGGTAGTCGGCCTGCTCTTTGATCCGATCGTCACGGTTTCTGCCCATGTTCCACGCGACGCATTCGGGCGCGCCCAGCACGAGGTCAACCGCGCCACCACCGTCTGGATACAAGCCGCCGATAAGGACAGCGCCGCCGTGCAAGCGCTCGCCCACCGCCTACGTGATGTTTACACCTCCGACCGTGTGCGCCTGCAAGCTGGTTCGGTCTTTGGCAAAGACACCTCGGTGGAGATCATTGAGGGGATCATGGCCCAGTTTGCCGTTATTCTCACCCTCCTCGCTACCATGGCCGTCTTGATTGGCGTAGTCGGCAGCCTCGCGCTCAGCGGTGTGCTCTCACTCAATGTGCTGGAGCGCCGCCGCGAGATCGGTGTGCTGCGCGCCATCGGCGCCTCGTCCGCCGCAATCGGCGGCCAGTTCATCGGCGAGGGGCTCATCCTCGGCTGGCTGAGCTGGCTGATCGCCTGGCCGCTCAGCATTCCCGCCGGCCAGCTGATGGTAGGCGGCCTCAGCAGCGCGCTGGGCAGCCAGATGGTCTACCGCTATACTCCCACCGGCCCACTCATCTGGCTTGGCATCATCACAGTGCTCGCCGTAGCCGCCAGCGGGCTACCGGCGCGCGCCGCCAGCCGCGTCAGCGTGCGCGAGAGCCTGGCTTACGAATAGGGTATAATCTGGCTGCCTGCATCCGCGTACCCATGTTCTGCGGTTGACTAGCCGCCTGCGACCAAATGGAGCCACCCCATGCACCGACTCGGCCTGTTCCTGGCAGCCGCCGTCCTGTTCATACTTGGGAGCGCGCCGCGTCACGTTGTGGCTGCCACCCCTACACCTATGCAGCCGATTCTGGCCTGGGACATCGCGCCCGACGGCGCGGTCTACGTGCTGGACGCCGCCCAGCGCGTCTACGAACTTGATCCCACCACGCTCGCCTCCGTGCACGTCTCCGCTCGCCTGGTGCCGCTTGTTTCAGACAGCAGCGCCCAACTTGTGGCCACGTCCGGCCGGATCTTCGTCGCCGCTTCCCAGTTCGACGGCATCCAAGTACTCGATCGCGCCAGTCTCGAACCAGCCTTGGTGCTGCCCTTCGATGCTGTCGCCCTGGCAGCCGAGCCCGCCGGAGACGATGCGCGCTTGTTCATCATCAGCGCGGAAGCGCAGCCGCAGCACGGCGGCCTCCGCGGCTATGAGGTCGTCACCCTGCCGATCAGCGATCTGGAGGCGGAGCCCCAGTCCTTTGGCGTGACTGCCGCAGAGCCTTTCTCCACCCTCTTCGATCTTGCCGTCGATCCCACCCAGCAGCTGCTATATGTCGGCTACGCCGATACGAGCGGCTCGCCTAACCGTCACTATCGCACCTACAAGGCCTTCGATCTGCAGAGTGGAGACCAGGTCGATCTGCCCATCGAACACCAACCCGCAAGCATTGCCTTGCGTCCAGCCCTGGCACAGGCGGGCATCGCGGCTATCTCGTACGACTGGCTCGGCTTCGAGCCGCCCCAACACAGTATCTACCTCGTCACGCGCGGCGATTCACCGCATGCCGCTGCCGAGTCCCTCGTAGGCATTTCTGGCCCGCCCGCACTCGCTCCGGCGGGTGACTGGCTCTACGTGGTCAGAGCGCGCGGCCTCTGGGTGCTGCGACGCGCCGATGAGCCGGCGTTCGCATTGGAATCCGTCATCCCTTTTGTGACAGATCCTCCGGCTGGCGTCCGTATTTCGCCTGACGGCAGCACACTCTACCTCTTTGGCAGCGGCTGGCTGACGGCACTTCCGGCAGCCGACGTACAGAGTGCAGGCGTCGAACAGCTTGGCCCATTGCCAAACTTCTGGCTCAGCCGCGTGGAACCTACGAAGCAGCTGGCGCGCGAATATGCCGCCGACAGTGCCACAATCGCAAACGGCACCAGGTTTATCAATCTCCTCCCGTCAGGCGAATGGTACCGCAGTGCTGACGGCGGTAAGACCTGGCAGCTGCTACCGGCCGTGCAGTACCCCAAAGCGCTCGGGCTCGACCTGCTTAGCCTTTCGCCCACCCTGGCGCAAGACCTGGTTGTCACCGGACGCGGGGGCTGGAATGATGAGCGCACGCGCACGACCTGGCGTTCGCTCGACGCCGGCGCCACATGGCAGGCATGGATGCCGCCGATCGCCTACGCCGCCGGCAGTGAAGGCGCCCGCACCCTCTACGCAGCCGGCGCCGCGTCGCCGCAGCAGGCAGAACCGCGCCCGATCCCCAATAGCGGTTCCAGCGAAAACCCGGCTTGGTCCCCCGGCTGGACTCACTTGGCTTTCCAGAACAACCAGACCGGCGACTGGGAAATCTACCGTACCCCCGCCGACTGTGGCGACATGCCGCCCGGCCCCAGCGAGGCAGCTGCGGTAAAGTGCATTGCTACCCGTTTGACCGACAGCGCCGGCGACGACCTCCTGCCGGCATGGTCCCCAGACGGGCGCATGATTGCTTTTGTCTCCCAGCGTGACGGCAACCCGGAGATTTATGTCATGTTAGCCGACGGCTCTGAGCAGACCCGACTTACGTTTGCTCCCGGTGGCGACTGGCGCCCCGCCTGGCTGCCCGACAGCCGCCACCTGGTATTTACCAGCGACCGCAATGGCAGCAATGACATATTTCTGGCCGCCGTACCGGATCCTTTGACTTCTGCAACGGAAAATGAGCCGCTGCTGACACCCGTAGTTGTGGGGCCATCCGATCAGCGCGATCCCGCCGTAAACGCCGACAACGAGATGGTCTTTGTCGCCGGGCAGTCAGACTCCGCAGCACTGTACACGATCGACCTCACAGGCTCTTTGGACGCCGAACAAAGTGGACAAGCAGACGCGCCTGCGGGCTTGGTGCTTCGCACAGGCACGGCGCTGTTTCCAGACGCAGTTCAGCCTATGTCGCACCCCGGTTGGCTGCCCGACGGCCGCGTCATCTTCTCTATGGACGGCACTATCTATGCGGCCCTGCCGTACGCCGACCCAGATCAATTCAGCGAACTTGTTCCACCTGGAGTAGGTGCAGTGCATCCGGCCGGGGGGCCTGTCTGGTACCGGCCGCCCTTGACATCGTATGTGGCAGCGCCTGCCTCCGCCCCCTGACGCATCCTAGCTGTGCCCTGGATCACACGGGGTGAGTGCAAAAACGCAATTGCGGGTTCCAGCAAAACCTCATATACTAGCCGACGTTCTGCGCGCTCCCCGGGCGTTGTTTGTGTGGGCATGTCGGCAGCCGTACCCAGCTGCTTGCGTTGCACTGTTCAGGAGGAACTATGACGATCTCTGCACTTAACGATCCGATGATAGCTGCAATCCCTGCTCCGAAGCCGCCGGCTCTGCCGGACGGCAGGCTGCTCGCAGATGTGGATCCCGAGCTGTACGCTGCCTGGCGCACCCACATCAGCCAGGGTTTTGCCAACAATAACATTATGTTTGGCCGCGTGCTCAATGCCTTCCTCTATCCCTACTGGCTGACCGTCGCCCTTTATGTGACACTGATCTTGGTCGGCGTCGGGCTCTTTCTGCTCGGTGTCTGGCTGGCGATTGGCAGCGGCCAGGCCATGTTCGGCGTGGTGTCGGGCGGTCTAGGCGTCGCCGTCTTGTTGACCTTCTTCGTGTCCCGCCCGCTGCAGAATCTAGAGGAGAACCTGGAGTACATCACCTGGCTGGGGGTGATCTACAACACCTACTGGTCGCAGCTGGCGGTAGCCAACGACAGCACTACCGTGAAACAGGACCTCAAGGACGCAAGCCAAGACACAATCGGCCAGATCAAGGAACTGCTCCAGCAGCATTCTGTCTCGCACGACAAGCGCCTCAAGCTTACGTAGCAGTCACGTCCCAGTGGAACGGCGGTCGCAGCGGGCCCTTGCCCTCGCTAGGACCGGCTGGGCCGCCAACCGTCATCCGGTGTACGTGCCAATGATAGTCATAGGTGATTGACCAATCGGCTGCATAGGCGCCGACATCTACAAAATAGGTGCCCTCTGCCAGGTCGAGCCGATCAAACTGCACCTTGATGGCGCCCTGCAAGGCGGGCAGCTTGTTCATCGGACGGTGTACCTCGCACAGCAGCAGCCCGTCTTCACTGTGCACGCCGACGCTCAGGATCAGCGGGCCGATTGGTTTCGGCGCACACCACTTTGTCTCGACGATCAGTGCCCGTCCTGGGGGTAGCACGTCGAACGACAAGCCATTCTCGTCCGACAGGCGCACGTCTTGTAGTTCCACCTCCAGTGTGCCAAAACGGTTGACATTATGGCGCAAGCGCGGCGCGATACCGTCGTCAGTGCTGTCCTGTGCCACTGCTACACCTTGCCCGCTGCCCAGCATCGAACGCCGATAGGCGCTCACCACCTCTTCGGCCGGCCCCCAGGCAGCAACCCGCCCCTTGTTCAACCAGACGACACGATTGCAGATTTGCTGCGCCTGCACCAGGTCGTGCGTCACAAACAGGATGGCCGCGCCCTGGCTGCGCAGCTCGTTGATGCGATCCAAGCACTTGCGTTGAAAGCCGAGGTCGCCTACGGCCAGCACTTCATCCACAAGCAGCACTTCCGGTTGAACGTGCACCGCTACGGCAAAGGCCAGCCGGAGCTGCATACCGCTGCTGTACGTGCGCACAGGGCTGTCAATAAACTCTTGGAGCTCCGCAAATGCCACAATTTCATCGAGGATCGCGCTCACCTGCCGCCGGGTGAGCCCCGAGATTACCCCATTCATGTACACGTTTTCGCGTCCGGTCAGCTCTGGATGGAAACCGGCGCCAAGGTCGATCAGGGCACCCAGCCGTCCATCAACCACGATACGCCCGCGATCGGGCTGGCCAATGCCGCCGGCCAGCCGCAGCAGCGATGATTTGCCTGCGCCGTTGCGACCAATCACACCCACCATTTCACCCGCCGCTACCTCCAGCGACACATCCTGCAGCGCCCAGAACTCCTCCTGTACGCTGAGCTTGCGAACGCCGCGTACCAAGACTTCCTGCAGTGTGCTTGGGCGATCTTTGGCGTAAAGCCGGAACCGCTTGCTGACGGACTCAACATGGATGCCGGCCACTAGAGTTCCTCCGCAAAATGAATGCTCTTGTGCTTAAACAGCCGGACACCCCACCACAGTGCCAGCGCGCCGGCCAGGGCTACTCCCAGCAGCCAGTGAAACTGCGGCATGGCGCCGTACAGCAGCAGGTCGCGGTAGCTTTCGATGAGCGTTACCAGTGGATTCAGATGATAGAGTGGCTGGAGCGCAGCCGGAATCGCGGCAGCATCATAAAACACCGGCGTCAGATAGAATCCGAGCAGTAAGGCCACTGCCAATACGTACCGCACATCGCGGAAGCTCACGTTCAGGGCAGCCAGGATATAGGCCAGGGCGAGTGTAACCACAAACTGCACGGCAAACACAATTGGCAGCATGAATGCAAACGGCGTAAGCGGAATACCGCCGGCCAACAAAAATACCATCAACACGGGCAGCGCGATGAGAAGGTGGATAAAATTTGTCGTCACCGGCACCACCGGCAAAATAGTGGTGGAAAAGCCGGGGCGCCGCACCAGGTCCCGGTTCTCGACAATGGCGCCCGTCGCCTCCGTCAAAGAAGCCTGGAACCAATTCCATGCCAGTAACCCTACAAACAAGAACAACGGAAAGTTCGGAATCTTTAGCGGCAGCACGATGCCAAAGATCAGCGTGAAGACAAGCAGCTGCAGAAGTGGGTTCAGCAGCGACCAGAACACCCCCAGCAGCGAACGCTTGTAGCGCAGGCGCAGATCGCGCTGGACAAGTTCCCGCAGCACATCATATTGATAGCGAAGCTTGCGTTTCATAGTTCCATCGTCTTGATGCGCCGCACGGCGCGCCAGTAGGCCCATGGGCTCACTAACGCCCCCCTCAGTTCCGCCAGTACCAGCGCACGCGGCAGCCAGCCTGGGTGCACAACTCGCCGCAGTAAGGCCCAGTATAACCAATTGCGCAGGGCAAACGAGACCACCTGTCCTGCAGGCACGGTGCGGTTGGCAGCACACGTCAGTAAATATGCCCCAAAGGAGCGCCCATTATCAAACATCTGGCGGCGCAGACCAGTACGATCGCGGCGGTGAATGTGCCACACGATCGCCGCCGGTTCGTAGAGGAGGCTGTAGCCCCTCGCTACGAGGCGATGAAACAGCTCTAAGTCGCCGCCGCCGCCGGCAGGTCCGCCTACATCCAGCGCCGGGTCAAAACCACCTAGGTCGAGCAGCACGTGGCGCCGAAACGCCATGTTTGTTCCCACTCCGCACAAGTTAGCCCACAGCAGTTCAGTCGTGCTCAGCAAGTCGCGGCGGAACAGCCAGCGCTCAAACCCATGCCGCATACCACCATAAGCCCACTCAAACAGGCACTGCTCAGACGTGCTCAGCTCGGCAGGCGCGACATTGCCCGTTACTGCCGCGACCTCGTGTGTCGCAAATGCCGCGGCCAGCACCGCCACCCAGTCGGGCGACGGCCGCGCATCGTCGTCTACATACGCCACGATTGGCTGGGTGGCTGACCGGAATCCACAATTGCGGGCAAAGTCGAGTCCTGGGCGATCCTCGCGCACGTACCGCACGCCCCAGGCTGCCGCCATCTCGCTTGTGCGTTCATCTGACGGCGCGTTATCCACTACGATGATCTCGCCTGGTGGGCACTGCTGCTTCCGCAGTGCCGCCAGGCAGCCGGCCAGGTTCTCGGGACGGTTGCGCGTGCATATGACCACGCTTACCCCAGAACAGTCACTCTCGCCGTCCTTGACGCCCCGGCCTGGGGCCGCACGGGCAGGCTCTACCAGCTGCCGCAGGTCGGCCTGTGCCAACAGCTCATACACAACTTCCCCTAACTGGCGCGGTGTGCGCTGGGCAGGGAGATGCAGCCACCCGATTGGCCGGCCGCGCAGGCGCAGCAGCACCTCGCAGCGCTCGGTGCCTCCTACCAGAGGCTCCAATGCCTGCCACCCACCGCCCAGATCCATCTCCGCTATAGAGGCAGGCCGCAGCCGATCGGCCACTAGCAGTTCCTGAATCTCTGCGCTGCGCACAACCAGACAGAGATCCGGGCGGAATGCCAAGGTTGGACACGCGGCTACCACCGCCGCTGCTGCGTCGCTGCGGCCCAGGACTCCAAACAAGGCCTCTGCCCACGCACAGCAGAGCGCCCCTTCTCCTACCATCCAAGCAAGCAGATGCCTGCCCCCCAGCGGCTCAGCACCTGCCTCCGCCGGTATGCACCCCATAGGCAGCCCACACCAGGTGAGCCGCGCGCCCTGTGGCCGTAACCGCTCAAGCTCGCGCTGTGCGGCCTCGAACCCATGTGCCAGGTCGATCGCAGCCTCAGTTCCGGCCGGCAGTGCAGCCGCGAGGCTGCGTACCTCGCTCCAGCTTCGTGCTTCGCCGAGAACGCCCCGCCAATAGTGGTGAAGTTGAAGGCCGCCGTTCACGCGCGTCCACAACGCGTGCAGCCCTAGCTGCTCCAGCATGCCCAAGATCATGACAAGGAGGCGGACAATAAAGTCAGCCACCAATGGATATCGCCTGACCATCGCCAGCAGCCAATGGCTGCCTTGCGACATATACACGCCGGCCCGCGCAAATGTCATGGTGCTGCCCAGCTCTGGGTGCAGCCGCGCAACCTGAATGTCAGCACGCCCTTCTGCAGCCTTGCGCTGCAGGCTGCGCTCCAGGTCGGTCGCGTCCTGGTGCTCCGACCGTGCTGCCGTGCTGAGCGCAAAATCCCCCCCGGCAGCGAGCAGCCGGGACCCCAGCTCGAAGTCCTCACGGCAAAACAGGTCCGCATTAAACCCGCCCACCCGCACAAAGAGAGCTTTCGGCAGCGAGAAATTGCCGCTCATCAGGTCGGTGTAACGAAAGCGGTGGCCTGGCCTTGTCATGGCGCGAAATGTGTCTTCCCACCAATCACGCAGGTCCACCTCTACCCAGGTCAGCGCCCGCTCGTGCCGATGCTTGCGCAACCGGGGCGGCAGATACCCTATTATCACGCGCTCAGACGTTCCCAGAGCATGCGCCTGCAGGTGGGCCTGCAGCAGTTGGGGCTCAGCGGCCATATCGTCGTCCAGGAACACCAGTAGGTCGCCACGGGCCGCGGCCGCTCCGGCGTTGCGCCGTCGCGCTGCCCCCTGTCCCGGCTGCGACAACACGCGCAGCGCAGTTGCCGGATCCATTTGACCTGCCGGCGCGCGGCGCCAGACATCGTCCACCGCTCCGCCGGTGACGACGATCACCTCATATAGATTCGGGGGTAGCGTTTGGTTTGCCAGGTGGGCGAGGGTTCGTCCTAAGGTAGGAGGTGCATTGCGGGTGGGGACGATTACGCTGATAACCGGCAGGCTGATGGCCGGCAAAACCTCTGTCATGCTGCCATCATTTCCTTACCGGGTTCCTTGGCTTGTCGCTGCGCCCTCCGCGCCTCCTGTCGTGCCTGCCAGTACGCCCACGGGCCGGCCGCACAGCCGCGCAGTTCATCCAATGGCAGCGGCCAGGGTGGCGCACCTGGGACGCGCGCTGCCGACCGCAGCAGTGCCGGCAGTTGGTCGTACCAGAACCACTTGACCGCCACAAGCGGCACAGCCCACTCCCGCTGCTTCAACGTGTAGCTTGTCCAAAACGCATAAACCCCTGCGCCGTAGCCGAAGATGGTGCGGCGGAGTTCGGGCACGCTGCGCCGATGGCGGTGCCAGTTAAGCGCAGATGGCGTGTAGACGATACGATAGCCACCCGCAATGATGCGCGCCATCAGCTCTGATTCCCCGCCCGAGTGCGTCGGCGTACCGGCATCCAGCGCGTCGTCGAATGGGCCAACCACGTCGACCACCGACCGCCGCAGCGCCATGTTCACGCCGGCGCCGGCGCGCCCCGCCGTCAAGGGATGCATGTTACGGTGATCGTATGTGCGCGCGACAAAGCCGCGGCTGAAGCTGCTGACTGCCTCGAACTGCTCCTGCGCCTCGCTTTCCAGTTCGAGTGGCAGGGTCAAGCCCGTGGACAGCATCGTTAACGGATGGGCAAACGCCTCTCGGTGCGCTTGCAGCCAGCCGCCATCGGGCACAGCGTCGTCGTCGATAAACACGACGATCTCGCCGCTGGCACTGCGCATCGCAGCATTGCGCGCTACGTTCAGCCCCTTACGTTCGAGCCGCAAGTACCTTGTACCGGGGAAGCTCTCCACCACTCGGCGTGTCTCAGGCGAGCGTGATGCGCTGTCTACGACCAATACCTCCGCGCCACTGTCTTGCCCGGCTTCAAACATTCTCTGCAGACCGGCCAGGCAGCACTGCAGATCGTCTGCCCGGTCGCGCGTACAAATGGCAACTGTTGCTGATATCGCGGACGGGAGCGCCGACGCCGGCGGCTGCTGTGCGAGGCCCAGCCTGTACTCTGCCAACTGCTGCCAGAACGGATGGTGCGCCTGGCGGCGAACGGCATGAAGTATGGCTTCACCTGTCACCCGCCCATTTTCTACGGGCACGCGCACCCAGGCAGCAGGCGTTTTCCCAACGCGCACGAGCACCTGCGCTTCATTATATCGTTCCAAATCCTGCACAGCTTCGGGCAGGCAATCATAGTCAAAATCTAGAATAACAGTCGGCATAAACATGATTTACTCGCATTAGCCTACGACGATACAAGCCATGCCTGTGGTTCCCACCCTGCGCTGCGCCATTTACCATTCCGGTGTGAACGCGTACAGATCAAGGTCCGTATAAAGGGCATAGATTACCTCGCCTGTGCTGCGCGGCCGGTCTTGCGCCTCCAGGTGGAGCCACCCCAAGGTACGCTCTGCGTGCCGCACTAGTACTGTCTGGCCAAAGGTGGTCATCAGCGGCTGGAGGGCATCCATCCCCTGCGCCAGGTCCGCTTCCCACACGACGGCAGACCGCAATGGCCTGGGCTCGGCATTTCCAGCATCCAGTACATGGGGCTCACACCGCCATGCCATCCCATCCGTGGCGGTTCCCAACCACTTTTCCAGGGTCTGGGCGCGGGCGACTGCTAAGGCACCGCCTGTGCGCAGCCAGCCCTCTAGATGGCGCATGGAAACGGGTTCGGCGCCTGCCTGGGGCTCGATCCTCCCCAACGGCAGACCGTGCCATGTCAGGATTGCGCCTTGTACCGGATTGTCATCAAGTTCCTCGCCTGCGCGCTCTCGTCCATTCGCCAGGTCCACAGTGCCAATCGAGGGCGCGGGCGCAGTTGTCAGCGCAACCACCTCGTCCCAGTCTTTGGTCGCGCGGAGCACGCCCTGCCAATAAGCGTGGACGAGCAGTCCAGCCATGATCTTCGGCCATGTCTCCCGCATCCGGAGCTTCTCACATGTATCGAGCAGCGGCACCAAGGCGCCCGCCAGCATGTCGGCGCCATCCGGCCATACTGCAGCGATCCGGCGCAGCAGGATGCTCGGCAATTTGAGATATGTCAGCTGCCTGCTGATCAGCAGCGCCGGCCGGATATGCGGATACTGTCGTGCCAGCTGCACGTCGGTCCGGCCCTCGTCACGCTTGCGCTGCAGCAGCCGCGGCAGATCGGTCTTATCATGGTGCCGGCTGCGTGCTCCCGGGCAGAACGCCAGCTCCGCGCCCGCAAGGAGCAGGCGTACGCCAAGCTCAAAATCGTCGCGACACGGATAATAGTCAGGATCGAAGCCGCCCACCGCGTGAAACAGCTGCGCAGGCAGCGACAGGTTGCCGCTCAGGACGTCCGTGTAGGCAAACCGATGCCCAGGCTGCGCCATGGCCGCAAACCCTTCTTCCCACCAGTCACTCAACTGCACCTTGACCCAGTCGATGTGACAGCGACCTATGCGCAGATCCCTGCGCAGATCGTCGTCGGGTGGCAGATAGCCCATGACCACACGCCTGCCACTGCCGCCCGCGTGCGCCTGCCAGTGCGCCTGCAGCAGCGCAGGCTCAGGTCCCATGTCGTCGTCCAAGAACACCAGCAGGTCGGCCCTTGCGGCTTCGGCTCCCGCGTTGCGGCGCCGCGATGCGCCTGGCCCTCGCTTCACGAGCACCTGCAGGCGATACGGCAGTCCGGCAGGCACGCGCTGCCAAATCATCTCTTCATCCACTCCACCGACCACGATGACTTCGTAGCAGTCGGCTGCCATAGTCTGCCTGGCAAGCCCTTCTAGCGTCACAGTCAGTGAAGCCGGCGCGTTGCGCGAGGGGATCACCACACTCACCAGTGGTCCCGCTCCATTCATGCCCTTGCCTCCTGGGGACACACCTGTAGGCTCAGGGGTTACGATTGACATAGATATTTGGTCTCCGCAGGCCTAGTCGGCGGCTCAAAAAACCGCCTTGGTTCCAATCCTCCTGAACCCACCGCGCCAGCAGCATGAACTGCAGCAGCGCCTGCATGATGCTGAACAACAGGATTATTGAAGGCGGATGGTGATAGACAGCGACAGTTTGATACTCGCCAAGCAGCAGCAGTACCAGGGTAAGCAGCTGCGGCATCAGCCACAGTACGTTCAACTGGGTGCCGCCGCCCTTCGGGGTCGGCCGGAACCGCACGGGCAGACGCAAAACCGCCAGGCTCCAGGCCAGCAGATAGACCGGCCAGCTGGCATAGACAAGTACCACGGCCCCCAGCAGAGACGTGCGCGGCACCTCGGCGTGGCGATAGCGCGACAAAGCGTATGCGTGAATAGCTGTGTCTACCACGACCAGCGGCGCCAGGTGCCAGAGATACTCACGAAACGCCATGCGCGTCTGGGCGTCGGCCCAGAAGAGCACCGCAATCGTCGCGAACAAATGAACAAAAACCGCTGGTCCAATCCAGTACTTAGTCATCCGCACGAGGTACGACACCCGTTGACCTGCAGTCAATCGCGAGAATACCTGCGGCAGTGCCGTCAGCAGCATTTCAAACACGCCGCGCGCCCACTTTAGCTGCTGCACTGACCATGCAGCCAGGCTGCTCGGGCTGAGTCCTGGCGCGAGTGGCTCGGCGACATATGCGCTGCGCCAGCCTGCCGCATGCAGCGCCAGCGACGTAGCAAGGTCTTCGGCCAGCCCCGGTTGGTAGCCGCCGATCGAGGCCAATGCCGTCCGCCGGATTAAGGCATTGCTGCCCATCAGTGTGGCCCCGCCCATTCGGTCGGCGCCCAGGTATGTCGGGTTGTAAAACTCCAGGCTGCTCTCAGTGGCCGAACGTGCCACCCAGCTCTCGTCGATGTTGCGAAAAGTCAACATGACCTGGACAAACCCCGCTTTTGGGTCCTTGAAGTAGCCCAGGCTCTTCTCCAAAAAGTCAGGCTTAGGCGCATGGTCGATGTCGAATATGGCTATGACATCGCCTTCCGTATGCGGCAGTGCGGCGTTGATGTTACCCGCCTTGGCGTTTTGGTGCTGCTTCCGTGCCAGGTAACCGCTGCCGAGTTGGGACGCCAGTTCCGCCAATGCAGGATCACCGCCGTCGTCCAGCAGCCAGACCCGCTTAGCGCCGCGCATGGCCGTTGCCGCCGCCAACGCTTCACGCACCAGGTCGATTGGCTCGCGGCGGGCAGTGATAAAGACGTCCACGCTTGGGTGCGTCTTCATTTCAGATGGCGCCGGCGATCGCCGTGCGGCCAGGTTGAGGATCCAGCAGCCCACCATCTGGCAGCCGATATAGACCAGCGCGGCTGCGAGGACCAGGAGCAGCAGCGGTGAACGGTAGCGATCGTCCTCGGCCCACCAGCTGACAAAATAGACGATGGTCGTGGCGCCGCCTACAACCAAGAGCGACTCAGTCAAGAAGTTGCGTTGCTTCATACTCATACCACTATCAATAATTTTCCGCCTCGTAGACACGCATGCGATACGTGCGCCCCGGTAGGCGAACGTCAAACTCGGCCTGCTGTTCGGCGTGGTCGGCCATCGCCCCCAACTGCTGGGGATACCGCTCTGCCACAGTCATGTCTTCGATATACCACGTGCGCGTCCCTGTCGTTTGCCGAGTCTTCTCTTCGTCCCAGGGCTGGAAGACGTATGGCTCGCCAAGGTAATAGGCGAATGCATCGTACGAAGTCGTGACGACGCGGTCCCCCGGCTGGCCGTGCGCCGCTACATAGGCAAAGGCTGCGCGCCAATCGTCCCGGTTGCCGTTCTGCAGCGCGTAATAGGCAAACAGATCCCCGCCGTAGGCTGCCAACAGTGCGACAGCTACGACCAGCCCCCATACCCGGCCGTCCTTAGCCGGCTGCAGATCCAGGTGCTGCCCCAACTGCTGCCAGAGCGCATCAAACCCCAGCCCCGCCAGCACAAGCCAGCTGAAAAGCGAGAAGAACACATATCGATTCGCCGTGTACTGCACCAGCGATATCCCCATAAGCAGCAGCAAGGGCAGCACGGCGCTCACACCCATCAGCAGCGCCAATCGGTCTTTGCGCGCAGCGAGATACAGCCCGCTGCCGGCCGCAAATACTGCCAGCGGCAGCCCAATGTAGTAGCTCGTGCCGGCCGCCAAGAAGAATGGCGAGTTGTTGATCCGCCCGAAGCCGCGTATCCAGGCATCAAGGTTGGCCGCATAGGGCAGCAGGAGCACAGCGCCCACTGCCAACGCCGGACCAAAGAAAACTGCCATGTTGCGCCAGTTCAGACCGGGTGGGCGCTCAAACCGCAGCACGAGCAGCAGCACCAGGTATACGGCCAGTGAAGGCATGCCAAGCAGCGCCACCAGCCGCTCGCGAGCGGCCAACCCAAACAGCACCAGGGCCGCCGCCAGGTACCAAGGACGGTCTTCCTCGATCCCACGGTAGAACAACAGCAGGCCTAGGTTGAAAAAGAGGAACAACAAGGTGTAAAACCGTGCATTTTGCGACCAGTAGAGATGCCATGGCGACAATGCCAGCAGCAAGATCGTGAACAACGCACCGGGGAACGACAGGCAGCGGCGCAGCACGAGATAAAGGAGTGGGATCGTCGCTATCCCAATTAGCGCCGGAACCAGGCGGGCATTCCATTCACTGGGACCTAACACGCGCACCGTCCATGCAATCAGATCCGTGGCAAGCGATCGGAGCAGGACACTGTCGTTAAAGCCGTCGGCGCGGGCACCGAAGGAGAAAATCTCGTCTGGCCAGAAGCTCCACCGGCCTAGCCAAAACAGGCGTACGCCCATTCCCAGCACCATGACGGCTGCCACCGCTGCTGCTTCGAGCCACGGCCTGTAGCGTAGCGCAGGGGCGCCGCTCTGTTTCTGTATGACAGTCAACCGCTGGGTTGCCAAACCAAATCCTTTCTTCGGCACCCCTACCGTTCCACTCGAAAGTGGGCACTTGTCCACCTGGTGAGGTGCCAGGCCGATCGGCGGCAGTGGGATTATTGCGAGGACTGGCGGGTCAAAGCATAATCTAACAGATTATCCACACAGAGATCATTGCAACTGGCTTACAAATTACGTACGAGCTTACTACGACTCATGATCGAGATCACACCAACCTTAATACTGCCGCTGGAGGAGGTTGAGCTGGAAGCCGTGCGCAGCCAGGGCGCCGGCGGGCAGAACGTCAACAAGGTATCGACTGCCGTCCAGCTCCGCTTTGACATCCGCGCCTCGTCGCTGCCAGAGGTCTACAAGGAGCGCTTGCTGCGCCGTGCGGATCGCCGGATCAACGACGAAGGCGTGCTCGTGCTCAAGGTCCAGCAGCACCGCAGTCAGGAGCAAAATCGAGAGGAAGCACTGCGCAAGCTCGTGGAAATGATTCAAGCGGTGACGGTGGAACCCAAACCGCGCCGTGCGACAAAGCCTTCGGCTGCCGCCCGGCGCAAGCGGCTGGAGCGAAAGAACCAGCGCAGCACTGTAAAATCGCTGCGCCGTCCCCCTGCTCCGGACCAATAAAAAAACAGGAGCCGGCGCGGCGCCAGCTCCTGTTCTCTTGTCTGCGACCTATGCGGTCTGGCCGGGCTTAGATACGGCGGACGTTGACGGCCGAGGGACCCTTGGGGCCCTGCTCGATCGAAAACTCGACCTTATCGCCCTCGGTCAGGCTGCGGAAACCTTCGGCGACGATCGCCGAATGATGGACAAACACATCCTTGCCGCCGTCCTGAGCCAAAAAGCCATAACCCTTGGCATCGTTAAACCACTTCACGGTGCCGACAACACGCTGACTACCCATTGTTGAAAACTCCTTAGTTTTCTTACTAGCGAGCTTGCTCGCCGGTTACTACAACTTCAATTTGCTACAAAACGTCGTGCTTCCAACAATGGGCAAATAAAAAACCGCGCGCACTCTGAGTCACGGCGGTCTTCGTTACACACCTTGTTCAGAACTACAACATCTTGCGCGAGAGATAATACCACGCACATGGCAAATTGTCAAATACGAATTTGACTGGCCATCGGTTAACTGTTATTGTCCGTTGCCATCTTCACCTATCCAACGGCACGGTTCAGCTTCACTTAGCTGTAGAGCCGATCCTCCCATCCAACTGGCAACTCTTATCCAATCGCCAAGCATTGACGATCTGCTTGCGTTTGCCCGGCACATCCGCCCGCGCGTGCAGGCAGGGGTAGTAGAGCGTCGCTGCTCACATTCTGGGAGGAACTATGCACTCACGACTCACAACAGCTCTCTTCTTATCATCTCCGGCGGGCAGGCGCCGTCTGCGCCTGCTGGCTCTGTTTTGTGCTGCCATGCTGCTGCTGGCGGCGCCAGGCCTCGCTGCCGCTGCCACGCCGGTCTCTGCCCAGCAGTCCGGCGACAATGCAGCCAGCGCCGCAGTCAACGTAGGCGACTCAAGCCTAGGCCAGATCCTGGTCGACGCCAATGGCATGACGCTCTATCTGTTCGACAACGACGAACCGGGCAAGAGCAACTGCGACGCCGCCTGCCTGCGCCGCTGGCCGCCGCTGCTCGCCGACGCCGGCGCGCAGCCCGTTGGCGGCGCCGGGGTCAGCGCCACCCTTGGCACGATCCAACGTGATGACGGTACCACCCAGGTCACAGCCAATGACATGCCGCTCTACTACTGGTTCGAGGACAAGCAGCCCGGCGACGTGCTCGGCCAGGCTGTAGGCGACGTATGGTGGGTGCTTGCACCCGACGGGACGGCCATCCACACTGCTGCCGCGGACAGTACCAGCGCCACCACGGCCACAGGCGATGTCACAAGTACGGACTCCATGACCGACACGGCCGCCATGACTGACATGACCGCCACCGGTACAGCCGCCACGAGTAGCGCACCCCAGCAAATGCCGGTAACCGGCGCCGATGGTGGGACGCTGAGCGCATTGCTCGCCGTCCTTGGCGTCGCCGCCAGTGGGGGTTGGGTCGTGCTGCGCAACCGCAAGCGCTAACACAGCCACGGCAAGACTTCCCTGGCTGGAGTGCCATCTCACTCCAGCCAGGGACTTTTTCATCGTGGCCAGAGGACTGCCTTGGCGCAGGCGCCAAAAACGGGCACGCGCCATGTTGCCTCGTATTGACACGCCTGCCAAGATCATCTACGATCTTTCTAGTCTCGCTCCCCACATGCCGTCGCCCTACAGCGAGGTGCAGACATGCTTGAAATTCGATCGGTCAGCAAGAGCTTTCCCGGCGTGCAAGCCCTGCGCAACATATCGTTTACCGTGCAGACGGGCGAGGTCCACGCGCTCGTAGGCGAGAATGGTGCCGGCAAGTCCACGCTGATGAAGATCCTCAGTGGCGTTTACCCGGACTACGACGGTGAGGTGTTTTTTGAAGGCAGCCGTCTGGCACTGCGCAACCCGCGCGACGGCCAGCAGCATGGCATCGCCATCATCCACCAGGAACTCAACCTCGTTTCTGAACTTACTGTAGCCGAGAATATCTTCCTCGGCAGCGAGCTCCATACCCCCTACGGCACACTCGACACGGCACGCATGCAGCGCGAAACGAGTACGCTGCTCGACCGCTTTAACCTGTCTATCCCACCCGACCGCCCCGTGAAGTGGCTGCGGGTCGGCGAACAGCAGTTAGCCGAGGTGGCCAAGGCGCTCGCCCTGCGTGCTCGCCTGCTGATCTTGGATGAGCCCACCTCGGCGCTCAGCGAAGCCGAAATCGAACACCTCTTTGCCGTGATTCAGGGCCTAAAACAGCAGGGCGTGACGATGATCTATATCTCGCACAAACTGGACGAGGTCTTTCGCATCGCCGATCGCGTCACGGTCCTGCGCGACGGCGAATATATCGGCACCCGCCTCGTCACCGAAACCCAGCCCTACGAGTTAATTCGCATGATGGTCGGGCGCGCCCTCGCCGACCTGTTTCCCAAGGAGAGCGTGGAACCGGGCGATGAGCTGCTGCGTGTCGAGCAGCTGAGCCTCGCCGCCGACCGCCGCCAGGGCAGCCGTGCGCTGCGCGACATCTCCTTTACGCTGCGCCGCGGCGAGATCGTGGGCGTAGCCGGGCTGATGGGCGCTGGCCGTACCGAACTGCTAGAGACGATCTATGGCGTCTACCCGCGCAGCCGCATTGGCGGGCGCATCGTCGTCGAAGGCCGCGCCCAGCAGTTTGCCTCGCCGCAGGACGCCATCGCCGCCGGGCTGGCCTTTGTCACCGAAGACCGCAAGAACCAAAGCTTGATCGTCAAGCTGCCCGTGGCCGAAAATATGACCCTGGCCGCGCTCAAGCGTTTCGTGTCCAACGGCTTTCTCCGCCTGCGCGCCGAATCCGCCGCGGTCCAGCGCTCGATCGAGCAGCTGCACATCAAGACGCCCAGTGCGGCCGTCAACGTCGATACGCTTTCCGGCGGCAACCAGCAAAAGGTCGCCCTGGCCAAGTGCCTGCTCACCGAGCCGCGCATCTTCTTGCTTGACGAAACGACGCGCGGCATCGACGTCGGCGCGAAGGCCGAAATCTATGCGCTCGTCAGCCACCTGGCCCAGGAAGGCGCGGCCGTCCTAATGGCTTCGTCCGAGCTGCCCGAAATCTTGGCCATGTGCGACCGTGTGCTGGTCCTCTGTGAGGGTGAGTTGACAGCCACGCTGGCGCGCGCCGAGGCTACCCAGGAACGGATCATGGAGGCGGCCACTGCACTCTACCAAGTGACGCCCTCTCAACCTGCCATTGTGTAAGAATCGAGCTCAGACTATGGAACAAGCCGGCACTGTTCAACCTGAGTACAAAAGCGCACGCAGCAGCCGCTTCTGGAGCACAGTGCTG
>RRZU010824518.1_pt1 | contig 19120 bp, 16 predicted proteins | sample 2165561 | NCBI WGS metagenome assembly RRZU01 (sample SAMN10456909, study PRJNA506462) | wastewater metagenome | isolation source: wastewater sludge | place: USA: Moscow, Idaho | reverse complement strand
CTCGGTCGGCGTCGCGGTCTCCGTCGGCGTGGCCGTCTCGGTCGGCGTCGCGGTCTCGGTGGGTGTTGCGGTCTCGGTCGGCGTGGCCGAGGTGGACGGGCTGGGGCTGGCGGTCGGCTCAGGCACGGCGCCGAACACCGGCTCGCACGCAATCTCTTCGGCCGCGACGGCCGTGGTCACCGCGGTGGTGGCGTTGAGCAACACAGTGGGATCGATGCTCACCGTTTGCCCCGAGCCCGAGCCCGAGCCCGAGCCCGATCCCGAGCCGGACCCAGAACCCGAGCCAGAACCAGAACCAGAACCCGAGCCCGACGAGCCCGACCCGCTGCTGCTCGTCGGATTCTGCGCGGCGTACAGGGTCGCCTTTGCCTCGGCGACGGACGTCTCGGCGTCCAGCACCGCGAGCTGCAGCGGCCCCTTCTTGAGCACCGCCAGCACGTCGCCGGCCTCGACCTGGTCGCCGACGGCCACCTTGACGCTGCTCACCGTGCCGCTCACGGCGAAGTTCGCCTCGGAGGTGTTGGTGCGGGCGATCGTGCCCGAGGCGGTGTAGGTCTGGGTCACGTCACCGGTTCCGGCGATCGCGGTCACATAGCGCGACTGGGTCGAGGTGGACGCCGTGGCGACCCCGATGCCCACTCCGGCGATCACGGCCAGGGACGTCCCGGCGATGATCACCCCGCGCAGACGAGATGTGATGGCCATCGTGTTACTCACTCCTCAAGGCGTCGATCGGCGCCAGCTTCGCGGCCCGCGATGCGGGATACACGCCCGCGACCAGGCCGATGCCCAGGGACACCGCCATCGCCAGCAGCGTGGCCGGTATCGAAATCGCGACGGTGATGCCGATGATCGGGGTCAGGATCGCGGCGCCGATCACGCCGATGGTAATGCCCAGTAGGCCGCCGAGAATGCCGAGGATGCCGGCCTCCACCAGAAACTGCTGGCGGATCACTCCAGGCGTCGCTCCCAGGGCCTTGCGCAGGCCGATCTCGCGTACCCGCTCGCTCACCGACACCAGCATGATGTTCATCACGCCGATGCCGCCGACCAGCAGCGAGATGCCGGCGATGCCGCCGAGCAGCAGGGTCAGGATGCCGGTGATCGAGGTGGCGGTCTCGACCAGCGAGGCCTGCGTGCTGACCGAGAAGTCGGCGCTGTCGGCGGTCACGCCGTGCGAGGCCAGCAGCGAGGTCTTCACCTGCTGGTAGGCCGCCGACAGGGTGTCCGCGTCCTTGCCTGAAAGGTAGATGGACGACACGCTGTTGGCGTTGCCCGAGGTCGACAACCGAGAGGCGAACGTGGTCAGTGGCACGAGCACGGTGTCGTCCTCGTTGCTCACACCGGACGAGCCGGCCGAGCTCAGCACGCCGATCACCGTGAACGACTGACCGTTCACGCTGATCGTCTGCCCGACCGGTGAGCCGTCGCTGAACAGCTCAGTCGCGGTCTCAGAACCGATCACGGCTACGTTGCTCGAGCCGTCCAACTCCGCGGCGGTGAAGAAGCGTCCGGAGGCGACCTCGCGGGCGCGCACCGTGAGCCATTCCGGCGTGGTGCCGACCACCGTCGAGGTCCAGGTCGTGCTGGACGACTGCAGCGAGCCGGACGTGCTCGACACCGGGGCGACCGCCGCGATGTCGGGGGCAACGGTCGGATCGGCGAGCATGGCCGCGTCCGCCGTGGTCAGGGTCGAGACCGCGCTGCCGCCACCGCGAAAGCCGCCCGATGAGGTGGACGAGCTCGGGCTGACGATCAGCAGGTTCGAGCCCAGCGAGTTGATCTGCGAGGTGATGGACGCCTGCGCGCCCTGGCCGAGGCCGACGGTCAGCATCACCGCGGCGATGCCGATCAGGATGCCGAGCATGGTGAGCAGCGAGCGCATCCGGCGGGCATTCAGGGCCGCGACCGCGGTGCGGATGGTTTCCTTCCACTCCATCAGTGCACGCCTCCCAGCACCGCATCGGTGGCGTTAAGCAGGCCGTCGCGAATGAAGACCCGGCGTCCGGCGTGCTCGGCGACCTCGAACTCGTGGGTGATCATGACGATCGTGCGGCCGGCCTGGTTGAGTTCTGCGAACAGTCCCAGGATCTCTTCGGTCGAGTGCGAGTCGAGGTTGCCGGTTGGTTCGTCGGCGAGCAGCAGGGCCGGGTCGGTGACGAGCGCACGCGCAACCGAGACCCGCTGCTGCTGCCCTCCGGACAGCTCACCCGGACGGTGCTGCACCCGATCAGCCAGGCCGACCCGGTCGAGCGCCGCGAGGGCACGTTCCTTGCGTTGCGCGGCGGGCACGCCGGCGTAGACCAGCGGCAGTTCGACGTTGCGCAACGCCGACAGGCTGGCCAGCAGATTGAACTGCTGGAACACGAACCCGATCTTGTGGTTGCGCACCTCGGCCAGTTGCTTTTCGGTCATCTCACTGACGTCGGTGTCGTCGAGCAGGTAGGTGCCGGACGTGGGTACGTCCAGACAGCCGATGATGTGCATCAGCGTGGACTTGCCGGAGCCGGAGGGCCCCATGATCGCCAGGTAGTCACCCTGGTCGACGCTCAGGTCGACCCCGCGCAGGGCCTCGACCTCGACGACGCCGGTCGAATACGTCTTGCGGACGTTCGACATCTGCAGCATGGCGCTCATCGGGACGGGCCGTTTCCGCCGCCGGTGCCGCCCGGAGGCTGTCCGCCCCCGCCGCCGCCGAGCCCGCCTAAGCCGCCGCCGAAGCCGCCGCCCTGGTCGGATCCGGAGCTGCTGGTGCTGGTGCCGCTCGGACGGGTGTTGGTGATCTGCACGCTGTCACCCTCGGAGAGCCCCTTGGTGATCTCGGTGGTGGTGCCGAACACGCGGCCGACCGTCACCTCGACGGTGCTGGTCGCGGTGCCGTCCACCTTGGTCACCACCGTCTTGTTGTTCTCGGTGCGGATCGCAGCCGTCGGCACGCTCAGCACGTCCGGGTACGTGCCGGTGGTGATCACCGCGGTCGCCGTCGTGCCCGAATACAGGTCCTTGTGCGTGCCGGAGAGGGTGATCACCACCGGGAACGTGGCGGCACCGTCGCTGGTCGAGGTGGCGACGATGCCCACCGAGGCGACCGTCCCCTTGATCGCCTCGGTGGCACCTGAGGGCGTGACCTGCACGGACTGGCCGGCCTTGAGGCTGCCCAGGTCGGCGCTGCCGACGGTGCCTTCGAGCTTCCAGGTGGCCGTCGAGATCACGCTGAACTGGGCGGTGCTGCTGGTCGAGGTGCTGGTCGAGCTGCTGCTGCTGCCCGAACCGCTGCTGCCGCTGGCAGCTCCTGATGGCGAGGACGACGAGGACGACGATCCGCTGCCGGTGACGCTGTCGCCCTCGTCGGCGGTGACCGAGGCCACCGTGCCGGCGATGGGGGAGCGGAGCACCGCGTTGGCGAGGTCCTGCTTGGCACTGGTGCGGGCCGCCTTCGCCGAACTTACCTGCGCCTTGGCCGAAGCGATCGCAGCGCTGCTGCCGTCGTTGTCGACGACCTCGTCGTAGTTCGCCTGGGCGGTGGTCAGATTCGCATCGGCCACGTCGAGCGCGTCCTGCAGGTCGGTGTCGTCCACGCGCGCCAACTTGTCGCCCTTGTCGACCTTCTCACCGGCCTTGACGTAGACCTCGGTGATAGTGCCGGACACCGCGAAGTTGACGTCGGACTGCTTGCTGGGCGACAGCGTCCCGTCGAGGCTCACCGTCTGCGTCTGGGTACCCAGGGTGGCCTGCACGGTGCGGCTCATACTCTGGGCCGCGGTCGCCTTGGGCCTGGCCAGCATCCAGCCCCCGACGCCGGCGGCGATCAACACCACGAGCGCGACGGAAAGCCACAGCCACTTCTTGCCGGACATATGAAAACGGCGCCTGGTGGGTGGCGCCGTCGCCGGTTCGCTCACGTCTGCGAGCGGTTCTTCAGTTGACATTGATCGCGTCTCCTCAGCGGTTTACGTCACTGACACTAGAACTCGAAACTGTGGCTTTGCTGTGTGCCAGTCCTGGTGAGCCTGTGCCGGACCACACCCTGGCCCAGTGCCGAGGTGGGACGCGGGCAGTAGGGTCGGTTCGTGACGCGTCCCGACCCGATCCGCGCCGTGGTGTTCGACTTCGACGGACTGCTGGCCGACACCGAGAAGCCGTGGGGCGTGGCCGAGCGCAGCATGTTCAGCTCGCGCGGCGTTCCGTTCGGCGACACCGAGCGTGACCTGTTTCTCGGTACCGCGGTCGACACCACCGCCGCGATCATGGCCCGCTACTTCGACGAACCCCAGCCGCTGGTGCTGGCCGACCTGCTGGGGCGCGCCCGTACCGAGCTCGGAGCGTCCGCCCCCGCGATGCCGGGAGCTGCGGCCCTGCTCAGCCGGCTGCGTGGACGGCTGCCTTTCGCGGTGGCCAGCAACACCCCGCGCGACCTGCTGGAGTTGTCGCTGGCCGGTTCGGGGCTCGCGCCGCTGGTGGACGTGGTGGTGGCCGGCGACGAGGTGCCCCGCCCGAAGCCCGCCCCCGATGTGTACCTGAAGGCATGCGCCCTGCTGGGCGCGGAACCGTCGCAGGCCATGGCCATCGAGGATTCGCGCACCGGCGCCGCCGCTGCCCGGGCCGCCGACCTGTGGGTCGCGATGATTCCCTCCGGACCCAGTGAGCCCGGCGATGCCGACGTGTTCCTGACCGGCCTGGACGATCCGCGGCTGCTCTCATGGTTGCACTGAGCCCGGCTCCGGGCTGACGCAACCAACCGTTCGTCCAGCGACCTCCTTCGCCACCGGCGCGGCCGGGCGCGATATCATGACGTCGATTCGTGCTCCGGGGTCGGTGTAAGTCCGAACCGGCGGTGACAGTCCGCGACCCGCTGCAGCAATGCAGCGGTTGATCCGGTGAAACTCCGGAACCGACGGTGAAAGTCCGGATGGGAGGCAGCACGTGCGGTGGGCGTCGTCGGCGTCCGCCGTCGTTGGCGCATTCTCCTGCGCCATCCCCGGGTCGTGAAGCTGACCCGGAGGAGACCATGAAGCAACTCAGCCCCCAGCGGCGGCGCATCTTCGCGCCGTTGGCTCTCGGGGTGCTGCTGCTGGCCGCCTGGACGATCGCGGCAGCCGTTGCGTCGCCCGTGCTGCTGCCCGGCCCCGGACGCGTGCTCGTCCGGCTCTGGACGGACCTGCTCACCGGCGCACTGTGGCCCTACCTGGCGGTCACTGTGGCGGAGGCGCTGGGCGGTTGCCTGCTCGGGGCCGTGGTCGCGTTGCCGCTGGCCGTCACCATTCATCGTTCGGTCTGGTTCAGCGACGCCGTCCAGCCGTTTCTGGGTGCCACCCAGGCCATTCCGGCCATCGCGCTGGCCCCGCTGCTGGTGTTGTGGGTCGGTTACGGGCTGGTGCCGGTGGTGCTGCTGTGCGCCCTGATCGTGTTCTTTCCGATCCTGGTGGCCGCCGTGGTCGGGTTGCGCATGGTGCCCCGCGACGTGGTGGACGCCGCCCGGCTCGACGGCGCGGGCAGCCTGGAGTTGCTGCGCCACGTCGAGGCACCGCTGGCGCTGCCCTCGCTGCTCGGTGGCTTCAAGAACGGCTTCGCGCTGAGCGTCACCGGTGCCGTGGTGGGCGAGATGGTGATGGGCGGTAGCGGGCTCGGCACCGTGCTGACCGTGCAGCGCGACGCCGTCGACACCACCGGCATGTTCGCGACCATCGCCTGGCTGTGCCTGATCGCCGCCGCCGCCTACTCATTGATCACCGGGTGGGAGCATCGCTCGGCCATCGTCGAGGCCCTGACCTGACCTGACCCGACTGACCTGGCCCGAACCGAGCTGACCTGACCTGACCTGACTGACCTGACCCGACCCCAGCTGACCGACCCGAGGAGCGTCCGATGCCAATGCCCGACCCGACCAGCCTGCGGCTGCGTCGCCGCACCCGGCTGAGCGCCGCCCTCGCCCTCGCCGCCGCCGGCTGCACCGGTCCGTCCGCCGGACCCTCAGGCTCGCCGAGCGCCGCGACCACCACCCCCACCGCCTCCGGGGTGCGCGCGACGATCGGGCTCAGCTACATTCCCAACGTCCAGTTCGCGCCGTTCTATGTCGCCGAGGCGGACGGGCTGTTCGACGGGGTCAGTGCCGAGGTCACCCTGCGTCATCACGGCGCCACCGAGGGACTGTTCACCGCCTTCTCCTCCGGCACCGAGGACTTTCTGATCGCGGCGGGCAGCGAAGCGATGCAGGCCCGCGCGGAAGGCGTCGACGTGGTCGCCGTCGGCTCGTACTTCAAGGCCTTTCCGGCGCAGGTGCTGGTGCTGGACGCGTCCCCGATCCGTTCGCTCGCCGACCTCGAGGGCCGCTCGCTGGGCGTGCCGGGTCGCTACGGCGAGTCGTGGCTGGCCGCCCAGGTGGCGTTGCGCACGGCCGGGCTGAGCGAGGCCGACCTGCGGATCGTCGAGGTCGGCTACACCCAGGTGGCGGCACTCACCACCAAGAAGGTGGACGCCGTGATCGGCTTCAGCAACAACGAACTCGTCCAGTTGGAGGCCTCGGGCGCCAAAGCCCGCTCGCTGCCGGTGGCCACCGGCACGGTGCCGCTGGTCAGCGCGTCGCTGCTCACCTCGAGCGCCTACGCGAAGGCGCATCCCGAGGTCGTGCGCCAGGTGGTCGCCGCGATGACCAAGGGCATCGAGCGCACCGCCGCCGACACGGGGCGGGCGCTGGACGTGTCGGCCGCCCAGATTCCCGGTTGGACCGCTGCGGCCAGGCCCAACGCCGAAGCGGTGCTGAACGCCACCCTGGCGTTGATGTCGCTGAGGGAAGGCGTCTTCGTTCCCGCCCTCGACCCGGATCAGTGGACGGCCATGGCACGGTTTCTCGACACGGCCGGCTTGATCAAGGCGCAGGTGAGCGCTGCGGACGCCTTCACCAATGAGTACGCGCGCTGACCGGTGTGCCGACGCATGAGCGTGGCGGCTATGGGTCGGGACGCACACCGTCCGCGACGCACCCCGTCCGGAGCCTTGCTGATGCGAACGGCTCGCAGTGCCGGTGGCGTGCCGGCCGACGAAGGGGTGGGCCACTACGCCCGTTTTCTGGCCGCTGTCGGTGCCGGCTGGCAGTATGACTTCATGACGCTCCAACCGCTCGGCCGGGCGTGCCTCGTCGTGACCGGACCGGCGGCCGCGGGCGGGTCGTCGGCCACTGCGGGGCGGCCGCAGGTCCGGGCCGCATAGTGTCCCCCTACAGGCGAGCCGGCAGCCTGGGCAGGGCCGATCCCGCCCGGGGCGCCACGGCGTCCGGACTGCGGCTGTGGCTGGCCCGGGCGGTCGCCATGACCTGCCTCGCCAGCCTGCTGCCGGCCCTGTTCCTCTCGCTCACCCAGCTGCCCCACCTGAACCTGGTGTGGTTGGTGCTGGTGGGCGGCGGCATCGTTGCGTTCAGCCTGCTGATGCCCGTGTACGCATGGGCGTCCGGCGACATTCGCTGGTTGTGCGGGCTGTACGCCGTGGTCAACCTGATCGGCCTCGCCACCTGGCCGTTGGCGTGGCCCAGCGACGTTGTCGGCGGGGCGCCCTGGCTGTGGGTGTGTCTGGGTGTGGCCACGGTGTGTGCCGCGATGGCCACCACGGTGATCGTCGCGTTCGGCTATGCGGCGGTGTCGGCGTTGATCTTCGGCACCGTGCGCATGCTGCCCTCCGGCGGCTCGGTATCGGCGCTCACCGCCATGCAGGACATGCTCACCCTGGTGGTGTTGCCGACCGCCCTGCTGCTGCTGATCCAGTACTTCGCGCGCGCGGTCGAAGAGCTGGACGCCACCACTGCCGAGTCCCAGCGTGTCGAGGCCGATCGAGCGATCGACAAGGCCCTGACCCAGCGACGGGTGATCCTCGACGGCATTATTCACGATCAGGTGATGACCACCCTGGTGGCGGCCGTCCAGACCGATCATCCGCGTGGCGAGGTGGCCGATCTCGCCCGCTCGGCGGTCACGTCCCTGGCCGAGGCGGCCGCACCGACCGATGTCGGCCAGCCGCTGTCACCGCATCAGCTGGCCAGGTTGATCGAAGACATGGTCGAGCCGGTGTGTCCGCAGGCCAAGGTGAGCGTCGCCTCCGACAGCGACGCGATCGCCGTCAGCCCGTCGGTCGCCAGCACGCTGGGGCAGGCAGCGCGCGAGGCGGCGCTCAACGTCACCCGGCACGCCGAGGCCGACCAGGTCACAGTCGAGATCGCTGCGCGGCTGGTGGGCGACGACCAGCGCGTGCAGGTCGACATCCGCGACAACGGACGCGGCTTCGATCCCGAAGCGGTCGATGCCGGCCGCTTCGGTATCAAGGTGTCGATGCAGGAGCGTCTGGCCTTCATCGGCGGCACCGTCGACATCGACTCCGAACCGGGCGCCGGCACCCTGGTCAGCCTGCTCTGGTCCGGACGCGATCAGTACGCAGGCGAGACCATCTCGCGCCGGCGGGCGTCCCAGGCGTTGCGGTCGGTGCTGCGGGTCGAGCTGTTCCTGTTCCTGGTGTGGCTGGTGGTGGGCGTGCAGGTGCTGGTCGGCCTGATCTCGGTGTTGGCGATCCCGAATCCGCTGCCGATCCTGATCGCGCAGGGGCTCGCCGTCGTGGCCACCGCCATCGCCCTGCACAAGGCGGGCGAGCGCAACATGACCACCACCGAGGCCGGGGTGGTGGTGCTGTGCCTCGCCGTGATCGCACACCTGGTGCACGCGGGAGTGCCGGGGGCCCAGGTGCCGGGCTACCTGACCTGGCACAGCTCGGTGATCATGGTGCTGCTGATCACCGTGCTGGTGCGCGGGCAGCGACTGGCGGCCTGGTGCGGGCTGGCCGTGTTCATCGTGCAGGTGCTCATCTGGGCCCGGGGCAACGAACTCGGAGCGTCCGCGGTACTGCAGGTGATCTTCGGTCCGGTGCTCTGGCTCACCCTCGCCACGCTGGTGCTGCGCGGCCTGCGGTCGATCGGTGAACAGTTGGTGCGGGTGCGCACCCGCTCACGCGAGAACACCCGTGCCATGGCCGAGAGCTTCTCGAATCTGGTGCTGCGCGGGGTGTGGCTGACCCGGTTGCGCGAGCAGATCGGCCCGTTGCTGCAGAACCTGGCCGACCCGTCCCATCAACTCAGCCAGCCCGAGCGTGACGCCTGCCGCATTCTCGAGGGCCGGCTGCGCGATGCCCTGCGGGCCGGCAACCTTGTTTCACAAGGGGTATCGGACGCCATTCAGGCGGCCCGCGGCCGGGGGGTCGAGGTGGTGCTGGTCGACAACCGCGGCTCGAAGTTGCCCGAGAACGTCCGATTGGCCACGTTGCGCCAGCTGGAAGAGCTGGTGGCAACCTCCACCGGTGGACGTATCGTGGCTCGCACCGCACCCGAGGGCTACTCGGACGCGGTGACGATTCTTAAAGTCGACGCGGAGCGTAACCTGACTACGATCGACGAGGCCGGCACCGTCACAGTGAGGAAGACATGAGCGCATCCAGCACGATTCGGGCGGCGATCATCGACGATCACGAAGCGATCCGGCTGGGCGTCGGCGCGGCCCTGCAGCAGCACACCGCGGGCCACGTGCGGGTGGTCAGTTCACATGAGAACGTGGACGACTTTCTGGCCGACGAGGTCGAGGCCGACGTGGTGATGCTCGACCTGTCGCTCGGCGACGATACCGACCCCAAAGAGAACGTGGAGCGGCTGGCCGAGGTCGGCTACCGCATTCTGGTGTACTCGATCGCCGACAACATGTACCTGGTGCGCCGGGCGCTGGCCGGCGGAGCCGACGGTGTGTGCCGCAAGGCCGAGCCGATCGCGCAGACCATCGAGGCGCTCGAGGCGGTCGCCAACGGCCAGATGGTGCTGTCGCAAGAGATACTGGGCGCGATCGAGTCCGACACCAGCTATGTGGCGGCGAGCCTCGGCCCGCGCGAGCGGCAGGTGCTGTCGCTGTATGTGGCGGGTCTCGAGATTCCCGAGGTGGCGCAGCAGTTGTACATCACCGAGAACAGCGTCAAGGAGTATCTCAAACGCATCCGGGTGAAGTACACCCAGGTCAACCGCCCGGCGAACAACAAGCTGGAACTGTTCCGGCGAGCCATCGAAGACGGCATCATTCCGCCGGTGGAACGCCGAGGCTGAGTCGGTCATGGGGCGTCCGTCGTGCCCCCACGTCCGTCCTCCCGGCGTGCCCCACCTCCGTTATCCCGGCGTGCCCCACCTCCGTCCTCCCGGCGTGCCCCACCTCCGTCATCCCGGCGTGCCCCACCTCCGTCATCCCGGCGAATGCCGGGATCTCGCCCGGCGCCTCGTTGGTCGCCCCTGAGACGCCGTGGTCGAGCCTGTTGAGACCTGGCCCGTCTGCGTGGTTGCCTTTGTCGCCGCGGCGCTGGAGTGATGGTTCGCGACTCTCGGTTGCGGCAGTGTCGACCGTGGTGGGTCACGCTGGAGTGACCTTTGGGGAGTCGAGGCTACTCGCACCCTCGCTCGCCAAATCGCAGGCGTCAGTACCAGCCGTGCACGGCCTTGAAACCCCAGGCGCCGCAGGGGGTGCCGTAACGGTCCTTGATGTACTTCAGTCCCCATTTGATCTGGGTGGCGGGGTTGGTCTTCCAGTCGTCGCCCGCGCTCGCCATCTTGGTGGCGGGCAGCGACTGCGGAATGCCGTAGGCGCCGGACGAGGCGTTGGTCGCGTTCCACTGCCAGTTCGACTCCTGGGTGAAGATCTTGTTCACGCAGGTGAACTCGTCCTCACCCCACTCGTACTCGCTCAGCATCATCTGCTTGGCGATATCGCGCGGGTCGGTGGTCTTGGGATCGTAGCCCAGGGCCTTCACCTTCTCGGCGTAGCGGGCGTCCTGTTCGGCCTTCTTGCGCGCGGCCGCGAACTCGTCACCCTGCAGGGTGCGTGCGGCGACGGCGATCTCGACCTGCGTCTTCGCCAACGCGGCCTGACGCTGTTCGAGCGCACGAGCCACGGCCGGCAGCAGGGCCGGGCGGGTGTCGTCGCGCGAGGTCTGCGAGTCGCGATCGTCCAGGGAAGGCACGGCGGTCACGGAGGGCTGGTCGCCCGGAAGCTGGGTGTCGGCCTGGGGCACGAGGGTGAACCCGGTGGCCAGGCTGAGCGCAGCCAGCACCCCCACGACGGGACGGACGAAAGGCTGCACCAAACGAGAGTGCCACACCGAAGCGCTTCAGGAAAATCTCAGGTGGTACATCTGCGCATCTGATGGCCGAAGTCGTATCAACACCTGGTCGTCTGGTTCGACCTGTCTACGTGCCGAACGTGCGCTCGGCCCCGTGCGGCGTGACCTGCGCGAGGCCCGGTACCTCGGCCGCAGCGCTAGAGCCCGCGCAGGAAGTCCGGGTCGTCGTCGGGGGCCGGCGGACGGCTCTGCGGCGGCCGGCGTCGCAGGGGGCGTCCGAGAATCAGCCACGCGATCGCACCCACACCGGGCAGGGCGATGACCAGCACAGCCCACAGCCACCGCGGCATCAGCCGGACGCGGTCGGGGTCGGCCTGGGCGACCTCGACCACGCAGTAGACGACCAGCAGCGCCAGAATCAGCACCGGCAGCACTCGTGGCATACCCCCAATCTACCCGGCGTTAGGGTGAACGGGTGCACACCCCGATCGCGACCGGTCCGGCCATCGTGGCGGCCGTCGCGGAGGCCCTGAACGGGGGTCCCCCGGCGATCGTCGCGCCGGCCGGTTCGCCGGTGCCGCCGTCCTGGCAGCCGGACGGCCCCCCGCTCGACGACGACATCGCGGTGCTGATCGGCACGTCCGGGTCGACGGGGGCGCCCAAGGGCGTCCTGTTGGCGCGCGACGCGATCACCGCGTCGGTCACCGCCACGCATCGGCGACTGGGTGGGGCCGGCAACTGGGTGTGCCCGCTGCCCCTGCACTACGTGGCCGGCATGATGACCGTCGCGCGCGCACACCTGGGCGGCGGACGGCTCAGCGTGGTTGCGTCCGATCTGACCGAGTTGCCCCTGCACCCGGGGCGCAACTACCTGTCGCTGGTGGCCGCCCAACTGCACCGCGCACTCGACGTGCCCGGAACGGCTGCGAGCCTGGCCGGCTTCGACGCGATCCTGATCGGCGGCTCGGCCATCCCCGCCGCCCTACTGCAGCGCGGACGAGCAGCCGGGCTCAGCCTGGTGCCCACCTACGGCATGGCCGAAACCTGTGGCGGCTGTGTCTATGCAGGCGTACCGCTGGACGAGGTCTCGGTGAGCGTCGATGCCGACGAGCGGATCCGCCTCACCGCACCGATGGTGTTCTCCGGCTACCGGCTCGACCCGCGCGCCACGGAGCAGGTGCTCGCCGGACGCACCCTGCGCACGTCCGATCGCGGCCGCTGGCACGAGGGCAGGCTGCAGGTGCTCGGCCGGGCCGACGACGTGGTGATCACCGGCGGCAGCAACGTCGACCTGGCCCACGTACAGCGCGTCGCCGACGACGAGCTCGGACCCGGCGCGCTGGCCGTGCTGGCCGTGCCCGACGAGCGCTGGGGCGTGCGCATCGTGGCGCTCACCGACGCCGAATGGGAGCAGGCGGCGGTGCGTTCGCGGCTGGCGACCCGCCTGGACGCGTCCGCCGTTCCGCGCGAGGTGCGCCGCGTCGCTGGCCTGCCCCGCACGTCCACTGGCAAGATCGATCGGCACGGCCTGCGTCGGCTGTGGAACGAAGGGGGCTGAGTGGCCACACCCGAGCAATGGTGGCAGGGCGCACGGCCGCGTACCCTGCCGGCCGCGGTGGCTCCCGTGCTTGCCGGCAGTGGCATCGCCGCGTTCGAAGGCGCCTTCGTCCCGGTGCTCGCACTGCTGTGCCTGCTGGTGTCCCTGGCGCTGCAGGTGGGCGTCAACTACGCCAACGACTATTCGGACGGGGTGCGCGGCACCGACGCCGACCGGGTCGGGCCGATGCGGTTGGTCGGCTCGGGCGCCGCGGAGGCGCCCCGGGTGAAGGCGGCCGCGTTCGGCTGCTTCGCGGTGGCGGGGTTGGCCGGGCTCGGCATCGTGCTGCTCACCCAGCTGTGGTGGCTGCTCGCCGTTGGCGCGGCGGCGATCGCAGCGGCCTGGTTCTACACCGGTGGCTCGCGTCCCTACGGCTATCTGGGCCTGGGCGAGGTGTTCGTGTTCGTGTTCTTCGGGCTGGTCGCGGTCTCGGGCACGGTGCTGGTGCAGGTGGGCTCCGTTCCTGCTGCCGCCTGGGCGGCCGCGGTCGCCGTCGGTGCTCTGGCCTGCGCGATCCTGGTGGCCAACAACCTGCGCGACCTGCGCGGCGACGCCGCGGTCGGCAAACGGACGCTGGCCACCCGGCTGGGCGCTCGGGGCACCCGGTGGTTCTTCCCCATCCTGGTGCTGGTGGCGCTGGGCTCGATCGTGCTGGTCGCCGCCTGGAGCACGCCGTGGGCGCTGCTGGGGTTGTTGATGGTGGTGTTCGTGGTGGGTCCGGTGCGCGAGGTGCTGGGCGGCGGTTCCGCACGCTCCCTGATCGGCGTGCTGAAGCTCGTGGGGGTGGCCGAACTTGTGGCTGCCGCGGGGCTCGCGGTGGGGCTGGTGATCGGTGCCTGAGGGGTCGCCGATCGAGCGGGCGCTCACCTACGACGTGGGGCTGACCACCCGATTCCGCGGCATCACCCGGCGTTCGGGGGTGTTGTTGCAGGGCTCGGCCGGCTGGGGGGAGTGGAGCCCGTTCCCCGAGTACCGGCGACCCGAGATCGATGCCTGGTGGGCCGCCGCGGTCGAGTCGGCGACGCTGCCGTGGCCCGCTCCGGTGCGCGACAGCGTGCCGGTCAACAGCATCGTCCCGGCGGTCGAACCCGAGGTGGCCGGACGTTTCGCGCTGGCCGGTGGCTGCCGCACCGCGAAGGTGAAGGTGGCAGAACCGTCCCAGACGTTGGCGGACGACCTGGCCCGGGTCGAGGCCGTCCGGGACGCCTTGGGGCCGCACGGCCGGGTGCGCGTCGACGCCAACGGGGCCTGGGGCGTGGACGAGGCGCTGGCGGCGATCCGGCAGTTGGCGCGCTTCGATCTGGAGTACGTGGAGCAGCCCTGCGCCACGGTGGAGGAGTTGGCCGATCTGCGGGTGCGGCTGGCTCGTGTCGGGGTGCAGGTGCGGATCGCGGCCGATGAGTCGATCCGCCGCGCGGAGGACCCGGGCCGGGTGGTGGCGCTGGCCGCCGCGGACGTGGCTGTGCTCAAGGTGCAGCCGTTGGGCGGGGTACGGCGCTGCCTGCAACTGGCCGAGCAGTTGGGCCTGCCGGTGGTGGTGTCGTCGGCGATCGAGACGTCGGTCGGCATCGCTGCGGGGGTCGCACTAGCCGCGGCGCTGCCGCAGTTGCCCTACGCCTGCGGGCTGAACACGCTGGCGCTGCTCTCCAGCGACGTCGCCGACGATCCGCTGGTGGTCCGCGACGGGCAACTGGACGTGCGGAGGGTCGCCCCCGGTGGTGTGGGCTGGCAGGCTTCCGATGAGGTGGACCGGTGGTGGCAGCAGCGACGTCGCACTGTCGAGGCCGGCGCTGGGCAGGGGGCGGGGCGATGAATGACGGCACGATCCGGCCGGGTGGCGGCGCGACCGGCTCTTCCGCGTGCGCGGCCACGATCGTGGCGCAGCTGGTGGTGCAGGGCGTCCGCGAGGTGGTGCTGGCCCCGGGTTCACGCAGTGCGCCGTTGGCCCTGGCCTTGGCGCGGGCGGAGGCCCGCGATGAGGTGCGGCTGCACGTGCGCTACGACGAGCGCAGCGCCGGCTTTCTGGCGTTGGGGCTGGCGAAGGCGTCCGGGGTGCCGGTGGCGGTGGTGACCACGTCCGGTACCGCGGTCGGCAACCTGCTGCCGGCGGTGATGGAGGCCCATCACGCCGGGGTGCCGTTGCTCGTGGTGAGCGCGGATCGTCCGGCGGCCATGGTTGGGTTCGGCGCCAACCAGACCACCGACCAGGTCCGGCTGTTCGAGCCGTTCGTGCGCTGGTCGGCCAGGGTGTCGTCGGCTGCACCGTCCGAATCATGGGGTGCGCAGGCGGCGCGCGCCTGGCTGATCGCGACGGGGGTGCTGAGCCGCCACCCGGGCCCGGTGCACCTCAACGTCGAGTTGGCCGAGCCGCTGGTGGGCGCGGCGCCTGAGCCGCAGGTGCAGGCGGTATCGGCGGCGGCTGCGCCCGGCGCGGAGCCGCTGGTGCTGCCGTCCGGGCCGCGGACGGTGCTGGTGTGCGGCGACGCCTCCGTCGAGGTGGGCGCGTCGGTTGCGGAGCTGGCCGTGGCGGCAGGGCTGCCGCTGGTGGCGGAGCCTTCCAGCAATGCGCGTGCCGCCGCCCTTCGCACCGGACGCCTGCTGCTCGGCGGGCCGCTCGCGCAGCGGGTGCAACGGGTGGTGGTGTTCGGGCATCCGACCCTGTCCCGGCCGGTCAATCAGCTGTTGGCAAGGCCTGATGTCGAACTCATCGTGGTCAGCCCGACCTCGGACTGGGTCGATCCCGGCTGGCGGGCCAGCCGGGTGGCCTCCGCGGTCGGCATCGAACGCGACGACAGTTCGTGGGCGGAGGAGTGGGCAGCGGCGGACGTCCGCTTGATCGCCGCGCTGAACGAGCTGGTGGGCGCGCAGCAAACCTTCACGGGCCCGGCGCTCGCCGCATCGGTGGCCGCATCGGTGTCGCCGGGGGACGTGCTGGTGCTGGGCAGTTCGCAGCCGATCCGCGACGCCGACCTGGCGCCGCTGGGCCGGCAGGTGGTCTACGCCAACCGGGGGCTGGCGGGCATCGACGGCACCGTCTCGACGGCGGTGGGCATCGCGCTCGCGACCGGGCGTCCGGCCACTCTGCTGTGCGGAGACCTGACCTTTTTGCACGACGTCAACGGGTTGGCGGCCGGGGTGGGGGAGCGTCGTCCCGACCTGCGCATCGTGGTCGCGGACGATTCCGGCGGCAGCATCTTCGCCACCCTCGAATACGGTGCCCCCGAGTTCGCGGACGCATTCGAGCGGGTCTTCGCGACGCCGTCCGGGGTGGACGTGGCGGGGATCGCGCGTGCCCACGGCCTACCAGTCGTGCAGGTCTCGACTGCGTCGGAACTGGCGACGGCGCTGAAGGCCCCGATCCGCGGCGTCGAGCTGATCGTGGCCCGTATCGACCGAGTCGGACGCCGCGCACTCGACCAGGCGATCAACGCCCTCGGCCGCCGCTGACCGGGGTCTCGACGCTCGACCAGCGATCAAAGACCGATGCTTGAACCTGTCGAAACCACGCAGGTATTGGTCTCAACAAGCTCGACCAGCAGGGATCCGTCTCGACCAGCCGGAGAGGTCTCGACCTAGCTCGACCAGCGGTGGAGTCGCGAGTTGGCCGAAGGAAGTGAGTGGCCAACAGCGAAAGTGAAGGGGGCGGAGGGGGGCTCGACTCGAGCCGTGGAGGGGTCTGGCCGCCGAGGGAGCCTGCGACTGAGGCTGGTTGGCTCGAGTAGAGCCCCCCTCTGCCCCCGACCCCAACGGACCCAGATCTGAACAAGCCGCCCAACGGGATTGGGTGTATCAGGTCAACCCCCGCAGCCACCGCCGCACGTGCCACGTGGCCTCGACGTCGTCTTCGTTGTAGTCCAGTACTCGCTGCCTCGCCGCCGCCCGGGCGGCGGCCGTTTCGCCCGCCACGGCCTCGTCGAACCACGCCTGACTGTTCAGCCCGCCCGGCGTCGCGTCGCGCCAGGCGAACCCCGCCGCCTTGGACGCCACCACCTTCAAGCCCAGCCCCTGGGTGCCGAAGAAGTGCGTACGGATCGACGTGAACAGGTCGACGAAATGCCCGCGCGCCCACCCCCGCGCCCATTCGAGCACCGGAGAACCGCTACGCACGGCCAGTCGTTCGAGTCGCACCACCTCGTAGTCGGAGTAGTGGTACACCCGCGCGTCCACGCCCTCGACGAGCGACCGGAGCCACCGCATCGCGGCCTCGGCCAGCGCCACCTCCGACTCGTCGGTGAGTTCGTCGAATGCGCTGAAGTGCCGGTAGTAGTGCGAGCCGTCGCGGGCGTCCGAGACCAGGAAGCCCCACAGGTACACCCGGTCGCCGACCGAGGTCTCGATGTCGAGATCGATCTCGACGGTTGCGCCCGGCACGTCGATGGGGCCCTGCGTGACCCGGTCGAAGTCGACCCCGCGCGCCATCAGCACCGAGCGCCGCCACGCCAGCCGCAGCCGGTCTTCGGCCCCGACCCGATGGGTGACCCGGGCCAGGTAGGACGGCAGCAGCGCCTCCAGGTCGGTGGCCGCCAGCTCGGTCACGGTCGCCACGCCCAGGTCGCGGAGCACCTGAATCTCGTGGACGTCGAGCGGCGACTTCGAGATGCGCAGGCTCAGATCGTCATCGTCGAGCCGGGGACGGCACACGTCCCACCACTGGCACCACCCGCATTCGCGGTTGGCGATCGGCTGCAGCAGCGGCGGATCGCCCGCCGCCAGGGCGGAGGCCGTCTCGGCCAGCTCGACTCGGAATGCGTGCTCGGCGTCGTAGCGCTCCAGCGAGGACACGAGTTCGACGTCATAGGGATCGGTGCGCTCACGCGGGCTGGGCGGCACCACCGGCAGGGTGAGGTCGACCCACGACAGCACCCGCCCCAGCTCGGGCAGTTCGTCGGTGCCGACCACGGCGGCCAATCGCGTGGCGGACGCCCGCCCCACCGCCTGTAGCATGCGGTGATAGTGGGCCAGTTGCCGCAGGTCGTTCAGCCGCCAGTTGTACCGGAACCGTCGGCCCGGCAGGTCGTGCCGGCTCAGCGGATCGGTCAGGCTCGACCAGGTCAACACCGCCGGCTCGCGGCGCACGTCGCTGACCCGGTGACACTTGATCTCGGCCGGGTGGTAGCCGCCGTCGTCGGCGCGCAGCAGCAGGTCGGGGCGTCCGCTGCGGTGCCGCACCAGGTCGCGGGGCAGCAGGGGGGCGATCAGCACCTGCACCCCCGCCGCCATCGCCGCGAGCGTGATCCGTTCCTGCTCGGACGTCGGCAGTTCACGCAACTCGCGGCAGTCCAGCACCGAACCAGTGAAGCCGCCCAGCAGCCGGCTCAACACCTCGGCCTCGAAGTTGACCCCGCCGTGAAAGACCTCGCGCACCCCCTCGTCGGCCGTGCTGGGCATCACCAGGCCCGGGTGGAACGCGTTGTGGGTCTTGACCGGACAACTGCGGGCGGCGTAGGCGTCGAGAGCGAACGGCTGAGCCTGCCGAGCCGGCTGGACTGCGCTCACCCTCGCACCTCAGGCTCGGGCGCGGTGCAGGGCGACGATGCCCCCGGTCAGGTTCTTCCACTGCACGTCTGCCCAGCCCGCTGCCGTCATCAACTCGGCCAGCCGACGCTGGGCCGGCCAGGCCAGAATCGACTCCGCCAGGTAGTCGTAGGCCACCGCATTGGACGCGCCGAGGCGTGCGACCAGCGGCAACGCCCGCAGCGCCACCTGCTGGCAGGCCCACCGCAGCGGCGGAAAGGTCGGGGTGCTGAACTCGCAGATCACGATGCGGCCGCCCGGACGGGTGACCCGGCGCAGTTCGGCCAGTGCGGCGGCGGTGTCTTCGACGTTGCGCAGCCCGAACGAGATGGTGACCGCGTCGAAGGCGGCGTCGGCGAAGGGCAGCGACAACGCGTCGGCGTTGACGAAGGTCAGGCCGGGTTGTCGCTCGGCCCCCACCTGCAGCATGCCCAGGCTGAGATCGGCCGCCACCACCAGCGCGCCCGCGTCGGCGAACGGACGCGATGACGTGCCGGTACCCGCGGCCAGGTCGAGAATGCGCTGCCCCGGACGGGGCGCCACCGCGGCCAGCACCGCCCGCCGCCAGCCCCGGTCGAGCCCCCCGGTGAGCAGATCGTTGACCAGGTCGTAGCGGGCCGCCACCCCGTCGAACATCGCCGCCACGTCGGCTCTGCGCTTGGCCAGCGTTGCCCTCGCCCGTCCAGTTTCCACCACGGCGGCTAGCTTGCCACGACCCGCGGACAGTTTCCGACCAGTCCCTGTCCGTCCGGATCGCCACGTCCCTTCACGGTTGCGCGCCCGCCGGGGCCGGACGATGCGGCGTCCGCTTTCGTTGTGGTGGAGAATCGAGCCCATGGCCAAACGCAGCACAGTGCTCAAGGTGGCCGGGTTGAGCAAGTCGTTCGG
>RRZU010727875.1_pt1 | contig 19121 bp, 25 predicted proteins | sample 2165561 | NCBI WGS metagenome assembly RRZU01 (sample SAMN10456909, study PRJNA506462) | wastewater metagenome | isolation source: wastewater sludge | place: USA: Moscow, Idaho | reverse complement strand
GAGATGTCGCCCGCGCATATCAGGTGTAATCGAGATATTTCGTAAGTCGATCTGTCCTGGCTTATCGCCTGGTCGCCAAACTAGTGCTCCCGCCCCTCGCCCGTCTGATGTTGCTAAAATTGCAAATCGCTCACCTTGCGCCAGCTCCGCCTCGGCTTTCGCTACCCAACGGGCGTGATTTACCCCCCCCATAGTCATCTGCGGTCGGTATCCAAAGTCGCTCGCCGCGCAGCACGTCAGCTACCTTGCCCGCGCGAGCTGGATTCATATCGTCAGTAAAACGAATATTCATAACGTATCTTTACATTATAGCACAAAATGTGGCAAAATGCAATTTTCACCTCTGTTGTGGCGCTAAAACAACGTCAACTGCTCACTCGGCAATTCAACCTCGACGCCCGCGCTAGCCTTTGCGCGATACCCAGTGAATTTCTTGATATCATACGCCAGCAAGCGGTCGGTGTGCTCGAGAAGTATAGTATGACCGATGACGGCGCGAACTGTGCCGACGATACACGGTTGATCTCGCATGATAACCGCTTTCGCGAGATCGATAGCTCCGCTATGGAACCACGGCGCTGTGCGGACGATTTCTGCGTAGTCAAATGCGACACCGAGTTCTGCAGTTATTCGCGCAACTACTCGCTGCAACTCCGCGACGGCACTCGCCTCATCAAACGCAACGCTCAGCGTGTCCAATTTCTTCCGCCCGACGACATGTTCGACGATGCCGTCCATTGCGGCGATCTTGGCTTCGTACTGGCGAGCAATTTCGGCGCTGGGAAAGGTTTCGAGTTTTAGAGCGATGCGCGCACCCTGTTCGAGTAGTCGGCGAATTCCCCTCGCCTCTTGCGAGATACCGACCTTGACGAGGCCTGGCGCAAAGTACGCGAGATAGAGAAAATGCGGGTTGCGATTGATGGCTTGCTGTTGGTCGGAGACGCTGGCAGCGTTGTAAAATGCTGGGTTGAACCCAGTTTTGTTGCGGCAGGTGATGCATTGGTCGTACTTGCCTTCGACGATTGCGTGGTCTGGACATGGCAACGCTTGATGATTTGCAAAATCCAACCAGCCCGTGCAAAAACGCTGGGTCATATCGAACTCGAGTGACAGCTCTCGCCCGAGCGGTTCAATACGCGACAATTCGTCGTCAACCTGCACATCAATGATCGGCGTATTGTCCGCACTAAACCCGACATAATTTAGCAAAAATGATTCAGGTAGCATGTGGCGATCCGAATGCCCTACAGCGCAGCTTCGACCGCAGCCCAGGTTGCGTCAGGATTGTCCTCTGGGACGATGATGGTGACTTGGTCGCCGAGGCTGATGCGGAAGTAAGTGACGCTGGCGAGCAAGATGCGGTATTCGCGTCCGCCTGCCTCGACGTAGTAGATGCCGTCGTGTTGCGTCAGTGTGCCGATGACTTGGCGGCGCTCAACTGGGCCGATTTGCTTGTAGATAAAACTGCCGTCGTCGGCGATGGTGAGTTTTAGGATGTCGCCTTCGACGAGTTTTGATTTTGATGCGTAGTTGGCTGGAATCGGGTAGCTTTTGCCGTCTGGACCGAGCATCATTTGTCCGTCAAATACGCCTTCGATGATCTTGCCGCCGACGTCGTCAGATGATGACTTTGGCGTGACGATATTGCCGTCTTCTCCCATGACGCTCATCAATAATTCCTTGGCTGCTGCTAGGTTGGTTTCGGCCTCTTGGATCAACGCTCTCAGACGCTTTACTTGTTTCTCTGGTAAATCTGACATAGGGGTTCTCGCATTCCTTTTTGTCTATTTTTGATAATTCTTACTTCTATATATACCACGTCTGCGCTGGCTTGACAATACGTTTATGGCGGTTTTTGCGAACTTTCCACAGGCGCAACAGATGCTCGGCAAAAAGTGTTGCAAATTTTACCCTTGCAATCAAACTACCGCCTGTGATAAGGCGGTAGTTATAACCGATAACAAGTAGATCAACGAATAGTCGGGTATTAGCTGAGCTCGACTGCTGCGCCAGCGTCTTCGAGTGTTTTCTTTGCAGCTTCTGCTTCGTCTTTGGAAACTTTTTCCTTGACTGGAGCAGGTGCGCCGTCGACGATAGCTTTTGCTTCGCCAAGGCCAAGACCGGTGATCTCTTTGACGGCTTTGATGACAGCAACTTTTTGTGCGCCAGCGTCTTTGAGGGTTACGGTAAATTCAGTTTTCTCGTCTGCAGCAGCGTCAGCGCCACCAGCAGCTGGACCAGCAACTGCAACTGCGGCTGCAGCTGGCTCGATGCCGTACTCGTCCTTGAGATGATTTTTCAATTCGTTTACTTCGAGAACTGTCAATTTTGTCAGTTCCTCAGCCAATTTCTTGATATCAGCCATGATATTCTCCTTTAAATTATACGTCTACTAAAAATTAATTGGTTGCTTTTGCTTCGATACCATCGAGCAAGCCATGAAGGTTGCCAGAAAGCGCATTGACCGTGTCGTGAACTGGTGAGAGCAATTGCGCCACCACTTCGGCGATAAGCTGGTTCTTGCTTGGCAATCCTGCCAGAGCTTTGATCTCATCCGAGTTCAGTGCCAATCCCTCGCCCGAGAAGCCACCAGTCAGCTGAAGCTGCGGGTGATCCTTGGCGAATGTATTGAGCACTTGCGCTGGGGCTACCTCATCGTCCGCGCTAATCGCGTAGATGAGCTGGCCTTTGAGGCCGCTCGTGTCAGTATCGTTGTATGTCGAAATTTCGCTCAGTGCGACGCGGAACAGGCGGTTCTTGACTACCTTGATACTCACGCCCGCCTCACGTGCGGCTGCACGGAGTGCTTGCAAATCAGCGACGCTCAAACCCTCATACTGCGCAAATGCAGTTGCTTTTGCACCAGAGAGCAGCTCGACCAATTCAGCAACCAAAGTTTGTTTTTTATCGCGTGAAATTGCCATAAAAATCCTTTCTTTGATTGTAAAAATTCGTTGCCTACTTGTTAACGTGCGGTAATGGAAAATCGCGGAAGCGTTTCGTGATGCGCACATATGCGGCAAAAGAAAAACGTCTTTGATTCTCGCACTACCAAAGACGTCATGAAAATGTGTTTTTTCATCCCTCGGTGGCATACTTATGCGTCGTTTTCATTCCGCCGCCACTGTCTTTGGTAATGTTCCTCACGATTGTAGCATAAATGACAACGGAAATGCAAGCTACTTCGGGATATTTGGCGCGTGATTGCGACTTGACGAAAGTATACCGAGTGCGTTATACTAATATCAGACAAAGCGTTTGCTCTGTCGCCAGAGCCTTCGGCCGGTAGTTTTTAGGCTACACCGCGGAGGGCTTTTTTGTTTGGCATCGTGTCTATTTTGGCTTTCGGTCAAACACTGACATAAAATCTTTGCGATTCGTCCGAATGTCATGCTTGACCTGTACGCAAAATGGTACGTCATCGCTGGTAACTCCATAGAACCGAAATAATATAGTATTTTCGTGACGACTCTCAATAACCTGTTCGGGATGGCAGTTGGTGTTTCGGAGTAGGTCAAGTGCTGCTGAATAGAATCTTAATCGATTCGTGCGATCTTTGCGGTGCTTCTGCATCACATGATCCCAAAATACCGTCATAAATATCTTGTCGCCGCGAAAATATTTTGATCTTACGTATGGCTGGCGTTTCGTGAGCTTGCGAACCGTGTTAAATTCTTTGCGCGCTCGCGCCACCACTTCGCCATAGGAGCTACCTGGGAGCAGTGCTTTTTTGGAGTGAAATTGCTTCACGCTCATGCTTTTATCATATCATAAAAATAGCCACCCCTTCCGGATGACTATTTCGTATGTCTGTAACAAAATCTACAGTGAATTCTCTACCTTGACGCCAGGACCCATCGTGGTTGCGAGGGTGATGCTCTTGATATAGACACCCTTGATGCTTGATGGTTTTTGGCTGGCGAGGCTGTCGAAGAATGCCCGTGCGTTGTCGGTCAGCTTGTCAGCGCCAAATGACACCTTGCCGATCGCCAGGTGGACGATAGCTTGCTTGTCGACGCGGTACTCGACCTTGCCGGTCTTTGCATCTTTGACGGCTGCTGCAACATCGGTTGCGACGGTGCCAGATTTTGGATTTGGCATGAGACCGCGTGGTCCGAGCAGTCGAGCGTATTTACCGAGGCGAGGCATGTATTGTGGAGTTGCCACGAGTACGTCGAAATTCAACTCTTCTTTGTTGAGCTGCTTGAGGAATTCCTCGTCGCCTACGATGTCAGCGCCAGCGGCTTTGGCTGCGGCGTGGTCGCCTTCTGGTGCAAATACAGCAACGCGTACAGTGCGTCCGGTACCGTGTGGCAATGCGACGGTTGCGCGGATGTTCTGGTCGGCCTGGCGTGGATCGACACCGAGGCGAACGTGAACTTCGACGCTTGCGTCAAATGACGTTGGGCTGGTCTCGGCTGCCAATTTGACAGCGTCAGCGAGTGCATATGCTGTACCCTTTTCAATCTTCTTAGCAGCATCTTGGTACTTTTTGCCGCGGCGCTCGAGCTTTGGTCGGGTAACTGGCTTTGGACCTTTTTTGGCGTGTGCTTCGGCGTCTTCGTCTTGTGGAGTTGTGTCGCCGGCTTCTTTGCGCGCCTCTTTTTCGGCCTTTTCTGCGGCTTCTTTGAGGGCTTTTTCGCTGCGTTTGCCAGCTTTGGCAACTGGAGCATCGCGCTCAGCGATCACTTCTTTGCCTTTTGGTGCTTCTGCTGGTGCGTCGGTATTCTCCGCTTCAGCGATCGCTGCTTCGATCTGTGCGATCGTATTTTTCTCGCTCACCTCGAGCTTGAGTTCTGCTGCTTTTTCGAGCAGCTCGGCTTTTTTCGCCATGGTGTGATTAATCCTTTCTGTGGTGCAAACGGCTATCTATAACCTCCCAACATTGATATTTGTATGGATAATTGTAGCAGATTTGACAAGGATGCGCAAATATTTGCATGAATTCGCGAAATGTGCTATAATGGAATGATTATGTACGATCCTACCCCCCCAAGCGAACTTGATTACCACAAAGCAGCGCTGAAGTTCAATGCTGTAGTCGAGGATGTCGTAAATTCTCAAAACGATATCATCACGGAAATCGGAAGGCGCACGACTATCGTGGAAGTTCGGCCCTTCCTTATGCGTATGCGAGGATTAGGCGATACGATAGAGCCATGGGATGAGTCGTTTGGCAAATTTGGTAAATTTGTGGATCTGGACAAGAGGCGGGCAAAAGCATTCTTCAAGGGTGCGGCACTCGGGCTTCTCCTTGCAGATGCACTCCATCCAGAGATGACGCTTAGAGGTGAGATAACTGGTCGTAGTTTGGTTTCGGAAATACAGGATGAAGGGCTACTGACTGGAGGTGGGGCGTATATTGACGATAAACACGCGCGCGCCGAGCGGACATTGGACATTGGATCAGAGCAGCTTGAGTACATGGGGACGAGCGCTGCCGACATAATCGATGATGTGTCGATGCTCGTGGAAGACGATGTCGTCCATCAGATTACGGTAAAGAAGGCGATAGCTTTTACTGCTGCGATGGCGGATCGATTACATAAAAAGGCATATGTTCGGCAAGGTAATGCACGAATTGATGCGCTGGTGGGTAATTCTAAGGCGTTTGACGCCGGGCTTGCTGCGCTGCTTGGCTAGATGGGTGAACGGAGTTGCCCCGTAATTTGACATTTTAACATATTTTTGCTATAATATAAATATGGACGAACGAAGCCATGAAGTTTTTACCTCCCCTATAGGGCAGGATGATCCTGTCTGGGCTCCCGATCCGCGCTGGCCGTCGGGTGTAGTGAGATATACGCCTGGCGTTGTCGACTTTCAGCCAATTGCGCCGCCACATGATCTGGATCTCGATGAGGGCTTCACTCAGGTGTATGATTCCCGAGCGCCAAAATCCTCAAGCGATGACCTCGATGGTTGTTATGGTGATTGGTAAAATTATGAAAGGAATAAAATCATATGCGTAGCACGTATCCTCAATCGATAGAAAATAACAGCCAAACAACTACTCACGTCGATTTAGCACCAGATCCAAAAAAAGAACCATATCAAAAGCCGGCTGATTGCATCATGTCGGATAAATGTTTCGGAGCAGATTGTCCGAAGGTTCTTGAGATTGCCGAACGGGCTGGTAAATCAAGTCATGAATTTCACTATCCTGTAACGACAGCTGGTATGGAATTGGCGGCGACCGCAGTGAGCTCTATGACGAAGGGCTGTTTCGGCCCCGAAGCTAAAGGCGACAGGAAAGTCTGCCAAAGCCCACAAATGGATTTTGAAAAATAGATTTTTCTACCCCGTCCCTACGGGAAGGTGTATAATTGTAGGATGAGCAATATAACAATCACACAAATCACAGCACGGCAAATTTTAGATTCTCGGGGCAATCCGACTGTTGAGGCGGACGTTCAGTTGAGCGATGGCTCGATGGGGCGAGCGGCGGTGCCGTCTGGCGCGAGCACTGGCACGCACGAGGCGGTTGAACTGCGCGACGGCGATTTGGCGTATGGTGGCAAGGGCGTCCTCAAGGCGGTTGACAATGTCAATGGCGAAATCGCTGCAGCGCTCAAGGGTGTCGATCCGTTCGATCAACGTGCGATCGACCAAAAGATGCGCGATCTTGACGGCACGGAAAATAAGGGTCGTCTCGGCGCAAATGCTATTTTGGCGGTGAGTCTCGCGGTTGCCAAAGCAGCAGCGCGCACCAAGGGGGTTGAACTGTACGAATACATCAACGAGCTATCGGGTGGGCAAAAAATGGTCATGCCGATGCCGATGATCAATGTCATGAATGGCGGACAGCATGCACTGGGCGCAACAGATATCCAGGAGTACATGATTGTGCCAGTTGGTGCGTCGACGTTTGCCGATGCGATGCGGATGAGCGCGGAAGTGTTTCACACGCTGGCGAAGGTGCTTAAGCGCGAAGATTATCCAACGACGGTTGGCGACGAGGGTGGCTATGCGCCGCGCGTTCGCAATGGCAATGCTGAGCCGCTGCAACTCCTCAGCCGTGCGATCGAGGACGCTGGGTATAAACTTGAGAATGATTTTGCATTTGCGCTGGATGCGGCAGCGAGCGAATTTTACGAGAATGGTCAGTACAATCTCGCCACAGAACAGCGCGTCGTGAGCGCCGATGAGCTGATCGACTTTTATGAGAAATTGCGCACCGACTTCCCTGTCGTGTCGATCGAAGATGGGCTGGACGAGGAAGCGTGGGATGATTGGAAGTCGTTGACGACCAAGTTGGGTACTTCGACGCAGCTGGTTGGTGACGATCTGCTAGTAACGAACGTCGAGCGACTCGAGCGCGGTATCGACGAGCATGCCGGCAACGCGATTCTCATCAAGCCAAATCAAATCGGTACACTGAGTGAGACGATCGAGGCGGTGCTGATGGCAAAAAATGCCGGCTGGAATACGGTGATGAGTCATCGTTCGGGTGAGACGGAAGATACGACGATCGCACATCTGGCGGTTGGACTCGGCACGGGTCAGATCAAAACCGGTTCGATGTCGCGTTCAGAGCGTATCGCCAAGTACAATGAGCTGATGCGCATCGCGGAGCAACAGCCGTACTTTGAGCTCGCTCGACCGTTCAAACAGTAAATCATTTGGCGGGTATGAAATGCGCCGGCTCGGCAGTGTACAGAGTCGGCGCTATTTTTTGCGTAAAGCGCGGGCTGAGATTAGCGCAGGACGCGCAATGCGCCATTTTCAAATTTGACGATGCGGGACGGGCTATTTTCGAGCACTCGCCCGCCGTCGACGTAGAGCGAGACTTTGTCGCCGAAGTAGTCGACTGCCTGGCGAACGTTGGTGGCTGGCGGTAAGCCCTCGATATTTGCGCTCGGAGCGAGCAGCGGTCCGGTGAGCGAGATAAGTTTGTGGAGTTGTGGCAATTTGACCACGCGAAATGCCAGCGCACCATCTTCTCGCGGCACGCCTGGCAGGAAATTGTCGCTGACTGGCTGGACGATCGTGGTGGGGCGCTCGATGGATAATTCTTCGTATGCGATGCGCTGGTTGTCGGAGAGATCTGGGATATCGGCGATGTCTGCAACCAGGACGATGCACGCTTTGCTCGGATTGCGGTGACGTGCGGCGTATAATTTCTGGACGGCTGCAGCATTTGCCGCAAGCGCAATGATACCGTAAATCGTATCGGTGCGTAGAACGACAAGATCGCCCTGACTGAGTGCCAGGGCGATATCCTGTGGTGAGAACGAATCCGTTATCACTCGGTTACTTCAACTCCCATCGAGCGAGCAGTGCCTGCGACTACTTTGATGCGGCCTTCTTCGTCAATTGCGTTGAGCTGGTCTTTCTTGATCTCAGCGATCTCAGCGAGTTGTGCACGAGTGATCTTGCCAACCTTTTCGCTATGTGGTTTGCCGCTGCCCTTTTTGATGCCGATTTTTTCACGGATCAAGTCGTCAACTGGCTGACCGAGCGATTTCCAGGTGAACGTGCGGTCTTCGAACACTTGTAGGTGTACGATGACGTCTTTGCCCATGAGATCTTTGGTTGCGTCGTTGAATGGATTGATAAAATCCATCATGTTTAGCCCCCACTGACCGAGCGTCGAACCAACTGGAGGTCCAGCAGTAGCGCGTCCGGCTGGGATGCGTAGTTTCAGATTGCCAATTATTTTCTTTGCCATAGTTTTCCTTTACTAAATATAATAGTGAAGCAATATTTAGTGCGTAACGTATGTATTATACGCCAAATCATGCTACAATGCAAGGTATGGATGTGCGAGGCAAGCTACCGATGCGGCGTATCGTGAACACCTTTGGTGCGATCGGCTATACGCTGCTGTGGTTTTCGTATGTAATCGTCTTGGGTGTAGGGGTGATGTGGCTGGCGCAAGGCGGTCACCTCGAGATCATCGGGGTGTCGCCGGTCGAAAAACCTGTACAAATCGTTGAGGGCGATATCGTACAACCGTCGCTCGCATGGCAAATTGTCTCCTATAGCATCACTCTGATCATGATGGGCGTGGTGCTATTTGTGATGATCGCACTCCCCTATTGGTTGGGGCGAAGTGGTTCGAGATTGCTCAAACGGGCGATTCGTTACTGTCGATATCCGGTGACACTTAAAGCTTTACTGCTCGGGAAGTTCTTGGCGTGCGGCGTGGTGATGGCGCCGATTGTCATTGGCGGAGTGTATGCGGGTGCGGATATGATTGTGACGATGGTGCTGCTTGCGGTTGTGATGTTAGCGCTCGTGGTCTTTGCGATACAACACTACCTCGCTACGATGAGCGAGGTAGTTGTGGCAAAAGACGTGTGGTGATTAGACTTTTTTGACTTGCAATGCGTCGAGTTCAACTGGCGTATCGCGACCAAACATGCTGACCATGACTTTGATCTTGCCTTTGACGGCGTCGATTTCAGCTATCGCGCCGTCAAAGCCCTTGAATGGCCCATCGACGATCGAGACGACTTCGCCTTCCGAAAAATCGATCTGGTGCTTTGGCTCTTCAACGCCCATGCGCTTTTTGATCTTGGCGATTTCCTTTTCGGAAACTGGCGTTGGCGTAGTGTCTGCGCCGACAAAACCAGTGACGCCTGGTGTATTGCGAACGATGTACCAGGTCTCGTCGGTGAGTTTCATCTCAACGAGCACGTAGCCTTGGAAGATCTTGGCTTCGACAATTTTGCGCTTGCCGTTCTTGATCTGAATCTGTTTTTCTTTTGGCACCATGCAGTCAAAAATTTTGTCTGCCATGTCAACGCCGTTGATGCGCTGGCGGATTGATTCTGCTACTTTTTCTTCGTAGCCGCTGTAGGTATGGATCGCATACCAGTTTCGGCTGTCGTCGTATCGTCGTGAACTCATAAAAACTCCTTTAATTTACCTCAAAATTTGCTCAAATAACCAGTTAAATCCAACATCCAGCAACAAAATCAACGTCGCCAAAATCAGCGTGAATAATAATACCGCGGCGGTCATGCTCCAGGTTGCGGAACGGGTTGGCCAGCGGACTTGCTTGAGCTCGTACCATGCCCCTTTGAAGTAGTCGCCGAGGGCGCGCAGAGGATTGCGTCGCTTGGTTGCTTTTTTGACTGCTGGCTTTTTGGTGGTTTTAGTTGCGTTTTTGCTTGGAGCTTTTTTCGTTGTCGCTTTTTTTGTAGCGCTCGTCGATGCTGATTTGGTCGATGATTTCGGTGTTGCCGATTTCTTCGGTGCATCGTCGGTCGCTTTGATGCGGCGAACGTTCGTCTTGTCTTTTTCTGCCACGATTATTCTCCCAAATTAAATAGTCTGCTTGTTGCAGACTGTCAAGTACAGTATAGCGTGTTTGTATTTGGAGCGCAAGGGCTTGAGGGGTGGTCGAGTCATTAGATCTGCCAGTAGCCCGCTGAGTAAAACCATACAGCCCCGTAGTTTGTAGTCGGAAAACCAGCCCGTGGACATGTAGACGACATGCTCGCTGGCGGGTATGGAAACACGGAGACGCTGCCATCTTTTACTATAAAGCCAGTATTGCTTTTGCTCCATGCGATAAGCGCAAACTGATCGCTGTTACGACAATAGAGTAGATTATTACCCGTTCCGGCTGAGATAAATCCTTGAGAGTAGGACGAGCGTGACACATTTATGCCTAGCTCTTTTAGTGTCGTCACTGGGGAGTGAGTCGGCGGTGTGCCCTTTTCCACCCTCCACAACTCCACCTTCTTTGCAATAGCAGCCAAGTCTTGCTTTACTGCTGCATCATTGGCTTGATTCGATATCCCTCCATACGTCACAATACTAATAGCAGCCAATATCCCTATAATTACAATTACTATCAATAACTCTACTATCGTAAACCCGTTATGCTTTTTCATCATACTACACATAGTAGCAGAGTATCGGGGGGGGCAATAGGTGAAAATGTGATATATGCTATACTTAAAAACAAATGATGACGCTTATTGTTGTGCAGTTGTATATTGTGGCGCTGGTGACGCTGGTGTTTGTGTTGGTCAAGCTCGTTCGGGCGGAGCGGCTGCGATTTTCTCAGAAAGATCTTGCTGAGCTGCGTGATGTACCGACGGTCAGTGTGTGCATCGCTGCGCGCAACGAAGATCATGCGATGGCGGAGTGTTTGGAGAGTGTGTTGGCGAGTACGTATCCGAAACTGGAAGTGTTGGTGCTCGATGACAATTCGACCGATAATACCTCGCATATTGTGCGGGCGTTTGCGCATGCTGGGGTGCGATTTATCTCTGGGGATGAGCCGGCGGATGACTGGCTGGGGCGGAATTATGCGCTGGAGACGCTGCTCGAGGAAGCGAGCGGGCGCTATGTGCTGTTTTTGGATGTTGATGCACGGGTGCGTCCGGAGACGATTGAGTTGTTGATGCGCCGCTTGATGACCGATGGGGCTGCGATGATGACGATTATCCCGCAGCGAGCGGATATGTGGCGGCAAAGTGCGTGGTTTGGGACATTGCGGTACTTTTGGGAAATTATTTTTCATTCGCGTCGTGCACCTGGGGTGTCGTCGAATGTGTGGCTGATTAAACGACGGGTCTTGCGCGAACAGCTCGGTGGATTTGGACGATGGCGCGATATGGTGCAGCCTGAGCAAGGGATCGCTCGTGCGCTGGGTGATACTGAGTATCGATTGAGTATCGCAACGCCCGAGCTTGGGCTGACGTATGAAAAGAAGTGGTCGTCGCAAGTGGCGGCGTCGCGTCGGGTGCTGTTGCCAAAATTTGATAATTCAGTCGCAAATGCAGCGGTTGGGGCGGGGCTATTGGCGGTTATCGTGCTGCCGCAGGTGGTCGTGGTTTTATCGCTGATCGGCGACTGGAATGTGATGTTGCTCTGGGGTGCGGTGACGGTCGGCGTTTTATCGCTCGTGTGTGGCGCGCTGTATTATCGCTTGATCTGGACGCATGGCTGGTTGCTTTCGCCTATCGTGACGACGTATGTGGCCTGGCAAGAATTGTTCGTCCTGTTGAGTAGCGTCGAAGGCTATCGTCGCGGAACGGTGACGTGGAAAGACCGACCGATCATGCGTCTTGAACGCTAGTCTGGGGGGGGTCTTCTATAGGGAGCATGAAGCTAAATGTCGAGCCATGATTGATGCGGCTCTGGACGCTGATCTTGCAGCCGAGCTTGCGGGCTAGTTTTGCGGACACATAGAGGCCGAGTCCTGTGCCGTTGGTTTGGCGAGTACGATAATCTTCCGCGCGGTAAAAACGATCGAAAATTTTCTTTTGGTCGCTCTTGCCGATACCTATGCCAGTGTCGCGGACGTCGAAACAGACATTGCAGCAATCGCGATTAACGGAGACAGTGACCGATCCTTCGGGCGTGTATTTTATCGCGTTGGTGATGAGATTTTGCAATAATTCTTCGAGATACAGGCGCGATGTGTAGACGTTGCCCGCTTTGCCGGCGATGTCGACATTGAACGCTAATCCTTTCTCCGCTGCTTGCGGCGTGTATTCGCTCTGTAGTTGCGCGCCGAGCTCGGTGATGTCGATGCTTTCTTTACTGTCGCCGATGCCGCGTTCGGCTCGCGACAATGTGCCGAGGTCGTTGACCATCCTGGCGAGAAAGACGACTTGCTTGTGGGCTTCTTCGAGTGCTTCGTCAATTTTCACCTGGGCGACATCTTCGCGTTTGGCGAGGAGCTGCACGTTGCTGATCGCTCCTTCAGCGATCGTAATCGGCGTACGCAATTCGTGACTGACGACGCTGATAAATTCATCACGCTCTTCCTCGAGGCTTTTTATCTTGGTAATATCGCGCAAAATAAGCACGTAGCCGTTTGGCGTCAGACTTTCGCCGCCCTGCACCGGTGCAAATGTCACCTCGAGCCGGATCTGATCATCGTCCTCGAGCGGCATGATGATGTCGTCGCGCAGACGGATGGTTGTGGCACTGGAGAGTTCCTTGAGGACGTCAATCGCCACATGTTCTGTTGTCTGCAGTTTGAGCAGCTCGTTGATATGCATGCCGATGAGTCGATCGTTGGTGTCGAGGAGATTTAGCACTGCTGCATTGTACATCCGGATCACTCCCTGCTGATCTGTACTTAGCACCGCATCTGTCAACGTATTGACGAGCGTGCGCATCCGATCATGCTCGATGCTTTCTGATGTACTAATAGCAATCGCCTCGTGACGAGATTTCCGTGAAGTGATCGTACGTTTCAAGAGTCGTGCCATGAGTACTAGTATAGCATAAGCTAGATGCTCGGCGTATAATTTTTGAGCGTCGTACGATGTTGCTTGTATTGTGGATCGATCGCCCCGACTTCTCGCCAAAATTGTTCAGAGTGATTCATCTGGCGAGTGTGGCACAATTCGTGAATCAACACATAATCGAGCAGCTCGAACGGCAAATTCATCAGCGCAATATTTAGACTGATCGTTCCCCGCGATGAGCAACTCCCCCATCGGCTCGAAGCGTGGGTCAATTTCACCTGCTCATAGGAAAATCCATGCTCCTGGGCGAGAAATTTTAGCCTCCGCGGCAGATATCCTTTGGCTTCTTTGCGCAGCGCGGCGAGAATTTTTGTGCGAATGAGTCGCTGGATATTTGGCGCGGCGACGTCTTGATGCTCGGGAATTGTCGCGATAATATGCGTACCACTGAGTTTCACCTCTGGCGTATCGCCACCATGTTCGATGCGCAGATGATGGCTTTTGCCGATTTGCTGATCGGTTGTGTAGGAGAATTTTGCGTGATGCTCGCTGAGTAATTTGCGAATCTGCCCCCGCGAGGTCGCCAGCAACGTCTTCGCTGCGAGCATCGGTGTATGTTTCGGCAAACTGATACGCAGCCGTCCATCTGGCGCAATCCGTAGACTGACGCGCGTGGCGAGCGCGTGCCGCTTGATGGTAATCTCGCCAAACTCTTTGTCGGTGATGGTCGGCATGGGGCGATTAATTTATCGTGATGCGACTTGAACTAGTAGATCGGCGAGGAGTCGATCGAGGCGCCGGCGGAGTGACACTAGCGCTGGCTGCGCGTGGTTCGCTGAGTGTGCGCAGTACGGTTTTGGCTTGGGTTGAGTAGGTGTGTCGACCACTGATAACGATGTACGGCTCGCTCGGATGAGGTGCGGAAAAGCGATTCATCAATTGTTCAAATTCGCCATCATCGCCGCGATGTGATTTCTCCCAGCGCAATTTGGCGGTAGCGAGATCGGTCTGAACCCAGACGAACATGATTTTGTAGCCAGCCATGCGAGCGGCTCGAGCCAATTCCATGCGCGTAATGCGCTTTTCGGTGTCCCCGTCAAATACCAGCGTCTGCTTGGTTTTGAGAAATTCTTGCAAAATTTCCATGGACGATTCGTGCGCGAGTTTGCGATCGGGTGTTAATTTCAAAAAGCTGTCGATACTGATGCGAGATGCGCCAAAAGTCTCCGCGAATTTTTCAGAAAACTGCGTTTTGCCCGCTCCAGGCATGCCGACCATAGCGATGAGATGCGGCGCAGAAAGGTGTAATGACTTCATGTGTTCATTATATAAGCAAGCGGTGTGGGCGTCAAGCGAGGGGTATGACTGACGTGTTATACTGGTAGACATTATGACATATACACTCACGAATTCAGAGAATGATGAAAATCATGTAAATCCAGACGCACGACTGATCCATGGCATATTAGCAAGTTTGCCGCAAGATGGCTTTGCAATTCTCGTCAATGATACTACGCAAGACTTTGCTCAAATATACAACCCGTCTCCTTTGGGCTCGCAAAGGTTGTTTCATGCGGAATATATGACGACCGATGCGCAGGGGCGACGAGCGTCACGGCAACATATCCTTGACGACAGCTTATCGGTTGACGATGCTGTCGCATTTTTTGAAGAATATATGGAAGGCAGCGGTCGACATGAACAGCGCCCGCATTCATCCGAACGGTATATGAAAAGATCATCGTCGTTTGAGCGGCTGATAATAGCATTAGCGGCGGGTATATTGTTTTTTGTAGTAATTGGACTGGCTTACATCTAGAAATCACGCTAGAGATCGCTCTACCTGCTGCCGATTGATGCCATTTTTGAGATTGGTAAATCCGTGCTGGCGGAGGATATTGATGACGACATTTGAGCGACTACCACTGACGCAGTACACGATGATCGCTTGATCTTTAGGGGTGGTTTGCAATTGCGTGGGCAGATTTCCATCCATAAATTCCATCGGTGGAATGTTAATCGCTCCGTCGACATGTCCATTGGTGAATTCGTATTCTTCGCGCGTATCGATGATGAGTGGGTGGTGCATTGTTTTTCTCCTTTTACGTGTAATGTATAGTATATCATTGTTCGTATCTTTGCCGATTTCCCTTAATCGTGCTAAAATAAAATGGCTATAGGGGTATAGCTCAGTTGGTAGAGCACTGGTCTCCAAAACCAGGTGTCGTAGGTTCGAGTCCTGCTACCCCTGCCAAACAGGATAGATCTCATTTTTGAGGTCTTTTTTGTTTATTTCACCTCTGTTATTTTCGTTATTTTTGTCGGTTCGGTTAAGCATATTTTGTCCCTCCATAATTTCCTTAGTTTTGCGGCTTCTTTTGGCAACTGATTCAGCAAAGAAAGTGTATTTAACAGATACAGAATTGTCTTTTAGGGTCACAGATTCAAACAGTTCGGTTAAAATTGAGCGTTTTGCCTCGCTAGTGATATCCGAGTCCAAATACTCGTCTTTTGCGGTTTGAGTTAGCTTGATTAGGTCTATAGCCTCCTCGTGTCGCTGAGCGCTCGTAGAATCAGCTATAGACAGGTCATCCTTGACTGTCTGGATCTGCTCTAGGATGCTCTTGTGCTTGGCCTCATAGCGCTCCTTGGTTATGTCGCCAGCCAGCTTGTCGTCGTACAGCATCTCATCCATCCTAGACAGTCTCTCTAGCTTGATCTCAAGGGATTTGCGATATTCTTCCGCGGCATCATTTGAGTGTTTGTATTCATCCTCTAGCTGATTGATGAGCCATTCTACGATCTCCGGTGAAGGACAAATTAACTCGTCTAGTTTCTCGGTAAGGGTATCGTGCGCTAATTCTTCACGAAGGTATTTGTTATTTCTACATTCTTGCAGATCTCGCTGGCAAGCTCCATATAGGTGGCCTTTCTGTTTTTCCCAAGTGATTGTTTTCGAGCAGTAGCCACAGGTGAGGATATTCTTTAATATCGGGTTGAGTCTACGTTGCTTTGCTGGCCGCTTGTGGTGCATTTTGGCCTGCACAGCATTGAATATCTCTTTACTAATGATTGGGTCATGTGCGCCCGGATAAGTCTCGTTATTGAAGTCGATGATACCGATGTAGTACCGATTCTTGAGTAGCCGGTGAACAGCATCCAACACTAAAGGCCTACCTGTATAGGTTGTTACGCCCGCTTGCGCCAGAAAAGCCTGAGTAGTGGCAATAGTCTGGTTTGGCTGCAGATATAGATCAAAAGCCTGCTGAATAATGGGTGTGATCTTCGGGTCTGGTATATGAATACGCTTTCCGCTCTGTATAGCCGTCATGTAGCCAATAGGAGGGCGTGATGGCATGTGACCTTGAGCTAGTTTTTCCGCCCAGCCTTTCATGGCCTCTTCTCGTAAGTTATCAGTGTACTTCTTTGCAACAGCTAGGTGGATGTTCCACATAAACTTTACGTCTGACTTTGATTCTTTGTGCAGCTTTAGATTTTCCTTCACCGCGTGTAGCATACGGTCGGGGTTATCCTGTAGCCAGTCGTCTATAGCCACGGCATCTTTCATATTACGAGTAAGGCGGTCGGTCTTCTCGACGGCCAAGTTATAGACATTATTCTTTTGGAGGTAAGATAGGAGCTCGCTAAATATTTTACGGCTCTGTTCTTTCGAGGCCGTCTCAGCTATTTTGTATATTTTTACAACCCTCAGATTGTTTGTCTGGCAGTATCCGGCAAGTAGCTTTAACTGAGAATCGAGGGAATAACCCTCGTCCTCTTGTGACTTTGATGATACTCGTGCCAGTATGACTGCGGTATTCTTACCCTCCATTTTGATCCTCCTTATGCGCGACAATCGTGCGTCCGTTGGCTAGTGTTTCGACGACATTGATAAGGCTTCGGCCTACGGTCTCAGCCTCTTCGATGGTAACCTCACGGTTTTGTTGTTTCTCTAGAATAATGCGAAGCTCTTCAATGGCCTCGGCATCAACCTTAAATTGTTTTGTTAGAATTGCTACTACGTTATGAAATGCTTTCATCCCACTCATACCTATCTATCCCCAAAGTAAAAGACGTCTCAGGCAGACGTCTTAATAATTCAGCTAGCTACGATTATCGCTACTTATCCCAGGGTCGTCCTGGCTTTGGTCGTTCTTTTAGTTCTTTCTTAACTAAGTCCTTGAGCTGCTTATCTCCGGTGCTCGCGAGCAACTGAAGCATAAGCTCACTCAACGTGAGTCCTTTTTGCTTTGCGACGGCCTTCGCTCGTTCACGCAGGTCGTCGGTTACGCGGATTTGCATACTGACTATCTTTCTGGACATTTGCCCTTATTTTAACATGTAATGCTATTTACTTATAACTAGCCGAATTATTAACGTACAACCTCTATATAAATAGTATTACTAATTAACATAAAAAGCAATACTAATTAAACATATTTATGATGTATTATTTACTAACTGTGCATAGGTAGTAAACAGTTAATATTTAACAGTAGTATACATTTACTTTTTACTCTCTTCTTATATATACTACGTATAAGAGAGAGGAGTGGTTATGAGTAGTGAAGAAAGTAATCAGAAATTAACTGGTCAACAGCAACGTATCCTAAAGTTATTATTCAAGTTCAGATTTGTATCAGCGGGGTTATTAGCAATGGTTATGGGTATTCGTAGAGAGGGTGTCTATCAAGTCTTAGAGCAGCTAGTAAGTAAAGGTCTAGTAACCAAGGTATATAAAGAGCAGTGGAGAATAGATCGCAAACCAGCGTACTATTACTTGAATAAATCTGGCGTGACAGTTACTCGTAAAGCTATGAATGTCAAAGAATCGGTCGTCCATGCCCTATACAAGAATGATGAAATGACAAATGATTTTGTCGAGCATAGTATGAAGCTCATTCAGTGCTACGTATCCATCAAGAAGCACCTCCCGGAAGGCTCAGACATATTCTCCAAGACAGAGATTAATCGCTTCACGCAGTTCCCTAAGAGCCGTCCAGATATGTATATACGCACTCCAGAGGGCAAAGAAGCTATTGTAATCATTGTTGACGATAAGCCCCTTTATATCGTCCGTAAACGCCTCGATGAGATTATTGCGCACAGCGAAGATGGGGAGTGGGCCGGCGATAATTACCCGACTGTATGCTTTATCCTGAAAGATCATTCTGCTAAGTATAGCTTTCTCTATACCACCAGCAAGAAACTAGAGAGCATGGGCCTAGAGGAGAGCGAGCTACCGATTCTCGCCGCCACTCTCGGGTCATTCGACGAACCCGTCGCCTCACCATGGTCATCACCACTTAAGCCGAAAGCACACTCTCAGCTGTTCGCATAACTATCAGGACGTGCGCTGGTGTGACGATTGCTTGTAAGCTTGCGAACAAGTAATGGTCACGGCTCTTTCGCCATATAGCAAGTAGCTAATTGATATTTTATTGCTCGACGAGTGTGGTAGGCGTGTACGTTCTGTCCACCGGACAGTACGTGCCGACTGTCCGAACTCGATCGTAACAATAATAGATATGAATCAACCTATGTCGGTTCGCTAGAAACGTCCAAAGACATGATTCATTCTTACGCCTGAAGCTTTAGCTGAAGGTGGAAGTATGGAGCGTGTCGTGCTTGTAGCCGCTAGCTAGGGCGATCCGAATGATGCGACAGCCCGCAGGGCTTGTTGCATGGTTCGGTCGGTCTGCGTACATATGGCTCGTGAGGTGTTAAAATACGAGTAAGATTTAGGAGGATGTCATGAGTAAACCAACTTTTGAAGAAGCGTGCACTATCGTAATGGAGCATGTAAAAGCACGTAAATGGGATAAGACCAACTCGACACAAGGTATCGCCATATCATTATCGCTCGAAGCAAACGAGCTATTAGAGTATTTCCAGTGGAAAGACGAACCGTTTGGTAGCAAGGAAGATCTTTCCAGCGAGCTAGCCGACATCATGATT
>RRZU012198219.1_pt1 | contig 19126 bp, 15 predicted proteins | sample 2165561 | NCBI WGS metagenome assembly RRZU01 (sample SAMN10456909, study PRJNA506462) | wastewater metagenome | isolation source: wastewater sludge | place: USA: Moscow, Idaho | reverse complement strand
TAACCAGTTGGATAACCAGTATAAAGTGAATCTATTAAATCACGAACTTGTTTTGGCTTCCAAACAAAAGGTCTTTGAATTTCAGGTATAGCAATTTCTTCTGATTTTATAAAATTCAAGATTTGCTCGATTGCAATGTTTGAAGCATTATATTTTTCTGCCATAATTACCAGTGTTTTTGTTTGTTTTTTATAAGTTACTTGTTACTAACCCAGTAAACTTTATTTCCGATTTTATATAAACCATCAATTGCTTTTATTTTCGGATATTGTTATTTGAACCAAAGGTAAAAACTTTTTTAATAGACCGTTTATTTATTTATCGTTGTTTTGGGCAAGAATCCATCTTCTGAATATTCGTTATTAATATTCCAAAACAACCAGCTTTGATAACCGGCATCGTACACAGCTTTTATTTGTTGTCGTACTTGTTCGTGTCCATAGGTTTGAAAATTACCGGGCTCCAAATAATTGGCGGTAAAATCTTGCAAATAAGGTCTGAAATTGGCACGGTAATTTTTTATCGGAGCTACTCTTGTCTTTGTTTTGGTGAGAGCATTATATACAATTCCGTAGGGGTCGAAATCGGGTTTTGGAAATTCCACATTGTTCACAATTTGTCCGCAAGCATAATGTGATGGGTAAAACATGGGAGATATATAATCCACATCTTTACCAATCAGTTCCAGATATTGACCGATGCCTTCGGTGTCTCCGGGACTTTCGCAGATAATACCAAAAACATTCGCTGAAATGATGGTATGAGGCATTTGCTGACGGGCGAACGCAAGGAATCCGTTTATGGCTTCGTATTTAGCCATTTTTGTCTTTCCATAATCAACCGTTGACATATTACCGCTTGTGGTGAAACGAACGTAATCAAATTGAATCTCATCGAAACCCATTTTGACAGCTTCTTTCGCAATGTTTACCAAATATCGCCAACTTGCTTTGTTGTACGGATTGAGCCATGCTGTGCCATCGTTATCTCTCCAAATCTGTCCGTTTTTGTCTTTTAAGGCAAGGTCAGGTCTTTTCATGGGTAACACAGGGTCTTTGAAGCAAACGATTCTTCCGATAACCCGAATGTTATTTTTATGAAACTGATTTAAAGTATAAATCGGATCATATTTTTTGACACAAGTTTTTAATTTTTTGACTTGTGCTACTTGTGATGGATAACTTACATAGCCGTCATCTTCTTTTACATCAATTACGTAGGTGTTTATTTCTGTACGATTAGCCAAGTCAATAAAATGCTTAAGTACATTTTGGTCTCCGATTTTCCAGCTCGAAATATACAGTCCTTTGACTGCCTCCGAAGTATAATTTCCCGGTGATGAATGGTTTGCTGCAAACAAATTCTCGATAGGGAGTGTAGATAGAAGAAATGTTACAACACTCACAAGAAATACTTTTTTCAGGTACGTTTTCATTTTTTTTCAGGTCGTTTTTATAGTATGTTATTGTCAATCAAGTCAAAAACGGTATATCTTTTGTCTTCGAAACGGTTTTTTAAGACGGTTTCAACAATTGTCTTAACGCCTTTTGCATAAGAATCATGTCCTAAGACTTTTGTTTCTATCGTTACTTCATCTTTTCCGTCTTTTATCGTAATTTTATGATAGGCATGTTTATCTAAATATTCTTTGGGTATTCCGATTTTATGCTGTTGAATCTCAGCATCTCTTATGGATACGATTTTTTCGAGTGGAAATTTTAATGAATTGGCAAAAGAATATGCCGTTCCGGGTTCTGTCTTTTTGCTTGACTGATGTGATTCTGTGATAGAAATTTCATAATTTTTTAAATGATCGCCATTTGTTTTTATCATATTGAGCGTTTTTAATACCAAAATAGATGTGTTTGGGCAAATAATCAACGGAAAATCAGGATTCATTATTTCTGTTTCCAATCCGGTTGAGAGCTCTATAAACACCGATTTTGTTCTTTTACAGAATTCAGCACACTCCTTTAGTTGCCGCCCTGAACCCGTATGTACTATGATTGTTTTTTCCTGCAGGGTTTGGTATTGTGTTTCCCATTTTAAGATTTCACATGATTGAAATGATAAATTAGCCGTTACTATTGCATTTGCTAATTTTCCTGAACCTACAACAAATATTTTTATTTTTTGCATTTTATAATCTATTCGATTTTTGCTGTTAATTATTTATGCACAACATTTATCCACATGAGATATATTTCGCGATACATCTAAGTTCCCGAAATAATTTCAACTAATTGTTTTTGAAAATCATTGGAATGCGTTAATCACATGTACCGTGTGGCAGGCAACAATGGCTGCTGTTTCCGTCCGCAAACGGGTTTCACCCAACGAAACGGGGACAAAGCCTTTTTGCAAGGCTTTTGTAACTTCTTCTTCGCTAAAATCGCCTTCGGGTCCGATTAGTACGACAATGTCATTGCCTTTTTTGCAGGTGGTTGCTAATGCTTGTTTTTCTTGTCCCTCGTAGCAGTGTGCAATAAATCTTTGTCCTGCGAGGTTTTGTTTCATGAACTCATCGAAAGAAATGGGCTCGTTCAATTGTGGTAAAAAAGCTTGTTTGGATTGCTTCATGGCTGAAACCAAAATTTTTTGTAAGCGATCGGTTTTAATGACTTTTCGTTCTGAAAAACGACAAAAAATAGGGGTTATGGCATCAATTCCGATTTCGGTTACTTTTTCGGCGAACCATTCCATTCTATCCATGTTTTTGGTAGGGGCTATGGCAATGTGAATGTGGTAATTACGTATATTCCGGTCAGCGTATTTTTCAAGCAAACAGACTCCACAATGTTTTGGATGTGCATCTGTAATTTTTGCTGAAAAAAAATTCCCTTTGCCATCAATAATGGTAATCAAATCGTCTGTGTGTAAACGCAATACACGAATGGCATGTGCCGATTCTTCTTCGTTCAGGGCAAGCGTTTTTTCTATATCGAGAGAATAAAATAAGCTCATTTTTTTGTTTACGTGGATTGTCTTGCAAAAGTAGAGTTTTAGATAACAATCGTCAAATAAAAATGTGTAATAGACTGAAATTTTTATCTTTGCAAGAAAAAGACGGATGAAAATATTTATTACGGGAGGTACCGGTTTGCTGGGGGGACATTTGCTTTGGCATTTATTGCAAAAAGGAGATAATGAGCTGTTTGCATTGCACCGGAAAAATAGCAATTTATCATTGTTGTACTATATTTTTTGTTTTTATACCGAAAAAGAAGATGATTATCTATCCCGTATTCATTGGGTAGAAGGAAATATTTTGGATGAAGCAAGTTTGGATTCTGCCTTGGAAAATATGGATTGTGTTTACCACTGTGCAGCCGATGTTATTATCGGAAATTCGGCAGCTGATAATCTTACGCAAACCAATGTGCAAGGAACCAAAAATATATTGGCAGCTGCACTGAAAAATAGGGTGAGAAAATTGTGTTATGTAAGTTCTGTTGCGGGTATTGGAGGTGGAGACGGTGGTGAATTTGTCAATGAAGATTCTTTTTGGGATGAGCAAAAAATACATACTTTGTATGCACAAAGTAAATTTTTGGCTGAAAAAGAAGTCCGTTTGGCAAGCGAAAAGGGTCTCGAAACCATTATTGTCAATCCGGGAGTTATTTTGGGAGCTTCGAACAAAAAAGAGGGTAGCAGCTTGCTGATTGACTTTGGCCGAAAAGGCATGCCCTTTTATACAAATGGCGGAAGCGGTTATGTGGATGTGCGTGATGTATGCCGAGCAATGATTTATCTGATGGAGAGTGATATCAAAAACGAGCGTTTTGTTCTTGTAGGAGAAAACGTGTCAAATAGAACCATGCTAAATTATTTTGCAACAGGATTTGGAAAACATAAACCATTTATCAATGCAAATAAATGGTTGTTGTACCCAATAGCAACTGTAGTAGAATTTGTCTGTAAATTATTGCGTATAAGAACCAATTTCGACAGATGTGCCGTGAAAATTATCGAGAACAGAACCTACTATTCTTCCGATAAAATAAAACAGCGTTTGGGTTTTACGTTTACCTCCATAGAGCAATGTACAAAGGACATTTGTAGCTACATACAACGAACGGAAAGTTAGAGTTTTTTTAATAACTTTTCCAATAAAGCAAATGTTTTTTGAGGAGCTTCTTGCCAAAAATTCAGGTATTGTTCGCTGTGGTTATCTACCCAAGGCGTGTCGCTGATAATGCGAAAACTGACAAAAGGAATTTGATAGTAAAAACAAACTTGTGCAATACTGTTTGATTCCATATCGACAGCCAATCCTTGCGGATGTTTTTTCTTGATTTTCATCAATTCGTCTTTGTTGGTTATAAATTGGTCGCCCGTACAAATCAGCCCCCAAGAAATTCGGTTGTCTATGGAGACTTGTTTTAGCCGGTTGATAAGAGTTTTGTGAGCTGCTATTTTTTCCGGAAAACCAAGTTCAGCTTGATGGTCGTTTATTTCTCCGGCAAAAAAATCGTGATACGTCGTTTCTTCTCCAACAACAATGTCTCCCACATGTAATGATTCATCAATACCACCGGCTACTCCTGTATTGATTATGCAATCTGGTTTGAATTGTTGAAGCATTTCTGTCGTGGCAATAGCCGCATTTACCTTGCCAATGCCACTTTTTAGTAATATAATTTCTTTTTCTTGAAGATTGCCACTGCAAAAGGTAAATCCAACCATGGCTTTCTCGTGTGTATCTGATAACAAATTTTTTACCAGTTCAAATTCTTTGTTCATGGCAACAATGATGCCTATCTTTTTGTATTCCACGTATTTATATTTTAAAAGGTTTCTATTGTATTAGTCGATGCATAATAAATATTTCCGCTGATATTCGTGTACCCCATATCTTTCAGAAGTTCCATGTAGTGGCGAATTTGCCTTTCATATTTTGGATTTTTTTCTTCTCCAAATTTATAATCAATCACTTTTACGTTATCGGTTCCTATCAATATTTTATCGGGACGATATTTCTCGCCGTTGGGTGTTAAAATGGTTCTTTCGTTTACTATTTTGTACTTGTTCGAAAACCAATCTTTTGTTTCCGATATATCGAAAAATGAGTTTAACTTTTCGTTGATTTCCTGTCGCTCTTTTTCATTAATAATTCCATCCATAAGCAATTGACGAACAATATTTCCAACGTCGGATTTTTGTTTTGTTTGCTCTAAAATATGGTGCATCAAATTACCATAATTTTTTTTGCTGGATGTGCCAATAAATTTATCGGTATTAAATCTTAATTTTAATTTATTTTTCGGGTCGGTAGAGTAGTATTTGTGCGTTCGTTCTTCCGTTTGCCCTTTGCTTGTCTCTTCTTTGGTTGGTGTATTTAGTTCCCCAATGATAATATTTGTTAAATCAGCTTCTCCTTTTTCTAATGAGAATTCTGCATATTCTCGCAATAAATCTGTAACAGAACCTATTTTTTCTGTTTTTTTCTTTTTGTTAATCGGCGTAAAACAAATTAAACCATACTTTGGTCGTGTAAATGCTACGTATAAGGTGTTTATGTTGTCGATGTAAGCATAAATTTTCTCTGTAAAATATTCTTTATGAAACAAACTGTTACTTAGGGTCTTTCCATATTTTACAGGAACTAAAGGTAATTGGTTAAAGGGTTGTTGCTTGGGCTCACACCAAAGAATGTTTTCGTGGTTTCCTCCGTGGTCTATTGACCAATCGCAAAAAGGAAGAATGACAATGCCAAAATCCAATCCTTTGGACTTGTGGATGGTCATAATTTTGATGGCATTTTGTGTTTCCGATGTGGAAATTGTTTTTGAAATTCCTTTTGTACTCCACCATTTTATAAAAGCATTTCTATCGGAGCCTTTATTCCCAATATATTCCAATACAGCATCTTGATAGGCTTGTAGGTACACCACGTCTTCTTCGTTTTGGCTCAAATGGAATATTTCGATGAGTTTTTCTATCAATTCAAACAACGGTAAGTTTTTGCTGTCGTGTAACCCGTTTTTTTCTTCTTCAGTAAATAAACTAGTAAAATTTTCTTTTTGCATTTCGCTGTTTGCCAAATAGTTACTTACTATTTGTCGGGAGTTATCATTCCCCATGATATGCTGATAAAGATAAGCAATAGTCAGGTTGTTTATTCTGTCATAAGGACAAACAGTCCATGTTAATATAGTTGTAATAAATTGAATAATAGGGGAATTGGAGATGCATAGCGACTCTTCCGAAATGATGTCGTAACGGTATTTGTTTTTTGCCAAATTGCTGTTTTTGTATTCAAGCAGAAAGGAGGCTATTTGTCTGCCTTCATCTTTTGTACGTGTTAAAATAGCAATATCTTTCAATTCATATTTGCAATCCTGTAGGTATTCTATGGCTTCGGCAAGTTTGTTCAGGGCTGTTTCTTTCCAAGAATTTTCTTCTTCTTCTTTTTCATCAATGAATTGGAGATTGATAAAACCTTTTTTGTTTTGTTTTTCAGGTGGAACAACTTGTGCCAAATCGCTGTAGGAATTGGTTAGCAAGTTGGTTAAATCGTCTGCCTTTTGACTCGAAGATGATTCATCTATTTCGCTATTGAATTGTGTTTGTAAGTTCTCAATAGATAATTTGAAAAATGCGTTGTTGAAATTGACAATGTTTTCATCACTTCGCCAGTTTGTTTGTAATGAATATTCTTTTATCTCCTCTTGATATTCTTCCTGCAGCTGTTGTCCTAATATCCTCCAATTGGAGTTTCTCCAACGATAAATACTCTGTTTCACATCCCCCACAATCAGGTTCGTGTAGCCGTCTGCAAGACTGTTTTCTATCAATGGTTTGAAATTTTCCCATTGAAGGGCGGATGTGTCCTGAAATTCGTCCAACAGATAATGGTCGATGTGAGTGCCGATTTTTTCATACACAAAAGGTGTATCACTGCTGTTAATAATTGAATGTAAAAGATTGGTGCTTTCGCTTAACAACATACTGTTGTTTTCGGTGTTCGTCTCTTCTATGCGTGTATTGATATCGGACAAAACTCCCAATGTCGGAATATATTTGATAATCGCATCGGCAGTATTATAAAAGATTATACCGCTGTCGTACGTACTGATAAATTTTTCGATAAGATCGTTTAGCCCATTATTAACAACTTGTTGTATATCAGCTTTTAAAGTTGTTGTTTTTGTGTAATAATTTTCTTCTTTTTCAGGCAATTTCCGAAACGTAATCGTTAATTCTCTCAAATTCCCTTTTGCAAAAGTTTCCAAAGGTGTAATGGTATGGGCTTTAAAATCTTTTGCTATTAGACCATTCGAATGAATCATATCCAATCCTTCCTTGGCAAGTTTTTGAATCTCGGATTGAAAAGTATGCTGTAATTTTTTTAAGTCGCCTGTATACTTTTGCAGAAATGTTCTGTCAGTAATTTTCTCTTGTAATTCGGCACTGAAATGCTGGTATGTTTCCTTGAAAATTTCGAGTCCCAATTGGGTAATGTCGTCTTTAAAATTCCATCGACTTCCGTTTTGTATTTTTTGTTCAGCCAAATTGACAAGCCATTTCAATAAATCTTTGTATTTTGGGTCATCAAGGCTTAACATGATTTCGTCCACAGTTTCTTCCAATACTTTTTTGTTGTCAAGTTCGAGATTATAATTTCCGTTCAAACCGATTTCGCGGATGAAAGAACGAATAATCTGTTGAAAAAAACGGTCGATGGTACTTATTTTGAATCGAGAATAGTCGTGCAAAATGGTGGATAATATATGCTGAGCTTTTTCGCGTAGCTCCTTTACTTCTTTTGTATTTGTAGGGTCGCAAAAAGCTTCAATGTATTTGCTCTCCTTATTGTCTGCCAATTTGTAAAGCTCCATTAAAATACGATTTTTCATCTCCTCCGTAGCTTTGTTGGTAAAAGTTACAGCGAGAATGTTTTTGTAGGCGTCAGGATTTTTGAAAAGTATTTCTAGGTATTTTTCCGTTAGCTTGAAAGTTTTTCCTGAACCTGCAGATGCTTTATAAAGAAGTAGATTGTTCATTAGGTTATTATTATCCCTTAATCACCTTTGTTTTGTAGCCTTCTTGTACTAAAATGTCGGCTACTTTGGTTCGCACGTCACCCTGTATCAAAATTTCTCCGTCACGAGTAGAACCTCCTACACCACATTTTATTTTCAGCATTTTTGCCAGTTCTTTTACGTCACTTTCACTACCTACATAGCCTGTAATTAAGGTCGCACATTTACCATTTCTGCCTTTTTTGTCTATCTCTATTCTGAGTAGTTGTTTGTTTTTTGGTAAAGAGGATTGGCTGTCTTCATTTTCTGTTTCGAGGGAGAAATTTGGATTGGTTGAATATACAACACCCAATTTTTGTTTCCAGTCGTTATTATTCATTTGGTTTTCTTGAAAGAATGTTCTACAAAAGAAACAAAACTTACCGAATAAAAAAAATTATTATCTTTGTAATTCATATCATCTGAAATCGAAAAATGCAAGGAAAATATTCGAATAAATCACATTTTCAATGAAAATAATAGCAGTAGGTTGGAATTATGTTGAGCATAACAGAGAATTAGGACATGGTTTGCCCTCGGAGCCGGTTATTTTCAGTAAACCTGATTCGGCATTGCTAAAGGGAAACAAACCTTTTTTCTTGCCTGATTTTTCGCAGGAAATTCACTATGAAACCGAAGTGGTGGTACGCATTGACCGATTGGGGAAAAACATTGCTCCTAAATTTGCTTCTCGTTACTACAGTGAGGTTGGGTTGGGTATAGATTTTACGGCACGCGATTTGCAACGTAAACTAAAAGCCGAAGGTTCACCTTGGGAGATATGTAAAGCTTTTGATAACTCTGCTGTAATAAGTGAATTTATCCCATTGGAACATTTTGGAGGTGATGTTCAAAACATGGATTTTTATCTCGCGATGAATGGAAAAATAATGCAAGAAAGTAATACTAAAAACATGATTTTTCCAGTTAATGAGATTATAGCCTACGTAAGCCGTTTTTTTACCTTAAAAATTGGGGATTTGATTTTTACAGGAACTCCGGTTGGCGTTGGTCCGGTTACCAAGGATGACCACCTTGAAGGATACTTACAAGCGGAAAAGATGTTTGATTTTTATGTTCGATAATTTATAAAAAAGGAAATGAAGTTCAAAATAGGAGCCCTTTCTCTCTTGCTTTTTTTGGTGCAATACACTTTTGCTGAAAGTGTTGCATCTTATCCTGTTGCGGTGAGTTGGCAAGGTATTCAGCCATTTTCTTATGATACAATACAAGAAAATCGGTTGTCTTTTGAACAGGCGTCTTACTTAGATGAATCAAAGCTTCCTTACTATCATTTTTCCATGTCTGTCAATGATAAAAATGCAGCTTCTCTCTATACTCCTCGGTTAAAAGAAATAGTTTATCAGGATTGTACTCCCGAAGAAATAGCTCTAATCATATCTTCCGGTAAGAGTTTTACCGATTCTGTAGCATTTCAGCGATATGTATCCATTGAAAAACGAAAACCAAGTCTTCAAATATATTTTTGTCCGATTGTTAAACAGGGAGATGCTTATAAAAAAATAGTTTCTGCTGTGTTGCAATTAACTTCCAATAGGTCACTTCTCAAAAGCATTTTAGCCGGAGGAACGACTCTGCATCAATATGCAAGCAATTCGGTTTTGGCAAGTGGCAATTGGTATAAAATCAGAGTTGCCACCACAGGAATATACAAGTTGACGTATGAGGATTTAGTGTCTATGGGCATAACCAATCCCGCTAATGTTCGCATTTTTGGTTATGGAGGCGATATTTTGCCCGAAGATTTCAGTGTAGAGCGTGCCGCAGACGACTTGCCTGAAATGGCTATTTTTATGGAAAAAGGTTCCGATAATGTCTTTGGTGCGGGAGATTATATTTTGTTTCATGCACAAGGTACCATAAAATGGTCGTATAACTATACTACTAAAGTGTTTGAGCACAAACAAAATTATTATTCAAACTATGGGTATTATTTTGTTACATCTGATGCCGGAACAGGTAAAAAGATTGTACAACGAGCAGCTGAAACGGCAATTCCTGCTGATACTGTAACTGATTTTCTCAACTATGCTCTTCAAGAACAAGAAAGCGTTAATTTATTGGAGTCAGGTAGAGAGTGGTACGGTCAGAAATTTGAAGGGAGTAACTTGTCATATACATTTTCGTTTTCCTTACCCAATATTGTAACTTCAAAGAAAATGCGAGTAGATATCGCTGCTCTTGCAAATTCTTCTTCGACTAGTACGTATTCAGTTGCAGTTAATAATGTGGTACAATCTTCTAAAATTGTAGTGTCTGGAATTCCTAACTATTACTATGTTGCAAATAAAACTTTGTATAATACGTCTTTGTACCCAACTTTTACTGATGGAGTATCGGTTAGTTTGACCTACGAAAAATCTGCGACGAGTGCTTATGGTTATCTAGATTATATCCGTGTCAATGCCTATCAGCAGTTAAAAATGGATGCTGATTATTTATATTTCCGAAATGCAGATGTTGCAAATCGTTATAAGGCTATTCAGTACAACGTGGAAAATACGAATTCAAACACAAAAATTTGGGAAATAACGGACCCGTTAAATATTTCTGAAATTCCGACAACATACAACGAGGAAACAATGGCTTTTGTTGCTCCCATAGATTCTGAAAATATTGTTAGACAATTTTTGGCGATAAATACGAACGTATCATACCCAAAACCTGAAATTGTAGGACAAGTAGCTAATCAAAATTTACATGGTATAAGTCAAGCAGATATGGTTATTATTGCATCTTCTGAATCTTATTCAGATGCTAATCGGTTGGCAGAATACCATAGAACGCATGATGCTATGAGCGTGCTGATTGTTAATCCGGAACAGATTTATAATGAATTTTCATCCGGAACACCTGACGCAACAGCTTATAGGTGGTTAATGAAAATGTTATACGACAGAGCCGGGGGAAATACTGGTAATATGCCCAAATCGTTATTGCTTTTTGGTGTTTCGTACTATGATAATAGAGGAATAACGAAGGTGTCTAAACCATTGTTGAGTTATCAATCGGTTAATTCTTTTTGTTCCAGTGTATCCTATACAACAGATGATTATTATGCCTTTTTGGATGATGAAGAAGGTTCCGATCTCTCTTCTGATGCCATGGATATTGCTGTTGGTAGATTACCTGTTTCTACGGTTACGGAAGGAACGCAAGTCATAGATAAAATTATTACCTATGCTAATAATACTAATAAGGGTTCTTGGAAAAATTTATTTGCTTTCCTAGCCGATGATGAGAATGGTAATCGATTTATGGCTCAATCGGATGCTTTAGCTGCCTCTTTACAGGAAAAATCTCTCCAATATCAACCAATCAAGGTTTATCTAGATTCTTATCAGGCAGTCCAAAATGCCAGTGGAATTTCTTATCCTGCCGCACGTGAACGAATCCTAAATTTATTAAAATCGGGATTGTTGGTGTTTAATTACATTGGGCATGGAAGTACTAATTCCATGACCGAAGAACAAACCATTGTGGCGAGTGATGTAGTTAGTATGACCAATAAAAATCTCCCTTTATGGATTACAGCCACTTGCGATCTTAGTCAATATGATAATAACAAATCTTCTTTAGGCATGAAAGTATTACTGAACCCTTATGGTGGAGGAATTGGACTTATTACTACTACGAGGCTTGTATTTGAAGACAAGAATTATAGTTTAAGTAAACAAATTTATAAAAATATTATTCCGGAAGATGTTGAAAATCCTTTGTCAATAGGGGAAATATTACGTAAATCAAAGGTGGCTCTTGGAAATGATGACAATAAATTAAATTTTGTACTATTGGGAGATCCTGCCATGAAACTTTCTTATCCCAAAAATAATGTTGTAACAACTGAAATTAATGAATCTGTCTTGCCTGATACAGCAACCATTAGTTCTCTCAGTTTAGTTACGATAAAGGGTTATGTTGAAAACGATGCACAAACCGATGTCCTATCAAATTTTAATGGACAGATGAATGTGGTAGTGTATGACAAAGAGGAAACGCTGAAAACATTAGCCAATAAAACAGATACCGCCTTTGTTTACAAAGACAGACCCAATATTATTTTTTCTGGTAAAACACAGGTTGTAAATGGAGAATTTGCCATTACATTTATGGTACCCAAAGATATTAGTTATCGATATGGAACAGGTCGTATATTGTATTACGCTGCGGATACCATAAATAATATAGAAGCTCACGGATATTCTGAAAACTTTCTTGTCGGAGGCTCCAACGATGAAAATATAGATACTAATGCCGATGGTCCTCAGGTTATTATGTATCTCAATACTCCTCACTTTGAGTCAGGGCAAACGGTTAATTCTACGCCTGTTTTTTATGCCTACATGACTGATAAATATGGCATTAATACCGTAGGTGCCGGAATTGGTCATGATATACAATTGAAGTTGAATGACGAGTCAGAGTATACGTATGTACTTAACGATTATTATGAAGCTACCCTTGATGATTATAAGAGTGGTACAATCAAATATCAATTGCCAAAATTGGCTGCCGGTTTCTACGAATTGCAATTTAAGGTGTGGAATCTGCAAAATATATCTACAACAAAAACGGTTTGCTTTAATGTTAATGATAGTATTAGACCAACTATTTATTCTTTTTATGCATATCCTAACCCTGCTTCTACAGAAACGACCCTATATTTTGAATACAGCAGACCCGATGCATTGATGAGTGCTACTTTCATGTTGTTTGATCTTTCGGGAAGAATGTTTTGGGAATCGAAACAAACAATACTTACAAGTGATGGCGTTGCTCGAGTAACATGGAACTTGACAGATAGCTCCGGAAATAAGGTTCACCCGGGAGTTTATCTAATGAGTGTTAAACTCAAAACGCCTGAAGGGGCTTATACCACAGAAGTCCAAAAGATTATAATTATTGGACAATAAAATATTAAAAATAGCGTTATATTTGCAGTCTTTATTCGTAACTAAGAAAATATATATGATGAAAAAATTGTTCCCTTCCGTTCTTGTAGTTGTATTACTTTTCGGAGGTTTTTTTAATGCCCTGTCAGAGACTACTATAGATGGTGAAGCAAATGCATTTAATCCGATAACTTCTGGTGTTCCTTTTTTATCGATAGCCCCGGATGCTCGTGGAGGTGGTATGGGGGATGTCGGTGTTGCTACTACGCCTGATGCTACTTCTTCGTATTGGAATCCTGCGAAGTATGCTTTTATCAGTGGTGCAGGGGGTGCATCTCTTTCTTATACTCCTTGGTTAAGAAAATTAGTAAAAGACATTGATTTGGCTTATCTATCAGGTTTTTATAAAATCGGTGATGTTCAAGCTGTTGCCATGTCAATGCGTTATTTTTCTTTAGGAGAGGTAATTATAAGAAAAGATGAAACTTCACCGGCAATGACCGCCAAGCCCTATGATGTTGCTGTAGATGCAACGTATTCCCGTATTTTGGCAGAAAACTTTTCTATGGGTGTTTCTTTGCGATTCATTTATTCTGATTTATTAGGTGGAGCTGCTACCGAAGACGCTGAAACGCTTAGTCCGGGTAAGGCCGTTGCAGCAGATATTTCTGCCTATTATGGTGCACCTGTTACGTTATCTTCCGGTGAGGGTTTTGCCGCTGCCGGTTTAAATATATCGAATATTGGTTCTAAAATATCTTATGGAGATGACGAAAATACGGCTTTCTTGCCTACCAATCTGCGTTTAGGAGGTTCGTTCAATTATCCATTTGACCCATATAATAAAATGTCCATTAATTTGGACTTGAACAAATTGTTAGTTCCCTCTCGTCCGATTCAGAAGGACGGAGAGTCTGATACTGATTACGATGCTCGCTTAGTTAAGTACAATAATGGCGATCCTATTTCAGGAATTTTCACTTCTTTCTCCGATGCTCCTGGTGGTTTTTCCGAAGAATTACAAGAAATCATGTGGTCGTTAGGTTTGGAATATGCTTATAATAACCAATTTTTTGCACGTGGCGGATATTTTCATGAAAGTGAAAATAAGGGAAACAGAAAATATTTCACTCTTGGTGCAGGGTTTAAATTAAATGTTCTTTCGCTTGATGTTGCGTATGTAATATCTGTGGCTCAAACTAATCCTCTTGACCAAACTTTACGTTTTAGCCTTGCGTTCACTTTAGACGGAATTAAACAAATGATAGGGGAGTAAGATCTCTATTTCAACGAATGAAAATACGTGTCGGATTTGGATATGATGTGCACCAATTGGCAGAAGGTCGCCCGTTGTGGCTGGGTGGTATAAAAATCAATCATGAAATAGGTTTACTGGGTCATTCCGATGCAGATGTTCTTATTCATGCTACTTGTGATGCGTTGCTAGGTGCTGCAAATTTACGCAATATAGGATTCCATTTTCCGGATACTTCTTCTCAATTCGAAAATATTGACAGCAAGGTATTGCTGAAAGAGTCAATAAAAATGGTAAGGAAAAAAGGCTTCGAAATTTCCAATATTGATGCTCTTATTTGTGCCGAAGAACCTAAATTGAATCCTTATATTGAGGAAATGAAACGGAAAATGGCTGAAGTTCTTTCCATATCGGTGGAAGATATTTCTATTAAAGCAACTACATCGGAAAAAATGGGATTTATAGGGAGAAAAGAAGGCATGGCAGCGTATGCTACTGTTTTGATACAAAAAGATTGATACAAAATATTTAGAAACAAACATAAAATTTTAAAGTGATGAAAAAAATAGTAGTAGTAGCCGTTTTTGTAATGTCCGTTTTGTGCTTGCAAAGTTGTCAGACTAGTCGTTGCAATTGTGGATTAGGACAAACAAATACAGAACAGCCCGCCAATGATGCCGTTCGTTCGTAATAAGGTGATTTTTGCGGTGTAAGCAATAGAAGGAGTCTTTCGGGATTCCTTTTTTTGTAACATAAAAAACAAAAAACTTTTAAGTTCAGGCTTTGTTTCCCATCAATCGGGCAAATTCTTATTCTATTCTTACGCCATTTCATTATTTTCATTACTTTTGCCCAATACAGCTTTTTAATCAGTAAAAAATGAGTTCAAACATTTGTGCCATTTCAACGGCAGCAGGTCAGTCAGCCATTGCCGTGATAAGAGTTTCCGGAAAAGATGCTCTGTCTATTTGTGACAAAATTTTTGATTCTGTGAACAAAGATTTTTCAGTCAAACAAATGTCCGCTAATTCCATCCATTTTGGAAGAATTAAAGATGAAAAGCAGATTGTTGACGAAGTATTACTTTCTGTTTTTAAGGCTCCACATTCTTTTACGGGAGAGGATTTGATCGAAATAGCCTGTCATGGTTCGGCGTATATACAACAGTTAATCATCCAATTATTACTGAAAAACGGTTGTCAGTTGGCTCAACCCGGAGAATTTACGCAGCGAGCCTTTTTGAACGGTAAAATGGATTTAAGTCAGGCGGAAGCTATTGCCGATTTGATAGCCTCACATTCGGCTTCATCTCACCGTGTGGCGATGAATCAAATGCGTGGCGGATTTTCTCAAGAACTGATGTCTTTGCGTGCCCAATTGTTGGATTTTACTTCATTAATAGAGCTGGAACTTGATTTTAGCGAAGAAGATGTAGAATTTGCGGATCGAAAGAAATTAGAAGAGTTAGCATCGTCTATTGAAACAAAATTAGCCCGTTTAACGGATTCTTTCCGTGTGGGAAACGTGATTAAAAAAGGTATTCCGGTAGCCATTGTCGGAGAAACAAATTCCGGTAAGTCGACGTTGCTAAATTTGTTTCTGAACGAAGAAAAAGCTATTGTTTCCGATATTCACGGTACGACAAGAGATGTTATTGAAGATGTTGTCAATATAGGAGGTATTACGTTCCGATTTATCGATACCGCAGGTATTCGTGAAACGGAAGATGTTATTGAAAATATCGGCATAAAGCGTAGTCTTCAGCAAATAGAACAAGCCTCAATTGTACTTTGGTTGATTGATGCTACACAGGTTAGTGAACATATAGATTGGATGGCAGATCGGATTGTGCCACGCAGCGAAGGTAAAAAAATGATTCTAGTGTTCAATAAATTGGACAAAATAGACCAAGAAGAATGTACTATTTTGGAACAATTATTTAACAATATTAATGCCGATAGAGTGTTTATTTCTGCTAAAGAAAAACAAAATATGCAGGAATTGGTTGATAAACTGCTCAAAGCCACACAAATACCTCAGATTGGCGAGAATGATGTTATTGTAACCAACCTGCGTCACTATGAAGCTTTGAGTCAGGCATTAGTTGCTATTCGTCGGGTGCAAAAAGGTTTACAAGAACATATCTCCGGCGATTTCTTAAGTCAGGATGTACGAGAATGCCTGCATTTTTTAGGAGAAATTACAGGGCAAATTACTACAGATGAGGTACTTGGTAATATCTTCAGTCGCTTTTGTATCGGGAAGTGATTTTACAATATAATATAATGTTGAAAGCTAATATGTCTTTGATAATGTGTATATCAGCTTTTTTATTTAGTTGGTGCAAAAAATTTAGATTTATTAAACTTGTTTATGTAATAAATCTGGTTTAAAAGCCGATATTTGCTCCTGTCATTTGTTATTTGTAAAACGTTTCTAAAACATATAAGCCATGAAAAGTTTCAGAAAATTAGTTATAGCCGCTTTTATATTATTTAGCATGACCTTATTTTCAGGATGTGACGTGTATACTTATGGTACCTCAGCAGTTCCACACACTTATGAAAATCCTGTGTGGGCTCCTCCTTATTATAGTGGAATACGTTATTATTATTTGCCTGATATAGAAACGTATTATGACCTTTCAAATCGTGATTTTATATATTTGCATGAGGGACAATGGATATTCTCTCCTGAGTTTCCTGCTGGAGTGTATGGTCATTTTGATTTGAATAATTGTTTTACCATTGCTCTGGACGTAAATGTATATCAACCTTGGATGCATCATCATTACTATGTTTCACATTATCCAAGATATTATTATACTGATTATTATGATCATAATAATATTCCTTACGTCAGAGGATTTAATGAGAACACAAAAAGTGCGATGTATTGGACCGAAAAAGAAAGAGAAAAGGCTCGTCCTTGGGACAATAAAGAGTTGAAGGCTCCTCGTAATTTTGTATATACAAAACAAGATAAAAAGCAACAAACTAACTGGAGCAAGACGGATAATGTCAGAAGTTTTTCTGACATGAGTGAAAAAAATCAAAACCCACAAAAAGGCAAAGAACAAGTGGGGGTAAACAGAACGCCCCAGTATAATAATGTTAATAATCAAACGACTAAGGACAACGAATACCGCCAATCTGTTCCAAATAAACAATCACGTGATAATAATGCTCCTCTTAATAATAACTCGTCAGACAATCATTCAAATAATGCGAAAAGAGAGATGCACAGTACCAACTATTATGGACGAACAATCGGTCGTCCTGTTAAGGTTGAAAAACAAATGAAAAAGGCGAATGACGATAGTAGAAAGAAAGAAGATAATAAACGGTACTAAGAAATCTTTTCAGAACGAAGTGTTCAAAAAAATAAAAAACGAAGAATATCGGTTGCTATACCTATTGTTCTAAGACAAACTTCCAAGAGCAAGAGCAACTATCGTCTGAGACATCCGGAAAACAACTGACAGGAATGCACTTGATTCGGTCGTCTATGATTTTTGCGAAATTAGCATGTTCTATAATTCCAACGGATTTGCAGGGATGATAGGGCATGTTTTTTCTTTTACGAGCGGATTGTACACGGCATTCTACTACGCGATAGGTTAATGAATCTGTTTCTCGAATCAGTTCTACTTTAGGGTTGGCCAATGCCGAGAAACGAAGTGCCAATGCTTTTTGTAAACCATCTAAACCGCCATTATCAGGTAATTGTAAGAGTTTTTTAATACGTTGTGCCTCTATTTCTGTAAAATGTTGCCAGGTGTTCCTGTCGTGGTGTATGGCAATTTCCATTCCGTTTTCTTGTTCGATAGATTGAAACCAGAGACCGTCTAATGCATAAATATTACGGGCATAAATTTTTATGAGTTCTTTTAATTGGTCGGTTGTTAAGTTCTCTAAATTCATGATTGCAGAGTTTTTATTGGTTTGCAAAGTTATCAAAATGTTGTGGTAATATTTGTTTTGCAAGTTTAAAAGCAATAGAAGTTAATCGTGAATGAAATTGTTCATGTGGCATTCAGGAATATGTGTACTTTTTTTTGTTGTCTTTTCTAAAGGTAAGTGTTTTAGAGATGTTCAATCATCTTTTTTTAAGAAAATTAACGTATAGTAACTTTTTATTTTTGTAAGTAAATATAAAAATTTACCTTTGCTACACCTTAACTTAAACTGTTAAATGTGGCAAGAGCATCAAAATTCAAGCCTGTAAGCGTATTGTCTTTTATTAGAATTTCCGTTGTTTTTATCTTTTGGGGATGTTGGGTAATGGGTTATACCCAAAATATCAGAATAGAAGAAACCAAAAATAATTTTTCTAAGCAACAGTGGCTAAAAGTCAATGGAGGTCTTTCTCTCAGTAGTATTTACTATATGGGAAACGTTTCTTCTCAAAGAGACCCTTTCAATTATTTTGTAGCAGGAAATGTTAATTTCCGACTTTTCAATACGGTTAATGTTCCTCTTAGTATTAATTTAACCAATAGCGGGAGCAATTTTACTTATCCGACGTTACCCAACCGTTTTAGCCTGCATCCCTCTTACAAGTGGGCAACTGTTCATTTGGGCGATATTTCTATGGTATTTTCTCCTTACACTTTATCTGACCATCAATTTACCGGAGTCGGTTTGGAACTTTCGCCCGGCAGGTGGAAAGTGGCTGCTATGTATGGTCAAATGCAACGAAAAGTAGAGTATGATTCCACCAACACTGCTGTGTTAGCTGCTTACAAGAGAATGGGCGTGGGGGCTAAACTTCGTTATGATCACGATGTTTTTTCAATAGGTTCAAGTGTCTTTTTAGCAAAGGATGATGAACATTCGTTATCCTATACACCTGATAGTTTAGGTATATATCCCCAGCAGAATATTGCTTCACAATTGGAAATGACGGTAAACCTGTCGGGTAATTTTCGCCTG
>RRZU012646499.1_pt1 | contig 19127 bp, 17 predicted proteins | sample 2165561 | NCBI WGS metagenome assembly RRZU01 (sample SAMN10456909, study PRJNA506462) | wastewater metagenome | isolation source: wastewater sludge | place: USA: Moscow, Idaho | reverse complement strand
TCGTCGAAGATCAGCAGGATATTGTGCTGCGTGCAGATCTCGCGCAGGCGCTGCAGGTAGCCCTTGGGCGGCACGATCACCCCGGCCGAACCGGACATCGGCTCGACGATCACCGCGGCGATGTTCGAGGCGTCGTGCAGTTCGATCAACTTGAGTAGCTCATTGGCCAGCTCCACGCCGCCGGTTTCGGCCATGCCGCGGGTGTACGCCAGGTGCGGTTGCAGGGTGTGCGGCAGGTGGTCGGCGTCCATCATCTGGCCGAACATCTTGCGGTTGCCGCCGATACCGCCGAGGCTGGTGCCGGCGATGTTCACGCCGTGGTAACCGCGGGCGCGGCCGATGAACTTGCTCTTGCTCGGCTGGCCTTTCAAGCGCCAGTAAGCTCGGGCCATCTTCACCGCCGTGTCGGCGCACTCGGAGCCGGAGCCGGTGAAGAACACATGGTCGAGGTCGCCGGGCATCAGCGCGGCAATCTGTTCGGCCAGGCGGAACGACAGCGGGTGGCCGTACTGGAAGCCCGGCGAGTAGTCCAGGCTGCCCAGTTGCTGGGCCACCGCCTGCTGGATTTCGCTGCGGCAGTGGCCGGCGCCGCAGGTCCACAGGCCGGACAGGCTGTCGTAGATCTTGCGGCCCTGATCATCGACCAGCCAACTGCCTTCAGCACCCACGATCAGACGCGGGTCGCGCTGGAAGTTGCGGTTGGCGGAGAACGGCATCCAGTGCGCATCCAGCTTGAGCTGGCTGGCCAGGGACGGGGTTGCGGTCTGCGGCATGTTCATTGGGAGCCTCACTCGGGCAGGCAATCGGGTGTAGGAGCCCGCTTGCGAGCGATGATCGCCGGCAAGCCGGCTCCTACAGGGTAGTTGCCAGCAAAGGTGCCACGGGCATAGAGTCAGTAAAACAGTACTCTTCTTATCTTCAGATCAAGGCTTACTAAACAAATGAGCAGCCGCCGTCCCGATCCGCTGGCCCAGGTCAGCGACTTTGAAATCCGCCTGCTCAAGCTGTTTCGCAGCGTGGTGGAATGCGGCGGTTTTTCCGCAGCCGAGAGCGCCCTGGGCATCGGCCGCTCGGCCATCAGCCAGCAGATGAGCGACCTCGAACAACGCCTTGGCCTGCGCCTGTGCCAACGTGGCCGCGCCGGCTTCGCCCTGACCGAGGAAGGCCGCGAGGTGTACCAGAGCACCCTGCAACTGCTGGCGGCGCTGGAGAGCTTTCGCACCGAGGTCAATGGCCTGCACCAGCACCTGCGCGGCGAACTGAACATCGGCCTGACCGACAACCTGGTGACCATCCCGCACATGCGCATCACCAATGCCCTGGCGCGCCTCAAGGTGCAGGGGCCGGACGTGCGCATCCATAGCCGTATGACGCCTCCGGCTGAAGTGGAACAGGGCGTGCTCGATGGCCGCCTGCACATCGGCGTGGTGCCGCAGGTCGGAGCCCTCTCCGGCCTGGAGTATCAGCCGCTGTATGACGAGCGCTCGCTGCTGTACTGCGCGGTCGGTCACCCATTGTTCTATGTCGACGACCAACAGCTCGAAGACGACAGGCTCAACGCCCAGGAAGCCATCGCGCCGACCTTCCGCGTACCATCCGAGGTGCAGAGCCACTACCAGGCACTGAACTGCACGGCCAGCGCTTCGGATCGCGAAGGCATGGCCTTTCTCATCCTCACCGGACGTTACATCGGCTACCTGCCGGATCATTACGCCCAGGCCTGGGTGCAGCAGGGGCGCTTGCGCGCACTCAAGGCCAGCAGCCGCTACTACGACATCAACCTGGCAGCGGTCACGCGCAAAGGGCGGCGTGCCCATCTGGTACTGGAGAGTTTTCTCGAAGCACTGGCCGATGGCTGAGTGCCATAGATTCCGTAAACGCCCCCGCACAGCCGCCTCTCGGGGCAATTGAGCCCTGCCCCAGCGTTTTTCCACGTAGCGCACTTGTCACCCAGGCAATGCTGGGGTATCAGTGCAGGCGCGCCGCTCCCCGATCAGCATGGAATTGCTCTATGACCTTCGAAGTACCCGCCCATCACACCAGCGACAAACCTGCCGGGCGCATTCGCCAGAAGAATGAAGAAGCCATCATCAAGGCCGCCGAGGAAGAGTTCGCCCGCCATGGTTTCAAGGGCACCAGCATGAACACCATCGCGCAGAACGTCGGCCTGCCCAAGGCCAACCTGCACTACTACTTCAACAATAAGCTGGGCCTGTACCTGGCGGTGCTGAGCAATATCCTCGAACTGTGGGACAGCACCTTCAACACCCTGAGCGTCGATGATGATCCGGCCGAGGCGCTGGAGCGCTACATCCGCGCCAAGATGGAGTTTTCCCGGCGCCAGCCGAAGGCTTCGCGCATCTTCGCCATGGAAGTGATCAGCGGCGGCGACTGCCTGTCGCAGTATTTCAACCAGCACTACCTGGACTGGTTCCGTGGCCGCGCTGCCGTGTTCGAGGCCTGGATCGCCGCCGGCAAGATGGATCCGGTCGACCCCATGCACCTGATCTTCCTGCTCTGGGGCAGCACCCAGCACTACGCCGACTTCGCCTCGCAAATCTGCCGCGTCAAGCAGTGTTCACGCCTGACCAAGCAGGACTTCGAGGAGGCCGCCGATCAACTGGTGCAGATCATCCTCAAGGGCTGCGGCCTGACGCCCGTCAACAAAGCTTCATAGATTCGTCACATCCGCGCACTAGGCTGCCCTCCATTTCTGGAGGAGACATGCCTGATGGACAACCACGATCTGACTGACCTGCAGCGCCTGGTACTTAGCCGCCGCCGCTTCATCGGCACCGGCGCCCTGGCCGGTGCTGCCCTGTTCCTGGCGGGCAGCCCGCTGGGCCGCACGGCACTGGCCAACGCCATCAGTGCCAGGCCGCTGCTGGGCTTCGACAACATTGCCGCCAGCACCGCAGACACCATCACCCTGCCGCCGGGCTATCGCTTCGACGTGCTGATCAGCTGGGGCCAGCCGCTGCACCAGGACTCCGCAGCCTATCGTGGCGACGGCAGCAACAGCGCCGAGGAGCAGCTTGGCCAGTTCGGCGAGAACAACGACGGCATGAGCTTCTTCCCCTGGCCGGGCGATGCCAACCGCGCGCTGATGGCGATCAACAACGAATACTGCAATTACCCTTACCTGCTGGCACACGGCAAGCCGCCGCAGTCACTGGCAGACGTGCGCAAGGCGCAGGCTGCCGTGGGTGTCACCGTCATCGAGGTCAAGCGCGATGCGGACGGCGCCTGGCAGTTCGTCCAGGGCTCGGCGTACAACCGCCGCATCCACGCCAACCTGCCCATGGAAATCAGCGGCCCGGCGCGCGGCCACGCGTCGATGAAGACCGCCGCTGATCCGGCCGGTATCGAAGTGCTCGGCACCTTCCAGAACTGCGCCAACGGCATGACGCCCTGGGGCACTTACCTGACCTGCGAAGAGAACTTCAGCGACTGCTTCGGCAGCACCGACGCCGCGCTGCAACTGACGCCTGCGCAAAAGCGCTACAGCGTCAAACTCGAAGGTGCCAGCGACAACCGCTGGCACCTGTTCGATGAGCGCTTCGATATCGCCCGCACCCCCAACGAGCTGAACCGCCACGGCTGGGTCACCGAAATCGATCCCTTCGATCCCGCGTCCAAGCCGATCAAGCGCACTGCGCTGGGCCGCTTCAAGCACGAGAACGCGGCCATCACCCTCAGCCGCGATGGCCGTGTGGTGGTGTACATGGGCGATGATGAGCGCGGTGAGTTCATCTACAAATTCGTCAGCCGCGACCGCCTCGACAAGAACAACCCCAAGGCCAACCGTCATCTACTCGATCATGGCGACCTGTACGTGGCCCAACTGGATGCCGACGCGCAGCAGCCGCGTGGCTCCGGACGCTGGATCAAACTGAGCTTCGGCCACAATGGCCTGACCCCGGAAAACGGCTTCAGCGACCAGGGCGATGTGCTGATTCGCGCCCGCGCTGCCGGCAGCCATGTGGGCGCAACCCGCATGGATCGCCCGGAATGGATCGCCGTCAGCCCGCAGGACGGCCAGGTCTACTGCACCCTGACCAACAATGTGCAGCGTGGCAGCGAAGGTCAGCCGGTGGACGGCGCCAACCCGCGCGCCAACAACCTCTACGGGCAGATTCTGCGCTGGCGCGAAGCGGCTGACGACGCCGCAGCCGAGCGTTTTGACTGGGATCTGTTCGTGGTCGCCGGCAACCCGGTGGTGCACCCCGGCAGCGCCAACGCCGGGTCGACCAACGTCAATGCCGACAACATGTTCAACAGTCCGGACGGGCTGGCCTTCGACCAGGATGGCCGGTTGTGGATCCAGACAGACGGCAACTATGGCAATAGCGGCGACTTCGCCGGCATGGGCAACAACCAGATGCTCTGCGCCGACCCGGTCAGCGGCGAGATTCGTCGCTTCCTGGTCGGCCCGAAGGGCTGCGAGATTACCGGCGTGGCCTTCAGCCCCGATCACCGCGCGCTGTTCATCGGCGTGCAACATCCGGGTGAAGACGGCGACTCGAGCTTCCCCGACCATCAGCCGGGCATGCGCCCGCGCTCCTCGGTGGTGGTGGTTCGCCGTGACGACGGCGGCGTGATCGGCGCCTGAACCCGCGCTGCATGAAATGACGCCCGCCAGGCTTATACTGGCGGGCGTTTTCGTTTGCAGACCCGCGTGCCATGCCCACTACCCTGCTCGGCCCTTGCGAGTACCGCGAGGAAATCCGCAAGAGTCGCTTCCTCGCCCTCGCCGCGCCAGTCAACAGCGCAGCCGAGGCGCAAGCCTTCATCGACAGCCACAGCGACCTGGCCGCCTCGCACAACTGCTGGGCGTGGAAGGCCGGCAACCAGTACCGCTTCAACGACGACGGCGAACCGGGCGGCACGGCTGGCAGGCCGATCCTCGCCGCCATCGAGGGGCAGGACTGCGATCAGGTGGTGGTGCTGGTGATTCGCTGGTACGGCGGCATTCAGCTTGGCACCGGTGGGCTGGCCCGCGCCTACGGCGGCAGCGCGGCGAAATGCCTGCAAGCCGGCGAGCGCCGTGAACTGGTGCTGCGGCAGCCCTTCACCTGTCATTTGCAGTTCGCCGAACTGCCGCTGTTCAAAGCGCGTCTGAACGAGTTGGACAGCCTGATCGAGAGCGAGGATTACGACGCCACCGGCGCACGTCTGCACTTGGCCGTCGCGCCGGCAGAGCACGCCGCGCTGGAACGCTTGCTGGGCGATATCAGCCGTGGCCGCGAGAGTCTGAAAGCGCCATGAAACGAACGACCGCAGCCCTGCTGCCGCTGCTGTGGCTCGCCCTGTCGGCCCACGCCGAAGTGCAGGAGCGTTTGCAGGAACAGTACTACGACCTGCAGGTAGCGTCCGGCGAGTCCCTCAGCCGCACCATCAACCAGGCCTCGCCGATTCGCCAGAACGGCCAGATCTACCACGCCTACACACGCTGGCAGGTGCAATGGAATTTCTGGTGGCGCGAGCAACGCGACGGTCGCTGCCAGATCGATCTCACCCGCACCCAGTTGAACGCCACCATCACCCTGCCCCGCCTCGGTGGCGGCGACGCACAGCAGCGCCAGCGTTTCGAACAGTACCTGGGCGCACTGCGCGAACATGAGCTGGGCCATTACCGCATCGGCCAGGCAGCAGCCGCCGAGATAGACGCGGCGCTGCTGGCGACACCTGAATACCCCAGTTGCACCGAGCTGCAACAGCAGGCCAACCGGCGCGCCAATGCCGTGCTGCAACGGCATCTCGAACATGAACGCCGTTACGACCGCGAAACCGGCCATGGCCGCAGCCAAGGCGCCAGGTTGACGGAATAACACTGCAGCAAAAATGTAGGAGCGGCGCCCCGCCGCGAATCGTGGCTGGACGCACTCGAAAGGCTTCGCCCCGAGGCGGGCCGCCGACAGGGGATTGCCGTGCCAGGCTTATCGGATCGACATTCGCTATGCTGATCTTCTTTCTCATCCGCCATGGAGCCTGACATGACTGCCTCCCGATCCATTCTGATCATCGGTGCCTCACGTGGCCTCGGCCTTGGCCTGACCCGTGAATTCGCCGCCCAGGGCTGGGCCGTGACCGCCACCGTGCGCAGCGCAGCGCAACAAGCCCAAGCCCCTCTGCAAGAACTCGGCGTACGCGTGGAGCAACTGGAGATGACTGATCCGAACAGCCTCGAGCAGTTGGCCAACCGCCTGAATGATCAGCAGTTCGACGTCATCTTCGTCAACGCCGGGGTCGCCGGCCCCGAGCACCACAGCACCGCACAGGCCAGCGCCGAGGAAATGGGTCAGCTGTTCCTGACCAACGCCGTCGCCCCACTGCGCGTGGCCGAGCGCCTGCTGCCGAACCTGGCCGCCGAACATGGGCTGATTGTGTTCATGAGCTCGATCCTCGGCAGCATCGAGGCAGGTGCCGGCCTGGGCATGCCGCTATATGGCGCCAGCAAGGCCGCGCTCAACCACCTCGTGCAGTGCTTCGTGCGCACTCAGGACAATCCGCAGCTCGGCGTGCTGCTGATGCACCCAGGCTGGGTACGCACCGACATGGGCGGCGCCGACGCCCCGCTGGATATCGACAGCAGTTGCAAGGGCATGGTCGAACAGGTCAGCGTTGCCGTCGGCCGGCCAGGCCTGAGTTATCAGGACTTCGAAGGCAATCCTTTGCCCTGGTAAAAGCGCTCAAACCGGGCCGCTCGCAGAAGCTAGCCCTGGTAGCCGCAAGTAGTGATTTCTGTTGCCCCCGGATTACATCCGAGCAACGGTCGCGGCTAAAGCCCCTCCCACAAGAGCAGCAGCTGTTTGTGGGAGGGGCTTTAGCCGCGCACGCGCGAATACGGTGCATTGTGCGCAGCATACGGAGAGACGTGCACCAATGGCAGGCATTGCAGTGCGCTCGGCCATAGGCGAGAGCCCATAAAATGGATTTTCTGACTCACTGGCCAAGTTTTTGCTTTAGCCCCGCTCAGTCATGTTCATGAGCGCTTCCCATGTCCGCCCCACCCGCTTCCCCACGCCTGCAGCTGACCGCCATCAGCAAGCAATACCCCGGCTGTCTGGCCAACGACCGTATCGACCTGACCATCGCCCCCGGTGAGATCCGCGCCCTGCTCGGCGAGAACGGTGCCGGCAAGAGCACGCTGATGAAGATCATCTACGGCGTCACTCAGCCCAGCAGCGGCGAGATTCGCTGGCAGGGCGAACGGCTGGCGATGCGCGACCCGGCCATGGCGCGCGGCCTGGGCATCGGCATGGTGTTCCAGCATTTCTCGCTGTTCGAGACCCTGACCGTCGCCGAGAACATCGCCCTGGCCATGGGCGCGGGCGCCGGTACACCGAAGCAGCTGGAGCCGAAAATTCGCGAGGTGTCGCAGCGCTACGGCATGGCGCTGGAACCGACCCGCCTGGTGCACAGCCTGTCCATCGGCGAACGCCAGCGCGTGGAAATCGTCCGCTGCCTGATGCAGGACATCAAGCTGCTGATCCTCGATGAACCCACCTCGGTGCTCACTCCGCAGGAGGCCGACGAACTGTTCGTCACCCTGCGCCGCCTGGCCGCCGAGGGCTGCAGCATTCTGTTTATCAGCCACAAGCTCGGCGAGGTACGCGCGCTATGCCAGAGCGCCACGGTGCTGCGTGGCGGCCGCGTGTCCGGCCATTGCGTGCCGGCCGAGTGCAGCGATCTACAGCTGGCGCGGCTGATGGTTGGCGATGCCGAGGGACTGGAAAGCAGCTACCCGAAAGTCAGCGGCGGCCTGCCACGACTGCGCGTCGACGACCTCAATTGGCACAACCCCGATCCCTTCGGCTGCTCGCTCGAACGCCTTCGCCTGGAGGTGCGCAGCGGCGAGATCGTCGGCATCGCCGGGGTCGCCGGCAATGGCCAGGACGAGTTGCTCGCTCTGCTCAGCGGCGAAACCCGACTGCCACGCGGTGAGCGCGAGCGGGTGAGCATCGATGCCGCGCCAGTGGCCAATCTGCACCCGGATGCGCGGCGCCAGCTGGGCCTGGCCTTCGTACCCGCCGAACGCCTCGGCCATGGCGCCGTGCCGGAGATGAGCCTGGTGGACAACGCCCTGCTCACCGCCTTCGGCCAGGGCCTGGTCAAGGGCGGCTTGGTGCAGCGCGGCAAGGTACGGGCGCTGGCGGACGAGATCATCCGCCGCTTCGCGGTGAAGACGCCGGGTGCCGACACCGCCGCGCGCAGCCTGTCCGGCGGCAATCTGCAGAAATTCATCCTCGGCCGCGAGATTCTGCAAAACCCGAAACTGCTGGTGGCCGCGCACCCGACCTGGGGCGTGGACGTTGGCGCCGCTGCGGCCATCCACCGCGCGCTGATCGCCCTGCGCGATGCCGGCGCGGCGATTCTGGTGATCTCCGAAGACCTCGACGAGCTGTTCCAGATCAGCGACCGCATCGGCGCGCTGTGCAGCGGGCGGCTGTCGCCGCTGACCGAGACGGCGCAGGTGTCCACCGTGGAAGTCGGCCGCTGGATGGCCGGTGAATTCGATCAACCCGCCGCTGCTGCGGCCTGCTGACGGAGCCCGTCATGCTGTTATCCCTGGAACCACGCGGCCAGCAATCGCGCCCCATGCTCTGGCTGTCGCCGCTGCTGGCCGCCGTACTGACGCTGCTCAGTGGCGTGCTGCTGTTCACCTTGCTCGGCCATGACCCGCTGCAGACCCTGCACACGCTGCTCATCGCGCCGGTCAGCGATTGGTATGGCGTTTCCGAACTGCTGGTCAAGGCGCTGCCGATCCTGCTTTGCGCCCTGGGCCTGGCGGTGGCCTACCAGGCGCGCATCTGGAACATCGGCGCCGAAGGCCAGCTGCTGATCGGCGCCCTGGCCGGCAGCGCCATGGCCCTGCAACTGATCGACTGGGAAAGCCGCTGGGCACTGGCCTGGGTAGTATTGGCCGGCACCTGCGCTGGCGCAGCCTGGGCCGGGCTCACCGCCTGGCTGCGCACGCAGTTCAACGCCAACGAAATTCTCACCAGCATCATGCTCAACTACATCGCGCTGAACCTGCTGTTGTTCTTCGTGCATGGCCCGCTGAAGGACCCGGCTGGTTTCAACTTCCCCGAATCGGCGATGTTCGGCGATGCCAGCCGCCTGCCACTGGTCAGCGAGGACGGGCGCCTGCACGGCGGCCTGTACCTGGCGCTACTGGCCCTGGTGGCGGTATGGGTGCTGCTGCACAAGAGCTTTCTCGGCTTCCAGATCAAGGTGCTGGGCCTGGACAAGCGCGCCGCCGGCTTCGTCGGCTTTCGCGAGAAGCGCCTGGTGTGGTTCGCCCTGCTGGTCAGCGGCGCGCTGGCCGGCCTGGCCGGCGTCGGCGAAGTGGCCGGGCCCATCGGCCAACTGGTACCGCAGGTGTCGCCCGGCTACGGCTATGCGGCGATCACCGTGGCCTTCCTCGGCCGCCTCAATCCGCTCGGCATCGTCGCTGCCAGCCTGCTGATGGCGCTGCTATACCTGGGCGGCGAGAACGCGCAGATGAATCTCAACCTGCCGCAGGCGATCACCCAGCTGTTTCAGGGAATGATGCTGTTCTACCTGCTGGCCTGCGACGTGCTGATCCTCTACCGGCCCCGGCTGAAGTGGAAATGGGCACGGCGCGAGACCCTCGCCGAGGCGACCACCTGACCGTGGGAGGGGCTTTAGCCGCGACGTTTTCAATCGAACGGCTGTCGCGGCTAAAGCCCCTCCCACCACAAGACACACTCTTTTTTATCTGCTGCATCCGAGGCTTCACGTATGGATCTCGATCTGTTGACCAATATCTTCTACGCCATGGTGCGTACCGGCACGCCGCTGCTGCTGGTGGCCCTGGGCGAGCTGGTGTGCGAGAAGAGCGGCGTGCTCAACCTCGGCCAGGAAGGCATGATGCTGTTCGGCGCGGTGATCGGCTTTATCGTCGCCTTCAGCACCGGCAGCCTGTGGCTCGGCGTGTTGCTGGCGATGGCTGCCGGCATGCTGCTGTCACTGCTGTTCGCCGCCGTGGCGCTGGGCTTCAATGCCAATCAGGTGGCCACCGGCCTGGCCCTGACCATCTTCGGCGTCGGCCTGTCCACCTTCGTCGGCGCCGCCTGGGTCGGCAAGCCGCTGTCCGGCTTCGAGCCCATCGTCATTCCGCTGCTGTCCGATATCCCGCTGATCGGGCGCATGCTGTTCGCCCAGGACGTGCTGATCTACCTGTCCTTCGCACTGTTCGCGCTGGTGGCCTGGGTGCTGCTGAAAAGCCGTATCGGCCTGATCATCCAGGCCGTTGGCGAAAACCCGGACGCAGCCAGCGCCATGGGCCTGCCGGTGCTGCGCGTGCGCACCCTGGCAGTATTGTTCGGCGGCGCCATGGCCGGCCTGGCCGGTGGCTACCTGTCGCTGGCGTACACACCTATGTGGGCGGAAAACATGACCGCCGGGCGCGGCTGGATCGCCCTGGCGCTGGTGGTGTTCGCCAGTTGGCGCGTCTTGCGTGTGCTGCTCGGCGCCTACCTGTTCGGCCTGGCCAGCATCCTCCATCTGGTGGCGCAGGGCATCGGCCTGTCGATCCCGTCGAACCTGCTGGCCATGCTGCCTTATGTGGCCACCATCGTGGTGCTGGTGCTGCTCTCGCGTGATGCGATCAAGACCCGGCTGTATGCGCCGGTATCGCTGGGCCAGCCTTGGCAGCCGGGGCATTGATGAGGAGAAGTCGCGGCTAAAGTCCCTCCCACAAAAGCCGATCCCACAGACTGCACTGGTGCTGTGGGAGGGGCTTTAGCCGCGACAAGGCTTTTATCGGCTATACCTTTGTCACACCCACCCGGGAGGCAAAGGAATGCCCCACTCAGCTCGCTTGCGCGCCGCTCGCTTCTCGGAGCCGCAGCGTATCTACCTACTCACCGCAACGACAGAAGGCCGTGAAACACTGTTCACGGACTTCGCGATTGGCCGCCTGGTCGTTGCCGAACTCAAAGCTGCGCAGCAGGACGGCCTAGCCGAATCGCTGGCTTGGGTACTCATGCCCGATCACCTGCACTGGCTGATTGCACTGCAGCAAGGCTCGATCAGCGACCTGATGCGGCGCATCAAGGGACGCAGCGCCAAGCACATCAACCAGCTAACCAAGCGCCAGGGAAAACTCTGGCAGGATGGCTTTCATGACCGGGCATTACGTCGTGAAGAAGATGTACTGCCGGCAGCACGGTATATCGTCGCCAACCCTCTAAGAGCGGGCTTGGTCAGCCGGGTGGGCGATTACCCGCTGTGGGATTCGGTCTGGCTCTGACCTCAGAAGAGTCGCGGCTAAAGCCCCTCCCACAAAAGCCGCTCCCACAGACAAATGCCATTCTTGTGGGAGGGGCTTCAGCCGCGACAGGCTTGTTGCCCCTGACTCCAGAGTCAGCTATCTTCGCCGCACGTCATTTCTGGCGCACCTGGATCAGCAGACAGGGTCAACACTGAGCTGGCTTACCTGACATCAACCTCAGAGGAGCCTGCTCATGGCAGCTACCCGTATCTGGATCAAGAACCCTCTCGCCATCTTCACCGCCAACGACCTGGACGCTTCCGGCGGCCTGGTGATCGAGGATGGCCGCATCGCCGAAGTGCTCGGTGCCGGCCAGCAGCCTTCAACACCCTGCAAGCAAACCTTCGATGCCCGCGAGCACGTGCTGCTGCCGGGCCTGATCAATACCCACCATCACTTCTACCAGACCCTCACCCGCGCCTGGGCGCCGGTGGTCAACCAGCCGCTGTTCCCCTGGCTGAAGACGCTCTACCCGGTCTGGGCGCGCCTCACGCCCGAGAAACTGGCCCTGGCCAGCAAGGTGGCGTTGGCCGAGCTGCTGCTGTCCGGCTGTAGCACCGCCGCCGACCATCATTATCTGTTCCCCGGCGGCCTGGAGAATGCCATCGACGTACAGGTCGAGGCGGTGCGCGAACTGGGCATGCGCGCCATGCTCACGCGCGGTTCCATGAGCCTGGGCGAAGCCGATGGTGGCCTGCCGCCGCAGCAGACGGTGCAACAGGGCGAGGTGATCCTGGCCGACAGCCAGCGCCTGATCGGCCAGTACCACCAGCGCGGCGACGGCGCGCAGATCCAGATCGCCCTCGCCCCCTGCTCGCCCTTCTCGGTGACCCAGGAAATCATGCGCCAGAGCGCCGAACTGGCCGATGATCTGGACGTGCGCCTGCATACCCACCTGGCCGAAACCCTCGACGAGGAGGACTTCTGTCTGCAGCGCTTCGGCCTGCGCACCGTGGATTACCTGGACAGCGTCGGCTGGCTCGGCCCGCGCACCTGGTTGGCCCATGGTATCCATTTCAACCCCGACGAGATCGCCCGCCTGGGCGCTGCCGGCACCGGCATCTGCCATTGCCCCAGCTCCAACATGCGCCTGGCTTCGGGCATCTGCCCCAGCGTCGAGCTGGAAGCCGCCGGCGCGCCGCTGGGCCTGGGCGTCGATGGCTCCGCCTCCAACGATACTTCGAACATGATCCTCGAAGCGCGCCAGGCGCTGTACATCCAGCGCCTGCGCTACGGCGCCGAGCAGATCACCCCGCAACGCGTACTCGGCTGGGCAAGCAAGGGCTCGGCGAAACTGCTGGGGCGCAGCGATATCGGCGAGCTGGCGGTGGGCAAGCAGGCCGACCTGGCGCTGTTCAAGCTCGACGAGCTGCGTTTCTCCGGCAGCCACGATCCGCTCTCCGCGCTGCTGTTGTGCGGTGCAGATCGTACCGATCGGGTGATGATCGGCGGCAATTGGCGGGTCATCGATGGGCAGATCGAAGGGCTGGATGTGGCGCAGTTGATCGCTGATCACCGGCAGGCGGCGAAGCAGCTGGTAAGCGGTTGATCGCGACCAATCAGCCGTAGGAGCGAGCTCTGCTCGCGAAGGCCTATACACCGAACGCTTCGCGAGCAGCGCTCGCTCCTACATGGTGGCTCGCAAGGCCAGTCATTCTTTGTACACCACAAGGCAGCAGCACTGGCTAGGTCGCGACTAAAGCCCCTCCCACAAGAACAGCGCCAACCTGTGGGAGGGGCTTCAGCCGCGACCGTCGTTTCATCAGTGCGAGCCCAGGAGCGACGCACCACAACACGCCATACAAGTCTGCCGCGCACCAATACCGCCCCAACTCCTGAGCAGGCGCACAAGCAGAACGCCGTTGCCTCGCCTATCTGTCTTGTTGGTCAGCTTTTTGCAGTCAGGGGATCAGCCAACCAACGGCCACCCCAACACCAAGACTGGAGCTGTACCCACCATGCACAAGAAGAGCAAGAAACCGCTGCTGCGCACCCTCGTCGCCGCCCTGGGCTTTGGCGCCATGCTCAGCGCCTCCGCCGCCGACCCGCTGAAGGTCGGCTTCGTCTACATCGGCCCCATCGGCGACCACGGCTGGACCTACCAGCACGAACAGGGCCGGCAAATGCTGATCAAGGAAATGGGCGACAAGGTCACCACCAGCTTCGTCGAGAACGTACCGGAAGGCGCCGACGCCGAGCGGGTGATCCGCAACATGGCCAAGGGTGGTTTCGACCTGATCTTCACCACCTCCTTCGGCTACATGAATCCCACCATCAAGGTGGCCAAGCAATTCCCCAAGGTGACCTTCGAACACGCCACCGGCTACAAGCAGGACAAGAACGTCGGCACCTACCTGTCGCGCTCCTATGAGGGTCGCTACGTTGGCGGCTTCCTCGCGGCGAAGATGACCAAGACCAAGAAAGTCGGCTACGTCGCCTCCTTCCCGATCCCCGAGGTGATCCGCGATATCAACGCCATCCAGCTGGCCCTGGACAAATACAACCCGGGCACCGAGATCAAGGTGGTGTGGGTCAACACCTGGTTCGATCCGGGCAAGGAATCCGATGCCGCCTACGCGCTGATCGACCAGGGCGTGGACGTGATGTTCCAGCACACCGACAGCCCGGCGCCGATCCAGACCGCCGAGCGCCGTGGCATCTACTCCGTCGGCTACGCCTCGGATATGGCCCACTTCGGGCCGAAGGCCGTGCTCACCTCCATCGTCAACGACTGGGGCCCGCACTACGTCAAATCCACCCAGGCGGTGATCGACGGCACCTGGCAGCCGCAGGACTTCTGGGGCGGCCTGGCCGAGGACACCATCGAGCTGCCGATCAGCGACCTGGTGCCGGCTGACGTGAAGGGCGAGGCCGAGCAGATCATCGCCGACATTCGCAGCGGCGCGTTCCACCCCTTCACCGGCCCGATCAAGGATCAGAGCGGCGCGGTGCGCATCGCCGAGGGCGTGAGCGCGACCAATGCCGAGCTGGCCTCGATGAACTACTACGTGGAAAACGTGAAGGCTGAAATGCCGAAGTAAACGATTGGCGGGTTGCACCCGCCCTACAGTGCGACGGTGCATGTAGGGCGGGTGCAACCCGCCACCGAGCAACCACCGATGCCGTCCCTGCAAAAGCAGAACCGCATCAAGGGGATCTCACCCGATCCCCCTTTCCGCTGCCCTGGGTACGAGAAGACTCGCAGCAACGCCCACCCGAGGCTCAACATGAACGCATTACCCATCATCGACATCGCCCCGCTCTACGCCGACGACGCTTCGGCCTGGCCTGCCGTCGCCGAGCAGATCGATCGCGCCTGCCGCGACTGGGGCTTCTTCTACATCGTCGGTCACCCTATCGGCGTCGAGCGCATCGACGCCCTGCTCAGTGCGGCGAAGACCTTCTTCGCACTGCCCGCCGAAGAGAAACTCAGGATCGATATCACCCAGACCACCCACCATCGTGGCTACGGCGCCATCGCCACCGAGCAGCTCGACCCGAGCAAGCCGAGCGACCTCAAGGAAACCTTCGACATGGGTTTTCACATGCCCGCCGATCACCCCGAGGTGCTGGCAGGCAAACCCTTGCGCGGGCCGAACCGTCACCCGGATATGCCCGGCTGGGCCGAGCTGATGGAACAGCATTACGCCGACATGCAGGACCTGGCCAAGACCCTGCTGCGCGCCATGGCCATGGCGCTGGACATCGAGCACGACTTCTTCGAGGCGCGCTTCCATGAGCCGATCAGCGTGCTGCGCATGATCCATTATCCGCCGCGCCACACCGCCACCAGCGCCGAGCAACAGGGCGCTGGCGCGCACACCGATTACGGCTGCATCACCCTGCTCTACCAGGACGATGCCGGCGGCCTGCAGGCGCGTGCACGCGATGGCGAGTGGATCGACGCACCACCGATTGCCGGCAGCTTCGTGGTCAACATCGGCGACATGATGGCGCGCTGGAGCAACAACCGTTACACCTCGACGCCACATCGCGTGATCAGCCCGCTGGGAGTGGATCGCTACTCGATGCCGTTCTTCGCCGAACCGCATCCCGACACGCTGATCGACTGCCTGCCGAACTGCTCCAGCGCGGATGACCCAGCCAAGTACACGCCGGTGACCAGCGCCGAGTACCTGCTGTCGCGCTTCGCCGATACCTATGCCTATCGGCGTGAGGAAGCGCAGGGCTGATGATGGCTCCCACGCTCCGGCGTGGGAACGATAAGAGCGAAGCGATCGCCGTGAGGAGCTACCCAGTTGACAGCCGTTCTGTAGGAGCCCGCTTGCGGGCGATAAGAGCTCGGACAAATTGATCGCCCGCAAGCGGGCTCCTACAGGCAGAGCGGACCGGGATATAAGTTCCAGTTGCCGCTTGCGGGAGGAGAAAAGAAAAGCCGTACCCCCTGAGCGCCCCCATCGACGCAGCACAGTCCTGTCCCACCGGTTAAACTTTGCCCATTACAAAGCCTGACAACGAGAACCGACCATGCCCGAATGGCTGAACGCCCTGCCCAAGGCCGAACTGCACCTGCACCTGGAAGGCTCGCTGGAGCCCGAGCTGCTGTTCGCCCTGGCCGAACGCAACCAGATCGCCCTGCCCTGGGCCGATGTCGAGACCCTGCGTGCGGCCTATGCCTTCAATAACCTGCAGGAGTTTCTCGACCTGTATTACGCCGGTGCCAACGTGCTGCGCACCGAGCAGGATTTCTACGACCTGACCTGGGCCTACCTGCAACGCTGCAAGGCGCAGAACGTCATCCATGTCGAACCGTTCTTCGACCCGCAAACCCACACTGACCGTGGCATTCCCTTCGAGGTAGTGCTGCGCGGTATCCAGCAGGCGCTGCGCGACGGCGAGAAACAGCTGGGCATCAGCCACGGCCTGATCCTCAGCTTCCTGCGTCACCTGCCCGAGGAGGAAGCGTTCAAGACCCTGGAGCAGGCCATGCCGTTTCGCGACGCCTTTATCGGCGTCGGCCTCGACAGTTCGGAGAAGGGCTTCCCGCCACGGCTGTTCGAGCGGGTGTTCGCCAAGGCACGTAGCGAAGGTCTGCACGCGGTGGCGCATGCCGGCGAGGAGGGTCCGCCCGAGTACATCTGGGAAGCGCTGGACCTGCTCAAGATCAAGCGTATCGACCATGGCGTGCGCGCCATCGAAGACGAGCGGCTGATGCAGCGCATCATCGACGAACAGATCCCGCTGACCGTCTGCCCGCTGTCCAACATCAAACTCTGTGTGTTCGAGCACATGGGCCAGCACAACATCCTCGAGATGCTCGAGCGCGGTGTGAAGGTGACGGTGAACTCCGATGACCCTGCCTACTTCGGCGGCTACGTCGGCGAGAACTTCGCCGCTCTGCACGAACACCTGGGCATGACCGAGGCACAGGCCAAACGCCTGGCACAGAACAGCCTGGACGCGCGCCTGGCCTGAGCAAGGCTCATCGCGGCTAAAGCCCCTCCCACGGAGCGCGGGTACTGTGGGAGGGGCTTCAGCCGCGACTGTAGTATCAGTGTTCCGAGAGCTTGCGCCGCTTGCCAGTCACCATCGACAACGGCAGGTTCTCGCGCAGCCGATAGCTCTCGAACAAGGCGGCGGCGATATGCAAGCCGACCACTGCCATGAGGCCGTTGGCACAGAATTTGTGGATTTGCAGCGGCAGATCCGCGCCCCAGAAATAATCGACCTCCTCCATCAGAAAGCCGGTCACACCCAGGCCGAGCATCAACCCCATCATCAGGATCATCACCAGCGCGCCCAGCGGCGAGTGCCCGAGACGGTGATACGGCTGCCCGCCAATCAATGCACGCAGATGCGCACCGAGGCGTGCCGGGGTCGGCCAGAAATCCGCCCAGCGCGCCGCCGGCGTGCCGACGAAACCCCATACCAGGCGGATCGCCAGCCAGGCCACGGCGTAATAGCCGAGCCAGCGATGCCAGTCTTCACCCTCTTCGGTAAAGAAGTAGTTGGCCAGGAAAGCGCCGGCCAGGGACCAGTGGAACAAGCGCACCACTGGGTCCCACAGGCGCACGGTCGCGGCGCTCATCAGCCTTCTACGTTGCTCTTGACCGGCTTGCCGCTGACCGGATCGAAGTAAATCTCGACCTTCTTACCGTCCTTGTCGAAGCCGTAGATTTCGTAGCAGTTGCCACCGGTAACCTTGAACTTGTTGATCTCGTAGCCCTGGGCCTTGAGGTCGGCCTGGAACTTGTCCTGATCCTGCCACTGCGACTTGTCGGCAGTGGTGCATTGCGTGGCAGCGAAGGTCAACGGGCTGGCCAGAGCCAGAGACAGCAGAAGCAGTTTGCGCATGGTGTAGTCCTCTTCGGTGCAGGGGAAAGTAGGTCTGCGAGGACCACTCTCGCGCCTGAACCTTAAGGCTCTATTAGCCCACGCAAAATCGTAGCCCGATGCAATCCGGGAAAGGTGGCTACCGTGCCCGGCCAAACGTAGGAGCCCGCTTGCGGGCGATCCGCATTGTGCAAGCGCCAATCGCCCGCAAGCGCGGCTCCTACGAGAGGATCGCTACGCTTCGTAGCTCCGGGCTAGCGAAGGCTCAGAAGTCGAAATCGACCTTGGCCCACAAGGTGCGGCCCGGCTCGTCGATGCGGGTGTCGGCCGGGAAGCCGAAGCCAGCATCACCAGCCAGGTTGAGGTGCTCGGCGTAGTTCTTGTCGAGCAGGTTATCCACACCGGCGCTGAGCTTGACCTGTTGGCTGACGCGGTAGGCGCCATTGAGCGAGAGCACGCCGAAGCCGGCGCTGTCGGCGAAGTCCTGCCCCACCACGTTGCCGCGCCCGGCCCCCAGATCACGGTTTGCGGGCCCTTGGTAACGGTCAGCCGATCAAAGGTTTCTGGCGAGATGTAGGAACTGGGTGCATCCATCCGCCCCGGACAGGCGCCGATCATCTGCCCGCCATCGGTGAGCAGCAGCAGGCGCGAGCCGAACAGGCCGCGCAACACCGGATCGCTGTTGCTGCCACCGCTGCGAATCGCGGAGAAACCGGGAATGGTCTTGAGGCAGTCGGCCGCATCGCTGGCCGGCACCGGCTGGCGTGGTTCCTTGGCGTCGGCCACCACAGTCAGCGGCGAGCTTTGCTGGATTGCCGTGATCACACTGGGTGGCAGTTCATGCACAGGCTCCTCGGCAGCCTGCAATGCAGTCATGGAGCACAGGCCACAGGCGACGGCCAGGGCGGACAAGGGAAAACGAGGGCGCACGGAAGCAGCGCCCGAAACGAAGGAAACGGACATGCGGATACCTGAAAAGTCGATTGCCGAAGGGGCCTGGTAACGGCCTCATGGGAGTGGTGACTTCAGGTACGCATCGGCGGTGCGCGTGACAGCGCATGAGGAAAGTTGGCGCCCAGCAGCGGTCGCTCAGGCAACCTCAGGGAGGTATCGCGAGATAACTCCAAGCGGCTCGCTAGCACCGAGCCATCGTCGGCCAGCACCGGACAATGCGAGAGCAGCGAGCAGTAGCCGCAGGCATCCACCTGCAACACTGGGCTGGAGCTGCTCGTTGGGGCCGGCACGCTGCCCGCCCCGTCATGACAGCCAAGCTCGTTCAGCCAGCGCCAGTCAGCTGGCTCGGCACACAGTTGCGACGCCAGTGGCGCCAGCATGATGAGGACGAACGCCAGCAGCCCAAGCTGGGCGGCGAGCGTGCGCCTGCGTGCCGTGAACAGTATCAGTGCTGGTGCTTGCCTGCATCATGACCGGCAGCATGATCATGGCCTGCCGGCGCATCTTTCTGCACGGCGACCTCGACCTCGACAGCACCGGTTTTCTCGAAGTTGAGGGTCAGCGGGAAGCGCTCACC
>RRZU012079858.1_pt1 | contig 19128 bp, 15 predicted proteins | sample 2165561 | NCBI WGS metagenome assembly RRZU01 (sample SAMN10456909, study PRJNA506462) | wastewater metagenome | isolation source: wastewater sludge | place: USA: Moscow, Idaho | reverse complement strand
GGCCAGGCCATGACGGCGGGCGAAGTGGCGCTGGTCATCGAATCGATGAAGCTGGAGCACAGCCTGGCGCCACGTGCCGATGGCGTGGTGGCCGAGGTGCTGGTCAGCGTGGGCCAGCAGGTCGCGCCTGGCCAGTTGCTGCTGCGCTTTGCGGCGCCCGTAAAAGCGGAGGCAACCGCATGACTGCGGACGAGTTGCGCGAAGCGCGCGACGCACTGGCCGCCACCGTCGAGCGCTTTGCCCGCGCCGAGATCGCGCCGCACGTCACCGCGTGGGACGCGGCCGGCGAGTTTCCGCGCGCGCTCTACCGCCGCGCCGCCGACCTGGGCCTGCTGGGTCTCGGCTATCCGGAGGCGTATGGCGGCACGCCAGCGCCGCACGCGCTGCGCCTGCCGATGTGGGTGGCGCTGTGCCGCTACGGCGCCAGCGGCGGCGTGCTGGCCAGCCTGCTGTCGCACAACATCGGCCTGCCGCCGGTGCTGGCGCTGGGCAGCGAGGACGTGAAACGCGAAGTGATTCCGCCCGTGCTGGCTGGCGCGCGCATTGCCGCGCTGGCGATCACCGAGCCGGGTGGCGGCTCGGACGTGGCGGCGTTGCGCACGACGGCGCAGCGTGAAGGCGGCGACTACGTGGTCGATGGCGAGAAGATTTTCATCACCTCAGGCATGCGCGCCGACTGGATCACGGTGGCCGTGCGCACAGGAGACGGGCGGGGCGCGAAGGACATCTCGCTGCTGCTCGTGCCCGGCGACAGCCAGGGCTTGAGCCGCACGCGCCTCGACAAGATGGGCTGGCTGTGCAGCGACACCGCGCACCTGCGCTTCGATGGCGTGCGCGTGCCGGCGCGCTACCTGCTGGGCGACGAGGGCGCGGGCTTCAAGGCCATCATGGGCAATTTCAACGCCGAGCGCTTTGGCATCGCCTGCGCCGCGCTGGGCTTTTCCATGGCCTGCTACGACGAGGCGCTGGTCTGGGCGCAGCAGCGCCAGACCTTCGGCAGCCCCCTGGTCGGCCACCAGGTGGTGCGCCACAAGCTCGTCGACATGCAGCAGCGCATCCGATCCACAGCGGCCTGGCTGGAGACTGTGGCCGCGCGCGCCGACGCGGGCGACACCGGGGCCGATTGGGTCGGTGAAGTCTGCGTGTTGAAGAACCACGCCACCCAAACCCTGCAGTTCTGCGCCGACGCCGGCGTGCAGATTCTGGGTGGTATGGGCTACATGCGCGGCACGGTGTGCGAGCGCATCTACCGCGAGGTCAAGGTGCTGACCATCGGCGGCGGCACCGAGGAAATCATGAAAGACCTGGCGGCCCGTCAGTGGCACATGATTTAAGAGATTTTCGGCCCTGGCGCGCGCCAATCAAGCGCAAGCAGCTACGAATAGAGGAGCACTATGTCTGACAAAGCCATCATCACCTGTTCCATCACCGGCGTGCTGACCGACCCCGCCCAGCACCAGGTGCCCGTGACGCCCGAGCAACTGGCGGCCGAGGCGCGGCGCGCCTACGACGCGGGCGCGTCGGTGGTGCACGTGCACTTTCGGCAGCAGACGCCGGGCAAGGGGCACCTGCCGTCGTGGGACCCGGCGGTTGCCAAAGCCTGCGTGGATGGCATGCGCGCCGCCTGCCCCGGCCTCATCATCAACCAGACGACCGGGGTGCTCGGGCCGGACTATCAAGGCCCGCTGGACTGCCTGCGCGCGACCAAACCCGAGATGGCGGCGTGCAATGCGGGCTCGCTGAACTACCTGAAGACGCGCAGCAACGGCACCTGGGCCTGGCCGCCGATGCTGTTCGACAACCAGCCCGCGAAGGTGAAGGACTTTCTGGACGTGATGGCCGAGACGGGCACGCTGCCCGAGTTCGAGTGCTTCGATGTCGGCATCGTGCGGTGCGTCGAGATGTACGTCCAAACCGGGATGTACGCGGGTTTGCCGGAGTACAACTTCGTCATGGGCGTTGAATCCGGCATGCCGGCCGATGCCGATCTGCTGCCGATCCTGCTCAAGCTCAAGATCAAGGACGCGCCGTGGCAAACCACGTTGATCGGCCGCAGCGGGATCTGGCCGGTGCACCGCCGAACGGCCGAGTTGGGCGGGCACCTGCGCAGCGGGCTGGAAGACACGTTCTATCTGCCCGACGGCAGCAAAGTCACGTCGAATGCGCCGTTGATCGAGCAACTGGCCACGTACGCGCGCGAGGCCGGGCGCGCTGTCGCATCGCCCGCCGAGGCGCGTCAGATGCTGGGCTTGGCGGTTGCGTAGACTACTGAGTTGATAGCTGCTCGCGCTTAACCAACGAGCGCTGGAGCGCATTTACGATTAAAAAAAGCCGCCTCGAGGGCGGCTTTTTTGCATGAGCCACGTCAATGGCTCAGGTCATCACTTCAGATAGTCAGACACCACCTTCCACTTGCCGTCCTGGATCTGTGACATGCGCGACGTGTCGCTGCCAAGGCGCTTGGTGGCGGTGAAGGTCTGCTGCGCGCCACCAAAGATGTCGGGTGCCAGGGTCATGCTGTCCATGGCCTTGATGAAGCTGTCGGTGGTCAGGCTGGGGCCGGCCTTGCGGGCGGCCTGGATGAAGCTGTCGACCACCGAATAGCCGTAGACCGAGAACACGGTGGGGTCGTCGTTGAACTTGGTCTTGTACTTGTTGGCCCAGAAGCGGATCGGTTGCGAGGCTTCGTCAAGGTACGGGTTCTGCACCGTCATCATGGCGTACAGGCCGTCCATGGGCTTGCCGCCCAGCTTGTGGATCAGGTCGGTGTAGGCGGCGCTCGAAGCCAGGAAGGTGGGCGAGAAGCCGGTCTTGCGGGATTCGCCGATGGTGCCGATGGTCTCGCGGATGATGGTGCCCAGCACCACGAAATCGCAACCTGCAGCCTTCATTCGCGCGACCTGCGACGAGAAGTCGGTGGCGCCGCGCTTGAAGCTGGTTTTCTCGGCCAGTTCGACGCCGATGCTCTTCAGGCCTGCCTCCGCGCCGCGCAGCACTTCCAGGCCGAACTCGTCGTCCTGATAGATCGCGCAGGCCTTCTTGGCGTTCTTTTCCTTGTAGAGCTTGGGCGCGCCCAAACGAATCTGGTCGAAATAGGTGGCGGCAAACGAATACTTCAGGCGGTTGTGCGGCTCATACATCTCGCGCGCGGCCGTGACCGGGAAGAAGCTGATCACGTTCTTGTCGAACAGCACCGGAAAGGTGGCCACGTTCTGCGCCGTGCCGATGTGGCCCAGCATGGCGAAGATCTTGTCCTGGTTGACCAGCTTTTGCGCCGCCAGCACGGCTCGCTTGGGGTCGTAGCCCGAGTCCTCAAACTTGAGATTGAGCTTGCGGCCGTTGACGCCGCCTTGCTCATTGACTTCGTCCACGCGCAATTGCATGCCCATGCGCAACTGCTTGCCGAAGCCGGCCAGCGGGCCGGACAAATCCTGAATGGAGCCGAGCGTGATGGTGTCTTTGCTGACACCTTGCGACTGCGCCAGCGCGGCACCGCTTGCGGCCAGCGACAGGCCCAGCGCGAGAATGGTGAATCGGGCTTTCATGGACATCTCCTTGGGTTCGATCAACGTGTGATCAGGGTTTGATGTAGTCGGACACGGGCTTCCAGCGGCCGTCCTGAATTTGCGACAACCGCGAGGTGGCGTTGCCGAGCCGCTTGGTGGCGGAGAACGAGACGGCTGGGCCGCCGAACAAATCGGGCGGGGCCGACAGGCTGTCCATGGCTTTGATGAAGCTGTCGGTGCTCAGGTTGGGCCCGGCCTTCTGCGCGCCCTGCACGAACAGGTCGAGCACCATGTAGCCGTAGGCCGAGAACACACCCGGGTCTTCGTTGAACTTGGTCTTGTACTTGTTGGCCCAGAAGCGCAAGCCTTGCGTGGCGTCGTCCAGATAGGGCGCCTGTGCCGTCATGGTGGCGTACAGGCCGTCCATCGCCTTGCCGCCCAGCTTGTGGATCAGGTCGGTGTAGGCGGCCACCGAGCCGAAGAACACCGGGTTGAAGCCGGTCTTGCGCGCTTCGGCGATGGTGCCAATGGTCTCGCGGATGATGGTGCCCAGCACCACCAGGTCGCAACCTGCGGCCTTCATGCGCGCCACCTGCGACGAGAAGTCGGTCGCGCCGCGTTTGAAGCTGGTCTTCTCGACCAGCGCGCTGCCCATGTCCTTCATGGCGGCTTCGGCGCCGCGCAGGACCTCAAGGCCGAATTCGTCGTCCTGGTAAATGGCGCAAACCTTCTTGGCGTTCTTGTCCTTGACCATGCGCGGCAACACCGTATGCATCTGGTCGTAATAGGTGCTCAGCATGGCGTACTTGAGCCGGTGCGTGGGCTCGTACATCTCGCGCGCGGCGGTGAGTGGCATGAAGTTGATGACGTTCTTGTCGAACTGCACCGGAAACGACGCCACGTTGCCCGCAGTGCCGATGTGACCGGCCATCAGGAAGATCTTGTCCTGGTTGACCAGCTTTTGTGCCGCCAGCAACGCGCGCTTGGGGTCGTAGCCTGAGTCTTCGACCTTCAGCACCAGCTTGCGGCCGTGGATGCCGCCCTGCTCGTTGATCTCGTCGATGCGCAACTGCATGCCGTTGCGCGCCTGCTTGCCGTAGCCGGCCAGCGGGCCGGACAGATCCTGAATGGTGCCCAACGTGATCTCGGTCTTGGCAACACCCTGCTGGGCCCACGCACCGCTTGCCACCATGGTCAGGCCAAGCGCCATGGACGCGAGAAAGACGGGTGCGTGTCGCTTCACTTCTGCTCTCCCAAAGGTGGTCATCGGTGTGATCGTCGGTGCCTGCTTTGAGCGGATTGTGGGCATGGGGTTCGCCCTGCCGTGCTCGTGATTTACCCTGATACGCCGGGCTGCGGCCGTGCACTTTCAGCGGTACATCGCTTCAATCTGCGGCGCGTACTTGGTCTGCACCAGCTTGCGCTTGAGCTTCATGGTGGGCGTCAGCTCCTCGTCCTCGGCGGTGAGCTGCGTGTCGAGCAGGAAGAACTTCTTGATCTGCTCCACGCGGGCGAACTTCTTGTTCACCTCGTCGATCACGCCCTGGATCAGCGCTTGCACCTCGGGCGCGCGCGTCAGGCTGGCGTAGTTGGAGAAGGGCACGTCGTGGTCCTGCGCGTACTTCTCGACGTTCTCCTGGTCGATCATGATGATCACCGTCAGGTAGGGCAGCTTGTCGCCGATCACCACGGCGTCGGTGACGTAGGGGCTGAACTTGAGCTCGTTTTCCAGCTCGCTCGGTGTCACGTTCTTGCCGCCAGCCGTGATGATGATGTCCTTCATGCGGTCGGTGATGCGGTAGAAGCCGTCCTCATCCACGGTACCCACGTCGCCCGTGCGCAGCCAGCCGTCATCGGTGAAGGTCTCGGCGGTTTTCTCGGGCAGGTTGAGATAGCCCTTGAAGACGTTCGGCCCCTTGACCTGGATCTCGCCCGTCGCCGGGTCGAGCCGCACCTGATTGAAATCCGCCGCCGGGCCGATGGAGCCGGGCTTGATGCGGTCGACCGGCACGCCGGTCGAGGCGCCGCAGGTCTCCGTCATGCCCCACACCTCCAACATGGGCAGGCCCAGCGCCAGGTACCACTTGACCAGCTCGGGCGATATCGGCGCGGCGCCAGTGACCAGAAAGCGCGCGCGGTGAATGCCGATCAGCTTGCGCACGTTGTTCAGCGCCAGCCAGCGCGCCAGTGTGAACTTGGCCTTGAGCAAAGCGGGCACTGGCTGGCCGGCCAGCACCCGATCGGCAATCTGCCCGCCGACGCCGATACCCCAGGCGTACACGCCTTGCTGCAGGCGCGTGCTTTCCTTCAGCCCGATCATGACGCCGGAATAGAACTTCTCCCACACGCGCGGCACGGCCGTGAAAACCGTGGGCGCGATCTCGCGCACGTTCTCGGGCACGGTGTCGGGGTTCTCGACGAAGTTGAGCCGGGCGCCGGCGTAGAGCGAAAAATACTCGCCCCCCATGCGCTCGGCGATGTGGCACAGCGGCAGAAAGCACATGCATTCGTCGGCCTGGTCGCGCGAGATCAGCGTGTTGTAGCCGCGCACGGTGTAGACGAGTCCCCCGTGCGTGTGCATCGCGCCCTTGGGCTTGCCGGTGGTGCCTGATGTGTAGACCAGGATCGCCACGTCGTCGGGCCGCAGCGCCGCCACGCGGCGCGCCATTTCGTCGGGGTGGTGCTGGTTGTATTCACGACCCAGCGCGCGCAGATCGTCCAGGCTGATCACGCCCGCGTCGTCCAGGTCGCGCAGCCCCTTCATGTCGAACACGACGATCTTCTTCAGGCCGGGCAGTTGCGCGCGCACCTCCAGCGCCTTGTCGAGCTGCTCGTCGTCCTCGACAAACAGCACCGAGGTGCGCGAGTCTTCGCACAGGTACTGCACCTGGCTGGCCGCGTCGGTCGGGTAGATGCCGTTCGATACGCCGCCGCAAGACAACACGGCCAAGTCGGCCATCACCCATTCGACCACCGTGTTCGACAGGATGGAGGCCGTGTCGCCTGCTGCAAAGCCCAACTGCATCAGGCCGCCGGCGATCTCGCGCACCGCCTCGCCGGTCTGCTGCCAGGTCCAGCTGCGCCAGATGCCCAAGTCTTTCTTGCGCAGCCACACATCCGGGCCGCGCTGGGCCACGGCGTTCCAGAACATGGCGGCAATGGTGTCGCCGGCGAGCACGCTGCTGGGCTGCGGCTGGATGTGTGAAAGGTCCCAAAGATTCGACATGCTTATCTCCAGGTCTTCTTCTTCTTCCACCGGCGCTCGCCGCGCACACCCTCATCCTTCATGCCGAGGTAGAACTCCTTGATGTCTTCCTTCTCGCGCAGGCGCTCGCAGGTGTCTTCCATGACGATGCGGCCGTTTTCCAGCACATAGCCATAGTCGGCGGCGTTGAGCGCCATGTTGGCGTTCTGCTCGACCAGCAAGATGGTGGTGCCGCGCTCGCGGTTGATGCGCACCACGATCTCGAAAATTTCCTTGGTCAGCTTCGGGCTCAGGCCCAGGCTGGGCTCGTCCAGCAGCATCAGGTCCGGCTTGGCCATGAGCGCGCGGCTGATCGCCAGCATTTGTTGCTGGCCGCCGGAGAGCAGGCCGGCATCTTGCGACATGCGCTCTTTCAGAATGGGGAAGTAACTGAACACCTGCTCGATGTCGCGCGCCACGCCGTCGCGGTCCTTGCGGGTGTAGGCGCCCATCAGCAGGTTCTCGCGCACCGACATCAGCGGAAACACCTCGCGCCCCTCAGGCACGTGCGACAGACCTTGCTGCACGACATAGGCCGGGTCGCGCGCGGTGATGTCGGCGCCCTTGAACTCGATGCTGCCCTTGCGCGGATCGATGATGCCGGAGATGGTTTTGAGGATGGTGCTCTTGCCCGCGCCGTTGCTGCCGAGCACCGTGGCGATCTCGCCCTGACGCACCTGCAGGCTGACGCCGCGAATGGCCTTGATCGGGCCATAGGCGCTCTCAACGTTGTTGAGCTTCAAAATGGCCCCAGCGCTTGATGGATCAGCGCTGGCAGCTATTGTTTGAGTAGCGTTCATTGCGCCGCCACCCTCCGCAAAGAGGACACGTCGTCAATCGAACCCAGATACGCTTCGACGACCCCCGGGTCGCTCTGCACCTCGCGCGGCGTGCCCACGGCCAGCACCTGGCCCTGGTTCATGGCCACCACGCGGTCGGACACGCGCGACACCAGCGTCATGTCGTGCTCCACCATCAGCACGGTGATGCCCAACTCGTGCACGATGTCCTGAATCCAGAACGCCATGTCTTCGGTTTCCTCGACGTTCAGGCCCGACGATGGCTCGTCCAGCAGCAGCAGGCGCGGCTCGGCGCACAGCGCGCGCGCCAGCTCGACCACCTTGCGCACGCCGTAAGGCAGGCCGGCCACCATCGAGTCGCGGTGGTGTTGCAGATCGAGCAGGTCGATCACGCGCTCGACGTGTTCGCGCGCCTGCAACTCGGCGCGGCGCGTGGCGGGCGTGAAGAACATCTCGCTCCACAACCCCGTCTGGCGGTGTGTGTGGCGGCCGATCAGCAGGTTGTGCAGCACCGTGGCGTGCTCGAACAACTCGATGTTCTGGAACGTGCGCGCGATGCCGAGCGAGGCGACCCGGTGCGGCGGCTGGTCGGTGAGCTTGACCGTGCCTTGCGGGCCGGCGTAGTCGATCTCGCCGCTGGTGGGCGTGTAGATGCGGCTGATGAGGTTGAACACCGTAGTCTTGCCGGCGCCGTTGGGACCGATGAGCGTGAACACCTCGCCGCGCCGCACGTCGAAGCTGACGTTGTTGACCGCCAGCACGCCGCCGAAGCGCACGCTCAGGTTTTTGGCTGAAAGCAGGATGTCGCTCATTTGAGGCGATCCGACTTTTGAAAGGACTTCTGCCGCTTGAACATGCCACGGCGGTAGAACGGGAACATCTGCAGCCAGGTGCGAACCTTCAGCCAGCGGCCGTACAGCCCCAGCGGCTCGAACAGCACAAACGCGATCAGCACCGAACCGTAGACAACGGCCTGCAAGCCCGGCGCCTGGCCAATGGCGTCGGGCAGGTAGTCCTTCACCATCGAGATGATCTGGGGCATGGCGATGAGAAAGATGGCGCCCAGGAACGCGCCATGCACCGAGCCCAGCCCGCCGATCACCACCATCAGCAGCAGATCGATCGACTGGATGATGCTGAACTGATCGGGCGACAGAAAACGCATCTTGTGCGCGTACAGCGCGCCGCCGATGCCGGCCAGCGCGGCCGACAGCGCGAACGCCAGCGTCTTGTAGCGCGCCAGGTGAATGCCCATGCTCTGCGCCGACACCTCCGAATCGCGGATGGCGACAAAGGCGCGGCCGGTGGACGAGCGCAGCAGGTTGACGATGGCCAGCGTCGCCAGCACGGCGGTGATAAGGCAGATGAAATAAAAACCTTCGCCCGAATCGATCGTCCAGCCGAAGATGGCCGGAGCCTTGACGTGCATGCCGGCGTTGCCGCCGGTCACGCTTTCCCAGCGCGCGAATATCTCCTCGACGATGAAGCCGAACGCCAGCGTGGCGATACCGAGGTAGATGCCCTTCAGGCGCAGCGCCGGCAGCCCCACCACCACGCCCGCCGCCGCCGCCAGCAGCGCGGCGCACACCATGGCCAGCGGAAACGGCAGCCCGGCATTGGTCAGCACCGCCTGCGCGTACGCGCCCACGCCCACAAACGCCGCGTGCCCGAGCGAAAACTGCCCGGTGAAGCCCGCCAGCAGCATCAGCCCGACGCCGATCACGGCATAGATCAACACGAAGGTCAGCTGCGCCAGCCAGTATTCGGGCAGCAGCCAGGGCGCCGCCAGCATGAACAGCAGCAGCGCCGAATACCAGAACACCTGTCCGCCATGCTTGGCCAGGCGAATGTCCTGGTCGTAGTCGGTCTTGAAGATGAAGCGCATCGTTCAGACCTTCTTGCGGAGTTTCTCGCCGAACAGGCCGTTGGGTTTGACCATCAACATGATCAGCACCACGATGTACGCCGCAATGTCCTTGAAGCCTTCGGGCAAGTAAAAGCCGGACAGCGATTCGACGATGCCGATGACCAGCCCGCCCACGATGGCGCCCGGCAGGCTGCCAAAGCCGCCCACCACGGCGGCGGGAAAAGCCTTCAGGCCGATGAAGCCCATGTTGGCGTGCACGAAGGTGATGGGCGCGAGCAGCAGGCCGGCAATCGCCGCCACCGCTGCGGCCAGCGCCCACACCAGCCCGTTCAGGCGCTTGACCGGAATGCCCATGTAATAGGCCGCCAACTGGTTCTGCGACGAGGCCTGCATGGCCAGGCCCAGCTTGCTGTACTTGAACAGCGCATACAGCGCGGCGCACAGCACGGCGGTGACGACGATCACCGCCGTCTGCTCCATGCTGACGACCAGGCCGCCCAGCGTCCAGGACTGATCCTTGTAGGGCACGGGCAAGGTGTGCGTCTCGGTGCCGATGCCGGGAATCATGGTGATCAGCCCGCGCCCGACGTAGCCCAGGCCAATGGTCAGCATCACGATCGAGAACGCCGGCTGGCCGAGGATAGGGCGAATCACCAGCCGCTCGGTCACCAGCCCCAGCAGCGCCATGGCGCCGATGGCCGAGATCACCGCCAGCCAGAACGGAAAGCCCAGCATCGTCATGCCGGCCAGGCCGGCAAAGGCGCCCAGCATCATCAGGTCGCCCTGCGCGAAGCTGACGGTTTCGGTGGCCTTGTAGATCAGCACAAAGCCGAGCGCGATCAGGCCGTAGATGCAGCCTTGCGCGATACCGCTGATGACCAATTGCAGAAACTGCACGTGCCTGGCGCCCGCCGGGGCGGGGGGTTCATGAAAGATGCCCGACTCTAATCAGCACCGCGCGCGCCGGGTGCCCCGAAAAACCCTAAGCTGTCGCGTGGGCGATAGCCCGCGTTCAAGGGGACTGGGGATGACGGTTGAGCTGGAAAAGCAGGGCGATGTGACCGTGGTCACGCTGGTGCGGCCGGATGTGCGCAACGCCGTCGACGGTGTCACGGCGCAGGCGCTGCACCAGGCGTTTGTCGATTTCGATCAGGACGACACCGCGCGCGTGGCCGTGCTGCATGGCGCGCACGGTCACTTCTGCGCCGGCTGGGATCTGAAATCCGGCGCCGAAATGGCGCGCGACTCGGCAGTCCATGTGGATGCGCTGCTGTCCCAATTGGACTACGCCAGCGCCGACGCGCAGCCGCTTGGCCCGATGGGGCCATCGCGCCTGCTGTTGTCCAAACCCGTCATCGCCGCCATCGAAGGCGCGGCGGTGGCGGGCGGCATGGAGCTCGCCCTGTGGTGCGACTTGCGCGTGATGGCCGAGGACGCGTACTTCGGCATCTACTGCCGCCGCTTTGGCGTGCCGCTGATCGACGGCGGCACGGTGAGGCTGCCGCGTCTGACCGGCCAGAGCCGCGCGCTGGACTTGTTCCTGACCGGGCGCCGGGTCGATGCGCCCGAAGCGCTGGCGATGGGCCTGGCCAACCGCGTGGTCGGCGCTGGTCAGGCGCTTGATGCCGCCGTCGCGCTGGCGCGGCAGATCGCCGCCTTTCCGCAAGACACCTTGCGCGCCGACCGCCTGAGCGCGCTCACGCAATGGGACTGGCCGCTGGCCGAGGCCCTGCACCGCGAGTGGACGCGCGGCAGCCAGCGCCTGGCCGACGCGCTGCAGGGCGCGGCGCGCTTTACCAGTGGCGCGGGCCGGCGTGGCGAGTTTTGATGGCGGCAGCGGTGCTTGTCGCCCCGCAGACAGGCGCTGGTCTATTTCGCCGATCAAATGCTTGGTAAATTCCTATACTGATCCGATTCACCTGCCTGGAGCCCCGCCATGACCGAAGCCTATGTGTTTGACGCCATCCGCACGCCGCGCGGCAAGGGCAAGAAGGACGGCAGCCTGCACGAGGTCAAGCCGGTCGATCTGCTGGCCGGCACGCTGACGGCGCTCAAAGACCGTCACGACTTCGACACCGCCGCCGTGGACGACGTGGTGATGGGCGTGGTCTCGCCGATTGGCGAGCAGGGCTCGGTCATCGCCAAGGTCGCGGCGCTCAAGGCCGGCTGGGACTGGCAATGCGCCGGCGTGCAGCTCAACCGCTTCTGCGCCTCGGGCCTGGAGGCGGTGAACATGGCGGCGCAGAAGGTGCGCTCGGGCTGGGAAGACCTGGTGGTGGCCGGCGGCGTGGAGAGCATGAGCCGCGTGCCGATTGGCGCGGACGGCGGCGCCTGGGCGCAAGACCCGGCGACCAACAGCGCGACCGATTTCGTGCCGCAGGGCGTGGGGGCCGACCTGATTGCCACGCTGGAAGGCTTTTCGCGCGAGGATGTGGACCGCTTTGCCGTCACCTCGCAGCAGCGCGCGGCGGCGGCGCGCGAGGCGGGGCGCTTCAAGGGCTCCGTGGTGCCTGTCACCGACTTCCTCGGCCAGACCATCCTGGAAGAAGACGAATTCATCAAGCCGCGCACCACGGTCGAGGCGCTGGCGGGCCTCAAGCCATCGTTCGAGCAACTCGGCGCGATGGGTTTCGACGCGGTCGCCATCAGCCGTTACCCGCAGGTCGAGCGCATCACGCATGTGCACCACGCCGGCAACTCGTCGGGCATCGTCGATGGCGCGGCGGCGGTGCTGATTGGCAACGAGGCGGCCATCAAGACGCACGGCTTCAAGCCGCGCGCGCGCATCGTCGCCACGGCGCTGTCGGGCGCCGATCCGACCATCATGCTCACCGGCCCCATGCCCGCCACGCGCAAGGCGCTGGCGAAGGCGGGGCTCAAGATCGAGGACATCGACCTGTTCGAAGTGAATGAGGCGTTTGCCGCCGTGCCGATGAAGTTCATGAAGGAATTCAACGTGCCGCATGAGAAGGTCAACGTCAACGGCGGCGCCATCGCCCTGGGCCATCCGCTGGGCGCGACCGGCGCGATGATTCTGGGCACGCTGATCGACGAACTGCACCGCCGCCACTTGCGCTACGGCCTGGCCACGCTGTGCGTGGGCGGCGGCATGGGGATTGCCACCATCGTCGAAAGAATCTGAATCAAACAGGCCTCCAGCGCTTTATGGGCAAGCGAAAGCAGCTATCAAATTCATAGAATCATGAAACTCAAGACCTTGCGCTACGCGCTGACAGACGGCATCGCCAGCATCACCTTCGACGAGGAAAACTCGCCCGTCAACACCATGTGCCTGCAGTGGCAGGACGATCTGCAGACCGTGACGGATCAGGTGGTGAAGGACAAGGACGCCATTCGCGGCATCGTGCTGGCCTCGGCCAAGAAGACCTTCTTTGCTGGTGCTGACCTCAAGGGCGTGATGCGCATGACCGGGGCCGACGCGCCCAAGGTGTTTACCGAGATCGAGCGCATCAAGAAGAACTTCCGCACGCTGGAAACGCTGGGCAAGCCGGTGGTGAGCTGCCTCAATGGCGCGGCGCTGGGTGGCGGCTGGGAAGTGGCGCTCGTCGGCCACCACCGCATTGCCGTCAGCGACCCGAAGATCCAGTTCGGCCTGCCCGAAGTCACCATCGGCCTGATGCCCGGCGGCGGTGGCATCACCAAGATGACGCGCCTGCTTGGCCTGATGGGCGCGCAACCCTATGTGCTGGAGAGCAAGCTGTTCAATCCCATTGAAGCGCAGCAGATGGGCCTGGTGCACGAACTGGTCGACAGCGCGGACGAGTTGATGCCCGCCGCTCGCGCGTGGATCGAATCGGTGCAGGGCGACGCGGAAGCCGCCACGCACCCGTGGGACCGCAAGGATTACAAGATGCCCGGCGGCACTCCGAGCAACCCGAAGATCGCTGGCGGCCTGGTGGTGGCCCCTGCCATGCTCAAGACCAAGACGCGCGGCCTGTATCCGGCGCCGCACGCCACGCTGGCCGCCATGGTCGAAGGCGCGCAGGTCGATTTCGACACCGCCATGCGCATCGAAAGCCGCTACCTGGCCGGCCTGATGACCAGCCCGGTGGCGAAGAACATGATCAACACGTTCTTCTTCAACCTGAACGCGATCAAGAGCGGGCAGTCGCGGCCCGACCCTTCGACAGGCTCAGGGCGAACGGGAAAATTCAAGCCTCAAAAGGTCGGCATCCTCGGTGCCGGCATGATGGGTGCCGGCATCGCCTACGCGCAGGCCAGCCGCGGCATCGCCACGGTGCTCAAGGATATGTCGCTCGAAAAAGCGGAGCAGGGCAAGGCCTACAGCCAGAAGATCACGCAGCCGCGCGTCGAGAAGGGCCGCCTGAACCCGCACGACCAGACGGCGCTGCTGAGCCGCATCACACCCACCGCCAACGCGGCCGACCTGAAAGGGTGCGACCTGATCATCGAAGCCGTGTTCGAGAACCGCGAGCTGAAGGCGCAGGTGACGAAAGAAGCCGAAGGCATGCTGGCCGAAGGCGGCTTCTTTGCCAGCAACACCAGCACGCTGCCCATCAGCGGGCTGGCGCAGGCTTCGGCTAAACCCGAGAAATTCGTCGGCATCCACTTCTTCAGCCCAGTGGACAAGATGAAGCTGGTCGAGATCATCCGCGGCAAACAGACCGACGACGAGACCGTGGCGCGTGCCTTCGACTATGTGCTGGCTTTGGGCAAGCTGCCCATCGTGGTCAACGATTCGCGCGGCTTCTACACCAGCCGCACCTTCGGCACCTACGTGATGGAAGGCGCGGCGATGCTGGGCGAAGGCATTCCCGCCGCCGTGATCGAGAATGCCGCCGTGCAAGCCGGCTTGCCCGTCGGCCCGCTCGCGGTGCTGGACGAAACCGCGCTGTCACTCTCTGTCCATGTGCTTGATCAGACCCGCGCCGACTTCAAGACCGACGGCAAGGCCTACGACGCCACGCCCGGCGAACTGCTGGTCGAGCGCATGGTGAAGGAGTTGAAGCGCAACGGCCGCGCGGCCGGCGGCGGCTTCTACGACTACCCCAAAGGCGAGAAGAAGCATCTGTGGCCAGAACTGAAAGCGCTCTTCGAACAGCCCGGCATCACATGGAACGTGCAGGACATCCAGGACCGCCTGCTCTACCGCCAGTCGGTGGAAACCGCGCGCTGCCTGGCCGAAGGCGTGCTTCCCACCGTGCACGACGCCAACATCGGCAGCATCTTCGGCATTGGCTTTCCGGGCTGGACCGGGGGCGCCATGCAGTTCATCTACGGTCAGGGCATCGACAAGTTTGAGCAGCGTTGCGCGGAACTGGCCAGCAAGTACGGCGATGGGTTCAAACTCAACGATGACGTGAAAGCGGCGATTCGGCAGTTCGAGCCGAAGTATTGATCTGCCATCGTTTCGTTAACGGCGCAATAGGCGCATGAGCGTGTCCGTGCGCTCGATCAAGTCGGCCCGACCGCGCGCTGCCGCAAATCTGTCTTTGTCACGAGTGTCTGGTGCCTCACTATTGATGTCATACGACACTTGGGAAACGTCCATGGCTGGGCGCGTGAACCAAGCCACTGGGATTGGGGTGGCGAGTTGCGGCACGCTGGCCATCCTTGATTGCTATGGTCTGCTTGCGCCGCGTCACTGAAACGCCACCTCCGCAAAACTCCGCAACTTGCGGCTGTGCAGCCGGTCCAGCCCGTTTTCGCGCAGACGCTCGATGGCGCGGATGCCGATCTTCAGGTGCTGATTGACGCGCTCGCGGTAAAAGTGATTCGCCATGCCGGGCAGCTTGATTTCGCCATGCAGCGGTTTGTCGGACACGCACAGCAAGGTGCCGTAGGGCACACGAAAGCGGAAGCCGTTGGCGGCAATGGTCGCGCTTTCCATGTCGAGCGCGACGGCGCGTGATTGCGAGAAGCGGCGTTGCGGCGCGCCGGCGCCCAGCAGTTCCCAGTTGCGGTTGTCGGTGGTGGCGACGGTGCCGGTGCGCAGCACGCGTTTCAGGGCGTCGTCCTTCAACCCGGTGACGTCGGCCACCGCATCCTGCAGGGCGATTTGCACTTCGGCCAGCGCGGGCACGGGGATCCACAGCGGCAGGTCTTCGTCGAGCACGTGGTCTTCGCGCACGTAGCCGTGGGCCAGCACGTAGTCGCCCAGTTGCTGGCTGTTGCGCAAGCCGGCGCAGTGGCCGACCATGATCCACGCGTGCGGGCGCAGCACGGCGATGTGGTCGGTGATGGTCTTGGCGTTGCTGGGGCCGACGCCGATGTTGACGAAGCTGATGCCGCTGCGGTCCGGCCGCACCAGGTGATACGCCGGCATTTGCGGCAGGCGCGGCGGCGGCGTCCCACCTTCGTCGCCGCCGCCCAGCCCGGCGCGGCGCGTGATGACGTTGCCCGGTTGCACGAAGGCGCTGTAGGGGCTGTCCGCGTTCTGCATTTCCATCTGGCCGAGCGCGATGAACTCGTCGATGTAGAACTGGTAGTTGGTGAACAGCACGAAGTTCTGAAAATGCTCGGGCGAGGTGCCGGTGTAGTGGCGCAGGCGGTGCAGCGAGTAGTCGACGCGCGGCGCGGTGAACAGCGCCAGCGGCTCGGGGTCACCCGGCGCCGTGGTGTGCGTGCCGTTGGCGATGCGGTCGTCCATCGCCGTCAGGTCGGGCAGGTCGAACACATCAGGCAGGCATTGGCGCTGCGCGGCGCTGAGCGATCCTTCAAAGTGCTCGTCCTCCGCCAGTGCGAAGGGCAGCGGAATCGGCTTGCTGCTGGTGCCCACTTCGAGCGTGGCGCCGTGGTTCGCGAGCAATTGGCGGAACTGCTCCAGATCGTAGTCGGCAAACAGGTCGGGGCGTGTCAGGGTGGTTTCGTAGTGGCCGGCGTGCGAGACAAAGCCGTAGGCCAGGCGCGTGTCGGGGTGGCGCCCGTGCGGCACGTGCAGGCGCACAAAGGGATAGAAGGCGCGCACGCGGATCAGCGGGCCCTGGGGTTCGGCTGGCCCCGCGATGTAGGCCGCCAGCGCGTTGCGCAGGTGGGCGCAGCCGGCGTCGTAGATGCGGCGCACCTGGGCCAGCGCGGCGTCGGCATCGGTGAAGGGCGCGGGGGGCTGAAAGGGGGGCAGCGAGATCATGAGCCATTGTCCACGGCCCGCATCGCCTGCGTTTGACGGGCGGCGGGTGGCTGCGGCGCTGGACGGAGATTTGTGAATCAAATCGGCCGCCAGCGCTTGCAGAACAAGCGCAAGCAGCTATAAAAATCGTTGCAAACCAGGTGGCACAACGCTCAGCCCTAGGACGGCGTGGCTTGGGTAGTGCGTCCTACGGCGCATCGCCGGCACGACAATATGATGGGTGCTGGCGCCGATTGCTGCGTTTTGCATAGCTGCTGGCGCCGTCTGAGCATGCGCCAGAACCCGATTTGATTCCCATGCCCCAGAACAAATCTGTCCCCGCGCCGGAGCGCGTGGTGCTGCGCCGGCGCTTGGCGGTGCTGCTGTGGCGCGCGGTGGCGGTGCTGGGTCTGACGCTGGGGCTGCTGGGCGTGGTGCTGCCCGTGGTGCCCACGGTGCCGTTTCTCATTCTGTCGGCCTGGGCGGCGAGCAAGGGTTGGCCGGCGTTCGAAATCTGGCTGCTGAACCACCGTCTGTTCGGGCCGCCGATCGTGCAATGGCGTGAGCGCGGCGCCGTGCCACGTCGCGCCAAATGGTTCAGCACGCTGATGATGGCCGCCAGCGGCATTGGCATGCAGTTTTTCACCGGGATTCCGCTGTGGCTGCGCGTCGCCGTGCCGCTGGTCATGCTGGCGGTGGCGATCTGGCTGTGGCTGCGGCCGGAAGAATGACGCTCCCCCTGTGGCGCCAGCGGCGCCTTCCCCAGGGCACAACGCTGGCGCTCGGGGAGAACCGGAGCGCGGCGTTTCCGAATGGCCTGCTCTGCGGCCCTTTGTTTTTTTGTGACTGCGAACGCCGATTCTTTTGATGCCTGAATCTGTTGCTCGCTCCGCCGCCAAAAGCCCGCGCGCCTTGCGCGGGCTGCTGCCTTTTCTGCGTCCTTACCGCGTGCGCATGGCCCTGGCGCTGCTGTTTCTGGTCGGCGCGGCGGCGGCCACGCTGGCTTTGCCGCTGGCGCTGCGCTCACTGATCGACGGCGGACTGGTCAGCGCCGACCCGGGCGCGCGGGTGATGGCATTGCGCGAGCACTTCGTGGCGCTGTTCGGCGTGGGCGTGGCGCTGGGCGTGTTCTCGGCGCTGCGCTTTTACATGGTGAGCTGGCTGGGCGAGCGCATCACGGCCGACTTGCGCAACGCGGTGTATGCGCACGTGGTGCGGCAAAGCCCGGAGTTCTTCGAAACCACGCAGACCGGCGAAGTGCTGAGTCGCCTGACCACCGACACCACGCTGGTGCAGACGGTGGTCGGCTCGTCGCTCAGCATGGGGCTGCGCAACATGGTGATGGGCGTGGGTGCGCTGGCCATGCTGGTCATCACCAACCCGCGCGTGATGCTGCCGGTGATGGGCATGCTGGCGCTGATCGTGTTGCCGAGCGTGTACGTGGGCCGGCGCGTGCGGCGCCTGTCGCGCGCCAGCCAGGACCGCGTGGCCGACGCCAGCGCCATCGCCGCCGAGGTGCTGAACGCCATTCCCGTGGTGCAAAGCTACACGCAGCAGCGGCGCGAATCGGCGCGCTTTGAGGCGGCGACCGAGCGCGCGTTCGACACCGCCGTGCGGCGCACGCGCGTGCGTTCGGTGCTGGTGGCGTTCATCATCAGCGCGACGTTTGGCGCGCTGCTGTGGGGCTTGTACCAAGGCACGCAGGCGGTGCTTCGCGGCGACATCACGGCCGGCCACCTGGGGCAGACGGTGCTGTACGTGATCGTGCTGGTCAGCTCGGTGGCGGTGCTGTCGGAGGTGTATGGCGAGGTGCTGCGCGCCGCCGGCGCCACCGAGCGGCTGATGGAACTGCTGCATGCGCGCTCGCCGGTCGATGAGCCGGCGCGGCCGGTGGCGCTGCCGGTGGCGCTGCCGGCGGCGCAAGGCGGCTCATCGGTGCGCTTCGATCACGTCACTTTTCACTACCCCTCGCGCCCGGCGCAGGCGGCGCTGCGTGACTTTTCATTGGACGTGCGGCCAGGTGAAACGGTGGCGCTGGTCGGTCCGAGCGGCGCGGGCAAGAGCACGGTGCTGCAACTGCTGCTGCGCTTTTACGACGCGCAGCAAGGCGTGGTCAGCGTGGATGGAGTGCCGGTGAATGCGGTGCCGCTGGATGAACTGCGCGGGCGCATCGGCATCGTGCCGCAAGACAGCACGGTGTTCTCGGCCTCGGCGATGGACAACATCCGCTATGGGCGACCTGATGCTGGCGACGATGAGGTGTTCGCAGCGGCACGTGCGGCGTTTGCGGATGACTTCATCCGCGCGCTGCCGGAGGGCTATGCGACGCATTTGGGCGAGCGCGGCGTGCGGCTGTCGGGCGGACAGCGTCAGCGCATCAGCATTGCGCGGGCGATGCTGAAGAACCCGCCGCTGTTGTTGCTGGACGAGGCGACCAGCGCGCTGGATGCGGAGAGCGAGCGCATGGTGCAGGCGGCGCTGGAGGCGGCGATGCAGGGGCGCACGACAGTCGTCGTCGCGCACCGGTTGGCGACGGTGTTGCGGGCGGATCGGATTGTGGTGATGGAAGGTGGGCGCATTCTGGACGAAGGCACACATGCGCAGTTGGTAGCGCGGGGTGG
>RRZU012029756.1_pt1 | contig 19132 bp, 17 predicted proteins | sample 2165561 | NCBI WGS metagenome assembly RRZU01 (sample SAMN10456909, study PRJNA506462) | wastewater metagenome | isolation source: wastewater sludge | place: USA: Moscow, Idaho | reverse complement strand
CCAGCATAAGATTTCAAAATCTTATCTACTCTAATTCTATTCTTTATAAATATGAGGACTTAGAGCTAGAAGTTAAATATAATCCTTTTGACTTAAATAAAATCAAAGTTTATGACCATGGATTTTTTGTTTGTGAACTTAGTACAGAATCTTTAAAAGATTTTACTTTGAGTTATTATGATTTGCAGTGCATTAAAAAAATATTAAAAATTAAGCTTCTAAATTCGGTTATAAACTTAAAAGAATATGCTGAAGAATTTAGAAAAATAATTGAAATAAAATACAAGGGCTAGTTTTAGTTTACTTCATTTTTACTAAACTTAATCTCTAGCCTTTTTTATATACCATTTTCCATATTCACCGTTTTTTTCTATTTGATTTTTCATAATTTTTAGAAATTCATCTCTTGAAATCTCTACTGCACCTATGCTTTCAAGGTGCGAGTTATGAACTTGACAGTCTATTATCTTATAGTCTTTTTCTTTTAAATAATTTCCTAAACTAATAAGTGCCAGTTTTGATGTATTGGCTTCTTTAGAAAACATAGATTCTCCATAAAACATTTTCCCAAGGTTTATTCCATAAAGGCCTCCTACAAGTTCTTCTCCCTTCCAAACTTCTACTGAATGAGCTATGCCATCTAGGTGTAATTTTGTATAAGTTTTTATAAAATCTTTAGAAATCCAAGTTTCTTTCCGACTTTTTGCACAAGAATTTATGACAGCAACAAAATTTTCATCAAAACTTACTCTATAGTTATTTTTCCTTATAAATTTCTTCATAGATTTAGAAATTTTTATATTATCTACAAAAAAAACTGACCTAGGATTTGGACTCCACCAAAGTACAGGTTCTTCTTCATTGTACCAAGGAAATATTCCTCGTGAATATGCTTCAATTATAAAATTTGGCTCTAATTTCCCTCCAAAAGCCAAAAGCCCATCTTCTCTTGCAAGATTTACAGGGGGAAAATTAGCCTTTTCAAAAAGTCTATATACAGGCATAAATCCTCCTAAATTCTAATTCTTTGTAAAATTTTTATACCATTCAAAGGAAAAATGAGATTTTCATCTTCCATGGATATTTCTATATAAACTTTATTTTTAACACCCATGAGTTTTATTTCTTCTTCCAATATATTTTCAATATTTCCTCGGTATTTTTTACCCAAATACTCAAAGTCTATGAGAGCTCTTTCATCTTTTAGATTATATATATCATATACTTCTTTTTGGATTTTTTTAAGGCCATATTCTTCTTCTAAAACCTTTATTTGTAAAGGACTATAAAAAATTTCAGGCATTTTATTACTTTTTTTCATATTACATTTAGAACAAAGGAGTACAGCATTGTAGGAACCATCAGGATTTTTAAGGCCGTAGCCTTTATCCAGAGGATAATGATGATCTATCGTAAGTCTTCTCTTGCTTCCGCAATTAAAACATTTATTTTCAAAGTTTTTAAAAATTATTTTTCTATCTTCTTTTGTAAATTCCAAATCCTTTATTCTATTTCTGTCATTTCTTTTGTGCCTTTTATCCCTCTTTATCAAAATTGCTTTTTGCCCTGGTTTGTTTATCAAAAAAGAAAAGATAATGATTCCCAATAGTATTAATAAAACGTACATGATAACACCCCCAAATATTCTATCACATTTTATTTAAAAAACCTCCTCAAGTTATATATACCTAGAAATTCCAAATTTCCTTGTAAATAAAATTAATAATTGAAATTTCGTAACTGCTTAGGCATAACGAGATAAATAAATTGAGTTTTATTGTTTTTATGGGGTTCGGGTTTGCCATTCAAGCATCCTCGCCTACGTGGCCGCTTGAATAGCTCCTGAATAGATACGAAATTTCCTAGAAAATATTTTCTTGAAAAAATTACTAATTAGTAGTATAATCCCATCATGGAAAAAAAATCGTATTTAGAAAAAGACCAATTAAATTTAAAATTATTCTTAATTCTTAATCGTTGTGGGCATTCTGTAAACAAGAATATATATCCAATATTCAAAAAAGAGCATATAACAGAAGCTCAGTTTTATGTTTTAGAACTTCTTTATCACAAGGGAGATATGAAAATTAAAGAAATAGTAGAAAAAACCTTTTCTAGCGGTGGCACTATGACTGTAATAATCGAAAATCTTTCTAAAGAAGGCTATATTATGAAAAAACAAGATGAAGCAGATAGGAGGGCAAGCCTTATTTCTATTACATCAAAAGGTACTTACTTAGTAGAAAAAATTTTTAGTGATCATGTTAATAACTTAGACAAAGTCCTGTCTATACTTAATAAGGACGAAAAAGAAAATCTTATGTCTTTACTTAAAAAATTGGGAAAAGCCCAATAATTTTTTCTGTAAAAATAGTACTAATTAGTACTAACTAAAGAAGGAGCATTTATGAAAAACACAATAAAAACTTTTATGGACGCAAAAAACAAAAAAAAACTTACAGTACTTACAGCTTATGACTATAGTACTGCAAAAATAATAGACCAAAGTGGGGTAAATGGGATTCTAGTAGGAGACTCTCTTGGAATGGTATGTCTTGGGCACAAAGATACTTTAAGCGTAACTTTAGAACATATGATACATCATGGGAAAGCTGTTGTTACTGGAACAAAAGATGCCCTTGTAATTATCGATATGCCCTTTATGTCTTATGAAATTTCTCCTGAACAGGCGCTTATAAATGGAGGAAGAATAATAAAAGAAACAGGAGCTCAAGCCTTAAAGCTTGAAGGGGGACTTGATATTATTCCTCAAGTAAGAGCTCTTGTAAAGGCAAAAATACCAGTTATGGGTCATCTTGGTCTTACTCCTCAAAGTGTTAATGTCTTTGGAGGCTTTAAGGTACAAGGAAAAGATGCTTCTGATGCTCAAAAAATAATTGAAGCAGCTCTGGCTCTTGAAGAAGCAGGGGCTTTTGCCATAGTTCTTGAATGTATTCCTTCAAAACTTGCAAAAATTATTAGTGAAAAACTAAGTATTCCTACTATCGGTATAGGTGCTGGGAAAGATTGTGATGGACAAGTTCTAGTTTGGCAAGATGCTGTTGGAATGTTTAGTGATTTTACTCCAAAATTTGTTAAGAAATATGCAGATTTAGGAAGCATCTTGAATAAAGCTTTTTCTGAATATACAGATGAAGTTGAAAAGGGGATTTTCCCAGAAGAAAAGCACGAATTTTCTATAAATCAAGAGGAACTTGATAAATTATATTAAGAATGTATCTACTCAGGCATAACTAGATAATAGAATCCATTTTTTTGATTTTACAGGGGTTTGGGCCAATGTCGTCAACTTAAGGAAAAAATAAAGATTTAAACCTTGGGCGTCTGCCCAAACTCGACCAGCAAGGGTTGCTGGACACCTTAAAAATGAAGCAATTAAGGGGTTAAGCGTCCCCATCCGCTTGGAAGTATCCTGAGTAGATGCTTGAATAACTATTAGAGTTCAATTTAAGGAGGTTTCATGTTAGTAATTAATAATATAAAGGAACTTAGAGAGCAAATAAAAGCTTGGAAAGATTATGGTTTTAGTGTAGGTTTTGTCCCTACTATGGGTTACTTACATGAAGGCCATGGTTCTCTTATAGAGAAAGCAAAAAAAGAAAATGATAAGGTTGTCGTTAGCATTTTTGTTAATCCAACTCAGTTTGGACCAAATGAAGACCTTGATAAATACCCAAGAAATCTTGAAGGAGACAAAGCTCTAGTTAAACAAACTGGGGGAGACCTAATATTTGCTCCAGAAGTAGGAGAAATGTACCCAGAAAGTATTTATACTTTTGTAAACACCTCAGTTTTAGACAATAATCTTTGTGGTTTATCTAGATCAGGCCATTTTAGAGGAGTTTGTACTGTTGTTGCCAAACTTTTTAATATAGTTATGCCTCACAGAGCCTACTTTGGGAAAAAAGATTATCAGCAATTAGCTATAATTAGAAAGATGGTCCATGATTTAAATTTTGATGTAGCGATTATTGGTTGTGATATTGTTCGTTCTGAAAAAGGTCTTGCGTTATCCTCTAGAAATTCTTACCTAACTGATGGAGAAAAGGAAGAAAGTTTAGTTTTGTATAATACTCTTCAAAAATTAAAAGAAAAAATTAGTAATGGAGAAAAAAATGTATCTAAACTAATTAACTGGGCTATGGAAAATATTCATTCAATTCCTTCAACAAAGGTTGATTATATTAAAATTGTAGATATAAACACTATGGAAGACTTGGAAAGTATAGAAGAGAAAGCCCTTATTGCCTTAGCTGTATATATAAATGAAAAAGTTAGATTAATTGATAATATAGAAATAACAGGAGAGTAGAATGCAAATAATAAAATTAAAAGGAAAAATCCATAGAGCTACTGTTACTCAGGCAGAGCTTGATTATGTTGGGAGTATTACTGTTGACCAAGACTTATTAGATGCTTCAGGTATAATGGAGTATGAAAAAGTTGAAATTGTTAATATTAACAATGGAGAAAGATTTGAAACTTACACTATTTCTGGAGAAAGAGGTAGCGGAGTTATTTGTTTAAATGGAGCTGCTGCAAGATTAGTTCATAAAAATGATAAAATAATAATTATGGCTTATGGTATGTTTACCCCTGAAGAAGCAAAAGAGCACAATCCCTTTGTAGTTTTTGTTCATGATGATAATAAAATTCATTCAGTATCAAGATATGAAAAACATGGAAAACTTGAATTAGTGTAACTCAAGCTACGCGCCCTAGTTGTTACAAAAACATAAAAGAGCTTACATTCGTAAGCTCTTTTATTCATATAGATACATTTCTTCAAAATCTTTTTTTGGTATAGGTTTGGCAAAGTAAAATCCTTGTATATAATCTGCACCTAATTCCCTAAGTTTTAGATATTGTTCTTTCGTTTCAATTCCTTCACAAATAGTTTTGATATTCATCTTTTTTGCCATTTTTATAATTTGTTGTACAATTATCTCAGCCTTTTTATCAGTAAGTATATTTTTTATAAAAATCATATCAATTTTTAGAATGTCAATGGGCAAACTTTTTAGATGAGTAAGAGTGGCATAACCAGTTCCAAAATCATCAAGGGAAATTCTAAAACCTAATTCTTTTAACTTTTCTAAAGTTTTTGCTGCTTCTTCTATATTATCTATTACATAAGACTCTGTTATTTCAAAAGTAATAACTCCCTTTTCTATATCATAATCAGCTACTATCTTTTCTATTTCATTTATAAACTTATTATTCGATAATTGAACTGCAGAAATATTAATAGCAAGAGGTATGTTTTTTTTATAATTTTCTTTCCAAAATCTATAAATATCTAAAACTTTTTTAATGAATTTTAGTTCTACTTCAATTATAAACTTATTTTTTTCCAAAATTGGTATAAACATATTTGGTGGAATTATCTTTTCTTCTGATTTTATCCAACGCATAAGAACTTCAGCTCCAACAATTTCTTGAGTCTCTGTATCCATATATGCTTGAAAAAATGGTTCAAATTCATTTTGAGCATAAGCTTCGTATAAAAGTTCTTCCAGTTTTAAATCTACATAGTATCTTTTATACATATTTTTATGATAAACAGAATAATTATTCTCTTTTGCATACATAAGAGCTAAACGCGAACGAAGTACCAGCTTCTCAAGAGATTCTTTAACCCCAGAATATACAAGCCCTATTTTGATATTTATAAAAATATAACCATCTTTTGCCTTAACTGGCGTTTTAAAAAAGGATATAAATTCCAAAAGTTCTTGTCTTATTTGATTAGTTTTTTCTCTTTTTAATAAAAATTTATATCTTCCTTGTTGAGTCTTATATATTCTTATTTCTTTACCAAAAGTATCTACTAATTTATATGTAAGTAATTTCTCTGCTTTGATGAAATTTTTAGATGAAAATGAGTTACAGATTTCTAGGTTAAGCAAAAAAAAGCTGTCTTCACTATTATAACAGCTAATAATCCCCTCTTCAAATTGGGGCTTTGTAAAATAATAATTTTTATAATCATCTACTAATATTGTATCAATTTTAGTTTCATTCATAAGCATACTCCAATATAACTCTCTTAATAATATGACTATCGCTCATTCGGCTTATTTTTTAAAGAGTTAATAAAAATTTCGTTCAAAAAAAATATTATTTTTTGAAAAATCATATTTCATTCATAGTACCCTATTTCAAAATTATTGTCAACCTTTAAGTAAGTGATAAATATATCACTTAACAATTCTTTACTTTTTTGATATAATTTGATTTTGAGATAATTACTTAGGCATAACCAGATAAATAAATTCAATTTTTTTATTTTTATGGGGCTAGGGGCAAAGCCCTGTAATTTCCCATCCAAGGGTTCACGCCAAAGGCTTGGACCCTTGGATGTAGCCTATTAGTTACTATTTGAGGAGGAAAAAATGAAAGAAATTTATTTAGATAACAGTGCATCTACTCAAATAGATTTAGATGTTTTGGAATATATGTTTAGAATTTTAAAAGAAAGTTATGGAAACCCTTCTTCAGTTCATAAAGAGGGTCAAAAAAGTAGAAAAATTATAGACGAAGCTAGAGAACTCATAGCAATTTTTCTAAGAATAAAAGCTAGAGAATTAGTTTTTACTTCAAGTGGTACAGAAGCCAATAATCTTGCCCTTAGAGGGATAATGAAAAGCGCTAAATATAAAGGCAAACACATAATCTCTACAAAAATAGAGCATTCTTCTGTTCTAAAGACTCTTGAAGATTTGGAAAGAGAAGGTTTTGAAGTTACTCTTCTTGATGTAGATTCCGATGGAAACATTGATTTAAAAGAACTTGAAAAGGCTATAAGACCAGATACTAGACTTATTTCGGTTATTCACGCAAGTAACGAAATAGGAACTATTCAAGATATTAAAAAAATCGGAGAAATCTGCAAGAAGAAAAAGATAGTATTTCATGTAGATGCTGTTCAAAGTTTTGGAAAAATCTTATTTTATCCAGAAGAATATAATATAAACCTAATGTCTATATCGGCTCACAAAATTTATGGCCCAAAAGGTATAGGAGCTCTTTATATATCTACTGGAACTAAACTAGAAAAAACTGTAACTGGTGGATACCAAGAAAGAAACAGAAGAGCTGGAACAGAAAATGTTGCTGCCATAGGTGCTTTTGGAAAAGCTGTTGAAATTGCTTATTCTAATATCCATGCAGAATATAAAAAAGAAGAAGAGCTTAGAAACTATATGGAAGAGCTTATACTAAGAGAAATCAAAGATGTCGCTATAAACGGCAATCTTTCCCATAGGCTTCCAAATATTTCTAATATTACTTTTGACAGAGCAAGTTCAGAGTCTATATTATTTAATATGGATTTAAAAGGAATTTGTATTAGCGCTGGTTCTGCTTGTTCTTCTGGAACTCTAAATCCAAGTCATGTATTATTAGCCCTTGGCCATGATAATAAAAAAGCAAAATCAAGTATTCGTGTAAGCCTTGGAAAGTATAATACTAAAGACGAAATAGAAATTTTTGTAAAAGAATTGGCTCTTGCTGTGGAGCAAGAGAGAAATCTTTCAGATTTATATTAATAACAGCAAGGCTTCCTTGCCAATCCCTTTTTTTAAAATTACGTAACTTCAGTTACTAATTAAAGTTACGCAGTAGATTAAAAAATCTTGTTTTACGAAAATCAACAAGGTATTTTCCTTGTTTTCGGGGGTACGGGGTGAAGCCCAATGTCAGCAACTTAAGGGTAAACACAGGTGTCTACCCCGACAGCATCCACTTTTTAGCGCCTCTCTTTAGAAAAAGATTAAATATTCTTAGTTGCAAAACTTAGAATATTTTATGCAGAGCGAGGTGTTGAGGTGAGTTTGATCTTTTGACTTTTCTTAAGTTGACTACATTGGTGCAAAACCTCGTCTTTTTACCATAAGTTAAGCTAACAACAGATAATTCTGTTTATATAAATATTAAGGATAGCTTTTTCCTATCACTTAAAAAAACTAGGAGGAAATGGTGGAAAATTTAAAAAAATTTGAACATCTTTTAGAGTTCAAAGAAGAAAACAAAAACATTACTGTAGCAGTAGGTATGAGTGGTGGCGTAGATAGCTCTACTGTAGGTTACCTACTAAAAAAACAAGGTTACAATGTTATTGGTATCACTATGAAACATTGGTCTGGAATGGATGAATATGCTAGTGACACTAACTCAAAAAGTTGTTGCTCATTAGATGATATTCATGATGCCAAAAGAGTTTGTGATGACTTGGAAATACCACATTATGTTATTAATCTTACTGAACCTTTTAAGGAAATCGTAGTTGATTATTTTATTGAGGAATACTCTAAAGGAAGGACTCCAAACCCTTGTATGGTGTGTAATAGAAACATTAAACTAGGAAAGCTTATTGATGCAGCATTAAAACTGGGCGCTGATTATATAGCTACAGGACACTATGCTAGAATAAAAAATGGTCTACTTTCAACAGGAGATGACCCTAGAAAAGACCAAGTTTATTTTTTGAGCCAAATGAAAAAAGAGTATGTAAAATACTTAATGTTCCCTATTGGAGAATTTGAAAAACCTATGGTTAGAGAACTTGCTAAGGATCTAGGCATTAGAGTTCATGCTAAAAGAGAAAGTCAGGAAATTTGTTTTGTAGAAGACGGTAAGTACAAGGAATTTTTAGATACTATGACTGACGGAAAAATTTCTAAAGCTGGTAATATAGTTTTGGAAGATGGAACTATTGTAGGAAAGCACCAAGGTATTACTTCTTATACTATTGGACAAAGAAAAGGTTTAGGTATCTCTTATCATGAACCTTTATATGTACTAGAAATTGATGCTAAAAATAATAGAGTCATTGTTGGAAGTGACGACAAGCTTTTTAAAAACTCAATAATAGGACAAAATATTAATCTTTTTACAACAGATAACATAAAAGATTTGAATAATCTTCAATGCTTTGCAAAATCTCGTTCAAGAGATAGACTGCATAAGGGCTATGTAAAAGTTCTAAATGATAATGAAATTGAATTTATTTCAGAAGATATGTTTAGAGCAGTGACTCCTGGGCAGGGGCTTGTGCTCTATACAGAAGAGGGCGTTGTTATAGCAAGTTCTTTTATTAAGTAAAATTTAGGGCAATATGTGAATATTGCCCTTTTTTATTTAAAAATAATAGTAACTCAGGCATCTAAAAAAACTGAAATATCAAGCTATTATACGCGACTTCAGCCCGCGGAGAGGAGGAATTGCGGGACGTCCCGCCCGTAAACAATGCTTTATTTCTTTATTTAAGAATTGTTTAACTCCTCTAAATCTTTGATTTTACTTGTTTTGTTATGCCTGAGTAGTTACATTTTTTATTCAAATAAAAATAAGAGCCTGCCCTAAATTGTTTGGGCACGCTCTTATTTTTTAACTTGTTGAATATTTATAAAAAATTTATCCAGTAAAGATACTAAATTTTCATGCTCTTCCTCGGTAAAATTTTTAAGTGCTATAGAATTAAATTCCTCATAGGCTTTTACAAACTCTGGCAAATTATTTTTAGCCTTTTCAGTAAGATACAAGAATCTTTTCCTTTTATCACTTGTGTCTTTTTCACGATAAATATAGCCTTTTTCCAATAAACCTTTAGTGAATTTCGATACTAAAGCAGCATCTGCTTTTAATATATCGCTTATCTCTGTTTGGGTTATAGAAGGATTGTCTTTTAATATATTAAGATAAATACCTTCCATCCTAGAAAGGTCTAAAGAGTCTTTTATTTTAGTATGGTGATTGAAGTAGAATTCAAGCTCTCTATTTATTAAAGATATGTAGTTACTACTACGAAAATCTCTAAGAATAAATTCATTTTTTGTGGCTTTCTCTAAATCCATTATGCTCCCTTCATCAATTTATATACTTAGCATATTTTAAAGCAAAGTATAATAAATTGTCAAGAATTATATTTTTGATCTTTATTTAGAGAGCATGATTTCATTAATTTTATGATGAAATTTATTTGGAAAGAGCCAAATTTAGTATGGAATTTTTACTACTTTTTAAATCTAAAAAATATATTTTCTTATTTGCACCTTGAACAAGACCTGATAATAGATTGTATAGTTCTTCTCTTTTATGAAAATTATTTTTTTCCCAGTCATAATCTATCTTTACACTCCCGTTCAAAATAAAGGGGTTTTGCATGAAATTGACAAAATTCAAGTTCCAAAGTTTACTTCCTATATCTATTACTATTATTATATCTGATTGTTTATTTAGTTTTAGGAAACTTGCAGGAGTACCCAAACTTAAACCTTGAAAATTTATTTTATTATTTAATTCAAATAAAGTTTCTGACTCTTTAACTCCATTTCTTAAGGTATAAAAAAGTTCTTTATTTTTATCTTTGATATTTTTAAACTCTTTAATATTTTCAATAAAGTTTTTTGAAAAATCATAAAGTTTATAAAGAGCCTCTACAAGTTTTTCATCAAAAAACTCCTTATTATTAATCAGTTCTTCATAAAATTCATGAGCATACTTATAATTTTTCTGAAAAAGTTCCTTAAAAAATTCTGGAATATCTTTGTAGTGTTTAGAAATATTTTCAATAAAAGCCTTATCGATTTTTATTTTTCTAGAAAGCTCTGTGGCTTCAAAAATATCTATTTTGAAAAAAATAATCAGTATTTGTCTTATTTCATCATGATTTAGATAAAATTTACCATAATCAAAATAAATTATACTTAGAGAGCAAAGTGCATATATATATGGATTATCTAAAATTCTCTCATTTTTATCAAAATTTAAAAAATTTGTTTGTTTTTCCCTTGAAAAACTTTCTAATTTTTCTAATAATATTATATTTCTACTTGGAGAAATGACACTTATATTATTAATACCTTTATCTTTTGCTGTTTCAATTAGCTTAAAAATATAATCATGTAAGTCTTTTTTCTCTTCAAACTCTCTATTAATCCCAATCTTTTTTGAGTTTAGAGCTAGAGTTTTGTTGTAAAAAAGATTACTGTAAATCCCTTCCAAATCTTTATCCGGACTTTCTAGTTTGATAACTTTATCTAAATTCAAAACTTCTTCATCTTTAAAAAAATTTGGAAAATGCACTCCATAGGCTCCAAATTTATTTTTATATAAAGAAAATTTTGAAAATTTACTTAAAAAAATATTTATACAAGGAATTTGGCTTTGATAATCATCTACCAAGATATACTTGTACTTTTTTATTTTCTCCAAATAGTCCTCGTTTTCCAAAAGATAATTATTATATATGTATAAGCATGAAGGATAATCAAAAACAGCTTGTTTTAAGGTTCGACCTAAATACAATTCTAACAAGTTTTGCAATTCCTCATAGTCTTTTTCATGAAGCTTTGGTAAAAAGTCTTGCTTCTGTATAAGATTTGAAAAATTATTATAAGATATATTCCCAGTAGATAAAGAATATAAGTTAGATAACATTTTTTGAGCTATTTCTTGACTAGAATAGTTTATTCCTTTTAGTTTATTTTTTTCTCTAAAAAATTCTACTAACTTAGTCATTAAAGTCTGGGAACTTTCAAAAGTCAAAAAAATAGGACTAGCATCTGAATCAAAGTTTTCTTTTAATAAATCCCAATTATTTCTTATTTCTTTTTGAACAAAAGAAAAGTAAGACAAAATATTATTGCTTTTTTCATTATATGTATTTTTATTCCAAAAAATTTTGTCACTTCTTTGAAGAATAAAAACTAAAAATTCCTCTTCTTTATATTGCTTTTTTAACTCAATATAATGTTCAATTCCCTTTTTTTTTAGTATAAAACTATTATTTGATTCAATGCAAATTTTTCCCATTATAAACCTCCAAATACATTGTACAAATTAAAAGATAAAAAGTAAATAGCCTTGATTTTTTTCATTAATTAATGTATTATAGAAGTGGTTTGGTTTTGGAAAGGGGTAATAAAATGGCATTAGACAAAAAGGAATTTTTTGAAAAATATCTTATTGAAGAGGAATATTTTGAGAGCACAGGTCTAGACTGGGATGAGCTTTTAGCTATCTATGAGGACTATAGTAATATAGTTCCAAAATTAGAAATTGATTCTCAACATATAGTTTTAAAACTTATTGATGTTCCTTCAGTCCATTCAGTGAGAAAAAGGGTAAAAAACCCAGAACACCTTTTAGAAAAAATTATAAGAAAAGGTAAAAAATATCTGGATCTTGGTATAAATAGGGAAAACTACAAAAAAATAATTACTGATCTTATTGGTATTAGGGTGCTTCATCTATTTAAAGATGAATGGACAACTATCCATGATGAGATTATGCATCTTTGGGAAGTAAAAGAAACTCCACAGGTTAACATAAGAAAAGGGGACAATGATGGAGTGGATTTTGAAAAAATAGTTGAGGAAGCTGGCTGTGAGCTTATTGTGAGAAAATATGGATACAGGTCTGTTCATTATCTAATCGGGACACCTTTAAATAAAAATGAAGAAATACAGGTTGAAATTCAAGTAAGAACAGTTTTTGAAGAAGCTTGGAGCGAAATAGACCATAAAATAAGATACCCTTATGATACTCAAAGTGATATCTTAAGTGAATACCTAGCTATTTTTAATAGAATAGTTGGTTCTGCTGATGAAATGGGCTCTTTTATAAAAAAATTGAAAGAAGAACTCCGAACACAGGATAAACTTGTTGGTAAAAGAAGTACAAATAATATAAATGAAGTAGAATGAGGTCAGCTTTTAAGCTAACCTCATTTTTTTAAACTCTAAATTTTGCTGCATGATTTGAAAGATTTGCAGAAGTTTCCTGTAATTCTTGTGAAACTGATTGTAATTCCTCCTCTTAATTTAATGATAAATTTCACGTGTAATTTTAAAAAAATATGAACTGATAATTAATTTGTATATCAAATTTTGTATGTAAGTACAAAAATAGAACGAATTCTGTAGTGTGATTTTATATTAATTTATGCCCTTTGTCAAGAAAAATCAAAATATTCTTAACAATATTACTTTTTATAAATCGGAAATTTATTTTATTTTTTGGAAATTGATGATATAATAAATTTTAGGAGGGTGCTTATGAATAAGGTAATTATGCATTATGATATGGATGCTTTTTATGCTTCTATTGAAATACGAGATAATCCACACCTAAGAGGAAAGCCAGTTATTGTTGGAACAAAAGTCGTAACTACCTGTAGTTATGAAGCTAGAAAATTTGGTCTTCACTCGGCAATGAGAGTGAAGGAAGCCCGTAAATTATGCCCTAGAGGTATTTATCTCCCTTGTGACAAAGATAAATATGCAAAAGTAGCTTATGAAATTCAAAGTTTAGTTATAAAAATGTCTGATAAAGTGGAATTTGTAGCATTTGATGAGGCTTACATTGATATAACAGAGCTTTATAAAAAATATAATAATCTAGAATATATAGCAAAAAAATTTAGAGAAAGAATTTATGAAAAAGTCAAGCTTACTTGCTCTGTAGGTATTGCTTATAATAAACTTTCTGCTAAAATAGCTTCAGAAGTGAATAAACCCAACGGATTTTTTATTATAAATAACGAAGACGAATTTATAAATTATATAAAAAATAAAGACATAAGAAAAATTCCCGGTATTGGAAAAAAAACAGAAGTACTTCTTAATAATTATGGAATATTCACTGTAAATGATTTATATGACAAATCATTAATTGAACTTCAAGGATTATTCGGACACAGTAGAGGCATTCAACTTTATGAAAATGCCAGAGGTATTGATAACAGTTCGGTCTCTAATGAAAGGCAACATAAATCTATTGGGAATGAGACGACTCTAAATAGTCCTGTTAGAAATGAAGAGTTTTTTAGAGAATCAATTAAAAAAATATTTGATGGAGTTTATGAAAGATTAAAAGAAAAAAATTTTTATGCAAAAACTTTAACTATTAAAATCAGGTTTTCCAATAGAGAAGTTACCCAAAAATCTAAAAGTCTCAAGGATTTTTCCAAAAATTATAATGATTTTTATAGGGTTTTATTAGAACTACTGGACGAAATGGATTTAGATAAAGAAATTATTTTATACGGTTTTACTTTTTCAAATTTACAAGAAAATATAAATGAGCAATTAAGCTTTGAAAATGTAGAAAAATTTAAGAAAAACAATAAAATTCTTATGTTACAAGAGAGAATAAAAGAAATGGAAAAAAAGAACCTGTGAGAAGAGCTTATTAAAATTTAATTGTAGTAACTTCAAATATATGCAAGAAGTCCACACCTATGGTGTGGACTTCTTGCATTGAAAATACGGGCTTTACCCCGAACCCCCATAAAAAAATTTAATTAGTTTATCTTTCAGCTTTTAATTTTTCAGCCATAGCTAGAGCTATTCTTTCTGCTTTAGCATAATCTTCTTCTTTTGGAGAGCAATATACATCAAATCCTTCGCCAACTACTTCGATATTTTTCATTTTTCCTGAAAAGGCTTGAAGATTATTAAGTCCTCCTCCAGACCACGAATATGTTCCAAATAATCCTAAAAATCTATTTTTTAATCCATATAATTCTAATTTACTAACAAGAGCTTCTATAGGCGGATAAAGTGCTGTGTTATATGCACACGAACCTATTATCAAACCTTTAAATTTCCATATATCGCTTAATATATATGATTGATGAGTTTTTGACGCATCATATACTCTTATATTTTTGATTCCTTCAAGAGCTAGTTTTCTGGCAATAGCATTGGCTGTTTTTGCTGTATTTCCATACATAGTACCATAAACAATTACTACTCCTTCTTCTTCTGGTTCAAGTTTTGACCATTTATCATAATGAGTAAGAACTTTTTGAAGATTACTTCTCCAAATTGGTCCATGAGTAGCACAAATATATTTAATGTCTAAGCCACCTAATTTTCTTAAAGCTGCTTGAACAGGAGCTCCATATTTACCAACTATATTTGAATAATATCTTCTCATTTCATCTTCATAAAATTCAATATTTAGCTCATCATCAAAGATTCCTCCGTCAAGAGCTCCAAAGCTTCCAAAAGCATCTCCAGAAAATAAAACTTTATTGTTTATTTCATAAGTTACCATAGTTTCTGGCCAATGAACCATTGGTATCATAAAAAATTGTAAAGTATGATTACCTAATTCAATCTTATCTCCTTCTTTTACTTCATAGAAATTTTTATTTATTCCAAAAAATGCCTCTACCATTGGGAAAGTTTTCGCATTTCCTACTATTTTTACTTCAGGATATCTAGCTATCACATCTCTCACAGCACCTGAATGGTCAGGCTCCGTATGATTTATAACTAAATAATCAAGATTTCTTCCTTTTAAGACTCTCTCAACTTTTTCTAAAAATATATCACTTTCTCCAAATTCAACAGTATCAACAAGTACAGTTTTTTCATCAACTATGATATAAGAATTATACGCAACACCTCTTTCAAGGGGCCACATATTTTCAAATCTGTCTGTTTTCCTGTCATTAGTTCCAACCCAATAAACATTTTCTGTAATATTTACAACGTCGTACATCTTAACCTCCTAAATTCAAAACCATACCTTAATGGTGTATTTTTTCATATTATATTAATTATTCCAAAAAAAATCAAGTAAAGTTTTTCTCAAAGCTTTAATTCCTTACAAAAATGTGCTACAATTCATTATACATTAAAAATACTCATAAATCAAAAGAAAAGAGGTAATAATGAATCCGATATTTTTAAAGTTAGGTTCAATAGAAATTAGATATTATGGACTTATGTATGCAATATCTTTTTTACTTGCTATATACATAGCCAAAAAATGGGGAAAATCAAAAGGAATAAACGAAGAAACTATAGAAAATTTTGCCTTTACTGCAATCATTTCAGGACTTCTCGGGGCAAGAATTTATTATGTTTTATTTAATCTTGATTATTATGGAAAAAATCTTTTAGAAATCCCTGCTGTATGGCATGGTGGACTTGCAATACACGGAGCAATCATAGGAGGATTTTTGGGAAGTTTGGCTTTTTCTTTAAAAAAGAAAATTAATCTTTGGGATTTAACTGATATTGCTGCTCCTCTTCTACTTATGGGACAAGGAATAGGAAGATTCGGTAATTTTATGAACGGTGAAGTTCACGGAGTTCCTACCTTTACTCCATTAAACGTTATTTTTTCAAGCAACAGTAAGTTTTTTGAGTGGTACAATACTTATCAAAACTCTTCTTTAGAAATACAAATGAAGTTTAAAGAATTAGTTCCTTGGGGCGTTGTTTTCCCTAGTGGAAGCCCTGCTGGAGACGAATTTCCCGGGGTAGCCTTACATCCTGCTATGCTTTATGAAATGGTACTAAACCTTATAGGTTTTGGAATTTTGGTATATCTCTTCAAAATGAAAAACTATAATAAAGGTGTCATCACTATGACTTATATAATTTTTTATTCTTTAATAAGAATTTTTGTTAGTTTCTTTAGAGCTGAAGACCTAATGGTAATGGGTATGAGAGCTCCTCATCTTACTAGTCTTGTAATGATGATTATGGCTATAGCTGGAATTTATTTTTTAAATAGAAAAACTAAAGCTTAATCTTTTGATTAAGCTTTTTTATAAAGGAGACTTTTAAGATGAAAAAAATCATTTTTTTAGTATTTATCATTGTTATATTTGGTTTTTCATATAGTAAAGATAAGTATATTAATAAGTCAAATGCACCTAAGGATATTACTTCTCAAATGACTTTGGTTCAAGTGGAATATATTGATTACAGTGGCAAAGAAAACCTAGGACTTCTGGTAGTCAATAAAAAAATAGAAAAAGAAATTATCGAAATTTTTAAAGAAATCAAAGAAAGTGGATTTCAAATAGAAAAAATGATTCCTATATCAGAATATGATTGGGATGATGACAAATCCATGGAAGATAACAATACTTCTGGATATAACTACAGATTTGTAGCAAATACTACTAAATTATCTAATCATTCCTTTGGAATGGCAATAGACATAAACCCTCGTTACAATCCTATGATAGTTAAGGATAAAATTTATCCTCCTAATGGTTCCTATTCCAAAGAAAACAAAGGAACTATAGTAGCAGACTCTCCTGTAGTAAAGGTATTTAAGAAAAGAGGATGGACTTGGGGAGGAGATTATAAGACTATTAAAGATTTTCAACATTTTGAAAAAGTGATAAAAAAGTAGCTCTTACTGGAATTTCCAAAAAAAAAGTGCTATATTATATAGAGATTAAACTACTCAGTTTACATCCAAGGGACCACGCCGACGGCGTGGTCCCTTGGATGATAGATTACGGGGCTTTGCCCCGAACCCCATAAAAGAAAAAAAATTAATTTTATTTGTCAGTTATGGCTGAGTAGATACTTTTAGAGATTAAAATTTTGGGAGGACACTATGAAAAAAATTGCTATACCTTTGGCTACAGGTTTTGAAGAAACTGAAGCAATAACAGTTATTGATATATTAAGAAGAGCTAATTTAGATGTAACTACTATCTCTATTGGAGAAACTCTTGTGGTCGACGGAGCTCACGGAATTAAGGTAAATGCTGACAAACTTTTTGGAGAAATAGATTTTGACAAGATGGATATGATAGTTCTTCCTGGCGGAATGCCTGGGACTATAAATCTCGATAATCACATAGAACTTAAAAAAAGAGTTATTGAATTTGATTTAGATGAAAAATGGATTGGAGCTATCTGTGCTGCACCTAGTATTATAGGTAAACTTGGACTATTAGAAGACAAAGAAGCTACTTGCTATCCTAGTTTTGAAGACAAGCTTTTTAATGCCAAAATCTCTGAAAAAACTACTGTTGTTGCAGACAATATAATCACGTCTAGAGGTCTTGGAACAGCTATAGAATTTGCCCTTACAATAGTTGAGAACCTTGTTAGTAAAGAAAATGCTGAAAAACTGGCAAAGGCTATTATTTATAAATAAATTTAGAGCATATTTAGTCACTAATGGTTCAAATAAACACCAATGAAAGAAGCTATGATTAATTTTGAAATTAAGTAGTTTAAATAATAACCCTGTAGAAGCTCTATATAGAGCTTCTACAGGGTTATTATATTTTTTGAGCCTCTACTATATATAAATTTAGTAGAATTTTTTAAGTAATCTGTATCTAATCAGGTTAATTTTATAAAACTACCAAACTTTTTTCTTGACTTTTTTTATAAAGATTAGTATTATATTTTTACTTTGATAAACAAATTATTTTAGGAGGAAATATGAAGAAAATATTTATTCTTGCCATGCTTATGTTATCTAGTTTTACTATGGCAAATGTTGTTAATGTTTACTCAGAAAGACATTACGATTCTGATAAACAATTGTATGCAGAATTTGAAAAACAAACAGGGATTAAAGTTAACGTAGTTAATGCCAGTGCCAATGAGTTAATATCAAAACTTGAGTTAGAAGGGCAAAATACTCCAGCTGATTTGTTTGTAACTGTTGGAGCAGGAAATCTTTATACTGCAAAATCAAAAGGTTTATTACAAAAAGTTGATTCTAAAGCACTAAATAATAACATACCAAAAGAATTTAGAGATAAATCTAACGAATGGTTTGGTCTTACTTATAGAGCAAGAATATTAGTTTATGACCCAACAAAAACAAAAGTTTCAGAACTTTCAACTTATGAAGATTTAGCTAGTCCAAAATTTAAAGGTCAAATACTTACAAGAACATCTACAAACTCGTATAATCAACATTTAATTGCTTTCCTTATAGCAAATAATGGTTACGAAAAAACAGCAAAATGGGCTAAGGGTCTAGTAGATAATTTCGCTAGAACTCCAAAAGGAAATGACAGAGACCAAGCTAAAGCAATCTTAGCTGGTGAAGGAAAAGTTGCTATAATGAACACTTATTACATGGGACTTATGTCTGTTTCAAAAGACCCAGTAGAACAAGAAGTATTCCAAAAATTAAAAATATTCTTCCCTAACCAAAAAGGTAAAGGAACTCACATAAATATAAGTGGTGCAGGTCTTACTAAACATTCTAAAAACAAAGCAAATGCTGTAAAACTACTTGAATTTTTATCTGATAAAAAAGCTCAAGGCATATTTGCAGCAGCAAATTATGAATATCCTGTTAACAAAAAGGCTGAACT
>RRZU010839259.1_pt1 | contig 19135 bp, 19 predicted proteins | sample 2165561 | NCBI WGS metagenome assembly RRZU01 (sample SAMN10456909, study PRJNA506462) | wastewater metagenome | isolation source: wastewater sludge | place: USA: Moscow, Idaho | reverse complement strand
GTTATTTGTTGAACAATTGAATTCGTTATGATCTAGAAAGTCTACACTGTTAAAAAATCAACTCCGGCAATGGATTGACTCTCAGGCCTTTTTTATAAAGGCTTTATTCGGTCAATTAAGCTGGGAAAGTTGAGTAATTATATATTTAAAAACATATAATAAGCGAATCTTGTAAAAATAACAAGGATCGATATTAATCTTCGTTTAAACGTTTATATGAAATCAAAAGTGGTATATATTTAAGCAAGTTTGATTTGTTTATGACCGAAAAATACTGCTTAAACGAAAAGAGTTAAATCATTAAAAAGAAAAGGTTGGGAGAAACAATGAAATCAATCAGATTACGTCTTATCACTATGTTTACGGCACTGATTTTGGCGGTAACCGCAATTCTCGGCGTTATTGTTATCAATCAGTTCACCAGCGTTCTTGAGGAGGATGCCCATGAACAATTACAGAATATGGCCACCGTTCAGGCCCGATATATTGAAGCGAAGCGTGATGCCGAGCTCCAATATATGGCAAGTCTGGCCCAGAACTCGATATTGCTTGATGAGGCAATTCCGCAAAGTCAGCGGGTGGCATTTTTGGAGGCGGAAGCAACCCGAGCTGGTTATGATGCTTATGTTTTAGCCGATCTGGCCGGAAATGGGGTCACCCAGAACGCCACGGGTGATACCGTTAATGTTGCTGACCGGAGTTATTTTAAAGGCGCTGCCGCCGGGACACCGACGGCATCGGATATCACCATCAGTAGGGTAACTGGAGAGCCAGTTATACTGTATGCGACACCAGTTTATCAAAACGGCGCTATTGCGGCGGTGCTATACGGTCGCAAAGAGGGTACTTCATTAAGTGAAATTACCAAACAGATTAGCTACGGAGAAACAGATTTTGCCTCGCTGATCAACAATGAGGGGATTGCAGTTGGTAATACCAACCTTGATCTGGTTAAGCAACAGTTTAATTTTGCTAAAGCCGATGAAGAAAATCCCGATTATGCTCAATTGGCAGAATTGGTCCGCAGTAAGATGTTAGCCCGGGAACCGGGTTTCGGAGACTATACCCTGGAGGGCAAAGAATTCTTAGTTGGTTTTGCACCGGTAGAAGGCAGTCCCTGGATTAGGTCTGTGGCCATGGATCAGGCTGAACTGGACGTCCAGGTTGCTGAGGTTCGTAATACGATCATAACAGTCATTATTCTGGCGATTATCGCAGCCGCCTTTGCCGTATTCCTGATTAGTGGCTCGATTGCCAAACCGATCGTGGCTACCACTGAAGAATTAAACCGTTTGGCTGGTTTTGATTTTCGCCATGATGGAAGTTCCAATGCTGTTAAATACGTTAATCGTCAGGATGAAATTGGCACTATGCTCAAAGCGGTGGTGACGATGCAGGAAAACGTGCAGGAAAATCTGATCGATAAACTTGAACACATTGCCCAGGGGAATTTGAATGACGAGATTGTCATGGTTGGTGAAAATGATCAGGTCGGCCCCGCCTTACAGGATACTCAAAGTGCTATTAAAACCCTGGTTACAGACACTAACATGTTAGTGACCGCCGCGGTTGAAGGACGGCTGGATGAACGGGCTGATGCCTCTAAGTATAACGGTGATTATCAAAAGGTTATTGCCGGGGTTAATCAGACGCTGGATGCCGTTGTTGAGCCAATTAAAGAGGCTTCAAGTGTTCTGGAAGCGATGGCCAAAGGTGATCTTGACAAAAATGTGCAAGGGCAATACAAAGGTGAACACGCCGTTATCAAGGTTTCGGTCAACAAGACTTTTGACAGCATCAAAATGTTGGTCAGTGATACCAATGGTCTCGTAGAAGCTGCAGTCGCCGGTGAACTGGATACCCGCGCTGATACATCCAAACATCAGGGTGAATATGCCAGAATAATTTCGGGCGTGAACGCCACCCTCGACGCCATGGCTGAACCAATTCAAGAGGCTTCTGGGGTGCTCGAAGAAATGGCTCGTGGTAATCTTGATCAAGCCATGGAAGGTAGTTATAAAGGTGAGTATGCCGTCATTAAAGAATCAGTCAACCGTACCTTTGATAGTATCAAAATGCTGGTGGGTGACACCAACGGTCTGGTGGAATCGGCTGTTGCCGGTGATCTTAACGCCCGGGCGGACACCTTCAAACATAGCGGTGAATATGCAAAAATTGTCGCTGGCGTCAATGCCACCCTGGATGCGATGGTAGCACCGATACAGGAAGCCAACACCGTTCTGAAAGAAGTGGCTAACGGCAGTCTTAAGCTGCGAATGGAAGGGGAATACATGGGCGAGCATTCCGCCATCAAAGATTCCCTGAATAGCACCTTGGACTTCTTACAGGGGGTTGTTGACGAGGTTTCTGAGATTCTCGATCAGATGGCCAATTCTAACATGGCCGTCAGTATCACAGGTGACTATAAAGGCGACTTTGAACCAATTAAAATAGCTCTTAACCACATTATTGAGTCCTTTAATGGAATTCTCAAAGACATGAATGAGGCAGCTGACCAGGTTTCAGCCGGGGCATCGCAGGTATCCGATGGCAGTCAGATGCTGGCCCAGGGTTCAACCGAACAAGCCGCAGCGATTCAGCAATTAAGTTCATCCATCGATGAAATAGCCGATAAAACAAAGGATAATGCCAAACGGGCCAGTGAAGCCAATATGCTTTCGACAACAGCCCAGGAAAAAGCCCAAAAGGGAAATGACAGCATGCGTCAGCTTCAGGAATCGATGGATGAAATCAACCAGGCATCGGGAAATATCTCAAAAATTATCAAGGTTATTGATGACATTGCTTTCCAGACCAACATCCTGTCCCTGAATGCTGCGGTGGAAGCCGCCAGAGCCGGTCAGCATGGCAAGGGCTTTGCGGTGGTAGCGGAAGAGGTCAGAAGCCTGGCCGCCAGAAGTGCCGAAGCCGCCAAGGAAACTACTGTTCTGATTGAAGGTTCGGTGAAAAAGACCGAAGGTGGTACAGCCATCGCCGATGAGACTGCCATTGCCCTGGAAGAAATTGTGGTAGAAATTACCAAGGCAGCCCAATTAGTTCAGGAAATTGCTGAAGCATCCAATGATCAGGCCACGAATATTACTCAGATAAATCTGGGGGTTGATCAGGTATCTCAGGTTGTTCAGGGAAATACTGCAACAGCGGAACAATCTGCGGCAGCCAGCGAAGAATTATCCGGTCAATCACAGTTACTTAAGGAAATGATTTCGCGGTTTAAATTAAAACGCTAAAAACACTAAAGGCAGGAAAATGATCCTGCCTTTTTGACCAAAAAACCAGCTGAACTGATTTTTTTTATCAGTTCAGCTGGTTTTTCATGTTAACGTGATACTCAGGTGTGGTTTAATGATCTTGTCAGATTCGACCACACTAACAGCGCTACTCTTCTTTGGCCCAATCATCAAAACCCTGCATAACCTTATCATAAGTCTGCTGGGAGATTTCAGGAAGTTCTCCGCCAAAGGCTTCTTTGGCACTTTCAAATCCTTCTTTAAAGGCATTTCGTAAAGTCTCAATTTTACTTTTATCACCGCCGGACAGGGCTTTGGCAAAATCGACAATCCGTTCTGAAGTTTTATTAACGCCGAAATAGCCATCTTCTGAAATCGCTGCCTGAGCAGCAGCCTGGGTTTCAGAATCTACCGTAATTTCGACGTCTTTTCCTTCGGCGAGATCTTTCAGAACCTGATTGACTTTCTTACCTTGCTTTTCAATCATGGCTTCAACCATTTTCTTAAATGACTCAGTATTTCGGGCAAAATCCGCCTTGATTTCGTCTATCTTTTTACGGTCGACGGTGTAGGTGCCGATGTCTTCAGAAGTCGTCGTGCCAAGTTCGATAGAATCAAGTTTTTGTACAACAGGTTGCACTTTGTCGGCAGCCTCGGGTTCAACTTTGACGTCGGCATTTTGAGTAACGCCTTTTGCCTGAATCGCCTGATTCAGAGCTTTGTTGGCATCAATGGCATTTGTATTCATAACAGCCTCCTTGTTTAATATTAAAATAGTTTACGCGCTTGTATAGACTATATCGACCAAAATCAACTAAAAATAACATTAATTACAAAAGAATCAGAGAAAAAATGTCCTTTCAGAAATTATCCTGAAAGGACATTTTTTATAGTACCTGTTTTAGGGGGGACAGGACTCGTAACGGTGTTTCAGAATGCTTTGCGTTTGCATCACCACAGTCGTTGTGTTTTTTATATAAAAGATTAGTTTTTCCGGAAACCGGCTTAATTCGATCAGCGGCCACATTTTGCAGGTAAGTAGCAAAATACTGATTAATTATAGCGGTATCATCGGGCTCATCTGAGGTGTTCGCCGCAGAGCCGGATAAAAAAGCCAACCATGGTCGAGTGTTTGCTTTTATGTCTTTAAGCCACTTCATCTTATGAACCTCCTGTTTTAAGTAAGAATTTTTTGTAAAGGGAGACTTGGTTAGTCGGTATGGTTTGGAGCAAAAATGGTCTGATTTATTTGGTTATTCGTTCTTACTCTTAATATCGCCATGTTTCGAAATTACTTTAGGATAAACGATAAAACAACATAATTCTGGCAAGAATATTAAAACAATTAAGCATTGTGGATTAGATAGCCCAATCAGAAAATTAGTTATAGTTAGCGATCGTTTGAAAAACTTGTGGAGCAACTATCAATAAAAGCACTTGATAAAAGAAAAACAGAATGGTATACTAAAACGCGAAAGTTAGTAAGTGCTAACTTTCGCGTTTGCAGCAAACTATTTTAGACTAATAATGAAAACAGGAGTCGTCGATGGAGAATACACAAAAGGATCATATTTTTACTGAAATATATATGGGGATCCATACCGTAATGGTGTTAATGGTACTGGTTTATTACGTTTATTCCCAGACAATGGCAGGAATGATGACGGTGATGCTGGTTATTTACGGAATCTATATTGGCTTTGAACTATTCTTGTTTGCCACCAGACAAATACTAAAATTTGAAAGCATGTTAGGCGGATATTTTCAGAGCATCATGGATATTCTTTTTATTTCCATTTGCAGTATCTATAATGAAAGGATATTCAGATGACTGAAAAAAAGCATCCCGCGATATATATGTATTTTCACAATATTTAAACGAAGTGTACCGATTGTATGGCTTAGCCGGTAATCAGGAAATATTTACCGATAAATTCAGGACCTATCTGAAACGGATGATTGCAAAACTAAAAGATTCATCATTCAGGGATCTCGAAAAGTATCGGAATGCAAACTGTGCCAGCAATTGCCTGCCGGGACATTCGATTCGAACCGCTTTACTGGCCATGAATCTTGCTAAAGAGTTGGGTTTGAAGGAATCGGAAATCACTGAAGTCGGAATAGGGGCCTTACTTCATGATATCGGCAAACTCTTTCTACCCAGAGAGATTTTGGACAAACCCTGTAAATTGAGCGAATTCGAATTTGAAGTGATCAAAAGCCATTCAGAAATCGGGTTTCAGGTACTCAGAAACGAGAACTGGTTGCCCGGATCCTGTATTGAAATTGTCCACAATCATCACGAACGTTTAGACGGCAGTGGTTATCCGAATCACTTATGCGGGGATGAGATTCATCGATACGAGCGCATTGTAGGAGTTGCTGATGTTTTTGATGCGATGACCAGCAAGCGTAATTATCGGGAGGCGCTGAGTTATGAGTTGGCTTTTCAGGAAATTAAAAAGGAGTCACCCCTGCTGCTGGATCGACAAATCGTTTTTGTGTTAGGTGATCTAATTAAGAAATATCGCTACCACAAACGGGAATTAACAGAGCGATTAGAAATGAGGAGAGAAATATGCCATTATCCATGTGCCGAATAGGAAGTACCGTGGTTGTAAAAAATTTAAGCGTGGATGAAGCCTTAACTAAAAGGCTTTATAGTATGGGCTTGATTAAGGGTGCTTTTCTCAAGGTTATCTCCACCGAGCATCAGGGTCCCGTGACCATTGAACTATTGGGCAGTCAATTGGCACTGGGATATGAGATAGCCTCGCAAATACAAGTGGTGACAGCAAAATATCACTAAAGAGTTAGTTTTAAATAGGTTACCATAAAAGCAAAAAATAAGGTGATCGAGAGACAGATTTCATTAAAACCAAGTTCGAATGAATGAATAAAGGCCAGGCGATTTGTTTTTTTAAACAAGCCCCGATAAATAAGGGCGCCCAGGAATAATGAGCCAGCGAAAATCAGCATTTTCATACCGTAAGACCAAAGATCAACGATCAGATCGATATTAAAAAGGATGACGATCAGTTCACTGCCCAAAATACCGCCGATAAAACATAGTATACTTAGAGTTAATACTACCGCCCGCTCCAGAATATCGGAGTCGGCGGTTTCTTTTTTGCCAGAGCTGCCGAAAAGAAGTTGTCCATATTTAATAAAGACGACAATGGTTCCCAGATTAATCAGAATTAAACCAGCTTCGATCCAGGTACCACTTGAACCAGAGGCGATCAAATATTTAGAGATACTGCCGTTAAATAGTGGGGCACCAATAATCCCCAGAATTGACAGGATCGTGGCGACCCCGACGGCCGGCATGTGTTTAAAAACACCGTTTATCTCATCAAGATTCCTGGTCTGGTACTCGGAGATGATCATTCCGGCCGTCAAAAACAGGGTTGATTTAAAAATGGCATGATTCATCAGATGATAGATTCCGCCCCAGTACGCCTCTGGGTTGCCCAGGTTAATGCCAATCATAATGACACCAATCTGAGAAACGGTTGAATAAGCCAACAGCAGTTTGATATCTTTTTGAGCTAAGGCCAGGATAAAACCGACGATGGCAGTGATGAAACCGAGGATCACAAAAAGTTCGGAAGTATCAATAAGCGGTGAAAAAGCTAACTGCAGCCGGAGAAATACGTAGATACCCGTTTTAACATATAATCCGGATAAGATCGCAGAAACCACTGATGGGGCACTGGGGGTACCATGAGCTTTTGGCAGCCAGCTAAAAAGCGGCATTAAGGCTGCTTTTAAACTGACCGCGGTAATCATAAAGGCGTAGGGCAGAATCAGGCTTTGAGGGTCTTTGACGTGGCTGAGTGCGCTCTCCAGGGCATAAAAGTCAAGAACGCCAATTTTTTTATAAAGCATTCCCAGACCCATCAGGAAAAATGACATCGCAACCACATTGATCAGAAAATACATCAGCCCATCATAAATGGCGACATTGGCTTTTTTATACAGGATAAGAATGGTGATGATCAGGGTGGCGGCTTCAATCAAAACAAAGATATTAAACAGATCATTTGAAAGAAAGATACCAATAATCAAGCTTTCCAGACTGAGAAAAAGAAAGAAAAAAAGGTGGTCGGCATAGTTTTTATTGTGAACAAAGATGACCATCGCCAGAAATAAAAAGCTGGTCAGGAGTACCATGGCAGAGGCCAGCAGATCGGCTCTTAAGGTGATTCCGATGGTATCCGGCCAGCCGCCAATGTTTTCGAGGATGGTGCCATTTTCACGCACATTAACAAAGATCATGGCGACGCAAACCAATAAGGCCGCCTGAAAAAGAACCGCGATTTTTTTTACTGTTTTGATGGAAATCAGTTTGGCGACGGTGCCAAAAATAATCGGCAATAGAATAACCCAATGTAAATTAATCATGTTGATTCCTTTTTTTCATAACTTTTTGCCAGTTGGTGGAGCCAAAACGATGATAGAGATGAATGAACATTGTTAGACTAGCTGCCGTTACCCCAATGCCAATGACAATATCCGTAATCATTAGCGCCTGGGGGAGCGGATCGGCAACTTGTAGGGTCTGGGCCACATCGCCAATCGGCGGGACGCTTCCCGGGGCAGTATTGGCAGATATAAAGTATAAGATAATAGCCACTTGCATGATACTGATGGACATAATCGATTTAATAATGTTTCTTCTCGCGATAAGACCATAGACACCCACAAAAAAAAGCAAAATACTGATTGACTCTCCGTTTATAGCAATCATTAAATACCCCCTTCATAAAAAGCAAACCGGAAAAAAATGATGGTAAAACCGCTGCAGACTTTTAAACCAATTAAAAAATTCATTGCAATAAGGTAGGTCAGATTCATCAGTTCTGAGTGGTTGGCGGTGGTTGAAAATAAAAAAAAGGCCGGGTAAAGGATAATACAAACAAAAAGGATCTTTTCCGCTGATTTTAATGTTTTGAGCCGGATAGACCGGTCAGGTTCCGCCAGATATCGAGTGATAAAAACCGAGGCCAGTACGGCGCCCCCCTGAAATCCGCCACCGGGACTGGCATGGCCGTTTAAAATAATGTAAAATCCAAACAATAAAATAAAAGGATATAAAAGCCCGGTCATGCGGGTAATAATTTCAGAATGATCAGTCATCGGTGTTCCTCCATGAAAAATTAATGACCGCTGATACACTAACGAGCAGAATCAGGGTTTCAAAAATACTGTCAAACACCCGGTAATTCAGGTAGATCGCCGCCACGGCATTTTGAGTATGAGTATCGGCGATGAAATGCGCTAGATAAAAATCTGCAATAAACGGTTTGGTCACCAGGGGAGCATCAAAATTAATAAAAAGCACCAGTCCGGCAAGGACCATCGTAAAAATCATGGTTATGACTCTACGCTTCATTATTTGCTCCTTCCGCACATCGAATCAGGTGAATGTTCAAGTCACCATGGTTCGCCTGCAAATATTCTTCAACTGCATCAAGCTGATAGTCCTCAGCACTGCCATAAATCTGAATGTTCTGGTTGGAATGATGGATGGCCAGATCAAAATTTTCCTGATCGAGGATGGTCTCAATGGGGTCAGCAGAATAAATAATCTGAGGCTCAATCTCCCGTTTGATCAAAAAAGCTTCAAGATTTTTTAAAAAGGTCGAACTGTCTTTAAGCTGTTGGATATCCTGATCATTGGTGCTGCTGGTATAGTAAATAGAGAAGACCCGATATTTTCGCAGAGCCACCAGATATAAAACCGTGGTGATGGTGCTGCCGATGATGGCTTCAGCGATGGCCACGTCCGGAGCCCCGTAGAGTAGATAAACAAAGGAACTGACCAGCGAAAAAACACCCAGATAGACCACCGCCCGGCGCAGTTTTTTCGTATTTAGAGCGATAATTGCCAGAACAACCAGGGTGATCAGAAAGATATTTTCGGTCATCGTTGGGGCTCCTGATTAATGGTGTAGCCGCTTAAAAAAGCTGATCGGGCGATGGCATGGGTCGACAGAGGGTTGGTGACCATGACCATCAGGGTAACAAGAAAAATTTTCAAGGTAGCATAGCTGAATCCGGATAGAATTGTAAAAGCGATCATGATCGTCAGAAAACCAACGGTTTCGATTTTAGAGGAAATTAAGATTCGTGAATAAAAATCTTTAAAACGAAACAGACCGATAACCCCTAAAGCCATAAAAATAAGGGCGATGATGATGAGCGGATAAGCCAGTAAATCGATCATGAGATGTCTCCTTTTTTTTCGATGAAGCGGGCAATCAGAACGGTGCCGATAAATCCCAGTAGCGCATAAACCAATGCCACATCCAGCAAATAGGACTGCTCTGTGATGATCGAAAAAATGACGATGGACATGATAATTTTGGCTGAAATGGCGTTCAAACCGAGCAGACGATCCCAGATGGTGGGTCCCATAATGACCCGAACAAGAACCAGGGTAATATAGACAGCAATGACAAACAGGGTTATTTCTAAAAAGGTCATCGGTCCATCCTCCTTAAGATCATTTCGTAGGGGGAACAGCTCTTACCTTCAGTGATATCGGTGAAGGTATTTTCATCCTGAAAAGCCAGGATTTGAAGCAGGCGACCATTCTTACCGATGGTCACGGTTCCGGGTGTTAGGGTAATGGCATTAGCTAACAGACAAATCCCCAGTTCATTACGCATACAGGTTTCATAATTTATAATCTTTACAGCGTCTTCACCTTTAATGATCTTTAAAATAGCTGAAAAGCCGGATTGATAAATTTGAATAAATAAATAGAGACTGTAATGTAAAAGAACTTCGGGTTTAATGGCGTAGGCATCGAGATAATCATCTTCCAGCAGATAGCGATTGGTGAAGAGAATCGATACTGCTGAAAAAAACAGGCCGATCAGGATCTGTGAAAAGGCCAGACTTTCATTTAAAACAAGCCAGATGCCGGTAAAGATCAACACGAGAACAAGAGTGTGTATCGTTTTTTTCATAGGAACTCCTTTAACGTTGCCAAGATAATTATGAGAGTAGTTTTTATTATAATCAAGGAAAGAACTTAATGTCAACGAATTTTATGACAGTCACAGTTTCGTAAACTGAATCAAGACCAGTTCGGAGATATGAAAATGAGGCCTGGATAAAGAAGCCAGGCCTCAAAAATGTGATGCTGATACTGAACTAGTATTTATCCATCTCCATGTCATCAAGGATGATACTTGGTTCCGGTATTGGAGTTGCAGCCGGTGTTACCGATGGTACAGAAACTTTCCGGGCTGTTTTAACGGAATCTTTTTTAGCTTTTAACTGGAATGCTTCGACCATATGTTTAAGCATTTCGGCCTGACCGGAAAGTTCTTCGCTGGCAGCAGCGCTTTCTTCAGCGGTGGCCGAGTTGGTTTGAACAACCTGTGAAACCTGCTCAATACCCTGGGTGATCTGGGCAATTTCTGAAGCCTGATCATTGGAAGCCTGGGCAATGGTCCCCACTAAACCGGCAACCTTGTCGATTTGACTGAGAATTTCTCGCAGACTTTCGGCGGTGTCATCAGCTATTCTGGTTCCGACACTGACCTTGTCAATAGAGCCTTCAATTAAGCCCGTGGTTTCCTTGGCGGCTTCGGCACTTCGGGCCGCCAGGGTTCTAACTTCTTCAGCGACGACGGCAAAGCCTTTACCATGCTGGCCGGCTCGGGCCGCTTCAACGGCGGCATTCAGGGCCAGAATATTGGTCTGGAAGGCAATATCATCAATAACCTTGATAATTTTAGAAATATTGTTTGACGAATCATTAATATCCCCCATGGCACCGATCATGGTTGACATTTGACTATTGCCTTTTTCGGCATTAGTCCGAACATTGACCGCCAGTTCATTAGCTTGGTTGGCATTCATCGCATTTCGCTTGGTTTCCGCAGCGACCTCTTCAATGGAAGCCGTCAATTCCTGGATGGCACTGGCCTGTTCAGTAGTTCCCTGCGATAAGGCCTGGCCGCCGTCAGAAATCTGTTTGGCACCCATGTCAACCTGTCCTGCAGCCACATTGATTTCGGTCATGGTGTTGCTGAGATTGCTGGTAATGTCATTGAGGGCAGTTTTAATTGCCTGGAAGTCGCCCAGATAATCGGTGGTGATCTGCTGATCCAGATTACCCCGGCCCATTTCTTCCAGTGTATAAGTAATTTCATCGACATAACGTTTGAGGAAGGTAATAGTCTGGTTCATATTATCTTTTATCAGGGTGTAGTCACCGTTGTAATGGCCGACCATGCCGGTGTTCAAATTACCCTGAGCCAGCTCTTTTAAGGTGGCAGAAGCTTCCTGTACCGGTTCGACAACGGCATCCAGGGTGGCATTGACGCCATCGACAATCCGGGCAAAATCGCCCTGATGTCGGCTGGCATCAGCCCGGGTATTTAAGCGGCCCGCAATGCCGGCTTCAGCTAGCATCGTGGCATCACTAACCAGGTTATCCACTGAATTTTTTACCTCGCCTAAGGTGTTGCCAATTTCGTGGAATTGAGCACTCACTTCAGTGGTGTACTCATCCGCTTCGCCAACATTCATATCAAAGTCAAGATCGCCGGCTTACAAGCGGATCAGATTGTTACCCAGCCGCGATACTTCGGTTTTGGTATAGTCGCTAACTCGGATAATTGGCGTTAAGTCGGTAACAACTTCTACGAAACCAATGTTTTCGCCTTTTTTGTTTTTGAGATAAGCAGTATCCTGTTTATTACTGCGGCCGACCCATTCGAAGTAGCTGTCATTTAAGCCCTGGTCGACCAGACGTCTGATCCCGCAACCTTCGGTGCGGCAAATATTGGTGTTGGCATTGTAGCAGTCCATACCACAAGCGGATGTCCGATCTTTGATAACCCCATTGGCGATCATTAAATCTTCAAATGGCTTATTCATAAAGGTCCATTTCATATCGTTATCAGTGACATGGAGTGGGAAGGGGATCGCATCAATGATGGCTTCATACCAGACCATTTTATCTACAACCGTATCCAGGGTAGCATTAACCCCTTCGACAATTTCCTTAAAACCGCCGTTGAAAGTTTCGGCCTTACCCCGAGTTTCCCATTTACCAGCAATGGCAGCTTGAGACAACATGGTTGCTTCGCTGATCAGGCCGCGGATGGTTTCAATGGTCAGTTTAAGGGCTGGAGAAAGTTCATCCTGGGCATCTTTCGGTTCAACATCGGTGCTGACGTCACCATTTGAAATCTGATTCATAGTACCAATGATAACGGTTTGGATTTCATCAGAAAAATTGTCCATCGATTCGGCCATTTCGCCGATTTCATCCTTGCGTTTCATATTAAGGCGGATGGTATAATGTCCCAGACTCATTTCCTTGATCATCTGATTGGCTTGTTGGAGGGGCTTGCTGATCATTGAGCGAAGTACCAGTCCAAAGATCAGGGCTACTGCAAAGGCTATCAAAGTAACAATAATCATGGTGGTTATCGCAGCATTAGCGGTGGCAGCATCCAGTTCGGCACCCTGTTGCGCTTCTTCCAATTTCATCGGTACCAGCTCATTGATTAGATCCATCTCAGCCGAAGCAGCGATTTCGTAGGCGCCGGTATCAGCGAGCAGGGCAAAGGCTTCGGCATCGCGATTTTGGATTGCCAATTCTTTAACCTTTTCAAATTCCTGGGCTAACACTTTTCGAGCTTCCACAAATTCGTCAAAGAGTGCCTGCATCTCGGGATCAACAATGGTTTGCTGGAAAGCAGCGGCGGCTTCGTCAATTTCGCCATTCGGATGACAACCTTGTCGGCATTGGACTGGATCAATTCCGGACTGTTTTCAATAATCATATCCCGGACGATAACCCGCATCCGTTGGTAGGAGGTGGAAATCTGACCGACCTCAGCAATTGGCACGGTCATCTTTTCATAAAGTAATTTGTTAGAGTTTTGAAGTGTTTGCAAATTCATGATTCCAACGATACCGACAATTCCGGTGATAAGAGCAACAATTATAAAACTCACGATGAGTTTCGCTCCGATTTTCATGTTATACATCCATTGCATTTTAATCTCCCCCTTCATTAGGAAAAAAATTTTTCTTTTGAATCGTATTTACCCAAATCAAGTAAACAATAACAGTAAAAGATAATAAAATAATTTCTAAATAAAATCGTTTGAAGGATATCTGAAAACCGCTCCAAACATTTGTTGAGCAAGCAAAAGTCCCCCGGCGTCATGAACTGACAATCGGGGGGCGGCTAATAATCCGAGCTGGGCCGGTGGCAATATTGCTATAGCAATAGGTTTATTTCAATATCGTCCTACGGGGCTTCAGTATTTATCCATCTCCAGATCATCCAAAAGGATTCGTGGTTCAGCGGCTGGCGGCTCATCTGGGGTTTTTGGTTTCGAAATAGCAGCGGCCTTAAATATAGATTGAGTTGCGGCTTTGACTTTAAAGGCACCAACCATTTCTTTGAGCATTTCGGCCTGGCCAGAAAGTTCTTGGCTGGCGGCGGCGCTTTCTTCAGCGGTGGCTGAATTGGTCTGAACCACTTGTGACACCTGTTCGATACCCTGGGTAATCTGAGCAATTTCGAAGGCTTGCTCATTGGAGGCCTGAGCAATGTCGCCAACCAGGCTGGTGACCTTTTCAATCTCAGCAAGAATTTCTTTGAGGCTGATCGCTGTTTCATCAGCGATTTTTGTGCCCATGTCGACCTTGTCAATCGAGCCTTCAATGAGACCGGTGGTTTCCTTGGCAGCTTCAGCGCTGCGGGCGGCCAGACTTCTTACTTCTTCAGCTACAACCGCAAAACCTTTGCCGTGTTGTCCGGCCCGGGCCGCTTCAACGGCAGCATTCAGAGCTAGGATATTGGTCTGGAAAGCAATGTCATCAATCACCTTGATGATCTTGGAAATATCATTGGATGACATATTGATATCAGTCATCGCCGAGATCATTTTTGTCATTTGAGTATTGCCGACTTCGGCATTGGTGCGAACCTCAATGGCCCGTTCATTGGCCTCATTAGCCCGCATCGCATTTTTCTTGGTTTCACCAGCAACCTCTTCGATAGAAGCCGTCAATTCCTGGATTGAGCTGGCCTGTTCGGTGGTTCCTTGCGCCAGCGCCTGACCACCGTCAGAAATCTGTCTGGCCCCGACTTCAACCTGTCCGGCGGCCACATCAATATCGGTCATGGTATGGCTGAGATTGGTGTTGATATCATTAAGGGCCGTCTTGATGGCCTGGAAGTCGCCCAGATAAATAGTGGTGATTTCCTGATTCAGGTTACCCCGGCCCATCTCTTCCAGGGTACTGGTTATTTCGGCAACATATTGGCTCAGGAAGCTGATGGTTTGGTTCAAAGCTTCTTTAATCTGGGCATGATCGCCGCGGTAGTCACCATCCATCTTGGTTTGTAGATTTCCCTGGGATAATTGGGTAAGGATCGCCGAGGCTTCTTCGATGGGGGCAATGACGGCATCCAGCGTCTGATTAAAGCCGGTGACGATTTTCCCGTATTCGCCTGGGAATCCAGAGACATCGCCGCGGTTACTGAGATTACCTTCGATGGCAATACTGGCCATTTTTTCGGTTTCATCAACGAGGTTGATGATGTTCTGAATCATGCCTACCAGGGCTGGAATCAAGGTGTCATTGTCACTGCGCTTACCGATTTTTGACAAGACTTCCAGATCGCACAGATCGCCGTTGGCAATATTGGTTGAGATTTCGACGATCCGGGTTAAGCGGGTGTGAACATCGTTGATGGAATGGCCAATTTCGGCATAAATGCCGAGATAATTGGTGGGCATGGTTTCTGAATAATCATTGAGGCTCATTTTTCCAAGTACCCGGTTGCTTTCTTCCAGAGCGCCCAGTCCATCAATACAGGCATTGATACTATTTTTCAAGGTATTAAAGTCGCCATTATAGGTGGCCGTAATTTTTTCCGGAATTTGCCCTTTCCCAATCTGCTCGACGTAATCGGCCGCCACATTCAGCGGGCCGACGACAGCGTCCAGGGTGTTGTTGACGCCAACAACAATGTCTTTAAAACCGCCTTTAAAGGATTGGGCATCGCCCCGGGTGGATAGCTGTCCGGCAACGCCGGCCTGGGCCAGCATAGTAGCTTCGGCAATTAGCCCCCGGATCGATTCGATGGTTTTTTTGAGGGCCGGCTTTATTTCATCCTGATCATCATCGACTTCAATATTGGCAGAGACATCGCCGTCAGAAATCTGATTCATGACCTCAATTACCTCAGTTTGCAGGTTATCGGCAAAATTGTCCATAGCCACAGCCATTTCACCGATTTCATCATTGCTTTCCATATTAAGCCGGGTGCTCAAATGACCCCGTCCCATTTCTTTGATCATATAATTAACTTTCTTAATTGGTTCGGTAATCCGTTTAGCAATAAAATAACAGAAAATAATGCTGACCGCCAAAACAACGATGGAGATCAGGACACTGCTTAAGATCGCGCCAGGCAGTGCCGACAGCACTTCGTCGGATTCAATCGCCTGGACCACTGTCCAATCCATGCCAGCGACCTTTGCAGAAGCCATGTAGTAGTCTTGATTGTCCATAGTATAGGTTGAGGTTCCTGAATCTTTTTCTAAGGCTGAACCGATGGCAGTTCCCAATTCTTTGTAGTTGGCGTCTGTTTCTGACAACGTAATGGGATTCATCTGATTGACAACGTTATCCCGTTCGGGATGAGAGATAGCGGTACCGGTGGAGTCGACAATGTAGGTGTAGCCTGTTTCGCCAAACTTCATATTGTCGGTGATATCATTTAAGAACCAGGCATTAGCTACCGCCACCAGCACCCCGGTGATGGTACCGTTTTCATAAATCGGCACCGAGTAGGCCATAATCAGAGCGCCATTATCATCGGGATTGACGCTGATGACCGGATTCATGGTGCCCCGCTCGCCAGCGCTTGAAGCATGGAAATAATCCCGCTTGGTAATATCGACAATTTGTCCCCGATCGCCATAGCTATCGGACAGATAAAGATTGCCGTTAAGATCGGAAACCCCAATCCGGAGGAAACGATCAGAACTGCTGACGTCGCTTTTCAGGATCGCCATCTTTTCATTGATTGGGACGCTGCTGGAAAAAATTTTATCGCGCGAGGCAATCCCTTCAAGATAAATATAATTCTGTTCGTTGCGGCTGCTGATGATTTCAGCTGAATTCCGGGCCTGGGTTTCCAGTGATTTCTCAGCTTCAGTTACCACGGCGTTGGTTAAAGCATTAATGGAAACAAAGGTAAAGACGGCACAGATAACCAGAATCAGTCCGAAAAATAAACCATGAGTTTTGTTCGAATGCTTTTCATACACACACCTCGTTTGTGAAAAAAATAATCTTGACCGTTGAAATGGAATGACCTCTTGTGGGAACAGTTCAAAATCTACTTTATAGGATATCTTCTTCTGACGACTTGATCAATGGTGAATCCTGTCTATAAGTAGAATTTTTTAGGTAAGAGATATGAAATTGTATACCCTTAAAGACTCCTTTCATTCGTTTTTTGGTATTATAATAAAATAAATATAAAGGATTACTTGTTCAAACGAATAAGTCAGGCGTAAATTAAGTGGTATTAATTTACGCTAAAAATAAAAAAAGCAATAGACTTATTTTCTCTGATTTGTTAAGATGAAGATATAGAAAAAGCTGATTTGATCGGATTCGGAAGTTGACCGAAAATAGTCGATCGGCCCAGGCATTTATGCCCTGAACTAAAAAAACAAATAGCAGGAGGAAAAAAATGGCAATTTTTGAACGTCTTAGTGACTTGTTAAAGGCGAATGTAAACGACATGCTGGATAAGGCAGAAGATCCGGAAAAAATGGTAAAACAGATTATCATTGACATGGAAGCACAGGTAAACAGTGCCACTCAGGCCTTGGGTGCTGCTATGGGCAGTGAAAAACAGGCTTTAAAACAATTGGAATCGGCTAAAGCAGCTTCCGAAGATTGGAATAATAAGGCTAAAACAGCCTTAAAAGCCGGCAATGAAGAACTGGCTAAAAAAGACCTGGCACAAAAGACCAGTGTCGATGGTGATCTGGCCCAATTCCAGGCGGCTTATGACTCGATGAGCATGCAAGTTGGTCAATTAAAAGATCAGGTACGGCAGTTGAAAGCCAAGTTGGAAGAAGCCCGGATGAAACAGAATATGTTGATCGCCCGTTCTAAGATGGCGGACGCTCAGAAAAGTGTCAGTACCTCATTAAACAGCACCGACAGTACCAGCGCTTTTAGCAAACTGGATAAAATGGAGCAGAAAGTCAATGCCAAAGAGGCCGAAGCACAAGCATTTACTGAAATGGCGGGCGAAAATACCAGTCTGGAAGACGAGTTTGAAGCACTCGAACAAACATCAGCGGTTGATGACGAACTGGCCAAACTTAAAGCAGAATTGGGACTAGAATAGAACCATGGTATATATAATTGGATTACTGATTATGGTTGCCGGGATTTGCTACGCTGTTTACGTTTTGAAAAAAAGCAAGACAAAAGCGCAGGAAATCCAGTTTCAACAGACAACCTGTATCAAAGACGTTTTGGATATAGTCGGTGATTTATCCAGCCTGGATGAGAATTACCGGCATTACAGCGAGGTCAAGGGTCACCTTCACAGTGTCACTGGGGATGTAGAAGCACCTTTCTCCCAACGGCCGGTGGCTTATTACGAAAACGAAGTGTTTTCGGTCCATGAAGAAACCAGAACGGAACGGGATGATAAAGGGAACACCCGAACGATAACCGATAAGGTGGAAAGCTCTTTATCCAGCGAAAAAAGTCCGGTCGAAGTTTATCTTTCTGATAGCAGCTCAGATGAAAAAGTTTATATCGATATGGCCAGTTTTGGCAGTGATGTGGATTTAATGCCAGGCTGCAATCGAATGGAATCATCGGATTCCAACTGGGTCAGAGATAATTTCAACTTCAGTTTTTCGAACCCGCGAGGCTCCCGTTTTCTGGGTTACCGCTTTTTTGAAGAAATTCTTCCTGAAGATCAGCCAATGTATATTCTTGGCGAAATTCATAAACGGGGAAATCGTCTTTATGTGGGGCGTTCGGTGACAACCAAAAAACCTTCCCACGTCACCTACAAATCAGAAGAAGAACTATTGGATGATGTTAAAAATGAGAAATTCATTGCCTTGGCAATTGCCATCGGCAGTGTCATCGCCGGTATTGCAGTGATGTTTTTATTCTCCTAAACCAAGCGGATTCAATCGGTCAAGAGAGGTAAGTAAAGCCGCGATGTCAAAAAAACATCGGGGCTTTAAAAATAAAAAAGCAGTGATCCCGGATGGATGCACTGCTTTTTTTATATTAGGAATGAAAAGAAAAAGGGGAGATGTTTATCTCTACAATAAATATACCCCGCTAACCTTTAACGAAACTTGGAATTCAGGTATTTTTAAGAAAATCTATTGATGTCGGAACCGCATTATAATTAGCGATTGTAAAAAAGTAATCTTCCGAGTATAATTTTAGTTATCATAAAAAGACCTTGATGATAAATGAAGAAGATCCAGGAGCAATCCAAAAAAGAAATCAACCGGCTAATAAAGAAGGAAAGCGCAAGAGGTAATATCTATGAAATTTAAGAAGGCAATCGTCTTCCTGTTCGCAATGGTTTTAATTGGAAGTTCCTGTCCCCTGGGGGTTATGGCAGAAGACCAGTCGCTGGTCATTCAAAGCCTTGATGAAGTCGCCAATCTTGACGCTGATGGAAAGATCAATGATCAGATTATTGTTATTTATAAAGATCAGGCCACAATTGGAAGTCTGGCCCTCACCAGCCAGGACATTAAGGGCGGCGAAACCCTAAATAATCAGGTCGATATTATTGAGGTGGCCGATTCTGTCAACAT
>RRZU012378263.1_pt1 | contig 19138 bp, 19 predicted proteins | sample 2165561 | NCBI WGS metagenome assembly RRZU01 (sample SAMN10456909, study PRJNA506462) | wastewater metagenome | isolation source: wastewater sludge | place: USA: Moscow, Idaho | reverse complement strand
GAACCTCGCCACCGGTCAGGTCCTCACCGGTCTCAACAAGGGCCACACCGGTTCCGACGTCCTGCGGTTCTTCAAACAGATCGACGCCACCGTGCCCCGCGGCCTTGGCGTGCACGTCGTCCTGGACAACCTGTCGGCGCACTCCACTTTCGTGATCTACTGATACGGCGCCCACCGAGACCGGCGGCGATGGCACCTGCACTTCACACCCACATCCAGCTCCTGGCTGAACCTGATCGAACGATGGTTCAAAGAACTCACCGACCGACGCCTCCGCCGCGGCACCTTCACCAGTGTCGACGAACTCTCCCAAGCCATCACCACCTGGGCCGAACACTGGAACAGCGACCCCAAACCGTTCATCTGGAAAGCCCCAGCCGACGACATCATCACCAAAGTCCAACGCGGACGCGACACCCTCCACCAGATCAATTCACAGACGGACCACTAGAACGCCTAGCGGGCGCCACATGGGGCGGGCCGAGTGCACTCGCGCGGCGGTCTTGCGTAGGCGGACGCCGTCGCGAGGATCGCTCGCCGGGTCAGGCGGATAGCGTCCTGGCGCGGAACGCGTGCAGGCACAGGGTCAGCCCTCGCAGGCGGTGGCATAGGCCAGCAAGACGCCGCCGACACGCAGGGCAACACCCCCCAGTCAGTGCCTGCAGACGGTGGAATAGGATACGACGCCGTAGAGCGTCAGGAACCGGCCCGCGACCTAACTACAAGCAACCCCACCACAAAGTGGTGCCCCCCGATCGTTGTCCGAATTTCCTCACATGCGCCGCGTCGCAGAGGAAGATCTTGACCACCCAAGAAGTCGAGCCTGATTAGTTTCGTGGGAAGGTGGCTGGCCCTGCGACGATCGTCCGTCTCGCAGAATGGCTCGCTGACTCGGCATTGGCCAATGTTTGCGCTACTCGTGTTAGCATACACACTCCGATGGAAGGAAGTCTGGGCCATCACTCGGCCAGAAGTTGGCCAAGTTTCGTCTGGGCGCCCCTCACCCCCGGAAGGACAGTTTATGAACAAGCGCCTCGCGACGGTGCTAGTGGCGGCCGGCCTGATCGCAAGCAGTGAACTCAACGTTGCGTGGTCGGACAATGATAAGGCCAGCTCCTGGCGGACGGATCGCGGCTGCGCGTGATTCTCTGTGACAAACTCTGCAAGAGCAATACGACTCGCGTGGAGACTGTCCATGCACTCGCTGGGGTGTCGATCAATGTGCATCCCGGCGAGTTCGTGGTTGTCAAGAGAAGCAGCGGTTCCGGCAAGACAACTCTGATCAATGTAATTGCAGGGATCATCACTCCAGATTCTGGCTCGGCAACCGTCTTGGATTGCGAAGTCACGGGCCTCTCAGGCGCTAAACGCGCCGACCTGAGGCTCAAACGCCTCGGCGTGGTGTTCCAAGACGACAACCTCCTTGCGGATTTAACTGCAGTTGAGAATGTGGTTCTGCCCATGATTGTTCAGGGACTAGCTTCACAGGAGGCCAAAGCAGCTGCACAGCAACAACTTTCTCGATTGGGTCTTAACGCCTTGGCCGATCGCTATCCGGTTGAAATGTCCGGGGGTCAGCGACAGCGAGTGGGGATCGCGAGGGCCCTCGTCGGTGGCAAGCCGTTGCTCCTGGCCGACGAACCCACCGGCTCACTCGATAGCGTGAACGGTCTCGCGCTATTTGGGCTGATCGCTGATCTCTGTGAGGATGGAATAGGCGCACTCGTGGCGTCACACGATTCAGATATCCTCACGTTCGCGCATCGCGTCTATGAGATGAAGGACGGACGGGTCGTTGACGAATGAAGCCTCTGAGGTGTTGCGTCTCGTAGGCGCTTTACGGCCGTTGAAGCCTGCGAAACGCGTAGGAATCGCTTCACTACTGGTCGCCGGGCTTCTTTCGCTGGCACTTGGTATGGTCACCGCATTCAGCCAAGCTCCTGAACAGGTGGCTGAGCGAGAACTTGGGATCTTCGATTATGTCACGACCTACCCGGCATTCTTCTCAATCGGAAAGCATGTGCCAATCGATGAAATCGAAGGCGCCCTGGCGGCCGCCAAACCAACGTCTGTCCTTACCGTGACAAACGTGTTTGGCCTTGACTTCCGAGAATTGCCCGAACAGCGGCGTTTGTTGCTTCAGGAGGCCGATTGGGCCCACGCAATGGCCGAACTTTCGCAGTACACAATAACTTCGGGACGACTTCCCGAGAGGCCCGGCGAAGTGCTGGTCAGCCAACGATTGCAAGGCCCCAACGAGTTGAGCGCATTGGGTGGCCGTTCCACTTTCAAAGTCGTTGGCACGTTTCTCAACGATTATCAGCGCGCTTCTACTGTGATCCTGGCTGCGCCGGGGACCTGGAGCCAGATCGGACGGGTCACAGGAGCGGCAGCGAGGTATCCGTCACTCCAATCATCTGTTCAGGTGTTCTGGCCCGGCGCCGATGCAGATAATGTGGCTAAGCGGTTACAGACCTTGTCGGGTATACGGGCCGACGAGGCTGGCACATTGTCGCGAGCAGAGCTCCTTACTGACCCTATCAATATTCGATTAACGTGGTTCCCCCTCATCCTCGCTATTCCGATCTCCCTCATACCTCTGCTGACTGGGAGTGTTGGCGGGTACCTGACGGGACGTTGGTGTGTCGGGGTCGACGCGCAGCTCAACCGTCTTGGCGTTCCTTTGCGGTCTGTGCGGCGCGCGTCCCGCGTGCTGATTTCTATACGTGCTGCTAGTTGGGCGAGCGCGGGTTGGATTATAGGTCTATCACTTGCATGGACAGTTCGTCCGTTAGTCAACCTGATCGCGGATCATCAATTGGGCCCCCTAACCTTATTCTTATCGGAGTACGTAGTCGTCACAGGTGGTCTGGTCGTGGCGACGCTTTTTGGCCATTTGCTCGGAACTGGGCCGGTATGGTCAATGCCGGTAGGAGCGGCGCGAGCGGCCCGTGTGGCGTCCATCTTGCGCCCATACGTTGCTCTTGCTTCCCTGATAGTGTTCGTCGTCACTGGTATTGGACAGCAGGACCCACGATCGGCGAGCACGATGGCAGCCGCGGCAATTTTGGCAGTTGTCGTCGGATCGCCACCCGTGAGTAGACGCTTGCTGATGGCGTTTCCCATTGACACTATGCGGAGTCTGCTTGCCATCCGAATGCTTCGTTCCCAGTTCGGGTCGGGTCGAAGCGACGTGCGCAGTGCTGGCGGCCATCTTGGCGATGTCGCTTACCGCAACTTCCATTGCGTATGCGTTGGACGAGACGAATCGCCGCCGCACATTCGATCGCGTGCCTCCCGACACTGTTCAGATAGTCTCCTACGCTCCAGAGCAGCCGGTGCCAAGCCAAGTGCGGATTGAAGTGGAAGATGCACTGGGAATGGCGGGCCCCGTGAGGAGCGCGTCACTAGCTCGCGACAACCTCGAAGTGATGAGCAACCTAAACGGCGATCTCCGTGTGTTTGACAGCGCCGCAGATGTGCAGCGGTGGAACGGGGGGAAGCTTCTGACCTCCGATCAGAGGAGAACTCTGGACAGTGGAGGGGTGCTCACATTCCTATCGCATGATGTAATCAGCATTAGGAACGGCACGCTAAAGGTGACCCTACCCGCGCGCCAAATCGAGGTGTTACCCGAGTGGGGCACGCAAGGGGGTGGACTGATGTTGGCCCGCACAGTTCGGGACCACGCGTGGAACACAGACAACGAAACTCTGACTTATAGCGGCCTGTCGACTTCGCAGGTCTCTCGGGCTGCTGGGATTGCGAGCGCACTAGGAATCGATCCTGCTTACGTTGTATATCCACACCGTGAAGATGTGAGCACTCTGGCTGACCGCTACCAAGTGGCATTGCTAGTCCTGGCTGTCTTATGTGGTCTGCTTGTGGCCGCATTCACTGGCGCCCAAGCCCGCACCAGGCGACCGCACATGGCAAGTATGTGGACACTAGGAGTACCGACTCGTTGGTTTGCCGTGGTTTTGGGAATCCAGGCTGCAGTCATCGTCACAGTCACCATCCTGTTGGCGGCACTTGCCACCACGCTTACCATGGTTGCCGTGTTCACTTTCGGACGCGCCAACTTTGATGTAGTCATTCCTTGGCCAGCACTGGGCATAATCGGTGGAGTGGCTGTTTTCGGTACCTTGCTGGGACTCGCCGTTGGCGCACTTCGGCTTAGATCAAGTGAAAGATTTGCGTGAATGTCGGACGCAGAGGGGTACTTTCGGGCTCCATGTGGCGAGTTTAGGCTTAGCGGGAAGCAATCCACCACGGAAGGTACCGCTTGGTTCGCTCCACGATGGCTTTGGTTTCGGATAATTGGGCTTGTCCGCTGCACTAGCCGGCATCCAAGTATCCCCGGTCAAGCAAGGTCACCTCATCGGCCAGATTTCCGCGGCGGCTGATCCCGGCCCAGTTGTTCATCAACTGGCGCGGCAGTGCCCGCAGCTGATCATGAGAGGCAAAACCACGGAAGCCGGGTCGGTATGACAACCAACAAAACCGGAAAATACAGTCTGATTAACTCATCCTGGGCTCGTTCCGCCGCGACCACCCAGAGCCGCGGCCGCAGCCGCAGCCATGCGCACCCCGCAAGATGGTCGTAACTAAGACCACCGATTTCTCGTGGACCTCATCGCGCCGATCATCATCGCGGGTGTCACGGGAACGTCAGAGGGGAGTGCCTCGTGTGCGAGGTAGGAGCTTACTTCAAAATTGCCCTGGTAGTACATAATCCACCCGGGCCAAATGGGCGCCGGAACATCGGCTTCCACGAGCATCTCCAGGATGTTTTCCAGGGCCCATTCGTCAGGGTCACCGAACACAGGTTCGCCGGACGGTTGAATCAACACCTCGCCGGGACCGGCGACCCACGCGAACATCACCCCCCAAGCAGTCTGAGGTAATGCAGTCCAACCTTGCGGTGTGTCTCTCGTCGTCTCGAAGTCGGGCCATTGCATAGTCGATGTACCAACCCCTCAGTGGCTGATCAGCCAACCAAAACTTGCACGTGCCGTTTGAGAAACAATTGAAGTCCCCGGTGTTGAGAATTGCGGCCGCATAGCGGGGGTATCCGCTTGGGGGCGAAATATGTATCATGAGCACCGTGATAGGTGTCGTCCTGCTCCAGACGTGCCGAATCCAGCCGACGACTGTCCCAGCGCCACGAACCGGAGGAGACTTTGGGCGCGGTGCTCCCGTTTGTCACGACGTAGCTGCCGCAGCCGTACCAGACGCCGATGGGGTTCCGATCCCAACACGATATTTGCGGATATTCGAACTTGATCGATGGGCCGCTGTCCCAGATATACGCAACTCGCCACTGGACTTGCCGACCGTTAAGGTTCGATCGGATGACGATGTCAAAGGTGCCGATCACGCCGTTTTGATTGCCGTAGGCAGCGTTACCCTTCACCTCTTCGACGTAGTTGCTGACTTTGCGGTGACAGACAGGCGCGGTCTCACACCAAGAGTCATAGTCCGAAGCGTTGATCACAGCACCCCTTGACGAAGTTACGAGGCGTCGTTGAGTAATTGCGGTGTAGTGCTGCTGTGTCTTGCCCGACGAGTCCTTCGACTCGTATGTGACACCCTTTCCCGTGCACACCCAATGGTCGAGGGTGTGCTGAACCGCATAGTCGACACAGTCTTGGAGAGACGGTTCAACCCCACTCGAGGGTGATCCAGAACCCTCCGCATTGGCGGCCTGGACGGTGAGTGATGGCGGGACAGCCAACGAGACCAGCGCGATGAGTGCTGTGGCCAAAGCCCGTAGTCGGATCACTGCGGCTCCCAGGGCTGAGGGCTGTGCGCCCGGTGCCCTATGAGTTTTCCACAGCTAGACAGCACATGGCAATGTGCACCGCAGCCTGCTTGCTGCCCACACCACGCGCGCCAGCCACATGCTCTGCACAGCATCATCGCGCAACTACTCGAGCAGGATGCCGGGACACCGAGTGCCGATCACGGTGACGGTGACGTGTGCCGGCAGCGCAGGCTTTGCGTGAGCTTGTTGCGGTCTCGGATGCGCATTGGCGTTGTTGGGGTTGCCGCCACCGTTCCGCGTGCGGCTGGCCCGATCGGCGAGGCTGCCGCACTCGCCGCCGGCCTTGTTGGTCATGCCGCGAACGGGACCGGCCGGTACCGACACGCAGCTGGCCCCGGCGAAATGGGACAACGGCAGCGCCGGCCCATCGAGCAGGCACCATGCAAGATGTGCACAGAGGACCAGTCGCCGACCACAGCTCTACTGGTCGAGGTGCCTGTCCCCACTATGTTGGTGGCCGAGCAGGCCGGTGCACGCCCCACCCGCCGCGGCTGGTCCACCATCGCAGCAGTTGGCTACGCACGAGTGCGCCTCGATCCGGCCGACGTCAGGACCGCCGTGAAGGAGCTGCACGCTCTGGACGTCGACTCGGCGAACATCCACTTGGACCGCGGGATGGCCCGGCAACGCGACACCCCAACTCTGCAGGAAAGTCATCGCAAGTCTCCAGCAGGGCGACAGCCTGGTAATGGCGAACCTCGCCCGATTGGCGCGCAGCTTGGCCGGACTGACAGCTGTGGTTGGGCAGCTCGAACAACTGCGGGTTCGGCTCATCGTGGCAGTTACTTGCCAGGAGGGCAGGTACGTTGAGGCAGGGGGCACCATCGACACCATCTCGGCGGCAACGTCGAGAACAGCGGTAAGGAGGGGCTCCCCCCGGATCCCCTCCTGACCGTCGCGGCCTCCCGAGCGGTTCGCCGGTTCCCGTTGGCGGCCCCCCTCACCGCCACCGGTTCCGCTACCGGGATTGAAAGAAGTCTCTGCGAGCGCCGTAAACGCGCCGTAAACGGTGTGCGGAACGCTCGTTCGCCAGTGCGGAACGCTTGTTCGCCAGTGCGGAACGCTCGTTGGCCGGCCGAGGCGGCGGTGATCCGGGCCTTGATCAGCGGACGTCCAGACCTCCTTGACCATTAGGTTTCTAACTATTAGGGTTCTAACTATGAGCGAGTTGACCGACCGGCTGAACATGGCCATCCGCACCGTGGGGTTCGCGTCCCGGTACGCGGCGGACGAATGGGTGCGCTCCAGTGGGCTCACCCGGCAGCAGGCCTTCACGCTCGGCTACATCGAAGAACACCAGCACCGCGGAGTGATCGCCCGCGAGCTGGCCGAAATGAACGGCACCACACCGGCCTCGGTCGCCAGCCTGCTCCAGGGGTTGGAAGAGCGCGGCTACCTGGTCCGCACACCCTCACCGAAAGACTCCCGGGTAAAGCTGCTCAGCATCACCCCGCAGGCCGCCGGCCTGATCGATGGCTTCGACGATGCCATGCGGGCCTCCCAAGAACGGCTCTTCTCTCCCCTGAACCACGACGAGCAGGTTCAACTGCTCGCCCTGCTCGAGCGGCTGACCGCCGAGGTGCCGGACGCTCCGTCACCCCCCGACCGCCGCCGCAACTCACCCACCTGACCCAGAGGGTTCGTCAGGCTCGAACGACGACCGGCTCGACCGAGTAGGCGCTCGACCGTCCGGTCTCGACCGAGTAGACGCTCGACCGTCCGGTCTCGACCCGACACGCTCGACCAGCGACACCACCCATTTCCACCCACCGTCCAACGGAGGCTTCGCCATGCCCGAATCAAACCGCACCACTCTTGCCGTCGCGCCGATCTGGCGCGCCCTGCTGCACCTCTGCATTCCGATGATCGCCGGCTTCTCGGTCGGTGCGGTCTACAACATCATCAACTCCGGCTTCATCGGCTCACTGCACTCCACGCCGCTGCTGGCCGCGCTCACCTTCTCGCTGCCCGTCTTCGCCCTGATCATGGCGATCGGCGGCGTCTTCGGCGTGGGCGGCGGCACCTACATCAGCCGCCTGCTCGGCTCCCTCGAGGACGCCGAAACCGACCCGATCGCCACCGCCACCCGCATCCGTCAGGTCAGCTCGTTCACCCTGTGGGGCGCGCTGGCCGGCGGCGCCGTGATCGGCCTGCTGGGGCTGGTCTTTGCCACCCCCATCGCCGTCGCGGTCGGCGCGAGCGGCGAATCGCTGGCACCCACCGCCGTCTACATCGGCGCCATGTTCGCCTTCACCCCCCTCTACGTGGCCTGCTTCGCGCTCGAACAGGTGGTGCGCGCCGAGGGTGCCGCGGTGGCGTCCATGACCGGGGTGATCGCCTCCACCATCGCCAACCTGGCCTTCGACGTGCTGTTCATCCTGGTGCTCGGCTGGGGCGTGCTCGGCGCCGGCATCGCGCTCGGCCTGTCCAACCTGGTGATGGTCGGCTACTACGTGTGGTGGCTGGTCCGCCGCAGCTCGGTGGCCGCGCTCGGCCCGCGCTGGTTCCGCGCCGACCGCGAGATGCTGCGGACGGTGTTCGGCGTCGGCGTCTCGGAACTGTTGCAGTCGAGCTTCCTGATCGTCACCACCCTGGTGATGAACTGGATCGCGATCGGCTACGGGGACGCCCTGCTGGCCTCGATGGGCGTTGCGCTGCGGATTTCGCAGTTGCCGGAGATGATCTGCATGGGTGTGTTCATGGGTGCCGTGCCGCTGTTCGCCTACGCCTTCGGGGCCGGCAACCATGCCCGGCTGCACCGGGCCATCGGCGGCGCCGCGGTCGGCATTCTCGGCTTCACCCTGGTGTTCTCGGGACTGGTCTTCGCGTTCCGCGACCAGGTGTTCGGCCTGTTCAGCGCCGACCCGGCGGTGCTCTCGGACGGCACCGCGATCCTCACCGCGATGCTGGTGGCCACCCTGTTCAACGGCATCACCGGCCTGCTGATCGCGGTCTTCCAGGCCACCGAGCAGATGCGCAACGCCACCATCATGTCGATCGCCCAAGGAGTGCTGTTCATTCCCGTGGTGCTGCTCGGCAACGCCTGGTTCCACCTCGACGGGGTGATCTGGTCGATGACCGTCACCGAACTACTCACCTTCGCCCTCGGCGGCCTGCTGTTCCTCACCTCGCGGCGGGCCCTGGACGCCGCCCCGTCCGCCGAATCGAGTGCAGCGGCCGCCGAACTGGTGGACGGGGCCGTCGCCACCGCTTGACCACCTACAACCAAATGGTTGTATGTTGTCCCTGTGATCGAGACTGACGAGGATCGGGCGGACGCGCTCTTCCACGCCCTGGCCGACCGCACCCGGCGCGACATTCTGCGCCGGGTGCTGGCCGGTGAGCACTCGGTCAGCACGCTGGCCAAGCACTACGAGATGAGCTTCGCCGCCGTGCAGAAACACGTCGCAGTTCTCGAGCGGGCGGGCCTGCTGACCAAGCGACGGCAGGGTCGCGAGGCCCTGGCCAGCGGCGACGTGCAGGTGGTCCGCGCCGCGAACCAGCTGCTCAGCGAACTCGAGAGTGTGTGGCGCGGGCGCATCGCCCGCATCGATGCGTTGCTCGTCGAGAACTCGCAGCATGACAACGCACACAGCCAGGGCGCCGACAGCCGCCCGTCGATCCCCCCACCAGTCCCACGACACCAGCACAAGCCCACACCCGTTGACCGATCCGAGGAGTAAGTTGCCATGCCCGTTGTCGATGTGATCAAGAACCTGGACGGCCCGTCCCTCACTATCGTGGCCGACTTCGCCGCACCCGTGGAACGGGTCTGGCAGCTCTACGCCGACCCGCGCCAATTGGAGCAGATCTGGGGGCCGCCGGAGTACCCGGCGACCGTCGTCCAGCACGATCTGACCCCGGGCGGGCGGGTCACGTACTTCATGACCGGCGCCGGGGGCGACCGGCACTTCGGCTACTGGGACGTCGCCGAGGTGACCGCACCCGAGCACTTCAGCTTCGCGGACGGCTTCGCCAACGATGAGTTCGAGCCCAACACCAATCTGCCGGTTTCGCACAACAGCTATACGTTCGAGGCGCACCAAGGTGGCACCCGTGCCACGTACGTCTCAACGTTCGCCAGCGCGAACGACCTGCAGCAGGTGCTCGACATGGGCGTCGAAGAGGGCACCATCGCCGCCACCAACCAGATCGACCGCCTGCTCGCACTCGACTGAGGCTGACCCACCCCGCTGAAGCTGATTCGGATCTACTAGGGTGGGGCGTGGCGGAGCGTCCGTCCGAGCAGACCGAAGGAGCAACTGCATGGCAACGCAGAGCAAGGCCCAGGCCCACTGGGAAGGCAGCCTGATGGAGGGCGCCGGAAGCGTCGACCTGGTCACCTCCGGCGTGGGTCACTTCGACCTCAAATGGGCCAAGCGCGCCGAGGCCTCCGCAGGCGCCACGAACCCCGAAGAGCTGATCGCCGCGGCGCACGCGTCGTGTTACTCGATGGCGCTGTCCCACGCCCTGGCCGGCAACGGCACCCCCGCGGAGTCGATCGACACCACCGCGGTGGTCGGCTTTCAGCCTGGCGTCGGCATCACCGGCAGCGACCTGACGGTCAAGGCCAAGGTGCCGGGACTCACCGAGAACGAGTTCCAGAAGTTCGCGGACGAGGCCAAGACCGGCTGCCCGGTCTCGGCGGCCCTGACCGGCATTCCGATCACGCTGACCGCAGAGTTCATCAGCTGATATCCCCGGTTGAGGAATCGCTGGTCGAGCGTGTCGGGGCCCGTGCCACCAGGGGTTTCGACGTTCAGGCTCAACCACCGGGCCGCGCATTATCTGCGCTTCCTTGATCGAGCACCCGCGCGAGGGCGTCCGTTTGGGCGCCCTCGACGCATGTGCGCGCATGGCAACCTCCGATAGGTGGACGTCGGCGAGGGCCGATGCGCCGACGTCGGGGGCTGGATGCGCGGCCGGCCTGCGAGGGACGAAACGCGGCAGCCGACCGGCGGCGGCGGCTCGCGACGCACTCTCACCCGGCGTCAGCGTGGCCGAGTCGGCTGCGTCACAATGACCGCATGACGATTGTGCCCGGCGCCGAGCCGATCAGTGTGGACGGATCCGACGTCGGGGTGCTGCTGTGTCACGGCTACCCGAGCACCCCGCAGTCGATGCGTCCCTGGGCCGAGCACCTGGCGGCGGCCGGCTACACGGTGCGGGTGCCGTTGCTGCCCGGCATGGGCACCCATTGGAGGGATCTGAACGCAACCGGCTGGCAGGACTGGTACGGCGAGATCGACCGGGCTCACGCCGAACTCAGCGCGCGCTGTTCGACAGTCTTCGCGTTCGGCTTGTCCATGGGCGGCCTGCTGGCCACCAAACTGGCGCAGGAGAAGCCGGACCTGGCCGGCCTGGTGCTGGTCAACCCGATCTTTGCGCACAACAACCCGGCGTTGAAGATTCTGCCGCTGTTGCGCCACGTGGTGCCGGCCCTGGGCGGACTGGCCGGCGACATCAAGAAGCCGGGCGTGATCGAGTTGGCCTATGACCGCAACCCGCTGCAGGCGATGCACAGCCAAACCAAACTGTGGCGCATAGTCGTCGAAGACCTGCCGCAACTTCGCTTGCCGGTGCTGCTGATCACCTCAAGCGAAGACCACGTCGTACCCCCGCTGTCGTGGCAGACATTCCTGCGCCGCGTCGGGTCCGACGACGTCGCCCACGTGATGCTCCACGACAGTTACCACGTCGCGACGCTCGACAATGACGCGGAGTTGGTCTTCGACGAGTCGGTGACGTTCATCCGCCGGGTGGCCGGCGAGGGCTGAGTACGTCCGCCGACTCCGACGCCACCGGGCGTGGTCGCAGCCCGAACGAGTACGGGTTCGACAGCCAGGCTCGAACGCGCCCAGGAGCTGTGGACGGTTCCGTGAGCAGGAGCTGGGGACGGTTCGTGCCCAGCTCCTACTCAGCGGCTCGTTACTGCTTGTTCTCGGCGGCGGCGACGACCGGGTCGTCCTTGGGGTCGCTGACCGGCGGGATCGGCTCGACCGGCACGTCCGATCGGGACGCCGCGGCCCCCTCGTCAGGGACCGTGGAGCCTTGGTCAGGGTCTGCGACCGTGGGCGAGCCTTGGTCAGAGTGTGCGACCGTGGACGAGCCTTGGTCAGGGTGTGCGACCGTGGGCGAGCCTTGGTCGGAGTCCGCGGCAGAAGCCGAGGTGTCATGGATCGCAGCGGGGTCGACCTGCGTGGCGTCGATGACGGGGGTGTCGTCGATCACCAGGCCGCCCTCGTTGTCCTCCTCGACGTTCTCGGGTGCCGGGGTCAGATCCTCATCGTCGCGAGGAATGTACTGCGGAATGGTCGGTTGGCTGCTCATCGGTGCCTCCTTGCAGTGAGAGTCCCGATTCTTGCCCCGCGTCCACCCCGTGGCAATCCCCTTTGTGGGTGGACTCGTGCGCGACCCGGCACCACTCACAACGCGATCAGCTGCACGTCCAGCACACTCTCGTGGGCGCCGATTGCTGCCATCGTTTCTGGCGACACCGTGCCCTCGAGATTGATCCGGGCCACGGCAGCCTCGCCGCCGGAGAAGACCACGTTCTCTCTCTCTTGCCCGTTGAGCCCGGCGTCGCTGATCGCGTCGAGGGCCGCCGCGAGCACGCCCGGCCGGTCGAGGTGCCGGATCACCAGGGTGGACGTGGCCGGCGTGGCCTCGGCCAGGTTCACCACGTTCGGCACCCGTCCGGTTTCGGCGAAGACCGTGACGATGCGCACCGCCTCGTCGGCGATCGCGCGTTGCGCCTGATCGGTGGACGCGCCGATGTGATGGGTGCCGTACACCCCGGGCAGGTCGACGATGGCCGGGTGGAACTCGCCGCTGCCGCCGCCGGGTTCGTTGGCGAAGACGTCCAGGCCGACCCGGACGCCCTTGTCGCGCACCGCGTCGGCGAGCGAAGCCTCATCGATCACCTCACCGCGGGAGGTGTTGATGAAGTAGGCACCCTCGCGCAGTTTGGCGAAGAACTCGGCACCCAGCAGCCCCCGGGTGTCATCGTTGAGGGCCAGGTGCACGCTGACCATGTCTGCGGCGCGGGCCACGTCCGTGATGGAGTCGAGCCGCGTGATGCCGAGTTCGGCGGCGCGCTCGTCGGTCAGGCTGCGACTCCAGGCCACCACCGGCATGCCGAATGCCTGCGCCCGCGGCACCATGGCCGACCCGATGCCGCCCAGGCCGATCAGGCCCAGGGTGCGTCCGTACAGGCCCTTCGCCTTGCCGTACTCGCTCTTGTTCCACACCCCGGCGCGCAGGTCGGCGACGTTGTCCGCGATCCGACGGTCGAGCGCGGCGATCAGCGCGAACGCCAACTCGGCCACCGCGATGGAGTTCTTGCCGGGACAGTTCGACACGTAGATGCCGCGCCTGGACGCCGCCGCCACGTCGATGGTGTTGTAGCCGGCCCCGGCCCGCACCACGAGCTTCAGCGGCGCGGCCGCCAGCACCGCCTCCGGCACCTTGGTGCTGCGCACGATCAACACATCAGGGGCCAGGTCGGCGACCCGGGCGACCAGTGCGTTATCCTTCAAACCCGGCTCGTGCACGACCTCGCATTCCTTGGCCCGCAGGGCCTTCAGACCCGAGGATTCAAAACTGTCGGCCACCAGTACGCGCATGCAGTCAACTTACTGGTGTCGCGCCTTCGACGATGCTCCTCGTGACGAGGTACCGGTTGAGCGAGCCGAGGCCCCAGCTCGCCGGGGTCTCGACGGGCGCGACCAGCTGGTTCAGCTCGGGTGAGGCCCACCTGGCGTGACGGAAGTGGCACGGGTGTGCTTTTGCATCATTTAGGATGCCAATAGGACACCCCCGAAGAAGGACCGTTGGACAAGAAGGCAATTGACGCCACGTCCCGCAGATTGCGCGAGTTGTTGCTCGACAAGCAATATGCGGATCGTTGGCGACCCTATGTCGGGCGCCGGCAGGCGCACGCTCTGCATCAGAGCAGCATCTGCCACGTGATCGCCGACTATCTGGTCGATAACCAGCTTCAGCCCGATGACGACGACCTGGCTCGCAAGCTGAAGGACCGGGTGCACCGCGCTCTCGCCGGCCAGTCGCTCAGCCTCGGCACCCTGCGCTGGTTCATCGAAGCCTTCGAGATGACACCGCACGACACCGCGGACCTGTTGGCGCTCGCCGGGCCGAAAGCGCCCAACTGCACGGTGATCGGCGGTTCCGTGGTCGGCCGGGGAACCCTGCCGCAGCGGCACCATCACACCGTGTCGCTACACGAATGGCACCGGGTGGGACCAGACGGCCTACCGGAATCGCACCGCACCGTGCATGTGATTCGGGCCAACGACCGCCTGGAGCGCTACCCCTACATCTTCGACACCGACGCGGCCAGCGTGCGCGTCGTCCAGGGTGGACGGGCCGGCCAACCCTACGCCCTCGACAACGGCCTCTACGCCGTCGACATCGTGCTCACCCGGCCGCTCTCGCCGGGCGAAACCGCGTCCATGGAATACGAAACCACCTTCTGGTACCGCACCCCGCCGCCGCCGGAGTTCCGGCGGGCCAGCAGCGGCCGGATCGACAACATCGACCTGCGGGTGCAGTTTCATCACCTGCGGCTGCCCGTGCAGGTGTGGTGGAGCGAGTGGCCGGCCCTGGACGCTGCGCCGGCGTTGAACGAGCCGCTCAGGCTCAATGCCGACAAGAGCGTGCACCGCTACCTGGACTCGGTGGAGAACACGGTGGTGGGTTTCCGCTGGGAGATAGCGCAGCATCGACGCCGCCCGAACGCGGTGGTCGCCGGGCGCCTGTTTCCCTGACCGGGCGTTGAGTGCCGGACGAAGGAGAACCTGGGCCTGGGGCTCAGCCGGTGATCAGACTCGCCAGTAACATCAGGGCCGCAACGGTGGTGGCAACCGCCAGGGCGACGACGCGAACCAGCGAGTGACCGGGGGTGGGTAGCACGCTCATGCCCTCATTAACGGCCCGCGGCGCCACAACGTTGCGCTCGACACGGTCATTTCTCACCAGTTGGCCCGATTTCACCCTTAAGGTTGCTCGCGCCGATGCTTGAGACGATTCACAGCCATTGCCCCCGCAACAAGCGCTCGACTTCAACAGCAGGAAACTCTTTTGCGGGATCACTGCCAGGATTGAGCAACACGTAAAGCCGGTTCACCGCCGCCCACTCGAACAACGGCCGCACCCGCTCAGAGCGCACCTGCCAGTCGGCGGACGGCAGCATGAGCTCGGCGGCGAAGGTGTCGTATCGCGCCGGATGGGTGAAAACGCACACCCCGGCGGTGCCGGCCGGCGACAGCACCAGAGGCTGAAAACCGTGCGGCTCGCGTCGTCCGAGCACCCCCACCACCGCGCTCATCAACTCACGCACGAAGGCGGTGTAGGCGCGGGCGTCGGTCGGGCGCCCATAGGCCTGGACCAGCAACGTCTCCAGCGGAGTCTGTGGCGCGAACAGCATGATTACAGTTTGCCGAGCACGGTGTCGGGCCGGTCCTGCAGCGCGACCTCGATGCGTTGCAAATAGTGCTGCGGCATGTCGGGCAGCCCGTCGACGGAGAAGAATCGCGCGTCGGTCGCCTCCCCGTCACCCGGACGCGGCTCGCCCGCGACCCAGCGGCAGCGAAACGTGTGGTCGATGTACTGCGTGACGTCCCCGTTGGGGTAGCTGACCGGGTCGGTGACGTTCAGCCAGGCCAGCCGCTGCACCTCCACCTCGACGCAGGCCTCTTCGGCCGCCTCGCGCACGGCGGTCACGTGCGGGTCCTCGCCCGGATCGACGATGCCGGCGATCGGCGACCAGTTGCCGTCGTCCGACCGCTTCACCAGCAGCACCTCGTCACCGTGCGGCCCCGGCCGCACGATCACGGCTGTCGCTCCCGACAGCCAGAGCATCTGGTGCCCCACCTTCTCGCGCAGGGCCAGGACGAACTCGGGAGTCGGCACCCGGTCAGCCTATCGAGCGCAGCACCCACGCACCCGCACAAGCCCCCCGCCCGCTCGTCCATCAGCCCCGCCCGGATCCACGATTAGGGTGGAGGGATGGAACACCGACTTCTCGGCGACAGCGGGCTGGCCGTTTCACGCCTGTGCCTGGGCACCATGACCTTCGGCGACGAAACCGATGAGTCCGGCTCCTTCGAGCAGTTGGACGCATTCGTCGAGGCCGGCGGCACTCTCATCGACACCGCGGACGTCTACTCGCGCGGCGTCTCCGAACAGATCATCGGCGCGTGGCTGGCGCAGCGCGACGGCGTCCGCGAGCAGGTGGTGCTTGCCACCAAAGGCCGGTTCCCGATGAACGAGTCGCCCAACGGCCTCGGCTTGTCGCGCCGCCACCTGCACGATGCACTGAACGCCAGCCTGCGCCGACTCGGCGTCGACTCGATCGACCTGTACCAGCTGCACGCCTGGGACCCGTTGACCCCCGTCGATGAGTACCTGCGCTTCATCGACGACGCGGTGCGTGCGGGCAAGGTGCACTACTTCGGGCTGTCCAACTTTCTCGGCTGGCAACTGACCGCGGTGGCCGAGCGCGCTCTCGCCTCGGGGCGGACGGCGCCGGTGTCGCTGCAGCCGCAGTACAACCTGCTCACCCGCGGCATCGAACCCGAGATCGTGCCCGCGTGCGCGCAGTACGGGCTGGGCCTGATGCCGTGGAGCCCCCTGGCCGGCGGGTGGTTGACCGGCAAGTACCGCCGCGACGCGCGTCCCACCGGCAGCAGCCGGCTGGGCGAGAACCCGTCCCGCGGCATGGAGGCCTACGACCGCCGCAACACCGAGGCCACCTGGCGGGTGCTGGACGAGCTGCAGCAGGTCGCGGAGCAGTCCGGGCTGACCATGGCGCAGGCGGCGCTGGCCTGGGTCGCCGACCGTCCGCAGGTGACCGCGCCGATCATCGGCGCCCGCACCCTGGAGCAGTTGCAGGGCTCGCTGGCGATCGCCGAGGTGCACCTCGATCACGCCGCCGCCCGACGGCTCACCGACGTATCCGCACCGCAGTTGGCCGACTACCCCTACGGCGAGTTGGGCATCGACCAGCGCAATCGCTCGGTGTCCTGAGCCCGATGAGCCAGCCGCCCTCGTTCCAGCCGCCCGCGCAGCCCCCGTGGGGCCCGTACCCGCCGGGGGGCCAGCAACCACCGGTGCAGGTCTGTTATCGGCATCCCGACCGCGCCACACTCATCGCGTGCCAGCGGTGCCGTCGGCCGATCTGTCCCGAATGCATGGTGCAGGCGCACGTGGGCGTGCAGTGTCCGGAGTGCGTCCGTGCGGGAGCGAGGGCCACGCGCAGCGACGAGGGCCCGTTCGGGGGCGTCCGGTCGGCCAATCCACGGCTCACCTCACTGGTGCTGATCGGCGTCAACCTGGCGGTGTTCGTGCTGATCGTTCTCACCGGCGGCGGGTTCGGACGCTGGGCGACCCGGTTGGCCATCACGCCGCTGGGCAACTGCCTGGTCGATGACGGCACCGGACGCTACTACCCGGGCCTTGGCGAAACGGCCTGCAACGCCGTCCCGGGCGCTTTCTGGGCCGACGGGGTCGCGACCGGCGGGTGGTGGCAGGTGATCACGAGCGCCTTCGCGCACGCCGAGCTGACGCACGTGGCGATGAACCTGCTCGCCTTGTACTTTCTGGGCCCGCCGCTCGAACAGGTGCTCGGACGGGCTCGCTTTCTGGCCGTCTACTTCGTCAGCGCGTTGGCCGGTTCGGCGGCGGTGATGTGGCTGGCCGCACCCGACAGCTCGGCCCTGGGCGCCTCGGGTGCCATCTTCGGCCTGCTGGGCGCGCTGCTGTTGATCGCACGCAGATCGGGCGGCAACTACCAGCTGATCGCCATGTGGCTGGGCATCAATGTGGTGATCACCGTGCTCGGCGGCTCGTACATCTCGTGGCAGGGCCACCTGGGCGGGCTGATCGGCGGGCTGGCGGTCGCGGCCGCGCTGGTGCTACCGCCGCGCACGCAGCGGGCCCGTTGGCAGTGGCCCGGGGTGATCGCTCTCACCGTGCTGCTGTTGGTGGCGATCGCCGTCCGGGCGATGATGCTGCGGTGAGCGCGGCCCACGGCGGGACGGGTCTCAAGCCGGGCGTTGTGCACAGCACCGCGGCATCGGCCAGCATGGACGCGCTGGCCGCCCTGCTGCGCGCACGGCGCTGGGTGGCGCTGACCGGGGCGGGCATCAGCACCGACTCGGGCATTCCGGACTACCGCGGGGCGGACGCTCGTCCGACCAGCCCGATCCAGTACGACGACTTCGTGCGCTTCGCCGACGTGCGGCGGCGCTACTGGGCGCGCTCACTGCTGGGCTTTCGCAGTTTCGGGGTGGCGGGGCCCAACGCCGGCCATCTGGCGCTCGCCGCGTTGACCGAGCAGGGGTTGGGCACGGTGATCACGCAGAACGTGGACGGGCTGCACCAGGCCGCGGGCAGCCCGTCCGTGATCGATCTGCACGGCCGGATCGACCGGGTGGTCTGCCTGGCCTGCGGTGAGGTGTCCCCGCGCGTGCGGCTGCAGCACCTGCTGGAGGCGGCCAATCCGGGCCTGGAGGGCGACGTGCCGGCGGGACGCGCCGAACTGGACGATGCGCGGCTGCGTCCAGACGGCGACGCGGTGGTCGAACAGTGGGGCGACTTCGTGGTGCTGCCCTGCGAGCGCTGCGGCGGCGTGCTTAAACCCGACGTGGTGTTCTTCGGCGAATCCGTTCCGCCGGCCCGCGTGGCGCGGGCCTATCAGGCCGTCGACGGCGCGCAGGCCCTGCTGGTGGCCGGCTCGTCGCTGACCGTGATGTCGGGGCTGCGGTTCGTGCGGCACGCGGTGAAGAACGGCACGCCGGTGGCGATCATCAACCGGGGTGCCACCCGAGGCGACCCGCTCGCAACCGTTCGACTGGACGCCGGAACGTCCGAAACGCTGACTGCGCTCGCCGCGAACCTGTGAAGGTGATCACGGTCAGTGTCGCAGGGAGAATCGTGTCCTACAGTGGGGCCGCACTGTTCGGGCTAGCGGAGGAGGGCCGTGAGCTATCAATCGACACGCGCACGCCCACGATCGAATCCGCTCGCAAGCCTGGTGCGCGGCCTCGGCTTATTGGCCACGGGCGCGGGACTGGTGGTTCGCCGTCCCCGCTTGTTTCTGCTCAGCCTGATTCCGCCCCTGATCACCAGCCTGCTGTTCGTCGGCCTGTTCGTCACCGTGACGTGGTTGTCGCAGGGGGTGGCCGTCTGGGCGACGCCGTTCGCCGAGGGGTGGACGGGTGCCGAGGCACTTCGCGCGCTGGTCGGCCTGTTGATCGTGGCAGTCAGCGGGCTGTTGCTGGTGCTGCTGTG
>RRZU011925892.1_pt1 | contig 19143 bp, 21 predicted proteins | sample 2165561 | NCBI WGS metagenome assembly RRZU01 (sample SAMN10456909, study PRJNA506462) | wastewater metagenome | isolation source: wastewater sludge | place: USA: Moscow, Idaho | reverse complement strand
GCCGGGCGCCCGGCGGGGACGCGGTCTACGGCCCGCGTCTGGCCGGCTGCGTCCCCGACGCCTGCCGCGCCGTGGCCGGTGCGGTCGCCTAGGTCGCCGAGGCGCGCGACCGGCTCTCGGTGCGTGAGCGGGAGGTCATGCGGCTCATCGCGCGGGGGTACCAGTACCGCGAGGTCGCCAAGGAGCTGTTCATCTCGGTCAAGACGGTCGAGACCCATGTCTCCTCGGTGCTGCGCAAGCTGCAGCTCTCGTCCCGCCATGAGCTGACCGCCTGGGCGCTGCACCGTCGGCTGCTCTGACCACTGCGCCGCTGCCAGACCGGTGGCCACCGGCTCGTCGGTTAGGGTGACGGCCATGAACGTCCTTCAGCAGCTCGTCCTCGCGCTCCACCTGCTGGGTATGGCGGCGCTCGTCGGTGGCTGGCTGGCCACCCGCAGCGACCTGCGACCCATCGCCCCGATCGTCTGGGGCGCCCGAGCCCAGATCGTCACCGGGCTGCTGCTCGTGGGGCTCGTCCAGTCGCTCGAGCCGGACGAGGTGAACAACGGCAAGATCGCCGTCAAGCTGCTCGTCGCGCTCGCGGTCGCCGGCTGCGCCGAGATGGCGAACGCCCGCTACCGCAAGGACGGCTCGTCCCAGGCATCGCTGGTCACCGCGGCTGCCGGGCTGACGGTGGTCAACGTTCTCGTCGCGACACTCTGGTAGATCGGGGCTCGGGGGGATGCACACGCGGGTGGTCGCGCTGCGCCGGTACCCGGTCAAGTCGATGGGCGGCGAGCCGCTCCACGTCGCTGAGCTCGACCGCCGGGGTCTGGTCGGAGATCGCGGGTATGCCGTTGTCGACGAGGACGGCCGGTTCGCGTCCGGGAAGACCACTCGGCGCTTCCGGCGTCGGGATGCGGTCTTCGAGTTCGCGGCGCACACCGTCGAGGACGAGGTCTGGGTCCTGCGGCGCGACCGCGCCTGGCGGATCGGGGACCCCGCGCTGGATGCCACCTTGTCCGAGGCCCTCGAGGCAACCGTCACGGTGGCGGCCGAGGACTCGGTCCCGCACCATGACGCGGGCCCGGTGTCGATCGTCGGCACCGCGTCGCTGGAGTGGTGCCGTGAGCACCTCGGCGTCGATGCCGACCCCCGCCGGCTGCGCGCGAATGTTGTCGTCGCGACGAGCATCCCGTTCGTCGAGGAGAGCTGGGTCGGTCGCGACCTGACCCTTGGGGGAGTCCGGCTCAGCGTCGTCGCGCCGATCGAGCGCTGCCGGACCATCGACCTCGACCAGGACGGGATGGGCTTCGAGACCCCCTGGCTGGCGGCCCTGGGCCGCACCCGGTCGGCCCAACTCGGGGTCTACGCCGACGTCGAGACCCCGGGCCGGGTCGCAGTCGGTGACGAGCTGGTTCTCCCGCACGGGCACTGACCCAAGCGGCTGTCCCAGGTCCATCCCGACAGCCTCGACCACGCCGACATCCGAACCAGCTCTGGGGTGGTGCCGGGTTGGCGATCGGGGGTTCGAGCGGGACAACCGTTCCGGGTGATCTCTCGGGCTTGATGTCTTGCTGTCATATGGAGTGAACGTATGCTGTCATCATGCGAACGACAGTGACCTTGGACTCCGATGTGGAGGCGCTGATCCGCGACCGCATGAGTCGCAAGGGCGTCTCGTTCAAGCGTGCCCTCAATGACGCCATCCGTGCGGGGGCCGGCGAGCCCGCGGCATACGAGACTCCGGTTTTCGACCTGGGGGTGCCCACGGTCGACCTCACCAAGGCGCTGCGGATCGCGGCCGAGCTGGAGGACGAGGCGCTCACCGCGAAGGTGAGGCGGGGCGCGTGACGCTCGTCGACGCGAACGTCCTGCTCAACGCCATCAACCGCTCCGCACCCGACCATCACAGCGCCAAGGGCTGGCTCGACCATGCGCTGAGCGGCGGCGCACCGGTCGGCTTCGCGTGGGCGGTCCTGCTCGCGGTGGTGCGGCTGGCCACCCGGTCCGGACTCTTCCCCCGCCCGCTCACCCTCGCGGAGTGCGACGCGGTGGTCCGCGGCTGGCTGGGCGCGCGGTCCGCAACCGTGCTGCATCCCGGCGCGCGTCACCTCGACCTGCTCATGGGTCTGCTGAGCCAGGCGGGGACGGCCGGCAATCTCACCAGCGATGCGCACCTGGCCGCCTTGGCGCTGGAGCACAACGCCGTGGTGGTCACCTTCGACGCGGACTTCGACCGCTTTCCCAGCGTCCGGTGGATGCGCCCCGCCGCCCCCGAAGGGCGCTAGCGCGAGGTCAGGCGCCTCGGCTCGGGTCGCTGGCGGGGACGCCTCGCCGCCGCGACTCGATACCGTCGAGGAGCAGCTCGAGCCCAGGCGCGAACTCCCGAGCGAAGGAGTACCCGGGGACCAGCACGACGTTCTCCACGAACCACCCCATGTTGGGGTATGCCGTGAGCACCGCTTGGAGCGGCTCCTCCTGCACCATCACGGCAGCCTCCTCGCCGGTGTCGAAGGGCAGCGCCGTCTCCGAGAGGGTGAAGCCGTAGACGTAGGCGTCGACGATTGCGTAGGCGTGCGCGACCTGGTCCGCAGAGAAACCGGCCGCCCGCAAGCAGGCGATATTGGCGTCGTGGTAGGCCAGCGTCGCCGGCCCGGGGGTGCGCCTGGACTCCATGAGCGGCACCGCCCAGGGGTGGCGCCGGAGCGCCTCGCGGACCGAGGCCGACCTGCGCCGCAGCTCGGCCCGCCAGTTCCCGTCCGCCGCGGGGAGGACGATCTCGCCGTAGACCCGGTCGACCATGGCATCGAGGAGCGCGTCCTTGCCGACGAAGTGGTGGTAGAGCGACATCGCCTCCACCCCGAGATGCCGCGCCAGGCTGCGCATGGTCAGCCCCTCGATGCCCTCCCGGTCCGCGAGGTCGACCGCGGCCGACGCGATGGCCTCGGGGGTGAGCTTGCGGGGCGGCATACGGCTCCTGGCGACGAGTGGATTGCTTGCCTTACGGCGTAATGCTAAGGTAGCAAACCTTACTACGTACGGTTATCAGGAGAGCCCATGACGCACCTGTCCGACACTGCCCGCCAAACCCCGGCCGGCGCCCTGCCCACGTCAATGCGCGCCGTGACCCGCCGACGCTACGGCGGCCCCGAGGTCGTCGGCGTCGAGACGCTCGAGCGGCCCGAACCGGCAGCCGGAGAGCTGTTGCTGCGGGTCCGCGCGGCCGGGCTGGACCGGGCGACGCTGCACCTGCTCGAGGGCAAGCCATATCTCGCGCGGCTGGCCTTCGGGCTCCGCCGGCCCGGACGGCCGGTCCTCGGGCAGCAGGTGGCCGGCGAGGTGGTCGCCGTCGGCGCGGACGTCAGTGGGTATGCCGTGGGGGACCGGGTCTTCGGTACCGCGGACGGCTCGTTCGCCGAGTATGCCGTCGCCAAGGTCTCCAAGGTCGCGGCGACGCCCGACACCGTGCGCGATGTCGACGCGGCGACGCTCGGGGTGTCCGGGACAACCGCGCTGGATGCGGTCAACCACGTCGAGGTGGCCGCCGGCCAGAAGGTCCTCGTCCTCGGGGCGTCAGGTGCGGTCGGCACCCTCGTCGTCCAGCTCGCGGTGCATCGCGGTGCCGAGGTGACCGCGGTGTGCAGCGCCGCCAAGCTCGACCTGGTCCGCGGACTCGGGGCGGTCCACGCGGCCGACTACCGGACGACGCAGATCACCGACCTGGGTGGTCCCTTCGACGCCGTCATCGATATCGCCGGCAACCGCAAGGTGTCCCAGCTGAGATCGGTCCTCACCCCCACCGGCGCACTGGTCATCATCGGCGGCGAGGAGGGCGGCCCCATGCTCGGCGGGATCCAGCGCAACCTCGTCGCTGCGCTGGCGGACCGGTTCACCCAGCAGCGGCTGGGCTGGCTGTTCGCGTCGACCACCACGGCCGGCTGTGCGCAGCTCGGGGAGCTGGTCGCCTCGGGAGCGCTCCGCCCGCCGGTCGACCGTCAGGTGGGTCTGGACGGGGCTGCTGCCGGGCTCGAGGCGATGCGGCGCGGTGAGCTGCGCGGCCACGTCGTCATCTGCCCCTAAACAGCGGGCCATCCCGAGGGCGGTCGGTCCGGTCGACGTCGCCGCTCAGGTGGACGGGACCGGGCAGGCCACCTCGCCGCGGAGCCGGACCCACAGCGCCCAGGCGAGCAGGACCACGCCGAAGGCGCCGAGATACGGCTGGATCGGCCCGAACCACTGGAGCGCACCGGTGTAGCCCAGCGCGAGCAGAGCGAGCTTGTTGCAGACCGGGCAACCGACGGCGAAGAAGGTGAGCAGCCCACCCAGCGCTCCGGTGCGACCGGCCCGGTCCACCTCCAGGTCGGCGCCAGGCTCGCGGACATAGGTGGCGACGAGCAGGCCGCTGAGGACGCTGGTGACCAGCAGCACGGGCCAGGCCCAGGCCGTGGGTGGCACCTCGCGGCCGAAGACCGGTGTGGGGATCAGCGCGGTCGGCAGCGCGATGACCAGGACCGTCGCGGCGCCCGTGCCGAGTGCCACGAGCCAGCGGCGCCGGCTCCACGAGGCGAGGACAGCGGTCACCCGCGCAGCATACCTGGTGGGGTATCCGCGGTTAGGGGACGAGGAGCACCTTCCCGGTCGTCCGGCGCCCCTCCAAGGCCGCGTATGCCGCCCCCGCCTCGTCGAAGCCGAACCTCGTCGGCTCGGCCACGGTCAGCTGACCCTGGCCGATCCAGTCGAAGAGCTCGCCGCTGCGCCAGAGCAGCTCCTCCCTCGTCGCGAGGTGGTGGGGCAGGCTCGGTCGGGTGACGAAGACCGACCCGGCGGCGTTGAGCCGCTGCAGGTCGAGCGGTGGGACCGGACCGCTGGCGGCGCCATACAAGGCGAGCAGGCCGCGGCGGCGCAGGGAGGCGAGGGAGGCCTCGAAGGTGTCCTTGCCGACCCCGTCATAGGCGACGTCCACGCCCTGACCGTCGGTGGCCGCGCGGATGGCCCCGGCAAGGTCGTCGACGGCGCGATAGTCGATGACGGTGTCGGCGCCGAGCCCGGCCGCGAGAGCGCACTTGTCCGGTCCGCCCGCGGTCGCGACGACCCGGGCACCGAGGAGCTTGCCGAGCTGGACGAGCAGCTGGCCGACCCCCCCGGCGGCGGCGTGGACGAGGATCGTCTGGCCGGGCCGGACCTCGTGGGTGGAGCGGACCAGGTAGTGGGCGGTCACGCCTTGGAGCATCGACGCCGCCGCGATCTCGAGCGGGACCGCCTCCGGGACCGGGACCGCGTCGGCGGCCGGGACGAGAACCAGCTCCGACATACTCCCGGGGCTGAACGACCAGGCCACCCGGTCTCCGACGCCGACGCCGGACACCTCCGCCCCGACCGCCTCCACGACCCCGGCGCCCTCGAGGCCGAGGACGAAGGGCACCGGCCGCGGATAGATCCCCTGCCGCTGGTAGACGTCGATGAAGTTGACCCCGGCGGCGGCCAACCGGACCAGCAGCTGGCCCGGGCCGGGCTCGCCGACCTCGACGGTGTCGACAGTGAGGACGGACGGGTCGCCGGTGCGGGGCACCACGACGGAACGGGAGCGCGCCATGGCGGTCAGCCTACGGCGGGGCTCGCGAGGCGCTCCAGGGCGGCGCCGTCCACCCGGAAGACGGTCCACTCGTCCATCGGCGTCGCCCCGAGCGAGCGGTAGAAGCCGATCGACGGCTCGTTCCAGTCCAGCACCCACCACTCCAGCCGGGTCCAGCCCCGCGCTGTGCAGATCGCGGCCAGCCGACGCAGCAACGCGACGCCGAGGCCCGAGCCCCGGTGCTCTGGCTCGACGAAGAGGTCCTCGAGCCAGATGCCGCTCTGCCCGGTCCACGTGGAGAAGTTGACATGCCACATCGCCATACCGACGACGCGACTGTCGACCAGCGCCACCTCGGCGTACGCGGTCGGGTCACCACTGCTGGGGAAGAGCAGCCGGTGGTAGTCCGCCGCGGTCGCCGTCACCGCGTCCGGCTCCTTCTCGTATGCCGCCAGGGCGTGCACGAGGCGCAGCAGGTCCTCGACGTCGTCCGGCGTCGCAGGGCGGAGCACCGCGCCGGAGGGGAGCGTGGTGCTGGGCCGGTCGGTCATGGTGGCGAGCCTATCGGCGCGGTGAGCGGGTAGGGTCGAGGCGGCGAGGCCGGCTGAGAGGAGACCGCCGTGGGCAGGGGGTCGTTCGTCGTCGGGGCCGCGGCCGGGTACGTTCTCGGGACCCGCGCGGGACGCCGACGCTACGAGCAGATCAAGGCGGGCGCGTCGAAGGTGTGGCACAGCGACCCGGTCCAGAACCGCGTCGGACCGGCCCGGGCGCGAGCTAAGGCCGAGCTCAAGGCCGCCGTGCCCACCGTCACCGCGAAGGCGCTCGACGCCGCGAGCACTCGGGCCAAGGCCGCCGCGGCACGGGCCCGCAACACCATCCCCGGTCGCCCCCTGGCCGCCCGGCCGGCGGACCCACCGACCTCCGGCGTTGTCATCTCGCCCCAGGACGAGCCGCCGTCGACCTGACCGGCCGGCCTCGGCGGCCGGTCGCCGGTGTGGCGGGTGCGCGGCCTGCCGTGCTCGGCTCGGCGGCGCTCGGCTCGGTGGCCTCGGCTCGGTGGCCTCGGCTCGGCGGCGCTCGGCTGTCCGCGCCGAGACGTAGGCTTGGCGCCGTCATGAGCAGCCTTTTCGACGACCTCATCCTGCCCGGCTTCGGCCCCGGCGGCCCCCGAGCCGGAGCCCTAGGCGACGACTCCGAGCGTGCTCCGGGTGCCGTCGGCTCGAGGCGCGACGACGAGGTCGGCCCGGACGGCATACCGGGCTGGGCAGTGGCCGGGCACGAACCGGCGGCCCGGCACGGCGCCGACCCCGACGCCTTGCTCGCCGGGCTCAACCCGCAGCAGCGCGAGGCGGTGCTGCACGACGGGCCGCCGCTGCTCATCGTCGCCGGGGCGGGCTCGGGCAAGACCCGGGTGCTGACCCACCGGATCGCCTACCTGCTCGCGGCGCGTGGCGTCCAGCCGGGCCAGGTCCTCGCCATCACCTTCACCAACAAGGCCGCGAACGAGATGCGCGAGCGGGTCGAGCATCTCGTCGGCGGCCGGGCCAAGGCCATGTGGGTGATGACCTTCCACTCGGCCTGCGTGCGCATCCTGCGCCGCGAGGCGACCCGGGTGGGTTTGAAGTCGAGCTTCTCGATCTACGACGCCGCCGACTCCCAGCGGCTCATGGCGCTGGTCATGCGCGACCTCGACCTGGACCCGAAGCGCTACCCGCCGCGATCCTTCTCGGCGGCGGTGTCGAACCTCAAGAACGACCTTGTCGACGAGGACACCTACGCCTCCCGGGTCGCCGCCGAGGGCACTCACCACGAGCGCACCATCGCCGAGGCCTACCGGGGCTACCAGCGGCGGCTGCGCCAGGCCAACGCGCTGGACTTCGACGACCTCATCATGACGACCGTCCATGTCCTGCAGGCCTTCCCCGATGTCGCCGAGCACTACCGACGGCGCTTCCGGCACATCCTCGTCGACGAGTACCAGGACACCAATGTCGCCCAGTACCAGCTGGTCCGCGAGCTGGTCGGGCACCCGTCGGACGACCCGCACGCCGTCCCGCCCGGGCAGCTGTGCGTCGTCGGGGACGCCGACCAGTCGATCTACGCCTTCCGGGGTGCGACGATCCGCAATATCGTCGAGTTCGAGCAGGACTATCCGAACGCCCGGACCATCCTCCTGGAGCAGAACTACCGGTCCACCCAGACGATCCTCCGGGCGGCGAACGCCGTCATCGCCCAGAACTCGGCTCGCCGACCGAAAAACCTGTGGACCGACTCCGGCGACGGACCGCCGATCGTCGGCTATGTCGCGGACTCCGAGCACGACGAGGCGGCCTTCGTCGCCCGGCGCATCGACAGCCTCGGCGACACCGACGGCGTCCGGCCCGGTGACGTCGCGGTCTTCTACCGCACCAACGCCCAGTCCCGCCCGCTCGAGGAGGTGCTCGTCCGGGTCGGGCTGCCGTACAAGGTCGTCGGCGGCACCCGCTTCTACGAGCGGCGCGAGATCAAGGACGCGCTGGCCTATCTCAAGGCGCTGGCCAACCCCGCCGACGACGTCAGCCTGCGCCGGATCCTCAATGTCCCCAAGCGGGGCATCGGCGAGCGGGCCGAGGCCTGTGTCAGCGCCTTGGCCCAGCGGGAGCGGATCCCGTTCGTCGCCGCGCTAGGGCGGGCCGCCGACGCACCCGGCATCGCGCCGCGCTCGGTGGCTGCGGTCGAGGCGTTCACTGCCCTGCTCGAGCAGCTCGGCGCGGTCCGCGACTCCGGCGAAGGGGTGGGGCCGCTTCTGGAAGCGGTCGTCGAGCGCAGCGGCTATCTCGCCGAGCTGCGGGCCAGCACGGACCCGCAGGACGAGACTCGGCTGGAGAACCTCGGTGAGCTCGTCGCGGTGGCCCGCGAGTTCGACGAGGCACGCCTGGCCGACGGGGAGGTCCCCGAGCTCGATGCCTTCCTCGAGCGGGTCTCCCTCGTTGCCGACGCCGACGAGATCCCCGACTCGCCGGAGGCGGCGGCGTCCGGGGTGGTCACCCTCATGACCCTGCATACGGCCAAGGGCTTGGAGTTTCCGGTGGTCTTTCTCACCGGGCTCGAGGACGGCACCTTCCCGCACATGCGCTCGCTCGGCGACGCCGTCGAGCTGGAGGAGGAGCGCCGGCTCGCCTATGTCGGCATCACCCGGGCCCGCGAGCGGCTGCACCTGTCCCGCGCAGCGGTCCGCTCGGCCTGGGGGGCGCCGCAGTACCACCCCGCCTCGCGCTTCCTCGACGAGATCCCGGCCGGCTTGGTCCAGTGGGAGCGGGAGGCCGCCGCGGTCGGTTCCCGGTACGGCCGAGGCGGCGGTGCGTCCAGCGGCGGGTCGGCGATGGCGAGCCTTGCGCAACGACCTGGGGTGCGTATGCCGGGCAACCGCCCGAGCATCGCGTTGGCTCCCGGTGACCGGGTCACCCATGACTCGTTCGGGCTCGGCACGGTCGTGCGCGTCGAGGGCGAGGGCGAGCGCGCGATGGCGCACGTGGACTTCGGTGGCGAGAGTGGCGTCAAGCGCCTGCTGCTGCGGTTCGCACCGCTGGAGAAGCTCTGACCGGTCGGCCGCTCGGGCGTAGCGAGCCGACCGCGCCGCTCAGATGTTGATGCCCTTGTCGGCGAACCAGGCCCGAGGCGACGTCGACCCCACACCATAGACGCCGGTCGAGCTCAGGCCGCCACCGTCGGGGTAGATCTCGAGGTGCAGGTGCGGGCCGGTCGAGTGCCCGGTGTTGCCGCTCCTGGCGACGATCTCCCCGGCGTTGACGGTGTCGCCGGCCTTGACGTCATACGAGCTGAGGTGGCAGTACCACGTGACCGTGCCGTCCCAGTACTTGATGACGCCCTTGTTGCCGAACGGACCGTCGTACTCGGCCGAGACGACCTGGCCGCTGGACATCGCCCGGACCGTGGACCCGACCGGCAGGGCGAAGTCCTGGGCCGGGTGGATGCGCCCCCAGCGCATGCCGTAACCCGAGGTGAGGGTGTAGCCCGCAACCGGCTTGGTCCACGCGTGGCTGCCGGGAGCGCCGCCGGGGGTCATCAACAAGGAGACGACCCGGGCGGTCCGGGTCGTCGAGAGCTGGGCGGCTGCCGCCCGCTCGGCGTTGTTCTCCGCCACGAGGATGTCGGCCGCCCGCTCGGCGGAGCGGGCAACCCGCTCGTTCGCGGCGCTGGTCGACCGGCTGTCCACCGCAAGGGCGGCACCGGCCGCGGCCTTGCTCTGGTCGCTCGGGGCGGACGTCGCGGAAGCGGTGCCCTCCGCGGTCAGGGCCATCGCCAGCTGGTCGGCATTGGCGGCCGTGGAGCCGTTCGTCAGGACCAAGGTGGCTGCCGCACCGGCCGGCAGGGCGAGCCCCAGACCGACGGTGCGCATGCTGGCGCCGCGGCGCGCGGCGCCGCGATGGCGACCGGCATACTGGCTTCGCGACACAGGGATGGTCCTCGGGAACGGCAACAGGGCTTGGGATACCGTACCGTGACCGTTTCGTAATCAACAACTCCATGCGTGTGACGCACCGCACAGACGGCGGTCCGGCCCCGCGGTGTGTGCTGGGCCGCACCCCTCGCCGCGACCCCGCCAGGCTCGTTAGGCTGCCAGGTATGACTGACTCCCCGCTGCGCATCGTCGTTGCCAAGCCCGGCCTGGACGGGCACGACCGAGGGGCCAAGGTCGTCGCCCGAGCGCTGCGCGATGCCGGCATGGAGGTCATCTACACCGGCCTGCACCAGACGCCGGAGCAGATCGTCGAGGCCGCCATCCAGGAGGACGCCGACGCCGTCGGGCTGTCCGTCCTCTCCGGGGCGCACATGACCTTGTTCGCCAAGGTCATCGAGCTGCTCAAGACCAAGGACGCGGCGGACATCGTCGTCTTCGGCGGCGGGATCATCCCTGAGGCCGACCTCACCGAGCTCGAGGGAATGGGCGTTGCCAAGGTCTTCACCCCGGGCGCGACGACCACGGAGATCGTCGACTGGGTCCGCGGCCACGTCGCCGTGTGACGCCCGATCTCGAGTGTCCTCGAGGCAGTTTGTCCGGACTTTCCCTACGGACAGTAAAGACCTCTCCAGGATGTGCTGCGTCCGCGCCTGTGTCCCCCATCCTTGAGGAAGTGCCGAGTTTCGCGCCCCCCACGCGAGCCGGTGCGAGCCGGTACTCGAGCGGGTGACGGAGCGCTCTTTCCCCCAGTTGCTCCGTCCATATACACCGCGGCCTGCGAGCCGCGACCCTCGAGTCGCCAGGCGCGAGGACTGTGGGGCCGCTTACCCGGCGGCCCCACAGCCGCGTCCGGGGGCGGCGCGCCGCCCGCCCCGGCGGTCCGCACGGCGGCATGAGTTCTCTCACACGACTGCCTCGGTGCAGCAGCTCCGCAGCATTCCTCCTGCTCAGCGCGGGTTCTCGGACGCGGCCTTCCCGTTCCGCAGCGCAGGACCGCCCAGCGACGCCATACGGCTGGACGACTAGGCTCTGCCCCACAGTCCCTTCGACGGAGACGAGGACGGATCGACGTGGATCTCTTCGAGTACCAAGCCCGCGACATGTTCGCGGCGCACGGGGTGCCCGTGCTGGACGGTGCGATCGCTACCACCCCCGAGCAGGCCCGTGCGGCGGCCGAACGGATCGGGGCGAAAAGCGGGGGAGTGACCGTCGTCAAGGCCCAGGTCAAGACCGGCGGCCGCGGCAAGGCCGGCGGGGTCAAGGTGGCCCGGTCCGCAGCCGAGGCCGGTGAGCTCGCTGGGCAGATCCTCGGCATGGACATCAAGGGCCACACCGTCAAGACGGTGATGATCGCCCAGGGCGCGAAGATCGCCGAGGAGTACTACTTCTCGGTCCTGCTCGACCGGGCCAACCGGCGCTACCTGGCGATGTGCAGCACAGAGGGCGGCATGGACATCGAGGCCCTCGCCGTCGGGCGCCCCGAGGCCCTCGCCAAGGTTCCGGTCGACCCGATCGTCGGCATCGACGCTGCGAAGGCCCGCGAGATCGTCGACGCGGCCGGCTTCGACGAGGCCGACAGGGCCACCATCGCCGAGGTCATCGCCAAGCTCTGGGATGTCTACGCGGCCGAGGACGCGACCCTGGTCGAGGTCAACCCGCTGGTGAAGACCGAGGACGGCCAGATCGTCGCCCTCGACGGCAAGGTCTCCATCGACGGCAACTCCGACTTCCGGCACCCCGACCACGAGCAGTACGTCGACCACTCCAAGACCGACCCGCTCGAGGTCCTCGCGACCGAGAAGGGCCTCAACTACGTCAAGCTCGACGGCAATGTCGGCATCATCGGCAATGGCGCCGGGCTGGTCATGTCCACCCTCGACGTTGTCGCGTATGCCGGCGAGGAGTTCGTCGGCGCGGACGGTCAGCACCCGGCCCCGGCCAACTTCCTCGATATCGGCGGCGGCGCCAACGCCGAGATCATGGCCAACGGCCTCGAGATCATCATGGGCGACCCGCAGGTCAAGGCGATCTTCGTCAACGTCTTCGGCGGCATCACCGCCTGCGACGCTGTCGCCAACGGGATCGTCGGGGCAATCGAGATGCTCAAGCAGCGCGGTGAGACCCCGACCCTGCCGATCGTCGTCCGGCTCGACGGCAACAACGCCGTCCTAGGGCGCACGATCCTCGACGACGCCGAGCACGACATCATCGAGCTCGTCGACACCATGGACGGTGCGGCCCGCCGGGTCGCCGAGCTCGCCGCAGCAGCGAAGTAAGGGACCACGATGGCGATCTTCCTCACCAAGGACTCCCGGGTCATCGTCCAAGGGATGACCGGCTCGGAGGGCATGAAGCACACCACGCGGATGCTCGCGTCGGGCACAACCGTCGTCGGCGGGGTGAACCCGCGCAAGGCGGGCACCAGCGTCGACTTCCCCGGCGGTGTCAGCGTGCCGGTCTTCGGCGGCGTGGCCGAGGCGATGGCGGCCACCGGTGCAGATGTCACGGTGATCTTCGTCCCGGCCGCCTTCACCAAGGCCGCGGTCGTCGAAGCCGTCGACGCGAAGATCCGGCTTTGCGTGGTCATCACCGAAGGCGTCGCGGTCAAGGACACCGCGGAGTTCTTCACCTACGCGCAGAACGCCGGGACCACCCGGATCATCGGCCCGAACTGCCCCGGCCTGATCAGCCCCGGGCAGTCCAACGCCGGCATCATCCCCGCGGACATCTCCGGCCCCGGTCGGATCGGGCTGGTCTCCAAGTCCGGCACGCTGACCTACCAGATGATGTACGAGCTGCGTGACTTCGGCTTCTCCACCGGGGTCGGCATCGGCGGCGACCCGATCATCGGGACGACGCACATCGACTGTCTGCAGGCGTTCCAGGACGACCCCGACACCGACGCAATCGTCATGATCGGCGAGATCGGCGGCGACGCCGAAGAGCGCGCGGCGGCATACATCAAGGACCACGTGACCAAGCCGGTCGTCGGCTATGTCGCGGGCTTCACCGCGCCGGAGGGCAAGACGATGGGCCACGCCGGCGCCATTGTCACCGGCTCCTCGGGCACCGCTGCGGCAAAGAAGGAAGCCCTCGAGGCGGTCGGGGTCCGGGTCGGCAAGACGCCCTCCGAGACGGCCCAGCTCATGCGGGAGATCATGTCGGCGCGCTGACCGGCGCGCCTTCGGACGCCTCGTCACCCCCCGGGCGACGATGGGTGAACTATGCCGTCCTTCAGCCGCGCCCTCGGCGCCTTCGCCAGCGCGCCTGAGGGGCTTGCCGCCCGCGGGCCGGCCTTCCTGTGGGGGGCGGCCGCGGCGGCGGTGTCGTGGGCGGCGGTCGTCGCTGCGGCCCTGCTGGCCTGGGTGGCTGCGCCTGAGTCGTCGGCCCCATGGACGGCGGCCTGGGGAGTCGGATCCGCGGCCTGGTTCCTTGGCCACGGGTCCCCGGTGCGCGCCGGCTCGGTCGACCTCAGCGTCACCCCGCTGCTCCTCTTCTTCTTCATCGCCGGGTCCGCGATCTGGGGACTGCGTCGCGCGGTCCGCGACCTCGACGACGGCTCCGGGTCCGGTCGCGGCGAGCTCGTCGCCGGGGTGCGGCGCGAGGTCGTCGACGTCGGCCTCGCGGCCATCGGCGGGTATGCCGCCGTCTCCGTCCTCGCCCTGCTGACCACCCTGGCCGGGCCGGCCCGGCCGCATCCCGTGCTCGGCCTGGTCGCCCCCCTCGGTATGGCACTCGGTGGCCTCCTCGTCGCCGTGGCGCTGGACTACGAGGACGGCTGGCTCGGCGCGGTCCCGGCGCTGGACGACCGCTGGAGCGTCGCGCCGGACTGGGTCCTGGTGGGCCCTCGCCTGGTGTGGGCCACGCTGACCCGGCTCGCGACCGTCCTGGTCGTCGTCGTCCTGGTCGTCATCGGTGCGGGGGGATCGCGCATCGACGAGGTGTCCGCTGCGCTCGACCCCGGGCCGGTGGGCACGCTGGTGCTGGCCGTGGCCCAGGTCCTCGTCCTGCCGAACCTCGCCACCTGGGCGCTCGCCTGGATGACCGGTCCGGGCTTCAGCGTCGGCGCCGGAACCAGCGTGACGCTCACCTCGGCAAACCCCGGCCTGCAGCCGTTGCTCCCCGTGCTGGGCGCCCTGCCCGCCGGTGGGGCCATGCCGGGCTGGGCCGTCGGCGCGGTGCTCCTCCCGGTCCTGGTCGGCCTGCTCCTCGGGCGCGCCGCCGAGCGGGAGCTCTCCTGGCTACCTGCCCTGGCGGCCTCGGTGGCCGCTGCGGTCATCGTCGCGGCGACGGCCGCAGGCCTGACCGCCCTGGGCGCCGGGTCGCTCGGGGTCGACCGCTTCGTCTCGGTCGGGCCGGACGCCGGACCGGTCGCCCTCTGGCTCTGCCTCGAGCTCGTCCTCGGTGCGCTGCTCTGGCTCCTCGGCTCCGCCGCGGTGGACTGGGTCCAGGGGCGCCGCTCGAGCGATATGTCCGACGCCACCTCCGCCTCGGCCAGGCCCCGGACGGCCGACGACTAGGATCGGTGCGTGACGGAGCCCCGCGTCGACCCCGCCCCGGCGCGCCTGGTCGTCCTCGTCTCCGGCTCCGGCACCTTGCTCCAAGCCCTCCTCGACGCCTGCGCCGAGCCGTCATATGGCGCGCAGGTCGTCGCCGTGGGGGCCGACCGGCCGGGAACGGTGGGGGAGCAGCGCGCACTCCGGGCCGGGCTGCCGACCTTCGTCTGCCGGGTCGCCGACCACCCCGACCGCGCGTCCTGGGACGCCGCGCTCACCACCCAGGTCGCCGGCTACCAGCCCACCCTGGTCGTCTCGGCCGGCTTCCTCAAGCTCGTCGGGCCGACCTTCCTGGCCCGGTTCGGGGGTCGCTACCTCAACAGCCACAACGCCTTGCTGCCCGCCTTCCCCGGCATCCACGGTCCGCGGGACGCCCTTGCGTATGGCGTCAAGGTCGCCGGCGCCACGGTGTTCATCGTCGACGAGGGGGTCGACACCGGCGCCATCGTCGGGCAGTGCGTCGTCCCGGTCCTCGACGACGACACCGAGGAGACACTCACCGAGCGGATCAAGGCGGCCGAGCGGCCGCAGCTCGTCGACCTCGTCGGCCGGATGGCCCGCGAGGGGTTCACCGTTACCGGCAGGAAGGTCACCATCCCGTGAGCGGCACCGTCAGCGCGCCAGGCCCGACCGTCGACGTCCGCCCGGTCCGGCGGGCGCTCGTATCCGTCTATGACAAGTCCGGACTCGTCGAGCTGGTCGAGGGCCTGCACGCCGCGGGGGTGGAACTGGTCTCCACCGGCGGCTCGGCCGCGCTCCTCGCCGGATTGGGCCTGCCGGTCACCCCGGTCGAGCAGCTGACCGGCTTCCCCGAGTGCCTCGAGGGCCGGGTCAAGACGTTGCACCCGCGGGTCCACGCCGGCATCCTCGCCGACACCCGCAAGCCCGACCACCTCGCCCAGCTCGCCGACCTTGAGGTCGCGCCCTTCGAGCTCGTCGTCGTCAACCTCTACCCCTTCGCCGCGACGGTCGCCTCCGGAGCCGCCCCGGACGAGTGCGTCGAGCAGATCGACATCGGTGGTCCGTCGATGGTCCGCGCGGCGGCCAAGAACCACCCCAGCGTCGCCGTCCTCACCAGGCCGGACCAGTACGCCGAGGCGCTGGCGGCGGTGCGGTCGGGAGGGTTCACCTTCGAGGCGCGTCGGCGTCTGGCTGCCGAGGCCTTCGCCCACACCGCGGCCTATGACGTCGCCGTCGCGACGTGGATGGCCCAGGGGTATGCCGACACCGGCGCCGGGAGCGGCTTCCCCGCGTGGGCGGGGGCGTCATACGACCGCTCCGCCGTTCTTCGGTATGGCGAGAACCCGCACCAGCGTGCGGCGCTCTACACCGACGGCCGCCCGGGGATCGCCGCCGCGACCCAGCTGCACGGCAAGGAGATGTCGTACAACAACTATGTCGACGCGGACGCGGCGCTGCGCGCGGCGCGCGACCAGGGCGACCAGCCGACCTGCGCGATCATCAAGCACGCCAACCCGTGCGGGATCGCCGTCGGCGCGGATATCGCCGAGGCGCACCGGCGTGCACACGCCTGTGACCCGCTGTCGGCCTTCGGTGGGGTCATCGCGGTCAACCGACCGGTCAGCGTCGAGCTTGCCCAGACGGTGGCCGAGATCTTCACCGAGGTGCTCGTCGCGCCCTCGTTCGACGACGAGGCGTTGGCGGTCCTCACCGCGAAGAAGAACGTCCGGCTCCTCACGGTGGACTTGGCGGCCATCGAGGCGGACGGGGGAGCCGCGGCGCGGGAGACCCGTCCGGTGAGCGGGGGCCTGCTGGTTCAGGACCGCGACCGCGTCGACGCGGTCGTGCGGGACGCCGAGGGCGCCGTGACCGGAGGCGACGACCCGGCATACTGGCGGCTCGTCGCGGGCCCGGCCGCGGACGAGGCGACGCTGGCCGACCTGGCGTTCGCGTGGCGGGCGGTGCGCGCGGTCAAGTCCAACGCGATCCTCCTCGCCCGGGACGGTGCGTCGGTCGGCATCGGGATGGGGCAGGTCAACCGGGTCGACTCCTGCCGGCTCGCGGTCGAGCGGGCGGGGGCGGAGCGCGCCCGTGGCGCGGTGGCAGCGTCGGACGCCTTCTTCCCGTTCGCGGACGGGCCGGGGCTGCTCATCGACGCGGGCGTCGCGGCGATCGTCGCGCCAGGCGGGTCGATGCGCGACCAGGAGAGCATCGACGCCTGCGCCGCCGCAGGGGTGGGGCTGTACTTCACCGGGACCCGTCACTTCGCGCACTGAGGATCCGGCTCGGTGCGTGCCGGCCGCGTGGCAGGATGGGGCACCGTGACCGCGATCGTTCTCGACGGCTCCGCCGTCCTCGCCGATATCAAGGCCGAGCTGACGGCCCGGGTGGCCGTCCTCGCCGAGCGGGGCGTCGGCCCCGGGCTCGGGACCGTCCTGGTGGGGGACGACCCCGGGAGCAGGTGGTACGTCGGGGCCAAGCACCGCGACTGCGCCGAGATCGGGATCCGCTCGTTCCGGCACGACCTGCCCGCCGGCGCGACCCAGGCGCAGGTCGAGGCGGTCATCGACGGGCTCAACGCCGATCCGGCGGTCACCGGCTTCATCGTCCAGCAGCCGACCGGGCTCGACGAGTTCGCCCTGCTGTCGCGGGTTGCCCCGGAGAAGGATGTCGACGGGCTGCATCCATACAACCTCGGCTGCCTCGTCATCGGCCGTCCGGCGCCCCTGCCGTGCACCCCGATCGGATGCGTCGAGCTGCTCCGTCGGTATGCCGTCCCGATCGCCGGGGCCCATGTCGTCGTCGTCGGGCGGGGACTGACCGTCGGTCGGCCGCTCGGGCTCATCCTCACCCGACGCTCCGAGAATGCCACCGTGACCCTGTGCCACACCGGCACCAAGGATCTTGCGGGCGCGGTGCGTCAGGCCGATATCGTCGTCGCGGCCGCGGGGGTTCCGTCGATCATCACCGCAGACATGGTCAAGCCGGGTGCTGCGGTCCTCGACGTCGGGGTGAGCCGGGTGGTTCGCGCCGACGGCGGCTCGGCGATCGCCGGGGATGTCGACCCTGAGGTCGCCTCGGTGGCCGGCTGGGTCTCGCCGAACCCAGGCGGGGTCGGCCCGATGACCCGGGCCGAGCTGCTGACGAATATCGTCGCCGCCGCCGAGCGCGCGGCCGGCGTCGTCCCCTCCCGGTCCTGACCATGGCGCCCCGCGAGCTGGCCCGGCTCGGCCTCTGGTGGGCTGCCGCGGCGGGCACTCTCGCGGGGCTGGGCTTCGTCCTCGGTGGCCGGACCCTCGTCGGGGCCTACCTCGTCATCGCGTCCTTGCTCGGCGCGGCGGTGGTTCGGCTCGTCCTGCCGCCCAGCGCGTCCGGAGGGCTCGTCGTCCGGGGGCGCGCCGTCGACGTCATCACCCTCGTGCTGCTCGCGGCGGCACTGTTCACGGCGATCACCCTGGTCGACCTGCGCCGCCGCTGACCGCCCCCAGCTCCCCTTCACCGCAAAGTCACACCTTGAGAAGCGTTCTCAAGGTGTGACTTTGCGGTGAAGGTCCACAAGATCAGATGAGGCCCAGCTCCTTGACCTGGTCGCGCTCGGCCGCGAGCCGAGCCACCGAGGCGTCGATGCGCTCGCGGGAGAAGTCGTTGAGCTCCAGGCCCTGGACGATCGACCAGGCGCCGTCCGCGACGGTGCACGGGAACGAGGAGATGAGCCCCTCGGCCACGCCGTACGACCCGTCCGAGGGCACCGACATCGAGACGACCTCGGAGCTGCCGAGCATCCAGTCCCGCATGTGGTCGATCGTCGCGTTCGCCGCCGAGGCCGCCGAGGACAGGCCGCGGGCCTTGATGATCGCCCCGCCACGGGTGGCGACGGTCGGGATATACGTCCCGGTGATCCACTCCTGGTCGACGAGGTCCGCCGCGACCTGGCCGTTGACCGTGGTGTGGAACAGGTCGGGGTACATCGAGTCGTCGTGGTTGCCCCAGATCGCCAGCCCGCGGACCTCGTCCACGGCCACGCCCAGCTTCTTGGCGAGCATGCTCTTGGCCCGGTTGTGGTCCAGCCGGGTCAACGCGTTGAACCGGTCGCGGGGGATGTCCGGGGCGTTCGTCATCGCGATGAGCGCATTGGTGTTAGCCGGGTTGCCGGTGACGAGGACCTTGATGTCGTCGGCGGCCACCTTGTTCAGCGCCGCACCCTGACCGGTGAAGATCTTGCCATTGGCGGCGAGCAGGTCGGCCCGGTCCATTCCCTCCTTGCGCGGCATCGCGCCGACGAGCAGAGCGCAGCTGGCCCCGGCGAAGATCTGCTCGGGGTCGTCACCGATCTCGACGCCGGCAAGCGTCGGGAAGGCGCAGTCGTCGAGCTCCATGACGACACCCTCGAGGGCTTTCAGTGCGGGGGTGATCTCGAGCAGCCGCAGCTCCACCGGGGTGTCCGGCCCCAACAGGGCGCCACTGGCGATGCGGAACAGCAGGCTGTAGCCGATCTGGCCGGCCGCGCCGGTGACGGCGACCTTGACGGGGTAAGTGCTCACGATACGAACCTTCGCTACGGGTGTGGACGACGCGTCCGACGCTACCATCGGGCCCGGCTCGGCGCCGTC
>RRZU011661874.1_pt1 | contig 19144 bp, 20 predicted proteins | sample 2165561 | NCBI WGS metagenome assembly RRZU01 (sample SAMN10456909, study PRJNA506462) | wastewater metagenome | isolation source: wastewater sludge | place: USA: Moscow, Idaho | reverse complement strand
CGTGCGCAGCAGGCCACCCGGGACGCGCTGATGCCGATGGCGGCCGATCAGATCCCCAAGGTGTTCGGCTACGACTACCAGACCGTCGAACGCAGTCTCGGCGACGCGGCCAATTACCTGACTCCGGAGTACCGCAGGGAATTCGAGGACCGGGTCAACAAGGACATCATCCCGCAGGCGCGCGACCGTCAGGTGGTCGCCCAGGCCAATGTCGTCGGTGTGGGACTCCTTGATGCCCAACGGGATTCGGGCTCGGTGCTGGTGTACATGAACCGCACCATCACCGACAAGTCCCGCCAGCCGGCCTACGACGGCAGTCGGCTGCAGGTCGACTACCAGAAGGTCGACGGCCGCTGGCTGATCAGCTACATCCGGCCGATCTGATATCCGCGAGTGCTCAGCCACGTACGTTCCTGACGCCCCGAACCGTACGTAGCTGCGCGCTCGGCGAAAGGGCGAAAGGCTGCGAGTCAGTCGACCCGGGGCGCCCGGCCCGCCAGCGCGTCGAGGAATGAGCGTGCCCAGCGGTCGACGTCATGTGCCAGCACCTGCCGGCGCATGGCGCGCATCCGCCGCCGGCCGTCCTCGGGCTGCTGGTTCAGGGCGGCCTCGATGCCGTCCTTCACCCCATCCAGGTCGTGCGGGTTGACCAGGTAGGCCTGCCTGAGTTCGGCTGCGGCGCCAGTGAATTCGCTGAGCACCAGCGCGCCGCCGAGGTCGCTGCGGCACGCCACGTACTCCTTGGCCACCAGATTCATGCCGTCCCGCAGGGGCGTCACCAGCATCACGTCGGCGGCGGCGTAGAACGCGATGAGCTCGTTGCGCGGCACCGGCCGGTGCAGGTACTGAACCACCGGCCGGCCGACGTCGCCGTACTCGCCGTTGATCCGGCCTACCTGCCGTTCGATGTCGTCCCGCAGCAACCGGTAGCTCTCCACCCGCTCACGGCTCGGGGTGGCCAGCTGGACCAGGACGGTGTCGGTGCGGTCGATCCGCTCATCCTCGAGGAGTTCGTCGAACGCCTGCAGGCGGACATCGATGCCCTTGGTGTAGTCGAGGCGGTCGACGCCCAGCAGAATCTTGCGCGGATTACCCAGCTCGGCGCGGATCTCGCGGGCCCGGCGCCGGATATCGCGGTTGCGGGCCTTCTGGTCGAGGTCGGCCGAGTCGATCGAGATCGGGAAGGCGCCCACCTTCACGGTGCGGAAGCCAACCTGGATGCTGCCGAACCGCGACCGCACCCCGATGGTGGCGCGGGATGTGTTGGCGCCGATGAGGCGGCGCGCCAGGACCAGGAAGTTCTGCGCGCCGCCGGCCAGGTGGAAGCCGACGAGGTCCGCGCCCAGCAGACCTTCGGTGATCTCGGTGCGCCACGGCATCTGCATGAACAGCTCGACGGGCGGGAACGGGATGTGCAGGAAGAAGCCGATGGTCAGATCGGGCCGCAACATCCGCAGCATCTTGGGCACCAGCTGCAGCTGGTAGTCCTGCACCCACACGGTGGCGCCGGGGGCGGCCGTGCGGGCGGCGGTCTCGGCGAAGCGCCGGTTGACCTCGACGTAGCTGTCCCACCAGTGCCGGTGGTACTCGGGCCGGACGATGACGTCGTGGTACAGCGGCCACAGTGTCGCGTTGGAGAAACCCTCGTAGTAGTCGGCGATCTCCTGCGTGCTCAGCCGGACCGGGACGAGGGTCAGACCGTCCTCTTCGATCGGCTCGGGTTCGCCGTCACCGGGGCGGTCGTCGGCGATGCCGGGCCAGCCGATCCAGGCCCCCCGATGGCGGCGCAGGATCGGTTCCAGCGCGGTGACGAGGCCGCCGGGGCTTCGCTTCCAGGTGGTGGAGCCGTCGGGCCGGCGCTCCATGTCCACCGGGAGCCGGTTGGCGACGACGACGAAGTCGGATTCTCCGGAGAGCCCTCCGGCCGCCACTAGACCTCGAGTTTCGACGGACCGATTCCGAGCATGGCGAGGAACACCCGACACTCGTCGGCGTCGGTGGCGTAGGCGGCGACAACGCGACGGGCCTGGCTCGCAGTGGTATCGGCCAACGGCGCGACGTCATCGATCTCGGCGGGGTCATTCTTTGCAGCCATTGTTCGATTTTACGGGACGTCGGCGGGGTCGCCCCCACCGCGTGACATTCCGCGGGCCAGTTGTAATGTGCAGGGATGGCCAGGCCTGACGAGTCCGTCGATACCGACGCTGCCGAGTTCATCGAGTACGAGACCCTCGACGAGGGGCGCATCGCCCGGATCTGGCTGAATCGGCCGGCCGCGGCCAACGCCCAGAACCGCGGTCTCCTGGTGGAGCTCGACAACGCCTTCCGGCGCGCCGAGGCCGACGACCAGGTGCGGGTCATCATCCTGGCCGGCCGGGGTAAGAACTTCTCGGCCGGACACGATCTCGGCTCGGACGCCCAGTTGCGGGATTACACGCCCGGGCCCAACCAGCACCCGAGCTTCCGCATCGACGGCGCCACCCGGGGGGGCCGCGTCGAATCGCTCTACCTGCAGGAGTGGCACTACTACTTCGAGAACACCGTCCGGTGGCGCGATCTGCGCAAGATCACCATCGCGCAGGTGCAGGGCAACGCGATCTCGGCCGGGCTGATGCTGATCTGGGCCTGCGACCTCATCGTGGCCGCCGACAACGCCAAGTTCAGCGACGTGGTGGCGTCCCGGCTCGGGATGCCCGGGGTCGAGTACTTCGCGCATCCGTGGGAGTTCGGCCCACGCAAGGCCAAGGAACTGCTGCTGACCGGTGATTCGCTGGACGCCGACGAGGCCTACCGCCTCGGCATGGTGTCCAAGGTGTTCCCGGTCGCCGAACTCGAGGACAAGACCCTGGAGTTCGCCCGGCGGATCGCCGAGCGCCCGACAATGGCCACCCTGCTGATCAAGGATTCGGTGAACGCCGCCTCCGACGCGATGGGCTTCAGTGAGGCACTGCGGCACGCGTTCCACATCCACGAGCTCGGCCACGCGCACTGGGCCGCCAAGAACGAGAACCGTTTTCCGGTGGCGCAGCCGCCCGATGTGCAGGACTGGCGGACGGCGCCGAAGACCCAGCCGTCGCGCAAGGACGTTCCCTGACGTACCGCAGCCCAGCTGTGGTTCCATACTGGAACGTGTTCCAGTTCTCTCTCTGAAGGGGTCGCTGTGCAGCTGTCCTTCGACAATCGGACGTACCTGATCACCGGTGGGGGCAGCGGGATCGGCAAGGGCGTCGCTGCGGCGCTGGTGGCCTCCGGCGCCAACGTCATGCTGATGGGCCGGACCGCGGCTCGGCTGGCCGCCGCGGCCGAAGAGATCCGGGCGGGCGGCAGCGGCGAGGTGAATTGCGAGGTCGCCGACATCACCAACGAGGACGACGTCGCGCGCGTCGTGGACGCCGTGGTGGCCTGGAAGGGCAAGCTCGACGGCGTGGTCAACAGCGCCGGCGGCAGCAATACCGTCGGCCCCATCACCCAGATCGATTCCGAATTGTGGCGCGGCGTCATCGATCTCAATGTCAACGGCATGATGTACGTCCTCAAGCACTCGGCGCGGGCGATGGTGCGCGGCGGCGGCGGATCCTTCATCGGGATCTCGTCGATCGCGGCCAGCAACACCCACCGCTGGTTCGGCGCCTATGGTCCCGCGAAGTCCGCCGTCGACCACATGGTCAAACTCGCCGCCGACGAACTGGGGATCTCCGGGGTCCGCGTGAACGGGATCCGGCCGGGCCTGATCCGCACCGAGCTGACCGAGGCCGTGCTGATGTCGCCCGAGGTCAGCGCCGACTACCAGGCGTGTACGCCGCTGCAGCGGATCGGCGAGGTCGAGGACGTCGCCGACGTCGCGCTGTTCCTGCTGTCGGACGCGTCGAGCTACGTCACCGGGCAGATCATCAACGTCGACGGTGGTATGCAGGTGCGCCGCGGGCCGGACTACTCGGCGATGTTCGAGCCGTTGTTCGGGGCCGACGCGCTGCGCGGGGTCGTCTGACCGCGGTCCGTCAGAGCGAGGCCCGGATCGCCTCGACCACGCGCAACGTCATCAGCGTGCGGGCGTGATCCGCGGCGCCGTCACCGGCACCGTCGATCAGTTCGGCGAACCGCACGATCTCGTGGACCATATTGTTGGCCGGCCCGTCGAAGACGTGCTCGGTCACCGTTCCGTCCAGCATCGTCACCCGCGCCGACCGGGGTTCCGCGACGCTATCGAACGTCAACGTGCCACGCTCACCCTGGATTTCGCCGCCGCGCGCGGATGCGGTGATCTTCGAATACGACAGGTCCACGATCTGCCCGCGGTAGTGCGCCAGCGCCGCACCGCAGCCGTCGGCGCCACCGGGGATCGGTACGGCCTGCCCGGACACCCGCTCGGGCTCGCCGAACATCGACACCATTGCGCTCACGCAGTACACCCCGAGGTCGTAGAGCGCACCGCCACCCAGTGCCGGATCGAAGATGTTCACCCGCTCCCCGGCGAGCACCTTGTCGTAGCGGGCCGAGCGCTGGCAGTACGCGAACGATGCGCGACGAACCGGGCCCAGCCGCGCGCTGAGATCCGCGACGGCCGCCAGGGCCGGGTCGTAGGCGTTGCGCATCGCCTCCAGGACGATCACACCGTGTTGCGCCGCCGCTTCGGTCAACGTGGCGAAGTCCGCCGGGGTCAGCACCGCGGGCTTTTCCACCAGAGCGTGCTTGCCGGCTTCGACCGCGCGCAGCGCCTGCGCGAAGTGGATGGCGTTGGGCGAGGCGATATACACCGCGTCGATGTCGGCGGCGCTCAGCAGGGCGTCCAGATCGGATGCGGCGCCGGGAATGCCGGTCTCCGCGGCGAACCGGCGGGCCTGGTCGGCGTCGCGGGAATAGGCCGTGGTGACGGCGACCGCGGGCACCGCGGCGGCGGCGTCCAGGAACGTCCGGGTGATGACGCTGGTCCCGATGGTCGCGATCCGGATCATCGGTTCATCGTGCCAGTCAGTTGACGCAGGCTATCCCGCCACCCGCCCCGGCCGTCACGGCGTGCCCGACCTCCGGCGTCGGCATCGTGGTCTCGTAGCCCAGCTGGGAGAGGGAGTCTGCCGAGATCGTCGTGGTCGGCATCGAGGTCGAACCGTAGTAGCTCGCCGTGCTCTGGATGTTCGACGCGTCGAAGCTGTCGCCGAGGATGACGCGAATGTGGTTGGGCGCCAACGTGTCATCGTGGTAGGCGCCGGCTTCGATCCCGAGCATCGAAGCGACGCTGGACGCGTCCCGGTCGGCGCCGGCGCCGTAGGCGACCGAGGTGTATTGCGGCTCATCGGTGTTCGGGTCGCGCACCTCGCCGGTGGTGAAGCCGCGGCCGGTGAGGTCGGCCGACACCGTGGCCGCCAGGCCAGCGGTGCGGCTGGCGTTGACGACATCGACGACGGTGTCCGACCCGGGCTCGGCGGCTGTGCTGGTCGCCGGCGCACTCATCCCGAACGCGCCGGCCACCTCGGCCCGGATCTGTTGCGGGTCAACGATATTCACGTCCTGCCCGTTGACGTTCTCGTAGCGCACCACCGGCAGCGTGCGGAACTCGACATCGCCGCCGGCCAGTGCGGAGATCCGGGAGAACTGCTGCTCGCCCCAGCCCGAGGACAGCACCACGTCCTCGTGCGCCATGTCGACCAGGCTGCGCAGTTTGCCGATGTCGCCGAAGGTTCCGGCTTCCTGCAGTTGGTGCATCACCGAGATGAGGAACGCCTGCTGGCGATGGGTGCGGTCCAGGTCTCCGTTCTGCAGGCCGTGGCGCTGACGGACGAAGGCCAACGCCTGCGACGCGTTGAGGGTCTGTACCCCGGCCGGGAAGTCGGCACCCGAATAGTCGTCGTGCGCAGCCTGATTCAGGCACACCGTCACACCGCCGAGGTTCTCGGTGAGGTGGTAGAACCCGGCCAGGTTGACCTCGGCGAAATAGTCGATCGGCGCTCCGGTCAGATTGCGGACCGCCTTGAGGGTGGCCTTGCGGCCGGCTTCGCGGCCCTTGGTCTCCAGTTCCTCGCGGTCGGTGACACCCTCGTCGGCCAGTTGCTGCTCCGTGTAGGCCTTGGTCAGGCCGTAGGCTTCTTTGATCTTGATGTTCTGGTAGCCCGGGATGCCGTTGAACGGGACGTAGTCGTCGCGGGGGATCGAGAACGCGACCACCTTGTCGTCGGCACCGACGTGAACCAGGATCAGGGTGTTGGTGTTGTAGCCACCGGCCTCGGAGTCCCCGGCGTGCAACTGGTCCAGGATCTCCTGCGGCAGGTCGTCGCCGTGCTGGTCCTTCCGGGAGTCCAGGCCGATCAGCAGCAGGTTCATCTCGCCGCCGCTCGAGCGCGGCGCGTCGGCGCCGAGGGCCTGTGACACATTGATCCCGCCGAGCAGTCCGTGCACCGAATACCAGCCCAGGGCGGTCGCCAGCAGGGCGAGGGTGGAGGCCACCGCGGTGAACCCGCGCAGCGCGCTGCGCCGCCAGCCGGCGTGCGCCGGAGGCATGCGGTGGCGGCTGCTGGACATCGCGTCAGTATGCGGGAATTGGCTGAAGAACGCCTGAGCGAGTGCTCGACAGTGATCGGGGCCACACCAGTCGGCGTGGGGCGGGCAACTGGATCAATACGTCTCGGGAACGTACCGGTAGGGGTAGTCCGGTTCCCGGTAACCGCGCACGGCCTGGCGCTTGGGCAACGTGACCTCGACCCGCGGCACGTCCTGGTACGGAACCTGGCCGAGCAGGTGCGAGATGATGTTGAGCCTGGCTCGCTTCTTGTTGTCGGATTGGGCCACATACCACGGCGCCCATTGCGTGTCGGTGGCCGCGAACATGTCGTCGCGGGCCCGCGAGTAGTCGTAGAAGCGGCTGTAGGACTTCAGGTCCATGTCGGTCAGCTTCCAGGTCTTGCGGGGGTCGCCGATGCGGCTCTTCAGCCGCCGGGTCTGCTCGTCGGCGCTGACCTCCAACCAGTACTTGATCAGCACGATGCCGGACTCGACCATGATCCGCTCCACCAGCGGAGTCAGCTCGAGGAACCGGGCGGCCTCCTCGTCGGTGCAGAAGCCCATGACCCGTTCCACTCCGGCGCGGTTGTACCAGCTGCGATCGAAGATCACGACCTCGCCGGCAGCGGGCAGGTGCTGCAGGTAGCGCTGGACGTACATCTGTGACTTTTCCCGCTCGGTGGGCGCCGGCAGGGCGACCAGCCGGAAGACGCGGGGACTGACGCGCTCGAGGATCCGCTTGATCGTTCCTCCTTTCCCCGCCGTGTCGCGCCCCTCGAATACGACGACAACCCGTGCGCCGGTGGCCAGCACCCACTCCTGCATCGCCACCAGGCGGCCTTGCAGCGTTGCGAGCTCTCGCTCGTACTGCTTGGTCTTCATCTTCGGTAGGGGGGCGGGGCCGGACGCGGACTCCGCTTCGCGGCCGGACGCTTTCCGGCGCTTGGTTTTCTGGCTCTGGTCTCCGGTGCCGCTCTTTTTGCCCACGTGACATCTCCTCACCTGGATGCCGATATCCGTCCACAATATTTGTCCGGCAGGGCTTGGTGTCCCGAATGCGAAGGCTGCCGAAACCGACGAATTGGCGAAATCCAGTCGATCTTTTCCGCCCTTCCGTACGTTTGGGGCAGGACAGGGCCCTGGGGAGGGGCGCGCAACGTGAGTGATCGGATCTCGGTCGTCCTGGCGGAGGATTCTCTGCTGGTCCGCGACAGTGTGGTGCGCGCGCTGTCGACGGATCCCGACGTCACCGTCGTCGGTGTCGCCGAGGACTATGACGCTGCGGTCGCCCTCGTCGCCGAACGCTCGCCGACGATCGTCGTGACCGACATCCGCATGCCGCCCACGTCGACCGATGAGGGCATCCGGTTGGCGCGCTGGATGCGCACCGCGCATCCGCACATCGGGGTGATCGTGCTGTCGAACTATGCCGATCCCGGCTACGCCGCAGGGCTGCTGGAGCGAGGTACGGCCGGCCGCGGCTATCTGCTGAAGGAACGGGTGGCCCGGTTCGAGGAACTGCATGACGCGGTGCATCAGGTGGCGGACGGCGGTACGGTGCTCGACCCATTGGTCGTCGAGGCATTGCTGGCCCAACCGCGGTCGGTGCAGATGCTGAGTCGGTTGACCGCGCGGGAGCGCGAAGTGCTCAGCGAACTGGCCACCGGCTTCAGTAACCGGACGGTCGCTCAGCGACTGGTGCTGTCCCAGCGGGCGGTGGAGAAGCACATCAACTCGATCTTCGCCAAGCTCGAATTGACCGTTGACGACTCCGTTGACCGCCGTGTCAAGGCGGTGCTGATGTTCCTCGGCGACGACGGATCGCCATGACCGATCGACCCCCGATGGTGGTGCGTACACCCTCGCGCCGAGCAAACATGTCGGCCGCGTATCTGCACAAGGAACGGCTCGCACCGGACGTGTTGGGCCGGATATGGGCAACCGCGACCTGAACGCCCCGCTGCCCGGTGAGCTGATGCCGCACCGGCGGGTGCCCAAGGCGCCGCTGACGTTGGCGGTCCGGTCGTCCTCGCTCCCGGGCCACCAGCTGGTCAACCAGTTCACGGCCGCTCGATTCCAGCCGTTCATCCTGGCCCACCTGGCCCTGTGGGCCGGTGCCGGCGTCGCGTTCCAGGTCTGGGAGTACTTCTGGATCCTGCGCTCGATCTGGTACCTGGTGCTCGCCGCGATCTGCGCCGCGCACTGCGTCGTGCTCGCGGTCGCCCTGCGGCTGGCCCGCCGTGGCGACTACCAGCGTTCGATCACGTTGGTCTGCATCGGAACCTGGATCGCCACCTCGATCGTCACCTTCGTCTTTCCGGCCCTCCTGCCGGTGATGGTGCTGGTCGCTCTGGTGCCCGTCGTCTTTGCCGAGCCCTACATCCGGTGGCAGCAGGGACTGGTCTTCACCGTCGTCACCGGACTCTGTGTGCTGGCGATGGCCATGATGGCGACCTGGGCACGGTTCATGCCGGCGGCCGCCGCGGATGCGGCGGCACCGCGGTGGGTCGTCCTCGGGTTCATCGTCGGTGCCGTGCCCGTGCATGCCTTCCACCTTCTGGTGATCGTGTGGAACAACGCCGCCGCGCTGCGGACCTCCGAGGGACAGCTCGCCGAACGCGCCGCCGAACTCAGCGCGTCCGGCACCCGATTGGCAACTGCCGCCGACGAAGAACGGCGCCGGATCGAGCGGGATCTGCACGACGGCGCCCAGCAGCACCTCGTCGCACTGTCGGTTCTGCTCGGACTCGCGCGCAACGCCGAACCCGACCAATCGGGTGCGCTGCTGGCCGAGGCATCCGAGTCATCGAGACCTCGATCGTGGAGATCCGCCGCCTCGCCCATGGCATCTATCCGCCTTGCTCATCTGCGGTGGTCTGCCCGAAGCGCTGCCCACCCTGGCCGCGCGGTCCGCGGTCCCGGCGCGGCTGGAGCTGCACGGCGTAGGGCGGTATCCGGCTCCGATCGAGGCAGCGCTGTACTACTGCTGCAGTGAGGCGCTGCAGAACGCCGCCAAACACGGCGGCCCGGGTGCGACGGTGACCATCACCGCACGGGACGAGGGCGGACGCTGACCGTGGTGATCGCCGACACCGGAACCGGATTCGATCCCGCGATGCGTGGCCACGGTCTGATCAACATGACCGACCGGTTGTCGTCGATCGGCGGCACGTTGGAGGTCGACAGCGCCGCCGGACAGGGCACCCGTATCGTCGCCGTCGTCACCGCGGCGGCCTGATCCTCTTTTCTTGGGGGGGTGACGGCGCGCAACGCGCGGGCCGGCGTGTTCGCCGCGGCCGGAAAAACCGGGGAAGCACATCTCAACCACGGCGGGCGGTGTGAAAATGATCGGCATGGACGCAGCCCATCCCGGGTTAGATCTGCTGCTCCGCGTGGGGTTGGCCACGCTGCTTGGCGTCGCCATCGGGCTGGAACGCCAGTGGCGGTCGCGAATGGCCGGGCTGCAGACCATGGCCCTGGTCAGCATGGGTTCGGCGTTGTTCACGATCATGGGTGCATTCGCCTTCCCCGTGGACGGCGACCGCCTCAGGGTGGCCGCCCAGATCGTCACCGGCATCGGTTTCCTGGGCGCCGGCGTGATCATCAAGTCGGGCATGACGGTGGCCGGGCTCAACACCGCCGCAACGCTGTGGGCGACGGCGGCGGTGGGTGCGTTGTGCGGCGTCGGGATGTGGCGCGAATCAGTAGTGGGCGCGGTGATGATCGTTGCCGCCAACGGATTGCTCTACCCGCTGGCGAAGTGGATCGATCGCCGACCGCACAAACCCGGCCATGAGAAACGAGCCGACTTCTGAAGTGAGCCCCCGGTCGGGATTGAACTGACGACCTTTCGCTTACTAGGAGTAAGAGAGGGGGACAGGGGCATCGCTGATAATCTGCTGCAGACGTTATCGAACGCCCCTGTAGCTCAGTGGTAGAGCGCCGCTCTTGTAAAGCGAAGGCCGTCGGTTCAATCCCGACCGGGGGCTCCGGCGGCTCCGTTTTGTCGGAGCCGATGGCTAACGTCTTCTCATGTTGACGGCTGATCTGTCCCAACTGCGACAGCCAGCTGCCCAGCAGCAACAGCCCAATCGGGTCATTCGCGATGGTCGATCACGCGCGGCGAGGTCGTCGGCCGGGTGCTGTAGCGACGGCTGCGGCCGGGCCGGGGAATCAGGTCGGCGAAGTTGCTCAGCGGGTTGATCGCCGAGCCGAGGGTGACCACGGCGTCGCGCAACGCCTCGACCGTCGGCTCCATCGCCTGCATTCCCTGACCCATCCGGTTGATGGTGTCGGTCAGGTCGGCGAGCTGCTGCAACGGCCCGTTGGCGGCGGTCAGCTTGTCGATCACGCCCTCTTCGGCGAGCAGGCGGTCGGTCAGGCCGTCGTCGGCCAGCAGCCGCTCCAACAGTCCGTCCTCCGCCAACAGGCGTTCCAGCACCCCGCCCGGCTTCAGGGCGCGCTCCAGGCTGCCGCCCTCGGCGGTCAGCCGATCCGCCAGACCGCCGGGTTCGGTGATGCGGTCGAGCAGGCCGCCGGGCCGCAACAGCCGGTCCAGGGAGCCGCCCGGAGCGATCGCCCGGCCCAGGGGCGCGTCGTCGTCGAGCAGTTCGTTGGCGACCCGGGCCACCTTGTTGACGCCGTCGACCGTGTCGCCGAGCCCGAGCGTCTGCAGCACCACGGGCGCGGCCTGCTTGCCGGCTTCGTCGGCGGTCTTGCGCGCCTGGCCGATCGCGTTCTCGGCGATGCGCAGACCGGCCTCCGCGACGGCCGCACCTGCTCTCACCGGGGCGAATGCCAGGTTCGCCAGGTTCGTGCCCAGGTCCATGGCCCTCAGTCTAAGGAGTGGCAGACGGGTCATTCACAGGAAACTGGCAGGAACCTGGAAGACGATGGAGAAGGAACTGGGAGGACATTGAAGCCATGGCTGCGCCCGTGAGTATCCAGACAACGCCCGAAGCCCGCGTACTGGTCGTCGACGACGAGATCAACATCGTGGAATTGCTGTCGGTCAGCCTGAAATTCCAGGGTTTCGAGGTTCACACGGCCGACAACGGCCCCGCGGCGCTCGACCGTGCGCGCGAGGTCAAGCCGGACGCGGTGATCCTCGACGTGATGATGCCTGGGATGGACGGTTTCGGGGTCCTGCGCCGGCTGCGCGCCGATGGCATCGATGCCCCCGCGCTGTTCCTGACGGCGCGGGACACCCTGCAGGACAAGATCACCGGCCTGACCCTGGGCGGCGACGACTACGTGACCAAGCCGTTCAGTCTCGAGGAAGTGGTGGCGCGGCTGCGCGTCATCCTGCGGCGGACCAGCCGGGGTGCCGAGGAGGTCCGGACGTCGCGGTTGTCCTTCGCGGACATCGAGTTGGACGAGGACACCCATGAGGTCTGGAAGGCCGGCGAGCCGGTGTCGCTGTCACCGACGGAGTTCACGCTGCTGCGGTATTTCGTGATCAACGCCGGAACCGTGCTGAGCAAACCGAAGATCCTCGACCACGTGTGGCGTTACGACTTCGGCGGTGACGTCAACGTCGTCGAATCCTACGTCTCCTACCTGCGGCGCAAGATCGACACGGGGGAGAAGCGTCTGCTGCACACGTTGCGTGGTGTCGGCTATGTCCTGCGGGAGCCCCGCTAGCGGACAATGGGCGCCATGTCCCGAACCGTGCGGCCCGGAGTGCCGCTGCGGGTGGCGCTGGTCGCGGCCACCCTGGTGCTGGTGGCGATGGGCCTGCTGGCGTCCGGCATCGCCGTCACCACCATCCTGCGCGCCGATCTGATCGACCGTGTCGACCAGACGCTCATCGACGCGTCCAACAGTTGGGCGCAGGCGCCGCGGCGGACCTCTCCGGTGGCCACCGAGGTACCCAATCCGGGACGGCCGCCGTCGAACTTCTACGTGCGGGGCATCGGCCAGGACGGTCGGGTCTGGATCGCCGTCAACGACCGGGACGCGGAGCCCGATCTGCCCGACGACAACGATGTCGGCTCGGACCCGACGACGGTCGGCTCGATGAACGGTTCGCACGTGCGGTGGCGGGCGGTGTCGGTGCGCGGCCCGGAGGGTGAGCTGACCACGGTCGCGATGGACCTCTCCGACGTGGAGTCGACGCTGCGGTCACTGGTCTATGCGCAATTCGGCATTGGAACCGCGGTGCTGCTAGTGCTCGGGATCGTTGGTTATGCGGTGGTGCACCGCAGCCTGCGGCCCCTGGTGGAGGTGGAGCGCACCGCCGCCGCGATCGCCGCCGGTGAACTGGATCGTCGTGTGCCGCAACGTGATCCACGCACCGAGGTCGGACGGCTGTCGCTGGCGCTCAACGGCATGCTGGCGCAGATCCAGCGGGCGGTCGCGTCGTCGGACCAGTCCGCGGAGCAGGCGCGCAGCTCCGAGCTGCGGATGCGTCGGTTCATCACCGACGCCAGTCACGAACTGCGCACGCCGTTGACCACCATTCGCGGGTTCGCCGAGTTGTACCGCCAGGGCGCGGCGCGCGACGTCGAGATGTTGATGTCGCGCATCGAGAGCGAGTCCCGACGGATGGGTCTGCTGGTCGAGGATCTGCTGCTGCTCGCCCGCCTGGACGCCCAGCGTCCGCTGGATCAACACCGCGTGGACCTGCTGACGCTGGCCACCGACGCCGTTCACGACGCGCAATCCATTGCGCCCCAGCGCAACATCACGCTCGAGGTGTTCGACGGGCCGGGCACGCCCGAGGTCGTCGGCGACGAGGCCCGGCTGCGTCAGGTGCTGGGCAATCTGGTGGCCAACGCGCTGCAACACACGCCCGTACGGGCGGGGATCACCGTGCGGGTGGGCACCGTCGGCAACGAGGCGGTGCTCGAGGTGGTCGACCAGGGGCCGGGCATGGATCAGCAGGATGCCCAGCGGGTGTTCGAGCGGTTCTACCGCACCGACTCGTCGCGCACCCGCAGCAGCGGCGGCACGGGGCTGGGACTGTCCATCGTCGACTCGCTGGTGCACGCCCACCACGGGACCGTCACGGTCACGACGGCGCCGGGACGGGGCTGTCGATTCCGGGTGGCGCTGCCGCGGGTGGCGGATGCGGCCGAGCACGCTGACGACGCCGACGATTTCGGGGATGCCGACGACGCCGAGTTGGTCAATCCAGTTCTGCCAGAGCGGCTTTGATCTTTGCCTGAGCCTCGTCGAGAGATTCGGGCGACGGGTTGCGGTCCACTCCTGCGAAGCCGAAGTCGGTGAGGTTGTAGGCCGGGAAGACGTGCACGTGCAGGTGTGGCACCTCGAGTCCGGCGATCAGCAGCCCCGCGCGCTGTGCGCCGAAGGCCTTGGTCACCGCGCGGCCGATCCGCTGCGAGACGGCCATGCAACGGGCGAACACGGCCTGGCCGACATCCTGCCATTGGTCGATCTCGGCACGCGGGACCACCAGGGTGTGGCCCTGCGTCATCGGCTCGATGGTCAGGAAGGCGACGAATTCGTCGTCCTCGTAGACGAATCGGCCCGGTATTTCGCGGTTGATGATCTTCGTGAAGATGGTGGCCATGGCTCCACCCTAAGCTGCCGAGCAGACGCAAAGGGCCCTCTCTCGTCGCCGAAAAGGGCCCCTTTGCGTCTGCTCGCGAAGAGAAACGCCGGTTAGCGGTCGGCGTCGGTGTAGCGGATGACGCCGCGGATGTTGCGGCCCTCGAGCATGTCGGCGTAGCCGTCGTTGATCTGCTCGAGCTGGTACTGCCGGGTGACCATGTCGTCGAGGTTCAACCGCCCCGCCTTGTACATGCTCAGCAGCTGCGGGATGTCGTGGTGCGGGTTGCCGCCGCCGAAGATGGTGCCCTGCAGGCGCTTCTGCAGCAGGGTCAGCATCGACAGGTTCAGCTTGACGTCATTGCTGGCCATGTTCGCGACCGCGGTGGCCACGACGGTGCCGCCCTTGGCGGTGATGTTCATGTAGTTGTCGATGTCCTCGCCCTTGAGCTCACCGACGGTGACGATGGTCTTGTGTGCCATCCGGCCGTTGGTGACCTCGGCCACGCCGGCCATCGCGCTGAAGATGTCCGGGTAGGCGTGGGTGGCGCCGAACTTCAGCGCGTTGTCGCGTTTGAACTCGACGGGGTCGACCGCGAAGACGTTGCGCGCTCCCGCGTTCAGCGCGCCCTGCAGCGCGCCGGTACCCACACCGCCGACGCCGACGATCACGACGTCGTCGCCGGGGCGGACGTCGCCGCTACGCACCGCCGAGCCGTAGCCGGTGGTCACGCCGCAGCCGACCAGGCAGGCCACCTCGAACGGGATGGACGGGTCGATCTTCACCACCGAGCTCTTGTGCACCACCATGTACGGGCTGAAGGTGCCCAGCAGGGTCATCGGGATGACCGGCTGACCGTTCTTCACGGCGTGGATGCGGTGGGTGCCGTCGGACACCGCGGTGCCGGCCAGCAGACCCGCACCCAGGTCGCACAGGTTGCGCAGGCCCTCCTGGCAGGCCGGACACTCGCCACACGACGGGATGAACGACAGCACCACGTGGTCACCGGGGGCGATGTGCTCGACACCGGGCCCGACCTCGGTGACGATGCCGGCGCCCTCATGGCCGCCGAGCACGGGGAATCCGGCCATCGGGATGTCACCGGTCACCAGGTGGTGATCCGAATGGCACATGCCCGACGCTTCCATCTGGATCTTGACCTCGTCCTTGACGGGGTCGCCGATCTCGATCTCCTCGATCGACCATGGCTGGTTGAACTCCCAGATCAGAGCACCTTTGGTCTTCATCTGTACCTCTTTCGACTAGAGCAACTAGAGCCTCTGGTCAACAGACTAGAGGCTCTAGTTAAGTGCGTCACAACCACCCCGAAGCAACCGCTTGGTAGAGCGCTGATCACGGCGCCCGCGTTGACGCGTGCACGTCGGCATCGAGGCGAACACCAGGGTGAAATTTCGGCCGCGTCGCCGCCCTGGTGCAATTGTCGACGCCGCTGCGCGCGCCTGAAGTCACCAGATCTTGACCGGCGCCTCACCCAGCGGGTAGTAGCCGGGCAGTTTCTCGCCGGCCATGCTGCGCTCGATGCGCTTCTGCATGGTGGGCGTCAGGTCGCCGGAGGAGATCAGGTTGACGAACGCCTTCTGCACGTGGCCGAAGTCGAAGAAGTCGCGCTGCCACTCGATGAGCAGCTGATCGTTCAGCCGGAACCAGCTGCCGCCGATCCCGTAAATCTCGTCGGTGGTGCCGTCGGACTTGTTGGCGATCTGCTTCCAGAAGCCGACGATCTCGTTCTGCTTCTCGTCGATGAGTACCTTCTGGTACTCGTACACCCAGTTCTCCAGGCCCTCCATCTCGAGACCCAGGGCGACGTCGCGGATCTCGTCCCGCCCGACGCACATGACGTCGTCCTTGGGTCCGATGTTCCAGCCGTAGGTCGCGTCCTCGCTGTAGAAGTCGGCCAGCGGCTTCCAGTCGCCGGCGGCTTCGGCATCCCGGTTGGCCTGCAGCCAGCGGTCGGCCCAGTCTTCGAGTGCTTCGCGCTTGGACGATGAAGTCATGTTCAATCCTTCTCGGTCATGGACAGTGCTCGGGTGGGACACATCTCGACGGCGCGTTCCACGTCGTCGCGCAGGTCGTCGGGCGGTTCGTGGTCGAGGATCTCGACGACACCGCGTTTGGGCACCTTGAAGACGTCCGGCGCCTCTAATTCGCACATGGCGTGACCCTGGCACAGGTCATCGTCGAGTTCGATTCGGTAGCAACCCATTTCAGTCTCGCACTCGCCGGCGGTAGCGCACCCTGGCCGGCCGGGCCAGCTGGACCACCATCTTCGAGTGGTCGTTCTGGTAGCTCTCGGGCGGCTGCGCCATCTCGAACTCATACTCGCGCAACAGGACCGAGAAGATCGCCTTGATCTGCATCTGTGCGAACGCCGCTCCCACGCAGCGATGCTTTCCGGCGCCGAACGGGATCCAGGTCCAGCGGTTGATCAGGTCCTCCTGGCGCGGCTTCTCGTACCGGTCGGGGTCGAAGGCATCCGGATCGGGGAAGTCCTCGGGGATCCGGTTCGAGATCGCCGGTGAGGCGGCCACCATCTGTCCCTTGTGGATCGGATGGCCGGCGACCTCGAACTCGTCCTGGGCCACCCGCATCAGGATGATCAGCGGCGGGTGCAGGCGCAAGGTCTCCTTGAGGGCGTTGTCCAGGTTCGGAATCTGGCGCAGCGCATGGAAACTCACCTCCTGGCCGTCGGCGTACAGGTCGTCGAGCTCCTGCTGGACCTTGGCGTAGAAGTCGGGATTGCGCAGCAGCTCGATGAGCGTCCACGACGACGTGCCGGAGCTGGTGTGGTGGCCGGCGAACATCAGCGAGATGAACATGCCGGTGATCTCGTTCGCGCTGAACCGCGGGTTGCCCACTTCGTCCTTGATCGAGACCAGCACGTCGAGCATGTCGCGGTCGCTCTTGTCCTTGGGCGGGTTGGCGATCCGGCCGTTCATGACCTCCTGCACCAACTCGACCAGCCCGGCGCGGGCCTCGTCGCGAATCCGGAAGCTCTCGATCGGCAGGTACGGGTCGACGTAGCAGAGCGGGTCGGTGCCGCGCTCGAGCAGGTGGTAGTAGTCGGCGAACCGGGAGTCCAGTTGATTGCGGAATTTCGGTCCGATCAGGCACGCCGTCGAGGTGTAGATGGTCAGCTCGGCGAAGAACTCGAGTAGGTCGATCTCGCCGCTGTCGCCCCAGTTCTCGATCATCCGCCGCACTTCGTTCTCGATGGTGGCGGCGTGGCCCTTCATCTGTTCACCGCGCAGCGCGGTGTTGTGCAGCATCTCGGCCCGGCGTTCGGGATCGGCGTCGAACACCACGCCCTCGCCGAAGATCGGCGTCATGAACGGATACGCCTCGGCCTGGTTGAGCTCGCTGTCGCTGGACCGGAAGAAGAACTCGTTGGCCTCGGAGCCCGACAGCAGGACCACCTGTTTGTCGGCCAGCTGGAACCAGCCGGCATCCCCACACTCCTGCCGCACTCGCCACATCAGGCCGATCGGGTCGGTGCGGAACTCTTCGAGGTGGCCGTGTTCCTCATCGCCACCCGAAACCCGCTGAACCTCTTTGAGCTCTTGGCTTGTCATGATTCTCCTAGCTCTCGACACGCAGCTTCTGTCGGTCGGTGACATCGGCGAGTGGAGCCTCGGGCTGGATCTCCAACTCGGCGATGAATCCGCCTCGCGGGGTTTCCGCGACGAATGTGATGGCGCGCGCCAGATCGGCGGCGCGCAGGAAGTAGTCGTGCCGCGCCTGCCCCCACTTGGCCCAGTCCTCGAGCATGGCTCCGACCTTGTTCATGTCGGCACTCCACCCCATCGCGGTCTTGGTGGGCCCGGGATGCACGACGGAGGCCCGCACGCCGGTGCCCTCGAGTTCCATCTGCAGGGTCTTGGCCATGGCCAACAGGCCGGCCTTGGCCGCGCCGTAGCCACCCATGTGCGGGCGGGGCCGCAACGAAACATCGGAGCCGACGAAGATGACGTCGCCGCGACGGCGCTCTACCATCCCCGGAACCACCGCGGTGACAAGGCGATTGGCGCCGACGAGGTGGATCTGGATCTGCTGCTCGAAGTCGTCGGTGCTGATCTCGTGCAGCTGACCGAAGTAGGTGTCACCCGCCCCGGCGACCAGCAGCTCGATCTCGCCGAGGGCTTCGGTGGCGCTGTGCACGAACGCCTTGACGGAATCCTGGTCGGTTACGTCCAGCGGCAGCGCCACTGCCTCGCCGCCGTCGGCGATGATCTTGTCCACCAGCTCCTGACACTTGTCGACCCGGCGGGCGCCGAGCGCGACCGGAAAGCCGTGTGCGGCAAGTTCGGTCGCGGTGGCGGCACCGATTCCCGACGAGGCGCCGGCCACAATGGCCGGGCGGCGGTCGGGATGGGGTTCGAAGCGGGCCATTTGGATTCCTCTCGGAGGGCCTGGACAGTGTGGGGTTTCAGCGGATGTCGATCTGCTTCGGCTTCAGCGGATGTCGATCCGCATTGGCAGATGCGCGAAGCCGCGGACGTTGCTCGAGTGCACCCGCACGGAGTTGGCCTCGTCGACCTCTAATCCGCTTATCCGCCTGAATAACTCGGTCAGTGCGACCCGGGCCTCCATCCGGGCCAGGTGCGCACCGAGGCAGAAGTGGGCGCCACTGCCGAAACTCAGGAGTCGGGGCCCGATCTCACGCCCGATGACGAAGTCGTCGGGATTCTCGAAAGCGCGCTCGTCGCGATGGGCCGAACCGGGCAGCAGCAGCACGATGTCGCCGTCGGGGATCGTGGTGTCGTAGAGGGTGAGGTCGCCCTCGACGGTGCGGGCCAGGATCTGGCTGGACGTGTCGTAGCGCAGGGTCTCCTCGACCCACAGCGGAACACGCTCGAGGTCGGCGTACACCGGGGTCAGCTGATCGGGGTTCTGATGGCCCCAGAATGCGGCGTTGGCTAGGAGTTTGGTGGTGGTCTCGTTGCCGGCGATCACCATCAGGAACATGAAGCCCAGGATCTCGTCATCGGTGAGCTTGTCGCCGTTGATCTCGGCCTCGAGCAGCGCCGAGGTCAGGTCGTCGGTCGGCTGCTTGCGACGCTGCGCCACCATGTCCTGGTAGTAGACGATGAGGTTGATCGACGCCTCGATGGCCTCCGGCGG
>RRZU011432878.1_pt1 | contig 19157 bp, 17 predicted proteins | sample 2165561 | NCBI WGS metagenome assembly RRZU01 (sample SAMN10456909, study PRJNA506462) | wastewater metagenome | isolation source: wastewater sludge | place: USA: Moscow, Idaho | reverse complement strand
GGGCTGGGAAGTATGGCTCAATGGCATGGAAGTCACCCAGTTTACTTATTTCCAACAAGTGGGCGGCTTGGATTGCAGCCCGGTGCTGGGCGAAATCACCTACGGCATCGAGCGCTTGGCGATGTATCTGCAAGGTGTGGAAAATATTTACGACTTGGTGTGGGCGCAAACACCCGATGGCCAAACCGTTACCTATGGCGATGTGTATCATCAAAACGAAGTGGAGCAATCCACTTATAATTTTGAATACAGCAATGCCGCTTGGCTGTTGGAACAGTTTAACCATTTCGAGGCCGAAGCCCGCCGCCTGCTGGAAACCGAACAGGCCGCACTCACTTTGCCCGCCTATGAATTGGTGTTGAAAGCCGGACACACCTTTAGCCTCTTGGATGCGCGCGGTGCTATTTCTGTGACCGCGCGCGCCACCTATATCGGCCGCGTGCGCGCACTGAGCCGCTTGGTGGCACAGAAATACGTGGAAAGCCGCGAGAAATTGGGGTTCCCCTTGATTAAAAATCAGGCGTAGTTGTTTTCAGGCAGCCTTTTGTTGATGGCGATGAAATAAATGCATTAGGCTGCCTGAAAAGATTGCGGAATTGATGATGAGCGAGCCGATTGAAATTTACCAAACCGCCGATGGACAAACGCAGGTCGCCGTGCGCTTTGAACAGGAAAGCGTTTGGCTGTCGCAGGCGCAGATGGCGGCGTTGTTTGACACCGGCAGCGATAACATCAGCCTGCATTTGAAAAACATCTTTATTGAACATGAGCTGGATGAAGCAGCAACTACCGAGGATTTCTCGGTAGTTCAATCAGAAGGCAAGCGCCAAGTTAAGCGCCGCTTGAAACATTACAATTTGGATGCGGTGATTTCAGTAGGCTATCGAATCAAATCAAAAAATGCCACCCAGTTCCGCATCTGGGCAACACAACGCCTAAAAGACTACCTGCTGCAAGGCTATGCGCTCAACCACGCCCGTTTGCAGCAAAACGCCGCCGAGCTGGAGCAAGCCTTGGCGCTTATTCGCAAAACGGCGGCTTCGCCTGAGCTAACCTTAGCCAGCGGCCGCGGTTTGGTGGATTTGATGGCCGGGTCTGATCCCAAGCAAAAAGAAACCTTGATTCGCCTGATAATGCATATGCTGCATCAGGCTGCCTGAAAACAATTCATTGGTAAGCCGATATGCCTGTTTATTTCCGTACACCAAGCCAGCGCAAAATACGCAAAATGACCGCTCGCCAACGCAAAAAATTTCATTTGGGTGAGTTTGCCCGTCTGGATTTCGGTGTGGCGGGTAATTTATTACCGCAGCATCACACTTCTGAATATTTTGACCACTTTATGGATGAACTGATTGACTTTGTGGAGCAAAATTCAATGTGCTTGGGTGGTGGCGGCTGCGGCGCAGATTTTTCATTTATCGTTGAACATGAAAAACAGCCGCCATTAAATATAACCGCAGAGCAAAAGGCGCTATTAATTAACTGGCTGGTGGCGCGCCCGGATGTAGAACATCTGCGAGCAGGTGCAATTATTGATGGCTTTTATGCGGATGAAGCAATGTTTGAATAATATGATGAAATTTACAAATAAGATATTCATCGCAAGATAATCCCAACTATTTTCTAGAATTTGAAATATTGATTGAAAGCAACCATGACAACCCAAACCCTTCTTATCGAACTGCGCACCGAAGAACTGCCGCCCAAAGCCTTAAACACCTTGGGCGAAAGCTTGGCCGAGGGCGTGGTGGCCGGGCTGGCCAAGGCGCAGCTGATTGACGGCGAGCCGCAATACCATACTTATGCCGCGCCGCGCCGTTTGGCGGTGCAGGTGCAAAACGTAAAAGCGGTGCAGGCGGATCAGCAGGTGCTCAAAAAAGGCCCGGCGGTGGCCGCGGGCATGAAAGACGGCGCGCCCACCAAGGCTTTGGAAGGCTTTGCCCGCTCCTGCGGCGTGAGCGTGGCCGACTTGACCACCGTGCACGACGGCAAGCAAGACGTGTATGCCCATCAATTTATCCAGCCCGGCCAGCCGCTGGCGGCCTTGCTGAGCGATATTTTGGCGCAAGCGGTTAAAAAACTGCCTATTCCCAAAGTGATGCGCTGGGGCAGCAGCAGCCACACCTTTGTGCGCCCGGTGCACGGTTTGGTGATGCTGCATGGCGGCGACACCGTTTCAGGCAGCGTGTTGGGCCTGCAAAGCCAAAACTGGACGCTGGGCCACCGTTTCTTAAGCCCGGGCGAAATTGTTTTTGCCGATGCCAACGACTACCCGCGCCAAATGGCCGAGCAAGGCAAGGTAATGGCCAGCTTTGCCGCCCGCCGCGCCTTGATTGAGCGCGATTTGGCGCGTGCGGCTGCGGCATTGAATGCCGGCGTGGCTGCCGATGCGGCGCTGCTGGATGAAGTAACCGCCTTGGTGGAATGGCCAGCGGTGCTGGAAGCTGGTTTTGAGGCGCATTTTTTGCAAGTGCCGCAAGAATGCCTGATTCTCACCATGCAGCAAAACCAAAAATACTTTCCGCTGCTAGACGCCCAAGGCAAGCTGATGAACCGCTTTTTGCTGGTGTCCAACCTGCAAACCGACGACCCCAGCCACATTATCCACGGCAATGAGCGCGTATTGCGTGCACGCCTGAGCGATGCCGAGTTTTTCTATAAGCAAGACCAAAAAGCCAGCCTAGAGAGCCGCTTGCCCAAGCTGGAAAACGTGGTCTACCACAATAAGCTTGGCAGCCAGGCCGAGCGGGTGGCGCGCTTATGTGATTTAAGCGTGGCGATTGCCCAAGCGCTGGATGCCGACGCACAGCAAACCCTGCGTGCCGCCGCGCTGGCCAAGGCCGATTTGCTCACCGAAATGGTGGGCGAATTCCCTGAGTTGCAAGGCGTGATGGGGCGCTATTATGCGCTGCACGATGGCGAAACCGCCGCTGTGGCCGAAGCCATCGAGCAACATTACCGCCCGCGCTTTGCCGGTGATGCGCTGCCGCAAAGCAAAACCGCCGCCGCCGTGGCACTGGCCGACAAGCTGGAAACGCTGGTGGGCATTTGGGGCATCGGCCTGATTCCCTCCGGCGACAAAGACCCCTACGCCTTGCGCCGCTCGGCCTTGGGCATCTTGCGCATGTTGATGCAATACGGCTTGGATGTGGCGCCTTTGCTTCAGGCAGCCTACAACACCTTCCCCCAAGGCAAGCTGGCTGCCGATACCGTAGACGAAGTGGCCGAATTTATGCAGGCACGCTTGGCGGTATTGCTGCAAAACGACTTTGCCCACGACGAAGTGGCCGCCGTATTGGCCAAGCAGCCGCAAAATTTGGGTGACATCAACGCCAAGCTGGCCGCAGTGGCCGCATTCAAAAGGCTGCCTGAAGCGGCGGCGCTGGCCGCAGCCAATAAGCGCGTGCACAATATCTTGAAGAAAAACGAGCTGCCCTTGGGCGATATCAACCCCGATTTGCTGCAACAGCTGGAAGAGCAGGATTTGTATCAAGCCACACAAGGCTTGGTGCCGCAAATCAACCAGGCTTTGGCGCGCAAAGACTTTCAGGCAGCCTTAAGCGTATTGGCAGCGGTGAAACCCACGGTAGATGCGTTTTTCGACAAGGTAATGGTGATGGCGGATGATGAAGACATCAAACGCAACCGCCTGGCCTTGCTGCAAGCCTTGTCGCGGCAAATGAATGCCGTGGCCGATATTGCTTTATTAAACGAATAATCAATTTTATATTTCCGGAGTGCCAAGCATGACCTTAGACAATGTGGTGTTTCACACCGAAGAAGACTACCCGGAAGATTTGGGCGTGCAGCACGCCGCCACCCATATGGGCTTTTACTGGGCATGGGCGGTGAAACGCAGCTTGTATAATCCGCAATGGGATGAGGCCGCCGCCGCAGCCGTGGCGGATTTGAAAGCAGGCACCATGAGCGGCGCACAATTTGTGATGCAGCACATGGCCGGCGGGCTGGAAGACACCGATTTCAATCCGGAAGGCTTGCGCTTCACCTTGTTTTATTACGACGACGAAGAAGAAGGCTACGGCCGCTTTATGGACGACTACGTCAACACCTTGAACACGCCCGCCTTGGCCAGCTTCTACCATGTGGCCGACAACGCCGACAACCAAGCTTTGCTCGATTTGGTGTTTGATGCGGCGCTGGCACAATGGCGCGGCAGCTTGAGCGGCACAGCCTAAGAAAGCAGAAAAGCATGGGCACAACAACGGCGGGCAACAAACTGATTATTCTGGATCGCGACGGCGTATTGAATCCGGTGGACGAGGGCGGGGTAGTGAAAAGCGCCGACGCTTGGCAGCCGATTGTCGGCAGCATGGATGCGGTGGCGCTGCTCACCCAAGCGGGCTATACCGTGGTGGTGGCCGCCAACCAATCCGGTTTGGGACGCGGCCTTTTGAGTATGCAAGATGTGAACGACATCCACAGCAAAATGCACCAGCAGGTGCAAAAAGCGGGCGGACGCATCGACGGCATTTGGTTTTGCCCGCACAAGGCGGCGGCCGATTGCGATTGCCGCAAGCCCAAAGCCGGCATGATTGCCGATATTTTCGACCGTTTAAACCGAGACGCCGCCCACACTTGGCTGGTGGGCGACAGCCTGCGCGATTTGCAGGCCATCGAAGCGGTGGGCGGCCATCCGGTGCTGGTGCTCACCGGCAAAGGCAAGCAAACGCTGAGCACCGAAGAATTGCCGGAAAACACCCAAGTATTCGATGATTTGCTGGCGTTTGCGCAATACCTTGTGCAGCAAGAAGAAGGAGCATAGCCCATGTTGTGGTTGCGCAATTTGGCGTATTGGCTGTTGGTGGTGGTGATTACACCACCGTTTTTTGTGGTGGTGATGTTGTCGATGCTGGTGCCGATGGGGGTGAACAAAACCACCACCGCTTGGGCGCTCACGCTGCTGTGGCTGCTGGAGCATGTGGTGGGCTTGAAATACCGCGTGATCGGCCGCGAAAACATTCCGGCCAAGCCCGCGGTGATTTGCTGTAAACACCAATCGGGCTGGGAAACGCTGGCCACCCAAAAATTTTTCCCCTTACAGGTGTTTGTGGCCAAACGCGAGCTGTTTAAAATTCCGTTTTTCGGCTGGGGGCTGAAACTCACCCGCACCATCGGCATCGACCGCGGCAACCCGCAGCGCGCTTCGCAGCAAATTGTTGAGCAAGGCAGCAAACGCAAGGCTGAAGGGCTGTGGATTACCATTTTCCCCGAAGGCACCCGCATCAAGCCGGGCTACCGCGGCCGCTATAAAGCCGGTGCCGCACGCATGGCGCAATTGCTGCAAATGGATTTGGTGCCGGTGGCGCTGAACAGCGGCGAATTTTGGCCGCGAAATTCGTTTTTAAAATACCCGGGCACTATTACCGTGGTGATTGGCGCCCCGATTGCCTACGATGCCGCACCCGGTGCCGAAGCCTTAACCCGCTTGTGTGAAGACTGGATTGAGGCACAACAGGCCGAAATCCAAGGTGCGGGCCCGTTTGCCTTGCAGCCGCCGCAAGTGCCCACCCCTGTAATCAGTCGCAGCTGAATGCAGGCGCAATACCAAACCCGTTGCGGCACTTGCATCAACTACACCTTGCGCCGCAGCGCCCGCAAAAACATCATCGTGCGCAGCGGTGCGGATGGCGTGCTCAACATCAATGTGCCGCCCTATATCAGCGCCCGGCAATGGCAGCAGTGGCTGCAAAACAATGAAGCAGTGTTGTTGAAATTGCAGCGTCAAAGCAGCGCGCAAACCGCCACCAGGCTGCCTGAAAGCCTGTGGTATCGCGGTGAATCTTACCCTTGCCGCATTGTGGCCGATAACGATGCCATGCCGTTGTGGCAAGCGCCACAAGGCTTTAGGCTGCCTGAAAGCATCGCTGCCGATATAGCCGCCGCCAAGCAGCAATTGCGCCAATATCTGTATGCACAAGCGCAAGCTGTATTGCTGCCGCAGTTGCAACAGCACGCCGAGCGTTTGCAATACCGGCCTGCGGCCATCGCCCTAAGCAAGGCGCGCACTTTTTGGGGTGTGTGCCGCACGCACACCGGCATCCGCCTAAACTGGCGCCTGATTGGCGCCCCGGCGTGGGTGGTGGATTATGTGTGCATACACGAGTTGTGCCACCTGAGCCATGCCAACCACAGCCCCGCATTTTGGGGTTTAGTCAACCGCCACACCCCGCATACCCAAGCCGCCAAAACATGGCTGCACCGGCACGGCCAAGCCCTGTTTTTGCTGGATTAGCCCTATGAAAGAAAGCCGATGATAAAAATAAAAAATACCCTCACCGTGTTGGCACTGGCGGTGTTTGCCCATTTACCCGCCTATGCCGAAACCCCTTTAAGCACCGTGGCACAAGTGGATGTGGCCCGTTACAGCGGCCAATGGTATGAAATCGCCCGCCTGCCCATGCGTTTCCAAGCACAATGTGTTGCCGATGTGAGCGCAAACTACCGTGTGAACGACAACGGCAGCATTGCCGTTACCAACCGCTGCCGCCAAGCCGATGGCAGCTGGGATCAGGCTGAAGGCTTGGCACGCGCCGAAGACAGCAGCAACAGCCGCTTGCGTGTCACCTTCCTGCCCAAAGGCTTGCGCTGGCTGCCGTTTGGCAAAGCACCTTATTGGATTATGGCGCTCGACAGCAATTACCAAACCGCCATGGTGGGCGAGCCCGGCCGCCGCTATCTGTGGCTGCTGTCGCGCACCCCGCAAATGGATGATGCGGTATACCAAGCCTATTTGCAGCAAGCGCAAGCGCAAGGCTATGATTTATCGGCCTTGATACACACCCGCCATAGCCCCACCGACCCGACCACAGAAAGGACAACACCATGAGATTGCTACACACCATGCTGCGCGTGGGCGACTTGGATCGCTCGCTGGCGTTTTACCAACAGGTTTTGGGCATGAAATTATTGCGCCAAAAAGATTACCCCGAAGGCCGCTTTACCTTGGCGTTTGTGGGCTACGGCGATGAAGCCGACACCACCGTGCTGGAGCTCACCCACAATTGGGACACCGGTAGCTACGACTTGGGCAACGGCTACGGCCATATTGCCATTGAAGTGGCCGATGCCGCCGCGGCGTGCGCTGCGGTGCGCGAAAAAGGGGGCAAGGTTACCCGCGAAGCCGGGCCAATGAAACACGGCACCACCGTGATTGCCTTTGTTGAAGACCCGGACGGCTATAAAATCGAATTTATCCAGCGCAAAACCGGCAGCGATTCTTACTAAATCAAACAATTCAAACAACAGCATAAGGCTGCCTGAACGCTTGCTTCACAAAAGCTTGGCTTTCAGGCAGCCTTTGTTTAATGATGTTGGTGATTTTTAGGCTATTAAACCAAGCCTGCCAACAGGCATTAACCCTGAACCTAATTTTTAAAGCTCAATAAAAACTATTTTAAAAACAAATAGTTCAAAATAAGCGTTGAAAAAGGGTTTATTGCGCATTCAGTGTTTAAGCACTTGAGCAGAAAGCAAGTTTGCCATACACTGCGCTAGTGTCCCGCCGCATAGGTGGCTTAGAAACACTTGGAATTTTTGGCCGACGCCGGTGCTCAAGTGTCCCGCCGCATAGGTGGCTTAGAAAAGCTCACCATCCACCCCGCAGCTCAACAGCCGGTGTCCCGCCGCATAGGTGGCTTAGAAAATCAATGATATGTTCGGCCTGCCTGTGCTTGAGTGTTCCGCCGCATAGGTGGCTTAGAAAAAATTGGCCACTTCACACAGCATTGGCCGTGCGTGTTCCGCCGCATAGGTGGCTTAGAAACGCATTCTCATTAGCGCCCGGCATCACCTGAGGTGTTCCGCCGCATAGGTGGCTTAGAAAAACAATGGGAAGATGAAGAAAACGGCACCGTGGTGTTCCGCCGCATAGGTGGCTTAGAAATCATCGACAACGACAAAGATGGTTGAGGAGGCGTGTCCCGCCGCATAGGTGGCTTAGAAAATAAAGTCGGTAACTCAACAGCAGCCACTCTTGTGTCCCGCCGCATAGGTGGCTTGACTGGGCACCTGCTTAGCGCAGGTGCGGCATATTAAAGGCTACCTGAAGCCGATAATCGGTACCGTAATAGATTGCCAAATCAAGTGCGGCAATAATGGTTTTGCGTTTCAGGCAGCCTTTACACGCGAATGCGTCATTTCAGATACATAACGCAAAAATCGACAGTGCCACCCATTCTGCCGCCATGGCCTTGCCACGGCGGCTTTTTTATGGCGGTTTATAAAGCTGCGCTTTTTGCGGCTTGGGCGCCATATTGCTTTTTGTTGCAGTGCAAACCGGATGGATGACGGGGCGGTAGCGCTGATTTTGCGCATTAAAATAGCGCACTAGGTTGTTTCATCGAAAAATAATATTGTGTTGTGTTTGATTTTGTTTAGAATCGGTGTTTCCAATTTTAAATACATGCCGTGCTGTTGGCATTGCAACCCGGAAAGGATTAAAGAGATGAGGATTGGTATTCCCAAAGAGTCGTTGCCCGGTGAAACCCGGGTGGCCGCCACCCCCAGAACGGTGGTGCAATTGCTGAAGCTGGGGCATGAGGTGGTGGTGGAAAGCGGGGCGGGCAAGGCGGCGAGCTTGGAAGACAGCGCTTATACCGCCGCCGGTGCCACGGTGGCGGATGCGGCCGCGGTGTGGGCTTGCGAGGCGGTGTATAAGGTAAACGCGCCCACTGAAGCGGAAATCGATGCCATCGCTGCGGGCACGGTGTTAATCAGCTTTGTGTGGCCGGCGCAAAATCCCGATTTAGTGGAAAAACTGCGCGAGCGCCAGATTACGGTGCTGGCAATGGATATGGTGCCGCGCATGTCGCGCGCGCAGGCAATGGATGCCTTATCTTCGATGGCCAACATCAGCGGCTACCGTGCGGTGGTGGAGGCGGCCAGTGCCTTTGGCCGTTTCTTTACCGGCCAAATTACCGCTGCGGGCAAGGTGCCGCCGGCTGAAGTGCTGGTGATTGGCGCCGGTGTGGCCGGTTTGTCGGCCATTGGTGCGGCGGTGCAGCTGGGCGCGATTGTAAAGGCGTTTGATACCCGTTTGGAAGTGGCCGAGCAAATCGAGTCGATGGGCGGTCGGTTTTTGAAACTGGAATTTCCCAGTGAAAGCGGCGGCAGTGGCGATGGCTATGCGCAAGTGATGAGTGAAGCATTTATTGCCGCCGAAATGAAGCTGTTTGCCGATGAAGCACGCCAAGTGGACATCATCATCACCACCGCGGCGATTCCGGGCAAGCCTGCGCCCAAGCTGATTACCAAGGCGATGGTGGACAGCATGAAACCGGGCTCGGTGATTGTGGATTTGGCCGCCGCCACCGGCGGCAACTGCGAATACACGGTGCCGGGTGCCGAATTTATTACCGACAACGGCGTGAAGGTGATTGGCTATACCGATTTGGTCAACCGCCTGCCGGGGCAGTCGTCGCAATTGTATGCCACCAATTTGGTGAACCTCACCAAGCTGATGACGCCGGGCAAAGACGGCGTGCTGGCATTGGATTTTGATGATGCGGTGGTGCGCAATATGACGGTAACGCACCAAGGCGATGCCCTGTATCCGCCGCCGCCGATTCAGGTATCGGCAGCGGCAGCCAAGCCCAAAGCGGCGCCGCTGGTACAAAAAACAGCCGCTCCGCTGCCCTTGTGGAAAAAACTGCTGCCCGCTGCGGTGGCCGCGCTGCTGTTTTTATGGCTGGGTGCCAATGCGCCCACGGCGTTTTTAAACCATTTAATCGTGTTTGTGCTGGCCTGTGTGGTGGGTTATTACGTGGTGTGGAATGTAACCCATTCGCTGCACACGCCGCTGATGTCGGTGACCAACGCCATTTCCGGCATTATTGTGGTGGGCGCTTTGCTGCAAATCGGCCAAGGCAACGGCTGGGTAACGCTGTTGGCGTTTGTGGCGGTGCTGATTGCCAGCATCAATATTTTCGGCGGCTTTTTCGTTACCCGTCGCATGCTCAATATGTTCCGTAAAGGTTAAAGGGAGGCGTTTATGTCACAAGGAATGGTTACGGCGGCATACATCGTGGCTGCGATATTGTTTATTTTGAGCTTGGCCGGGCTGTCGAAGCAGGAAAGCGCCAAAAACGGCGTTTATTTCGGCATGGCGGGCATGGCCATTGCGCTGGTGGCCACCATTTTCAGCGAGGCGGCATCCGGCTTTGGCTGGATTGTGATTGCCATGGCTGCCGGTGCCGCCATCGGTATTTACAAGGCGCGCAAGGTGGAGATGACGCAAATGCCCGAGCTGATTGCCTTGCTGCACAGCTTTGTGGGCTTGGCCGCGGTGCTGGTGGGCTACAACAGCCTGTTTGAGCCGGGCGATGTGGCGGCCGATATGCACACCATCCATTTGGTGGAGGTGTTTTTGGGCGTGTTTATCGGTGCGGTGACCTTTACCGGCTCGATTGTGGCCTTTGGCAAACTCAACGGCAAAATTTCCAGCAAGCCCTTGGCCTTGCCGCACAAACACAAGCTGAATCTGGCCGCACTGGTGGTGTCGCTGTTGCTGTTGTTTTGGTTTGTGGCTGCCGATGGTGCCACTTTCGCCTTGCTGTTGATGACCTTAATCGCGCTGGCTTTTGGCTGGCATTTGGTGGCGGCCATTGGCGGCGCCGATATGCCGGTGGTGGTGTCGATGCTCAACTCCTATTCCGGCTGGGCGGCGGCGGCGGCGGGCTTTATGTTGGGCAATGATTTGCTGATTGTGACCGGTGCGCTGGTGGGCTCTTCCGGTGCCATTTTGTCCTACATTATGTGCCGCGCCATGAACCGCTCGTTTATTTCGGTGATTGCCGGCGGCTTTGGCAGCTATGGCGGTAGCAGCGCCAGCACGGAAGAAGAAAGCGGCGAATACCGCGAAATCATGCCTGCCGATGTGGCCGATATGCTTAAAAACGCCTCTTCGGTAATCATCACGCCGGGCTACGGCATGGCGGTGGCGCACGCGCAAAATGCGGTGGCGGAAATCACTGACATCTTGCGCCAGCAAGGCGTCAATGTGCGCTTCGGTATCCATCCGGTGGCAGGGCGCCTGCCCGGCCATATGAATGTGCTGCTGGCCGAAGCCAAAGTGCCTTATGACATTGTGGTGGAAATGGACGAAATCAACGACGACTTTACCGATACCGATGTGGTGCTGGTGATTGGTGCCAACGACACGGTAAACCCGGCGGCCGCCACCGATCCGGGCAGCCCGATTGCCGGTATGCCGGTGCTGCATGTATGGGAAGCGCAAAACGTGATTGTGTTCAAACGCTCCATGAACGCAGGCTACGCCGGTGTACCCAATCCGCTGTTTTTCAATGAAAACAGCCAAATGTGCTTTGGCGATGCCAAAGCCACGGTGGAAGCGATTTTGAAAGCGCTGTGATTGGTTGTGGCCAAACCGCTGAAAAGGCTGCCTGAAACGGTTTCAGGCAGCCTTTATTCATTATGCGGCAAGTTTAATATTGGTTTAAAAGGGCATGGATAAATTCTATTCTGGGCTTTTCTAAAATCATATCGCTTATCATTTTGTCTATTTCATTAGGGCTTGTTGCATTTATGTTTTGCAGATTTTTCTTGGCTTGTGTATCGCCAGATAAATATTTGGCTACTTGGTAATTGATATTGTGGCTGCTTTTATCGGGGAAAGAAAAAGCCGCATGTTGATAGCATTGCGTTAATGCTTCGGTATTCAATCGCTGCAATTGTTCATTGAGCATGCATTCAAACATCAATTGTGTGCTGTGAGGATGGAGCTTATTTAATTGATGCACATCATTAAGCGCCGCATGCAGCTTGCCTGAATGCAAATATATCCGCACACGCAAAGCCAATCCTTGAATATGGTTGGGATTTTTATCCAAAAAGAGATTTAACTGCTTGAGGATTTCATTTTTCTGTTCCAGATTATCAGCAAAATCGGCATCTCCAAATTGCTGATTTAATGCTTCAATTTCATGATTTATTGAATTTTCTGGTGTGTTTTTATGTGGCTTTGCATTGCTGTTATGTTCAATACAAGCGGTTAATCCGGCTGCTAGCAAAATTACTGCCATTCTTTTGAATATTTTATTCATTGGTAAATATCTTATTTTATTCACGATATGCAGTGATGTATGCGTGCTTGTAGGGTGCGCTATGCGCACCTGTACCGTGATTACAGCGAGTGCGCATGGTCGTACCCTTCAAAGTGTTTTGCATGTTTTATCGTATTGCCAAGGCTGCCTGAAAAGCTTTGGCAGCACTGAGATTTTGTTTTCAGGTAGCCTTGCCGCTTAGCCAATTCACTTTATGCACCGCCCGCAGCTTCTGCATCAAATACCGCCAGCCATAAGGCTTTAACGGTGTGGTAGTGGGCGCGCAATTCGCTGTCGGCTTCGGCGTGTACGGCGTCGCGCAGTTTGGTGTTGTGTTGCTGCTTGCGGTAGTGGCGGTAGGCGGTGCGGCTGGATTCGGCTAGGGTTTCGCTGATGAGCGCGGCATCGGCGGCCATGCTCAGCAAGGCGATATTGCCGTAGTTTTGCAGCAGCTGCGGGTATTGGCGCGCGTGCGCCAGAATCAGATATTGCACGATAAATTCCACGTCCACCACGCCGCCGCGGGCGTATTTGACGTTGCTGTCCAGTGGTGGGTGGGTGGCAAACATTTTTTCGCGCATGGCGATGATGTCGGTTTTCAGCGCCGCTAAAGGGCGGGGGCGGGTGAGGATTTCTTGGCGGATGGTGTCGAACCGGGCAATCAGGGCGGTATCGCCCGCCACGCCACGGGCGCGGGTGAGTGCTTGGTGTTCCCACGTCCAGGCGTTTTCGCGCTGGTAGCGGGCAAAGGCGTTGATATGGCTGGCGGCAAAACCGGCATCGCCGTTGGGGCGCAGGCGCAGGTCGACTTCATACAGCACGCCCGCGCCGGTGGGGGCGGTGAGCCAGGAGGTGAGCCGCCGCGCCAGCCGCGCGTAGGTGTCGGCGGCATCGGGGTGGTCGTCATCATACACATACACTAGGTCTAAATCGGAGGCGTAGCCCAATTCTTTGCCGCCCAGTTTGCCGTAGCCGATGATGGCAAATTGGAGGGTGTCGCGGTGTTTTTTGTTCAGGCTTTGCCACACATGATTCAGCGCTTGCTGTAGCAGCAGGTCGGCCAGTGCCGATAATTGGTCGGACAGCGCTTCGATAGTCCACAGCCCGGCCAAATCTTGCACCGCCAAGCGGAAGGTTTGCGCGTGCTGGAAGCGGCGCAATACGTCCATTTTGGCTTCCACATCATCGCCGCAGTCGTGCAGGCGGCGTGCCAATTCGTTGGCGCGGGTTTGCCACTGGGTGTCGATGGCGCTCAGTTCGTCGCTGAGCAATTCGTCGAGCAAGATGGGGTGGTGTTGCAAATAGGCGGCCACCCAGCTGCTTTGGCTCATTAGGGCGGCCAGTTGCGCCAGTGCTTCGGGGTGTTCGTGCAAAAAGGCCAAATAGGCGCTGCGGCGGCTGATGGCTTCGAGAAAATCGAGCAGGCGGGTGAGGGTGGCGTCGGGGTTGGGCTGTGTGGCGGCGGCAATGGCCAGCTGCGGCACCAGGGTGTCGAAGCGTTGTTGGGCGTGGCTGGAGAGCTGGCGGTATTTGCTGCTTTGACGGATGTTGTGCAGGCGCGGCAGGATTTGGGCTGCCTGAAAGCCGTGCTGTTGCAGCAAATCGCCGGTTTCGGCGCTGTCGGTGTTGTGCCACACGTCGTCGAGCGGGTGTTGTTGGGTTTGTTTGTCGCCCGGCTCGGTGAGGATGTCGTTGAAAATGCGGTTTACACTTTGGCGGTGTTGGCTTAAGGCTTGGCTAAAGGCGGTGTAGTCGGCAAAGCCCATGCTGGCGGCCAATTTTTCTTGCTGCTCGGCGCCGGTGGGCAGGGTTTGGGTTTGTTGGTCGTCCCAGTATTGCAGGCGGTGCTCCACATCGCGCAAAAAGCGGTAGGCGGCCAGCAGCACGGCCACGGTGTCGGCTTCCAAAATGCCCAGTTGCGCCAGCTCGCATAGGGCTTCTTGGGTGCCTTTGCATTGCAGGCTGCGCACTTGGCCGCCGCGAATCAGTTGGAAAATCTGCGCAATAAATTCCACTTCGCGGATGCCGCCGGCGCCGAGCTTCACATTATCGGCCATGCCTTTGCGGCTCACTTCTTGGCGGATTTGCTTGTGCAGGCTGCGCATGGCTTCGTAGGCGTTGAAGTCGAGGTATTTGCGGAACACAAACGGGCGTACCAAGGCGCTGATGTCGTTGGCAAACGGGGTGAGCACGCGGCCTTTAATCCAGGCGTAACGCTCCCATTCGCGCCCTTGGGTAATCAGGTATTGCTCCAGCGCGGTTTCGCTCAGCACCAAGGCGCCGGCATCGCCATCGGGGCGCAGGCGCATGTCGACGCGGAATACTTGGCCGTCGCCGGTGATGTCGTTTAAGAGCGCAATCAGTTTTTGCCCCACTTTGGTGAAAAACTCTTGATTGCTGCGTTCACGGCGGCCATCGGTGTCGCCCGCTTCGGGGTAGACAAAAATCAAATCAATATCCGAGGATACATTTAATTCATAGCCGCCGGCCTTGCCCATGGCCACCACGCTTAGATGCTGCGGCGTGCCGCTGTGGCGTCCCAGCGGCCGGCCATAAAGGCCGACACAATGCGCATGGGCAAAATCCAGCGCGGTATTCACGGCAAAATCGGCCAATAGGGTGATGGTGCGGGTCACTTCGGCCAAATCGCTGGCGCGCGCCAAGTCGCGGATGATGATGTGTGCCATCACATGGCGGCGCAGCAGGCGCAGTTGGCGCGCCAATTCGGCTTCATCAAAGGCTGCCTGAAATGCGCCCCAATCGGCAAACGCCGCAAAATCGGCATGTTCCAATGGCCGCTGTAGCCACGGATACAGCACGGCGGTGTTTAGATTGCCGTTGTGCCAGTGGCGGCTCAGATAATGGGAATACGGCAGGGCGGCGGCAAGCAGGGCTTCGGGATTCATGGCAATCAGTGCTCAAGACAAAGGGCAATGGCTCAATCATACCGCGCTGCAACAAGGATGGGAATGTGTTTGCTATGGCGGGGTGGTAACGGCCGTTTTCTAGCGGTTGGTAAAGGCTGCCTGAAACCTTGTGTTGCCGCTTCTGCGCCGGTGCTGCGGTTGCGCTAATGTTATGCAGGGTGATCGTCTGCCACTTTGTGCACCAGATTATCGCCATCGTGCGGGTGCAGGCGGGCGAATACCCAGCTGGAGGCAAAAGTCATCAAGCCCACCAGCACAAAGGTGTAGCGAAAGGCGGTGTGCAGGCTGTGGCCTTGGTTCAGATGGCTAAAGCTTTGCAGCAGCAAAGCGCCGATGGCGATGCCAAAGCTGATGGCCAGCTGCTGGTTTACTCCCATTAAACTACTGCCGCTGCTGGCTTGACGGCTGCGCAAGTCGGCAATGGTGAGGGTGTTCATGCCGGAAAACTGCAAGGAATTGGCTGCGCCCAAAGCAAACAGCAAAGGCAGCAGCAGCCACAGCGGCGTGTCGGCGCTGGGCAGCGCCAAGCACATAATCAGCACACCGATTAAGCGGGTGTTGGCCACCAAAATGCGCCGGTAGCCAAAGCGGCTCATTAAGGGTTTGATGGCCGGTTTGGCCGCAATCGCCGCCAGCGCCAGCGGAGCCAGCATCCACCCGGCCACGCTGGCCGGGTGGCCGAAGGCCACTTGCAACAGCAAGGGCAGTAAAAACGGCAGGGCGCTCATGCCCAAGCGGCTGAACAAATTGCCCACCAAGCCGATGCGGAAGGTGCGCACCGACAGCAAATCCAGCGCATACAACGGCTCGCGGCTGTGCAACGCATGGCGCCAATACAAGGCCAGCGCAGCAATGCCGCACAATGCCATCAAAATACTGAACAGCTGTGCTCCGGGGTGGGTAATCAGCTCAAAGGCAAAACTTAAGCCAAAGGCCGCCGCGCCAAACAAGGCAAAGCCGATGGCATCGAAATGGCCGCCGGGGGCGTTAAAGTCGGGCATGATGCGCAGTGCAAACACCAAGCCCAGCAAACCGATCGGCACATTGAGCAAAAAAATCCAATGCCAGCTGGCGTAGTCCACCAGATAGCCGCCCACCACCGGCCCCAATACCGGGCCAATCAGCGCGGGCATCACCGCGTAATTGATCACGCTGAGCAATTGCGATTTGTCGTAAGCGCGCATCATGGTGAGCCGCGCCACCGGCGTGAGCATGGCACCGCCCATGCCCTGAATCACCCGCGCCACCACCAACATATTCAAGCTGGAAGCAGCGGCGCACAGCACCGAGCCCACCATAAACACCACCATGGCACCCAAAAACAGCTTGCGGGTGCCGTAGCGGTCGGCCAGAAAGCCCGATAGCGGCATCATAATCGCCAAGGTAAGCGCATAAGCAATAATCGCCGACTGCATATTCAGCGGCGATTCGCCTAAATCGGCGGCCATTTTCGGTAAGGCGGTATTCAGAATGGTGGCGTCCAGCATCTGCATGAAAATGGCAATCGCCAGCAATAGCGGCAGCCAGCGGGAAGGCGTGGGAAGCGGGGCGGCGGGCAGGGTACTCATGGCGGTGTGAAAGCGAAGGGGCAAAGAGCAGTCATTGTATAGCAAAGAAACTAAATAATCCTACGGCGTTGGCTCGCCTTGCCGTACTAGTTGTACTGTCTTCGGCTTCGCGCCTTGTATCACTTTATTCTTCATTTCACTATAGCAAACGGCGCTTAGGCTGCCTGAAAAAAACAGCCCGCATTTGCGGGCTGTGATTTAAAGCTTGGGTGATGCAGCGAGCATCAATGATGATGGCCGTGCGCACCATGTACATGGCCGTGGTCGATTTCTTCGGCCAAGGCGGCGCGGATTTCGGCCACTTTGCCTTTGAAACGGATTTTCATGCCTGCCAGCGGATGGTTGCCGTCCACCACGGCTTTGCCGTCGGCCACATCGGTAACGCGGTATACCATCACATCGCCGGTTGCCGGATCATCGGCTTCAAACATCATGCCCACTTCCACTTCTACCGGGAAAATATCCACCGGCTCGATGCGGATCAGCTCCGGCTCTTGTTCGCCAAAGGCATCGTCCGGCGCCAGGGTAACGTCTACTTCATCGCCCACGGCTTTGCCGTGCAGGGCTTCTTCCACCAGCGGAAAAATACCATCGTAGCCGCCATGCAAGTAGGCAATCGGCTCTTCGGTTTTGTCGATGAGTTGGTCGTTGGCATCGTACATTTCGTAGTGCAGAGTGACCACGCTGTTTTTGTCAATATTCATGGGTTTACCTTTCGCAAAAGCAGAGGGATATTAGCAGAGGGGTATTATAGTGGATTAAATTTGAATCAAGACCAGGCGACGATTCGCAAACAATACCGACAATACGATAAAGCGAGGCAACGCAGTAGTTGGTTCAAATTGAATTCACGATGGTTGCGTGAAAAAGCAATGGCGCACAGTGTAACACGGATGCGCGGCGGCGTATCGGCTGCTATCGAATATCGCCGACCACCGCGCCTTGCTGTGCCGCAATAAGACAGCGTACAATTGCGCGGTGCCGTTGCGGCCGTATGCGGGAGCGCCATGAACCAATTGATTTTTGATTTTGCCGACCACAGCTACCCCGGATTTGATAAATTTTTGGGGCAATCAAACGGCGAATTGCTGGATGTGCTGCAAAACCAGCAGCACCAGCAGCCGTTTGTGTTTGTGTGGGGGCAAGAGGGCAGTGGCAAAAGCCATTTGCTGCGTGCTTGGGTGGCGCAGGCCGGCCAAGCCGGTTTGCGCGCTGCTTATGTAGACGCCAAAAGCAATGGCTTGGGCGATTGGGCACGCCAATTAGACTGCGTGGCAGTGGATCAAATCGAGCACCTCAGCGCCGAAGAGCAGATTAAATTGTTTGCCTTATTTAACCATTTTCGCCACAGCGGCCACGGCAGCTTGCTGCTCAGCGCCACTGTGCCGCCCGCGCAGCTGGTGTTGCGCGAAGATTTGCGCACCCGGATGGGCTTGTGCGCGGTATACCAAATCCAGCCGTTGAGCGACGAAGAAAAAGCCGATGCCTTAATGAGCATGGCGCAGGCACGGCAATTGCCGGTAGACGAAGAAGTGTTCCGCTATCTGCTCAACCACTGGAGCCGTGATTTGGACAACTTGATTCACATGCTCGACACATTAGACGATTATGCTCTGGCCATGGGGCGCCGCATCACCCTGCCGCTGTTGCGCGGCCTTTTAAAACAACAGGAAACCTTATGAATCTGGCTATTTTCGACCTCGACCACACCTTAATCAACTGCGATTCCGACAACGAATGGCCGAAATACCTGATGCAAAAAGGCGTGGTAGACGAAGCGTTTGTGCGCACCAAAAACGATAAATTTTATCAAGATTATCTCAACGGCTGCCTGAACATCGACGAATTTCTGGCTTTCCAGCTCGAGCCTTTAAGCCGCTTCTCGCGCGCCGAATTGGATGAAATGCACGCCGAATTTATGCGCGACTTTATCGCCCCGCACATGGGCAATATGGCCAAAATGCTGGTGCAAAGCCACCGCGATGCCGGCGACGAATTGCTGCTGATTTCCGCCACCAATGAATTCATCATCACCCCGATTGCCCAAGCATTCGGCATCAATCACATCATCGGCGTGTCTTTAGAAACCGATGCGGCGGGCAATTACACCGGCGGCTATGTGGGCACGCACAGCAATAAAGAAGGCAAAATCACCCGCTTAAACCAATGGCTGGCCGAACGCGGCCAAACCTTGGCCGATTTTGACAAAGTGTATTTTTATAGCGACTCGCGCAACGACTTGCCGCTGCTCAATCTGGTAAACGAACCGGTGGCGGTCAACCCCGATGCGGTGTTGTTGGCCGAAGCAGAGAAAAAAGGCTGGCCGGTGTTGAATTTTATCTAATACGAAAGATATAGTGGAATGAAGAATAAAGTGATACAAGGCGCGAAGCCGCAGACAGTACAGATAGTACGGCAAGGCACAGCAACGCCGTGGCACTTTATTTCCATATTTAAGGTTAAAACCACCAGCTTTAGCTGGTTAGCTTTAGCTTTTAAAATATCTCTCTAAATGGAAGGAATTTAAGGAGGTATTATGGATTATCGTTATGGCAGTCATACAGTATTTCAGATTGAGT